>Ga0136846_1213495_pt1 | contig 18409 bp, 13 predicted proteins | sample HopSoiMetagenom2_FD_96841 | JGI IMG/M metagenome (GOLD analysis project Ga0136846, IMG submission 96841) | Grasslands soil microbial communities from Hopland, California, USA - 2 Assembly 2016 (version 4) | ecosystem: Environmental > Terrestrial > Soil > Grasslands | place: USA: Hopland...
ACCATGAGGGGCAGCGCGACGACGTTCACCCAGTGCGTGACGCGGACGACCCAATGCGTGCGCTTCGTGAGAGTCATCGTTCCTGTAGGGAAAGCGACAGGCAGGAGAACGAGGGCGAAGGGAAGATAGTTCCCGAGGGTGGACGGTGGACGGTGGACGGTGGACGGTGAACCGACCACGGTCCACCGTTCACCGTCCACGGCTCACGGACTAATACGCCGCAATCCCCATCTGACCGGCACGAGCGGAAAGCCCGCCGACACCGTCAGGGAGATTTGTCAGTGACCCGTCGCGGCTCACTGCGAAGGCGCCGATGGAGTTGGCCCCTGCCTTGAGCACGTAGAGGAACTTGCTGTCCTGGCTGACGTCGAGGTCGAGCGGCGTCGCGCCGGCGCCAAGTACACCAGTCATGCCGGAGGGCGTGAGGATTGTGAGGGTGCCGCCGGGGGAGACGGCGAAGCCGGTGACACTGTTGCTGCCGGCGTTGGCGGTGTACACGAAGCGACCGTCGTGCGTCGAGATCAGCCAACAGGGCGCGCGTTGCTGCGTGCTGACGGCGGCGCTACGGACGGACAGCGACCCGTTTCGGAACGCCGAGTAGGACGACGCGCTTCCCGATCCGGCTTCGGACGCGACAAGCTGATGGCGCGGCGTCCAGTCGAAGCCGAAGGGCACAGCGCCCGCGGATTGCGTGAGGACGGATGTCGTCGAGAGTTGTCCATCGCGCACCGTGAAGACGTCAATCGAGTTCGATACGCGCTCCGTCACCGCCAGAAGGTGTGCATGGTTGTCGAAGCGAATGGCGGCGGCGCCGCTCGCGTTCGGGCTGAGTGATCGCGTCCAGCGCGACTGCGGCACGAGGTGGCCGCGCTCGATGCGGAACCCGGTGACGGTATTGCTGCCTTTGTTGAGCACATACAAAACGCGATCGGTCGCGGCGAGACTCACCGGTGTCGCCCCGTTCGATGCGTACGTGCCGAGCGGCTCGAGCCCGTTGTGCTTGACGGCGAACGCCGCGACGCTGTTGGTCGCCGCGTTGACGGCGTAGAGGTACTGGTGATCGGGCGTGAGAGCGACGGCGTACTGGGACTGCAGCGGATCGACGACGTTGGCGCCGCCGAGACCCTGGCCGCCAGTGGGGTAGTTGGCGATGTAGCGGAGGGTTCCGTCCGCGCGCCGGGCGAAGGCCACCACCGCGTTGCCGGTCGCGTCGTCGGTCTCGGTGAAGACGCCGCCGACGATCCCGCGGTCGTCATCATCGTTAGGTGCGCCGAGTCTGTCGGCCGTGAGTTGCGTGACGAAGGGAGTGGGAGCGGAGATGGTCCGGTCGGTGCAGGCGACGGCGGCGACAGCGAGGAGGAGTGCTGACCAGGGTGTGCGCATGGTGCCCTCTTGGTTCGAGTGTCCTGAGCTTGTGCGTACTTGCCGCAGGAGAACGAGAGCACCAGGAAAAGAGTTCCCGGCGATTTCACATCTGCTCATGAATGGAAACGAAGCGGCCCGCGCCGGATCGGGCGCGGGCCGCTGCTGTCGAGCGAATATCGGGTGAACCACCGCCTCACGGCGGCGTGTCGCGACTCAGGCTCCGCTCGATCTGCGCGCGGAGCTCAGAGGGGATGACGACCCGCCGCAGCTTCGCCTTCACCGTGAGCAGCACGTTTGCCTCGAACGTGTATTCGCTCGCGCACGCGGCGCACGTCTCGAGGTGCTCGCGCACAAGCGTGGCCTCGTGAGGCGCCAGCTCGCGATCGAGGTACTCGTCCATCCGGCGAAAGACTTCCTCGCACCGGAAGCGATCCAATGGTGACATGATGCCGACTAGAACAACCGCTGATTGCGATGAGTTCCCGACCGCTCCCTGAGACTACTTCTTGGTCGCCTTCGGCTTCGCTTGATCCTGCGCCTTCGCCGCCGGCGGCGGCTTCACCGGAAGCTGCACGCCCTCGGCCGACTCGCTCGGCACGAGCGAAGGCTGCTCCGCACCTGGGGGCTGGTCACCGATGATCCGCTCGAGATGCACGGCCTTCGCGACCTGCTTGGCTGTCGTCCACACCTCATTGGCCATGGCGTTGTCGCCGCGCGAGCGCAGCGCTTCCGAGAGCTCGAGGCCCGTCGCCACGTACAGGTACGGGATGCCGACCGACGGCTGATCGATCCAGTCGTTGGTGCGAATGACGGACTTCGGCCCCACGAAGTCGTTGTTCCAAAGGTCGGTCGTACGCTTCACGTCCATCCAGCCGTCGCCGGCGACGTTCATCGTGTCCCGCGTCGACGCCTTAGGGGCGATGAAAACCTTCGCGGCGAGACCCTGGGTCAGCACGTGCTCGCCGAGCCCGAGCTCTCGCGCGTAGCCACCGGAAGTGCGACTGAAGTAGATCGGACGCGCCGGATAGGAATCCTGGATCATCCGGAGAACGAAGAGATCGGCGCGCTGCAGGAGATGCGGCGGAATCACAGCGTTGATGTCGCACGCCGCGTTAGGCTCCGGGTGACATCCCGCCTTGAACACCATTGCCTTGTCGATCTGCCAGTAGGGCGGAACCGAATCGGCCTCGTCGAGCGTCATCTTGAGCGGTGGGCCGGCCGGCTTCGCCCACTGCTGGTTACGGTAGACGGCCGGTCCCTTCGCCGCGTCGTAGGTGAAGACAGGACGCCGGATGATCTGACGCGTGTACCAGTCCGTGTTGAGCAGCGAGGTGTTGGCGACGACGACGTCCTTGCGAATGCCTTCCACCTCCTGCGCGTACCAGAGTGGGAAGGTGTCATTGTCGCCGACGGTCACGAGCACGCCGTACGGCTCGACCGAATCGAGGAGGTCGTGCGCGAAGTCGCGGGTGTACGTCTGCCCCCGCCGCGGCGCCGTGTGCAGGTTCGTGAACAGCGGAATCCCGGCGAGGAGCAGGATCGGTGTCGTCTTGAGCAAACTGTCACGGCTCGGCAGTACGACAGTCTCGCGCGCGTAACGCGTCTCGACGGTGCCGAAGAGCGCCGCGAGGTTCTCCCAGATGTACATCAGGCCTAACGAGGCCCAGACTCCCCATGCGGAGAAGCTCCAGAGGAAGAAATAGTCTCGATCGCGCACCTCGCGCGGCACGCTGTCCCCGAGCTCCGGCGACTGCGACGACCCGTACTTGAAGTTCAGGTAGTAGATGAGCAACAGCGTCACGGTGAACATGTAGGTACCGAAGTACCAGAAGCTCCGCCGGTCGCGCTGATAATGAACCCAGCCGCCAAACAGGCCCAGCACGAGAAAGAGTCCGCCGAGCACGCCCTGGGCGACCTGATGCTGAAGCTGCGGATCGCGCAGCCACTGCCACTTGAAGTAGAACCACCACATGTCGACCTGCGCCGTGAATGGCGCCTGCCGATCGGTGACCTCGGGCTTGCCGTACTGTTCGCGGTTGAAGTTGTACTTGAACGCGCGGTAGGTCTCGCTCGAGAACGTGCAGGAGAACTTGAGCCCGGCGCGGCAGGCGGTTGGGTCACCCTCGTTGATAGGCGGATTCCATGCGGCGCGAATGGGCTGGATCGCGAACGGCGTGATGCCGAAGATCAGCGCGCCGATGCACGCGAGGACGACACGCCAGCGCAGAATCGTCCGCGGACGGCGTACCACCACCGCGAGCGCCGCGGCGGGCGCCGCGAGCATGCCACCCATGTGGTTCGCATAGCCGATGCCGAGGAGGTACGCGACGAGCACGAGGATGCGATCCGCCTTGCGACCGTCCGGATCGTCGGACCATCGAATCATGAGCCACGAGATGATCGCGATGCCGACGAGCGACACCGTGTACACCTTTTCGTTCACCACCGACTGATTCCAGACGGTGAACGCAGTGGCGCCGATGACCGCGGCGAGCACGCCACCGATGATGCGCTGCCAGCGCTGCGGGAACCAGCCGACGAGGACGCGCTCGGTGATCAGGAACCACATGCCAGCCGAGACGGCGCTGCACAGCGCGGCGAGCACGTTGATACGCGTCGCGACGTTAGGCCCGAAGAGCGGAATGATGGAGAAGACGCGGCCGAGGAGGACGAACAGCGGGTTGCCCGGCGGGTGCGGCAAGCCAAGCGTGTAGGCCGCCGCCATGTACTCGCTCGTATCCCACATCGCCGTCGACGGCGCGAGGGTGAGGAGGTACATCAGGAAAACGCCGAACGTGACGATACCGGCGGCCAGATACGACGGTCGATAGTCGAGGTCCAGCGAAGGTTCACGGCCCTCGGTGCGGGCCGTACGTTGCGCGATGGTCGAGGTCGCCATTTGGGATTGGTTACGCACTCACACAACACGCCCGCACGCATGGCGGACTAGGGGTGGTGGGACGCTGAAAGATGAGTGGGGAGGCGGGGATAGTACAGTGAGTGCGGTCAGGGAAGTGTCAGACCGTACGGCAACTGCGCGAAGAGAGGCGACCTGACAAGGAAGCGCGCGCGCGCAGCGCGCCCGCTTTCCTTAGTCCCTGATAACTATGGACTATGGACTGATAGCTGCCTTTAATGACGGAACTGTCGCTTGCCGGTAAAAATCATCGCGATGCCGCGGTCGTTGGCGGCGGCGATGACTTCGGCGTCGCGAATGGATCCGCCCGGCTGGACGATCGCCGTGACGCCCGCGTCCGCTGCCTGATCGATACCGTCACGGAAGGGGAAATACGCGTCGGAGCCGAGCACGGCGCCTTTGGTCTCGTGCCCCTGCTGCTGCGCTTTGTGGACGGCGAGGAACGCCGCGTCGACGCGCGACATCTGGCCCGCGCCGATGCCGATCGTCGCGCCGTCGCGCGCAAGCACGATCGCGTTCGATTTCACCGCCGCTACCGCACGCCAGACGAACAACAGATCGCGACGCTCCTCCGCGCTCGGCTCGCGCGTCGTCATCACCTTCCACCCTTCATCGTCGATGACGGTGCGCGGCCGCTCCTGCACCAGCACGCCGCCGCGTACGCGCTTGTAGTCGAGGCTGTTCGGCGTCCATGTCGCGCGGCCCTCGAGCACGCGAAGATTCTTCTTTCGCCCGAGAATCTCAACCGCTTCGTCGGTGAACGACGGCGAGACGATCACCTCGATGAAGAGACTCGAGACCGCGTCGGCGGTTGCCGCGTCGACCGGAAGGGTGAACGCGATCACCGAACCGAACGCCGAGACAGGATCGCACGCGAGGGCTTTGCGATAGGCGTCGATCGCGCTCGTGCCCACCGCGAGACCGCACGGCGTCGTGTGTTTGATGATCGCGCAGGCGTTCTCGCTCGTGTACGGATCGACCGTGTGGAGCGCGCCCTCGAGGTCGAGCAGATTGTTGAACGAGAGCTCCTTTCCGCCGCGCTGCACGAGTGAGGAGAGCCCCGCACCAGGAAAGTCAACGTAGAAAGCCGCCGCCTGGTCCGGATTCTCGCCATAACGCAGCTTCTGCTGTCGCGTTGTCGAGAGCGTCACCGTCTCCGGGAATTTTTCGTCCCGCTGCTGCGCGAACCACGAGGCGATCGCCGCGTCGTACGCTGCCGTGTGCGCGAACGCTTTCTCGGCGAGTGTGCGGCGCAGGTCGAGATCGTCGTCGCCGGCCTGGAGCGCCGCGAGCACACGGCCATAGTCGCGCGGCTCGACGATCACCGTCACGGCGTCGAAGTTCTTCGCCGCCGAACGCAGCATGCTCGGCCCGCCGATGTCGATCTGCTCGATGACGTCGGCTGGCGAAACGCCGCTGCGCGCCGCGGTGGCGCGGAACGGATAGAGATTCACGGCGACGAGATCGATCGGGACGATCTTCTGCTCGGCCAGCGCCTCCATGTGCTCGGGATGATCGCGACGCGCGAGGAGCGCGCCGTGCACCGCGGGATGCAGCGTCTTCACGCGTCCATCCAGCATCTCGGCGAACCCGGTCACGTCGCTGACATCGCGCGGCGAGAGACCGGCGTCGCGCAGCGCGCGCGACGTGCCGCCCGTGGAGACAATCTCCCAACCGAGCTGCGTCAGTCCGCGCGCCAGCTCGACAACCCCTGTCTTGTCGGAGACGGAGAGGAGGGCACGCATCAGCGGGCTCCGCTCATCGCGAGTGCGGCGATGATCCGTGACAGCGAACGAACGTCGCGGAGGTCGAGCAGCTCAACTGGCGAATGGCTGTAGCGTGACGGCCATCCAATAGCGACGTCGGTGGCACCGTAGCGGGTGAGCTCGGAGCCGTCGTTGCCGCCGTTGGTCGTTCCCACCTGGAGCGGAATGCGGGCGGCGCGCGCGAGCTTCGTCAGGCGATCGACCTCGTCGGCTGGCGTCACGCTCGAGTTGTCGAGCGCGCGGGAGACGACGCCGTCCCCGAGTTTAGCGTTTGCGAAACGCGGGCTCTCGAGCGGCGAGTCGCTGGAGACGAAGGTGTCGATGGCGTAGACGCGGCTCACGTTGGGCCCGAGTCGGTCCGCGAGGGCTTTCGCGCCCTCGAGCCCCGTTTCCTCGCGCACGGACCAGGCGAAGATCACGCGGTGGTCCAGCTTGGCGCGATCGATCGATTCGAGAGCCAGAATGAGCGCCGTGCTGCCGGTACGATCGTCGATGGAGCGTGCAGTGAAGCGCGTGGTCGCGAGTCGTGCCGAGCACTTGTAGCTCGTGACGGAGGAGCCTACGCCCACGCCGGCGGCGACGAGCGCGGCGGAATCGAGGCCGAACCACGCCGTGAGCTGCGTCGGCTGCTTGCGGGTCGCACTGTCGCGCGGGACGAACACGCCACGCAGTGGCCCCTCGCGCGCGGCTCCGCACGAGCGCGCATCCCGCGACGGGATGTGGTCGTCGTTCCGATGCAGGAGCGCCGTCTGCCCCTCCCAGAGGGAGTTGTAGAAGCCGCCCCGCGTTCGCAGCGACACCGTGCCGTCGTGCGCGATGCGCGACACCTCGAATCCGATTTCGTCCATATGCGCGACGAACGCGATTGTGTCTTGATCCGGTCCCATCGCGAGGACGAGGTTGCCCGCGCTGTCGGTCACGACCGAATCGCGCGCCCATGCCGGGAGCGCTTCCTTCACGGCATCGCGCATCGGCGCCTCGTGACCGGAGACGCTGTACACGTCCGTCAATCGGCTGAGGAGATCAGCATAACGAGAGAGCGTGTCGCGCAGCACGGATGTCGGCGGCGGCGCCCAGTGGCGCGCGAGCGGAATCGGCGCTGGTGTCCCCGCCACGCCAGCGAGCCGCGCTACGGTCGCGAAAAGATCGCGGAGGTCGCTCTCGCTGATCGTCTCGACGAGCGTTCCCGTCCAGCGCGTGCGCGGAGCGGCGGCGAGGGAGGTCGTGACCTGCACGCGTGAGAGCGCGCTCCACGGGCTCGCGCGCGGGCCGGCGAGCATCGTCCCCGTGCGCGCGAGAGCGTCGTCGAGCACGATGAGCGAATCTACGGGTCCGAGCCGCGCGAGCACGGCGCTCAGCCCAGCGAAGTTGAACCGGCTCTGCACGCTCACGACGAAGATCGTCTCCCCCGACTGCGGCGCCGTGCCCTGGCTCGCGGCGACGATCGCCGCGCACGACGCGCGATTGCCCGCCGCCGGGCCGGAGACCTCGTTCGCGAACGTCCACGCGGGCCACTCGCGATGCACTGGATCGAGCAGCCTCACGCCCAGTCGCGCGACGTCGGCTTGTGAGTGGGCGCCGATGTCGACCCAGAGGCTGTCCGCTGTGGCGGGCGCCTCGTCCGTTGGTCGACGCCGCCAGAGGTGCGTGCTGCGCACCGCGAAGACGCCAGGAATGAACCGGGTGGCGTCGCCGGCGTGGCCGACGATGTAGACACGCTGCCCTTCGTGAAACTGATCCCAGAGTGCATGCTGGCGACCGTTGCCCGCCGCGTGCACGCGGAGATAGCCGTCGTCGGTGATCTCGCTCACGGCGTATCCCACCTCGTCGATGCCGCACGCGAGCACCCGCCGCGGCGTCCCCGAGCCGAGCCGCCTAACGAGATTGCCCTGGGCGTCGCGGGTGAAGCCGCGCGTCGCCGAGTTGATCCGCGACGTCGCCTCGTCCTCGTAGCCGGGCGTCGCCGGCAGCGCGATCCACGTCGTGAGGGCGCGCGCGTACGTGAGCGTGTCCTGCGCGTGCGCCGCCCGCGGCACGGCGAGCACCGCGGTCAGGGCAACGAGCCGCACGAATGCGGAGTCAGCAATCCAGCGCGCGATCGATGGCTTCGGCAAGGCAATCATCCTTTCGTGAGAGCATGGTAAACTCGACATCTGCCGCGGCCGCGAGCCGACGGCCCCCGCGACAGGCCGCGAGGGTCAGCCGTCCGCCCGCCACGGCATCAACGACCCGCGGATAGAGCACGTGCTCCACGCGCAGCACGCGCGCGGCGAGTGTGGCGCCGTCGTCGCCGGTGAGCACGGGAACGGGCCACTGCGCGATGATCGGCCCGCGATCGTATTCCTCGTCGACGAAATGCGCTGTGACCCCGGTAACCGTGGCGCCCGAGGCGAGAACAGCTTCGTGGACGCGCATGCCGTACATGCCCGCGCCACCGAACGCCGGCAGCAGCGCTGGATGGACGTTGATCATCCGGTCCGCATAACGACGTACAACCTCATCCGGCACCCGACGGAGATAGCCGGCGAGGACGACGAGCTCGACCCCATGGCCCTCGAGGAGGGGCCCGAGCACCGCGCCCTCAGCGCGCCGCGGCGTCGCGAGCGTTGCCGTGGCGATGCCGCGCATGCTCGCTCGCGTCAGTGCGCCAGCATCGGCACGATCGCTGGCGACGAGCACGACCTCGCCGCACCGCCGATCGCCAAGTCGACCGAGATGATCGAGAATCGCCTGAAGGTTCGTTCCACCGCCCGAGGCGAGGACGGCGATGCGCGTTCGTGTCATCTGGCGCGGAAAGTAGGTACCGCGCCAGCGCGATGGCTAGGGCCCACCTCGATCCTTGCCCGCGCCGTCGAGCAAACGCGCGACGGCCTCCCGAAGCGAGCCCACCATCTCGACGCCCGCCTCCTCCGCGCGCGTGCGCTCGGCAGGCTCCGTCGACTCGTCCATGATAAGAATGGGTCTTCCTCCAAGAACGATCCCGGGCTGAACGTCGCGCCACCGATCGCCGATGTAGCTGGATCTCGTGAGATCGAGATGGTGGTCCTCGGCGGCGCGGCGGAACAGCAGGGTGCCCGGCTTCCGACAATCGCAGGCGCGATCGAACTCCGGGTGATGCGGGCACACATACGTCGAGTCGATTCGCGCGCCTTCGCTCGCGAGCAGCTCGGCGAGACGTGCCTCCACGCGCCGGTAGTCGCGGTCGCTGATGAGGCCGCGCGCCATTCCCGACTGGTTTGTGACGACAATGACGGGAATCGCGGCTCGGTTGAGCGCGGCGATCGCGTCGGCGGCGCCGGGGCGCAGGCGGACGAGCTCGGGTTTGGCGATGTAGTGCGCGTCGTCGATGATGGTGCCGTCGCGATCGAGAAACACCGCGCCGCGCGTTCCGGCGTCGGTCACGGCGCGCCGTGGAGCGCGGCGCCGAGGGCCAGGGCAAGCGCCGCGTCGTCGCCGACACCGACTGTGCGGAGGTCGATGAGCAACTTCTCATCAGCGACGCGGCCGATCACCGCCGGTTCGCCGAGTCGCAATCGCCCCTCGAGCTCCGCCGCGTTCTTGTCGAAGGCGAGCGCGATCGACGGGATGCGCGCTGAAGGGAATGCGCCTCCACCGACGCTGGCCTCGCTCTCGACGATGTCGGAACGCGAAGCCAGCGGTCCGACCGCGTCTCGCAGGCGCCCTGCCCGCTGGCGCAGCGCCTCGACCGAAGTGCCGAGCATCGCGAGAATGGGAATCTCGCGGAGCGCACGCTCCGGATCGCGATACAGCGCGAGCGTCGCTTCGAGCGCCGCAAGCGTGAGCTTGTCGACGCGATAGGAGCGAGCGAGGGGATTCGCGCGCAGCGCGGCGATCGTCGTTCGCTCGCCCACGATGATCCCCGCCTGCGGTCCGCCGAGCAGCTTGTCGCCGCTCATCGTCACGATCGTCGCGCCGTCGCGGAGCGCGTCACGCGCTGTCGGCTCACCGGTGAGACCGAGTGCGTCGAGCGGGATGAGCAGTCCGCTGCCGAGATCGTGAATGATCGGAACGCCCGCCTTCTCCGCGATGGGGCGCAGCGCCGCGACGCTCGCTTCGGCAACGAACCCCTCGATGGTGAAGTTGCTCCGGTGCACCTTCATCACGGCGCCGGCTGTCGTCGCGTCTGCCAGAGCGCGCTCGTAGTCCTCGAGGTGCGTCCTGTTGGTCGTCCCCACCTCGATCAGTCGCGCGCCGCTGCGCTCCATGATGTCGGGAATCCGAAAGCTGCCGCCGATCTCCACGAGCTCGCCGCGGGAGATGATCGCGCCGCGGCCATTGGCCACCGTGTTGAGAGCGAGAACGAGCGCCGCCGCGCAGTTGTTGACGACGAGCGCATCCTCAGCACCCGTGAGCTCACGCAGCAGCGACGCGCAGTGTGCATAACGAGAACCGCGCTTTCCTGCGTCGATGTCATACTCGAGGTTCGAGTAGCCGCCGGCGATGCGCGTCATGGCCTCGATTGCCGCCGGCGCGAGCGGCGCGCGCCCGAGGTTCGTGTGCAAGACGACACCGGTCGCATTGATCAGCGGTCGCAGCGAGGGCTGCACGGCCCGCGCGAGCGACTGCTCGATTGCCGCAACCCAGCCATCATCGTCGCTGGGCACCAGCGCACCTGAGCGTGCCGAGTCGAGCGCGGTGCGTACGGCATCGACGACCGCAGCTCTTGGCGCGCGTTCGAGAAGGGACTCCACACCCCGCAATTCGAGCAGCGCGTTCACGCTCGGCAACGCGCGTCGACGATCGACTTGGTTCGGAGCCGCGGAGCCGTTGCGAATCATCGGCCCACCGGTGGCCGCGGAGGCGTTCGTGTCGAATCGCGCAGACGGATCGAGTCCTGCCGGGTGAGCGGACGTCGGCGGACGGAATCCGTCCGTGACGGTGGTGGCGGCTTCGGTATCGTCACCGTCCGTGCGCTCGTGGCTGATCTCCCCATGATGCCGCGGACGCCGCGCACCGTTAGGCGATACGTCGCTCCGGTATCCAGCACCGCCGGCGCGGCGAGCTTGAGCAGCACCGATGTCTCGGGTGCGGGCCGCGACGGGCGGGGCGGTGGCGGCGCGATCGTCGACGGTCTCCCGGTCACTCTCGGGGCAGTGGGTCGCGGTGTCGGCACGGGCACGATCGACGTGGGTGCGCTCGGGTTCGCCGCGGGAGGCGCCGCTGCCGTCGTGTCGCGCCGCGCGGTGGTGTCACGTCGCGCGGTGCTGTCGCGTCGCGTCGAGTCACGGCGTGCCGCGCTGTCGGCCGCCGCGTGCGCGCCGAGTACGAGCGCGAGGGGGACCTCAGTGGAGTCGGCGCGCTGCAGACGGAAGAGCCCTGTCGAGAGCTCCTGCGTCGGGTCGATGGGGCGATCGAAGGTCGCGCGCAATGTCGTGCTGTCCTCGCGCGCGAGGGCGGTCATCCGCGGCGGGTTCGTGTCGCGCTGGATCGCGAGCAGTTCCACTACCGGTCGGCTCGACGTGATGATTACCGTCGAGCTGTCCCAGGCTTCGCCGGGATCGAGGGCGCGATTCGCGTTGCGGTCGATGAAGCCGCGCAGGGTGTAGCGTCCCGGGCCGAATGGGCCGAGCACGAATTGGCCTAACGAGTCCGGCACGGCGATGTAGACGGCGCTGCTGTCCGGGCGTGCGATCGCTTCGACGAACGCGCCGGTCGCCGGTCGCTCGGCTGCCCAGTCGAACATGGAGCCGAGAATACCGAACTGCGGAAGCGTCCCGCCCGTCGAGAAGATGGTCGTCGTCGGCACCGTCATCTGGTTGCCGCGGACGTCCGCCAGCCCTGGTAACAGCGTCACGCTGTACGCCGTGTTGCCGCGGAAGCCGTGGCGCGGCCGCACGTCGATATAATCGCGATGCCAGTTGACCCGCGGCTCGCCGTCCGTCGGCGAGATGAGGAAATACTGATTGAGCGCGCCTCTCGAGGGATTGTCGCTCATCACCTTGTTGAAGACGAACCGCACCGCGCCGGCGCGCTGGCTCACGCTGCCGGATTCCGGCGTGACGCGCTCCACGTGCGGGGGCGTTGGATCGACGGGGCCGCCGGGCGGCTGCATGCCGCGATTCGCGCAGGCGAGCAGGATCGCTACGGCGGCCGCGGTGGCGACCGCCGCGATCGACGGCCGCGTCAGGTACCGCACAGCGTCCGCACCTTCTCGGTCAGCTGTCCGCGCTTTGCGATCATCTCGTCGAGCGTCGCCCGGTCGCTCCGCACCACGTGCTCCGGGGCGCGCTCCACGTATTTCGGGTTCGCCAGACGTTGCTCGCGCGACACGATCTGCTTCGCGAGCGCGTCGAGCTCGCCGCGCAGCCGCTGACACTCCTTGTCGACATCGACCAGCCCTGCCAGCGGCACGACGACTTCGCTGCCGCCGCGGAGCACGACGTGCGCGGCGCCCTCGGGCGCCGGTCCGGCACTGACCGTCACGCGTGCGCGCGCGAGCCGACCGATCGTGGCGGCGTTAGCCTCATACACATTGCGATCGCGCGCCGTCAGCACGATGACGTCGAGGGTCTTGCCGGGCGCCACATTGTAGTCGCTGCGGATCTGGCGCACCGCGAGCACCGCCTCGCGCGCGAGCTCGAAGTCTTCGCCGCGTGGCGCTCCCTCGCGCGCTGCGACCCGTGGCCAGGAGGCCCTAACGAGGAACTCACCCGCCACGCGACCGGGGAGCTTCTGCCAGAGCGCCTCCGTAATGAACGGCACTATGGGATGCAACAGCCGCAGCGCCCGATCGAACACGTGGAGCAGCACCGACCGTGCGACCTCGCGATCCTCGGCCGCCGCATCCACCGTTAGGCGGCCCTTCACTGACTCCAGATACCAGTCGGCGAGCTCGTTCCACACGAAGCGTCGCGCCGACTCGGCGTACTCGTTCAGCCGGAGGCCGGCGTAGCGCTCGTCGGCTCGCCAGACGCGTCCGTCGACCGTATCCGATGGCTTCGTTGGACGTAGCGGCCCAAGCGCGCCGTCGCACTCAGCGACGGCGGCATCGAGACGGTCGAGGATCCACGCGTCGGCGACGTCGAACCGACGCGCGTCGATCTCCGCGAGCGGCCGCACCGGCGCCTCACCGAGGTTCGAGAGCAGGAATCGGCCGATGTTCCAGAGCTTCGTCGCGAAGTTCCGTCCGGTAGAGAACGACTTCTCGAGGTCCGCCGGATCGAGAATGACGTCCGCACCGAGTCCGAGACCGGCGATGAGCGTCCAGCGGAACGCGTCGGCGCCGAAGAGGGCGACCACGTCCATCGGGTCGACGCCGTTGCCTAACGATTTCGACATCCGGCGATGCTGCGTGTCGCGCGCTGTGCCGTGCAGGTACACGGAGTGGTACGGCGCCCGCCCCAAAAAGGCGTAGCCGGCCATGATCATCCGGGCCACCCAGAAGAAGAGGATCTCGGGGGCGGTGACGAGGACGTCCGTAGGATAGAACGCGGCCAAGTCGCGCGCGCTCTCGTTAGGCCAGCCAAGCGTCGACATCGGCCAGAGCCAGGACGAGAACCACGTGTCGAGCACGTCTTCGTCCTGGCGCACCGGCCCGTCGCAGTACGGACATTTCGTGAGGTCTTCTCGGCTGGCGATCATGTTCTGCGGCGGGTCGCAGTCGTCGCAGTACCAGACGGGAATGCGATGGCCCCACCAGAGCTGCCGCGAGATGTTCCAGTCGCGGATGTTGGTCAGCCAGTTCACATACACTGCTTCCCACCGCTCCGGAAGAATGCGGATCGCGCCCGCGCGCACGGCGGCGAGCGCCGGCTCGGCGAGCGGCGCCATTTTCACGAACCACTGATCGGAGAGACGCGGCTCGACCACCGTGTCGCAGCGATAGCAGTGTCTCACGGCGTGCTGGTGCTGCTCGACGCGCACCAGCGCCTTTTCGGCGCGCAGCAGCTCGACGACGCGCTCGCGCGCGGCGAATCGGTCGAGCCCCTGGAGCGCCGAGGGCACGCGCCCGTCGGCATCGCGCTCCTCGCGCATCGTGCCAGTCTCGTCGATCACCACCGGCGCCGGCAGTCCATGTCGTTTGCCGACCTCGAAGTCGTTCGCGTCGTGGGCGGGCGTGATCTTCACCACGCCAGTGCCGAACTCGGGATCGGCGTAAGCATCAGCGATGATCGGAATGTCGATGTGCACGATCGGCAGCCGCACCGTCTTCCCGACGAGTGCGCGGTAACGGTCGTCGTCCGGGTTCACCGCGACAGCGACGTCGGCGAGCATGGTCTCGGGACGCGTCGTCGCGATCGTCACGCTTCGCGACGGATCGTCCGAGAGCGGATAAGCGATGTGATAGAGTGAGCCCGGCTCGTCCTGGAACTCCGCCTCCTCATCGCTCAGCGACGTGAGGCAGCGCGGACACCAGTGGATCACGCGGTGTCCCTTGTAGATCAACCCTCGCTCGTAGAGACGCACGAAGGCTTCGCGCACGGCGCGCGACAGCTCGGGCGAGAGCGTGTAGGCCGTGCGACTCCAGTCCGCCGACGCGCCGATCGCCCGCAGCTGCTTGAGGATGACGCCGCCCTTCTCCTCGACGAACGCTTCCGTGCGCCGCACGAATGCCTCGCGACCGAGGTCGAAGCGCGTCTTGCCCTCCTGACCGATGAGCCGCTCGACGACGTTCTGCGTCGCGATGCCGGCGTGGTCGGTGCCGGGGACCCATAGCGCTTCCGTGCCGCTCATGCGCGCCCAGCGGATGAGCACATCCTGAACGGTGTTGTTGAGGCCGTGACCGACGTGCAGGATGCCGGTCACGTTAGGCGGCGGCATCACGATCGTGTACGGCTCGCGATCGCCGCCGACGCGCTCGGATCGCGCCGCGTCCGCGGCGAAGCAATTGTGCTCCAGCCACTCCTCGTAAATGGCCGGCTCCGTTGCGGCCGGGTCGTATCTATCGGGTAGTTCGGTCATCGGCGTAGTAGGAAGCTATAAAAACTAAGCGAGCCGCAATTGCTTGCGGCTCGCTGTTCGCACTTGGGGGAAGGGCTGTTGCTAGGGGCGACCAGTGTCGCCGAAGCTCGTTCGCTCTCCGCCGGTGTCGCGGGCCGCGTCGACGCGTGCGGATTGTACGTCCGCTTCGCGTGGCTGTGCTACGTGATCGGCCTTCGGTACGCCCGTGGGCGCGACCGGCGCGCCGCCCGTGCGATCGCCGCGCGGCGGCTTCTTCGTGGCGGAACGGCGGCGCTCCGCGATCCCTTCGGTCTCCTCCGCTGCATTGTGCAGCTCCACTTCCTTGCTCATCCAGCGATTCTCCAGCGGCACTTTAGGATCAGCATGCCGATCCGCGTCCTGTGACGTGCCCTGTCGACGGCGACCCGTTCCAACCGTGCGGCCTTCCCAGCGCGCTTCCGTCAGCGCCGGATCGCCTTCCTGGACCCGCCGCGCCGCGTCGCGAAACCGCTCCTCCTCGTCGCCGATCGTGATGCGGTTCACCACCGTGTCGACGTCGGGTACTCCGCGCGCGATCGTCACCGCGTGTTCGGCTTCCTCTTCCGTCTCCACCCAGCCCGCGAGTTCGATGATGCCGTCGCCGATCGAGCCGATGTCGACCGCGCGCTCGCTCAGAATGGGATCGTTGCGGAAGGCTTCGAGCACACGCTCCTCGAGCGATTCGTCGTAGCCCTCTTCGCTCTCGATCTCGTCTTCTTCGTAATCGTCGAGATCCTGATCCTCGGCTTCTTCCGGGCGGCCAAGACCGAAGCGGCCGCCGGCGCGCTCACGGATGCGGGACGTGAGTCCACCGAATCCACCAACGCGCTGCGCGACGAACATTCCTGCGGCGAAGCCTGCGAGGGCACCGACCAATACGCCCACAATCGTGCCGGTCGACGACTCGTCATCGCGGTAGCGGAATGGTGACATCGTGAGGTGTCCCTGTGGCGGAGGTAGTTGGGCAAGGATAACTTACGCGAGACAGTATCGCGACTTCGGTGCAAAAAGAAGGCCATCTACCGATCTCATCTCTCCGCCTTTCCATCACCCATGACCGACCCGCAAATGAGCAGCTCGGGTTCCGCAAAAGCGGAGCGCACGTCGGTCGTTCGCGTCGTGTTGTGGGCTGCTGTCGCCATCGCGCTCATCGTCGGCCTCGTGATGTTTTTCCGATACACGCGACTGATGACGCCATTGCTCTGACCAGTTGCCGTCGCCGCACGCCCACGAGGTGTCGCCGCGGCGACACCTCGTTTCCTTTTGGTGAACCGTGAACGGTGAACCGTAGACCGTGCGCGGTTCACGGACCACCGATGACCGTTCACCGACCACGGATAACCGTCAACCGCCCACCATCATGATCGACCGACCCGATTCCGCGACAATCGAGCGCAGCGAGACCATCACTCTCACACTGCCAGACGGTGCTACGCGTTCGGTGCCGTATGGCACGCTGCCGGGAGAGGTCGTGCGATCGATCGGGGAGCGCCTGCTCCGCGACGCGATCGCGATCGAGGTCAACGGGCAGATCCAGGATCTTGTCACCCCGCTTCGAACAAGTGGGTCTTTTCGTGTGTTAACGCGAAAAGATCCGCGCTCGCTCGACGTGCTCCGTCATTCCGCCGCGCACGTCCTCGCGACCGCGGTGCGTCGGCTCCGGCCGGAAGCGAAGATCGGCTTCGGTCCCGCGATCGAGGACGGCTTCTACTACGACTTCGAGGTCGACAAGCCATTCACTCCCGAAGATCTCGCCGCGTTCGAGGCCGAGATGGAAAAGGTGGCGGCGGAGAAATACCCCTTCGTCCGCGCCGAGCTTCCGCGTGCCGCTGCCGAGAAGGTCTTCGTCGACGATCCGCTCAAGCTCGAGCGGTTGAGTGAGCTCGGTGAGGATGAGGTCATCTCGACCTACACCGACGGACCCTTCGTCGATCTCTGTCGCGGTCCGCACGTTCCCGACACCTCGCACGTCAAGGCAGCCAAGTTGACCTCGGTGGCATCGGCGTATTGGCGTGGCGACGAGAGGCGGCAGCAGCTGCAGCGCATCTATGGCACCGCCTGGTGGAAGCAGGAGGACCTCGAGGCGCATCTCTTCCGCATCGAGGAGGCGAAGCGCCGAGATCATCGCAAGCTCGGGCGCGAGCTCGATCTCTATCTGATGAGCCCCGTTTCGCCGGGCGCGGTCTTCTGGACCGAGCGCGGGACCTTTCTCTACAACACCCTGATCGACTTCATCCGCGAGCGTCAGCGCCAGCACTTTCAGGAGATCAAGACCCCTCTCCTCTACAACAAGCTCCTCTGGGAGCAGTCTGGCCACTGGGGGAAGTACCGCGAGAACATGTTCCTCGTTCTCGATAGCGAGACGGGCGAGCACGACGTGTCGCTCAAGCCGATGAACTGCCCGTCGCACTACATCCTCTATCTCTCGAAGCGTCATTCATACCGCGAGCTGCCGCTCCGCTACGTGACCTTCGACGTTCTCCACCGGAACGAGGTGACAGGCGCGTTGTCGGGACTCGTCCGCGTTAGGCAGTTCCAGCAGGACGACTGCCACGTCTTCCTGCGCCAGGATCAGATCGAGCAGGAGGTGAAGTTCCTGATGAACTTCATCCTCGGCTACTACGAGACCTTTGGCCTCAACGCGACGATTCGGTTCGCGACCCGGCCGCCGACCCGGCTCGGCGACGATGCGCTCTGGGACCGCGCCGAGGGCGCGCTCCGCGCCGCGCTCGATGCGACGGGCAAGCCGTACGAGCTCAAGCCTGGCGACGGCGCGTTCTACGGCCCCAAGATCGACTTCGACGTCACTGACTCGTTAGGCCGCGCCTGGCAGCTCGGCACGATCCAGCTGGACTACAACGCGCCGGAGCGCTTCCATCTCAAGTACGTCGGCGAGGACAACGCCGAGCACATACCGGTGGTCATCCATCGCGCCGTGAGCGGCTCCCTCGAGCGCTTCATCGCGATTCTCGTCGAGCACTTCGCGGGCGCGTTCCCGGTCTGGCTCGCGCCCGAGCAGGTGCGCGTGCTCCCGATCTCCGACGACGTACGCCCCGTCGCCGCGGCGATCGCCGAGGAGATGCGTGGCGCAGGGCTGCGGGCGACGCTCGACGATCGTTCGGAGACGCTCAACTATCGCATTCGCGAGGGCGAGGTGATGAAGGTCCCGTATATGGCCGTCGTTGGAAAGCGCGAAGCCGAAGCGGGTACCGTTGCCGTCCGCGCACGCGGGGCAGGGAAGAAGCAGGAAGTCATCCCCGTCTCGGAGTTCATCGAGCAGGTCAAGCGAGAAGCACAGACACGATCACTGAATCAGAAAACGTGAACTGCGGAACCCGCGTGAACTGCGGAACCCGCGTGAACTGCGGAACCCGCGTGAACTGCGGAACCCGCGTGAACTGCGGAACCCGCGTGAACTGCG
>Ga0136846_1227056_pt1 | contig 18402 bp, 13 predicted proteins | sample HopSoiMetagenom2_FD_96841 | JGI IMG/M metagenome (GOLD analysis project Ga0136846, IMG submission 96841) | Grasslands soil microbial communities from Hopland, California, USA - 2 Assembly 2016 (version 4) | ecosystem: Environmental > Terrestrial > Soil > Grasslands | place: USA: Hopland...
CCCGATGCCGACTATCGCTTGGGCGTTAATTACCGCAATTAATGGTCAACGATCATGAGTGTGCCTTACAAAACCATGAGTATCTGGGGCGATGCACAGGTGTTCAGGGATCGTATTGAAAGCGGCTGGCTGGGATTGGGCGGTCTCATATTACGCGATGTAGCAGGTTCCGGCGGTTTAACCTCTACCAAGATATTTGGTTCTGCCGCCTATCACCAGATGCTGGGGGTTGCGCACCTGTTATCATTCGGGATGAATGTAGGCTGGGCCAACAAACGCATCAATACTTCCAATCTCAAATTTCCCGATCAGTTCGATGGCAAATTCTTCGACAGCAACCTGCCCACCAGCGTGGTGCTCGATCAGCCGAATATAAATTATTTCGATATGCAGGTAGGTGTTAATTATGCCTACTTCCCTACCGATAAATTGTACGTCAATGGCGGTTTTTCTGTGTGGCATCTCAACTCGCCCCGGGAATCGTTCTTTAAGAACGATGATCCCGCAGCCGGCGCCGACGGCCGAATTGCTAAACGTTATAATGCTTTTGGCAATGCCAGTATCAAGTTGAACGACCAGGTTATCATAAACCCAATGGCCTATTACAGCTTTACCGCAAAAACAAGCGAACTGGTAGGCGGGGGAAATGTTCAATACAATTTATCGGGCGATGGCGAAAGCCAACTGATCGGCGGGTTGTATTACCGGTCAGGCGATGCGGTTATTCCCATGGTGGGATATGTATGGAAAAGCCTGAAACTGATGTTCACCTATGATGCTACAACTTCTTCGCTGGATCAGTATAATCATTCCCGCGGTGCTTTTGAATTTGCGTTGATGCAGAACGGGTTCTATAATGAATACAACGGGGACAGAAGACAGTCAATGTGTCCATCTTTTAAATATTAAATTGTAAAGTATTAACCAATATCATTGCACCAACCTTCCTCTTATTAATACCTTGAAAACACAAATTTTGGTTAGGAATAGTCTGATGGTTATAGCGTTGCTTATTACCGGCGTTATACGAGTGGCCGCGCAATCAACTGCTACTTTTGAATTTGTTGAAAATAACGGACAGTGGGAAAAAGAGATCACCTTTAAAGGCTTGTTGCCTGCGGGTAATTTCTACCTGCAAAAAAATGGCTTTACGGTGGTGCAACACAATGTAGCCGACCTGGAGCAGCTGCATGGTCACGAAGCACCGCCCTCGCCAACCAGCAATGCCCGCCTGCAAACGAACCCTGCTGAGGCGCCCCTCACCATACGCTCCCATGCATACAAGGTGCAATTCATTGGCGGAGCAGCCAATCCTGAAATTGTTCCTGATAAAATATTACCCGGTTACAGTAATTATCTTATTGGCAACGACCCCACCAAATGGCGCACCAATGTAAGAAGCTGCCAGGCGGTGATCTATAAAAATGTTTATCCCAATATTGACATCCGTTATTACTCAGAAAGCGGCCGGTTAAAATATGATATCATCGTAAACCCCGGTGGCGATGTAAACAACATTGCCATGCAATACGACGGGGCCGATAAACTGTCTATCAAAAAAAGCGAACTGGTTATTAAAACAAGTCTGGGTGAAGTAAAGGAACTGTACCCTTACTCCTACCTGTTTGATAAAGTGCGGGGCAAACAGGAAACACCCTGCGCCTATAAGATCGATGGAAAAACAGTACGCTTTAAAACAAATTCTTATGATAAGGCCAGCACGTTGGTGATTGACCCTACTATCATCTTTTCTTCTTTTACCGGCAGCACTTCCGATGAATGGGGCTTTACAGCTACCCCCGGTCCTGATGGGTCTTTTTTCTCGGGCAGCATTTCATTTAATCCTGGTTTTCCAACTTCCCCGGGCGCTTATAAAACCAACTGGACGCGTGGTGGCAAACGCGGGATCGATATCGGCATTTTTAAATTCAGCGCCAATGGCGCCAATCGCGTATACGCTACTTATCTCGGTGGCACCAACGATGAATTTCCTCATAGTTTGTTTTGCGATGCACAGGGTGAGCTGGTGGTTATGGGCAGAACCTATTCCACCGATTTTCCCGGTCCCTTAATTGGTCCCACGGGTGCTACGGGTTGCAAAATGTTCGTGACCAAGTTGAATGCCACCGGTTCGGGGTTAATTGGCTCCATGCGCATTGGCGGCAGTGGTAATGATGGGGTGAATATTGAAGACCAGATGCTGACAGGCGGCCATAAAATAAACTCGCTGCTCAGGAACTATGGCGACGATTCGCACAGTGAAGTGATCATTGATAATGCTGGTTATATCTACGTGGCCGGACAATCACAATCAAACGATTTTTACATCACCCCCAATGCTTTTCAAAAAACCAGAAAGGGCGCCCAGGATGGCGTGGTGATGAAAATAGATCCCACCTGTAATAACATTATATGGAGCTCTTATTTAGGTGGCTCGGCCAATGACGCCGCCTTTGTACTGGCATTGAATCCGGTTAACAATGATATTTATGTAGCGGGTGGAACTGAAAGCACAGATTTTCCCGGCGCCTCCGGTGCAGCAAGCTCCACAGTTTTAAGTGGTAAGAATGCGGGATATATCGATGGGTTTGTGACCATTATTTCAAACGATGGCACCACGCAGAAGAAAAGTGTTTACCTGGGTACCCCCCAATCGGATATTCTCTATGGCATTCAATTCGACAGAAATAACTATCCCTATGTACTGGGCGTTACCCGTGGCGACTGGCCGGTGATAAACGCCGCCTATAGTAATGCCGGCGCCAAACAGTTCATTGTAAAATTAAGTAATGATCTTACCAATATAGCCTATTCCACTACGTTTGGTTCGGGCGGAAAGCCAAACATTTCACCGGTGGCCTTCCTGGTTGACCGCTGTGAGAACGTATATGTATCAGGCTGGGGCGGCTGGTATTTGCCTGCTTCCAGCCAGGCCGATCCGTATGATCTGGCCGGCACCAGAGGCATGCCTATTACTCCGGATGCACTGAAAAACACTACTGACAACCGTGACTTCTATTTCATAGTACTGAAAAGAGATGCGCAGTCATTGCTCTATGGTTCCTTTTTTGGACAGGATGGCGGTTTGGGGGAACACGTTGATGGCGGCACCAGCCGTTTTGATAAACAAGGCGCCATTTACCAGGCCATTTGCGCCAACTGTTATGGCAGCATGCCCGATCTGCCCATTACCAAACCCTATGTTACTACCAGTGGCGTATGGGCGCCAAAGAACGGCGCAGGAACGGGTGGTTGCAACCTGGGTGCGCTGAAGATCCTGCTGAACTTTTCCGGTGTGGCTTCCGGTCCCAAAGCCTATTTCAAAGGAGTATTCGATACAGTAGGCTGTGTGCCTTTCACCGTCACCTTTAAAGATACCATCCGGGATGCCCGGCAATACATCTGGAGTTTTAGCGACGGTACACCCGACCAAACAACTGCGGATTATAATATCACCCACAAATTTGAAAATGTGGGCGTTTACCGAATAAGCCTCATCGCAATAGACTCTTCAAGCTGTAACATCAGCGATACGGCCTTCCTTACTATTCATGTACGCGATGACCCGGCCGATATTAATTTTACCGCCAGAAAGTTGCCGCCCTGCCAATCGCTGCTCTATGAGTTTGTGAACACGTCCACCTTTCCGCCCAGGAAACCTTTTAAGCCGAGCAGCTTTACCTGGGATTTTGGCGATGGTACGCGTATAACGCCCGGCGATTCCATTATACAACACTCCTTTGGCTCAGCCGGTACCTATCAAACAAGACTTATTTTAACCGATACGGCGTATTGTAATGCGCCTGATTCGCTTGTGAAGGAGTTGCGCGTATCGCCGCTGGTAAAAGCCAAATTTGAAACACCTACGTATGGTTGTGCACCTTATACCGCCATATTCAATAACACATCGCTGGCCGGTACGGATTTCTATTGGGATTTTGGCGATGGCACTCAATCAAACGAGGTAAACCCGGTGCATGTATATCAGAATGTGGGCACCTATCATATAACGCTGAAGGTTGTTGATACCAGTACCTGTAACAAAGAAGATTCTACCTATCTCGATATAAAGGTATATCCCAAACCTGTAGCCGATTTCTCTTTTGCACCGGTGCCACCATCGGTGAACAAACCTATCATCTTTACCAACCTGTCGTCAGGCGCCGTTCAATACAAATGGGAATTTGGTGACGATGAGACCGTTACTAAAAATTCGGCCGATACCGTAAGCCATCAGTATAATGCTACCGGCACCTTTGAGGCCTGCCTGATTGCAACATCTGAAAGCGGGTGTACGGATACGACCTGTAAACAGGTGGACGCATTGATCGATCCCCTGCTGGATGTGCCCAATGCCTTTACACCCGGTCGCTTTGGCCGTAATGGCTTTATTTCCGTTACCGGTTTTGGCATTGCTAAAATGACCTGGAGGATCTACAACCGTTGGGGCAAGCTGGTGTTTGAGACGCGTGACCGCCGTGCCGCCTGGGATGGCACGTATAATGGTCAAGTGCAACCGATGGATGTGTATGCGTACACGCTGGATGTGGAGTTTTTTGATGGGAATAAGTTGCGGAAGACGGGGGATATTACGTTGATTAGGTAATAGTTGACGAGTTGACCAGTTGACGAGTTAACAAGGAATACAATATAAAGAGAGCCCAGCGGTTTTAAACTGCCTGGGCTCTTTTCATATATGAACCCCCTCTAATAACTTAATAACCTACAAACCTGCCACCGCGAGCCACATACGCTGACTTAAAAACCTTAAACTTTCAACCTTAAACTTTCAACTTTAAACTATCTATGCTGTTCGTATTTATTAGCCACAACAGCTTGTTGTAAGGTAGAAAGATCGTTTTCGGTTAGCAAAGGCGTTTTAAACACCCCTACAGCTTCTTCCAATTGTTGTATAGTTCTTATACCTGCTACGGCAGTGGTAATAGCCGGGTGATGTAATACAAACCTAAGGGCCGTTTGAGCAGTATTGCGCTGGTTGTTCGACAGGGCCTGCACGGCAGCAGCGGCCTTTTCAACTTCCTGCGGCGAATAATTCAGATATGCTTTCGGTGGTTTATTTATCAGTAATCCCTGCGCCACGGCGCCACGGGCCAGTACACCAATATTGTTTTCCTGTAACAATGATAAACAGGCTTCCTCAGGGCGGCGATCCAGCAAACTGTATTGCATCATTACGCTTACGATGTTCGAGCGTTTTATATATTCCCTGATAACATTGGGGCGAATGGATGAAATGCCATAATACCTGATCTTGCCCTGTTGTTGCAGCAGCTCAAATGCTTCAATGGTATTATCTATGGGGTCATCGATAGTGCCGCCATGCAACTGGTACAGATCGATATAATCAATATTCAACCGTTGCAAACTCTTTTCTACCTGGGTCAGAATATACCCTTTACGCGGGTTCCAGTCCCACCCGCTGCCATCGGCCCGCCATTGATTGCCCACCTTGGTAGCGATGTATACCTTATCCCGGTGGTGTTTAAGCGCTTTGCCTACCGACAGCTCATTCATTCCCTTTGCATACAGATCGGCCGTATCGAAGAAGTTAATACCGAGGTCAAGTGCCTGGTGTAATATTTTTTCATTGGCAGTATCCTCATCACCCAGTGACATACAACCAAAAGCAATGCGGCTGATGCGCATGTCTGATTTTCCCAATTGTACGTATTCCATGCTATAAAGGTACTATTCCAGGCAAAATAAAAATGGCCCCGATGCTATCAGGGCCACTCTTGGGGTATATTCTTTAGTAGTGCTACATTACCATCTGAAATCGAAATAGAGCGAACCGCCCAACTGGTCATTAGCGCTTTTCAGGCTCTTGTTGGCTACAGGATCAGCAGGTTTGGTGCTCAAACCACTGATCTGGTGCATAAACCCGATGTTACCATTATCCGGGAATGGAGTTGAGGCAAACTCGTTCAACAGCGCGCCCTGTTTCAATGGGCTGAACAATTGGAGGTACATGTTCGGTTGATCGGTATAGACTGTGAAGTTACCCATGTTTGTCTGGTACTGTACCCAGTATACATCGGCATGCCATCCTTTGAATTCGGCATTGGTATTAGGTTTGTTCGTTTTCTCCCACACACCTAATTGTTGTCCTTTCTGACGGTTTTTCCAAACCTGGAAAGGACCACGGCCCATCCACTTCACACCTGTTATCTTCTCTTCAGGATATTTGAAGGTGATACCTACATATTCGCCAGCGGGCTTCATGGAGTATGAGTATTCCATTTTAGGCAATTCACCGGTATGGAACGTCCATTTAACCCATAAAGAACTCTCGCCTTTATATGAAACCTCCACGATGTGGGTATTATCCTTTACCAGGTGTTTGAAGTCGGCCATGGCATAACCACTGTGGATACCTGCCAGGAAAGGACCGGTAAAAGAAAGGTCACGTTTACCTACATATACTTTGGTAAGGTTACCAGTCTTTTTATCGAAGATATAGTTGATACCGTCGCACACCAGTGACAGGAAGTCGGCTTCTTCTGTACGCATGATGGTAGAGATGGAAGCTACTTCAGGGCTGGTTGCTACCACATCCACAGGTTTGCGGATCTGGAAAGTATAGGTGTATACTTCTTTATCGCGTGAATCGAGCACAGTCAGCATCAGGGCATCACATACAGTGAACTGGTTCTGGAAGGTGAATTTCAGATCAGCTTTTTCGCCAGGACCGGTATAAGGTGATGGCAGCGTACCTTGTTCAACCACCAGCGGTTCCAGTGTTTTTTGGGTTGCCTTGGGGAACAATACCAGCTTCCAGTTGAACTTCAATCTGCTCAGGTTGGTATACAGGAATTTGTTCTCAATATTGATAACACCATTCCAGGTAGTGGGGAGCTGACTGATGTTGAAAGCCAGTGGTGACCAGATCTCCTTGATAGCATAATAGCTTGCCCATTTATCTTTTGATTTGGGATCGAAGCCGCTGGCTGATTCTATACCGTTGTCGTCGCGGTAAGTGGCCAGGAAGCTACCAGAGAATTTATTCGATTTGCTCATTTCAGTCCAGAACTCATCTAACCCGGCAGCACGACCGCCATTGAAGATACCGTTACCGATCTCTACAGGAGTGAATGCTTCTGTACCATATAAGATAGAGTTAGCGACTGTATTGAAGTCAGAGCTCTTTTTATCTTTATTTACCGGATGTATAACATACCGGTTTTGTACGTCATAAGTATCAAATTCCTTATCCAGTTCTTTGTTAGCGGCCAATTCCGGGCCGGTTGACCAACAGATCACTGAGGGGTGGTTCAGACCGCTGTATACGATATCCTTCACCATTTTCTTATCAGAACCAGGCAATTCACTGATTACAAACAAACCAAGAGAATCGCACAGGTCGAAGTACAAGGGGTCAACAGGATAGTATGATAACCGGACAGCGTTCATGTTCAGATCCTTCATGATATTGATGTCGGCCAGGTAAGCTTCTTCAGATGTTCTGTAGTTGCCCAGGTTGGCACTGCGACAGTTCATTCCTTTAAAGATAACCTTCGTACCATTTACATATATACCATCAGGTTTTGATTCAACTGATCTGAAACCGAATTTTTTATAAAAAGTGTAAATTACTTGTCCAGAGGCGTCCTTTAATGTTAATACAATCTGATACATGTGCGGGTTCTCGGGGTTCCATGTTCTGATCAGGGAGAACTGCTTTTTTATTTCAGCATTATCTGAAGCAGTTACCTTAGCAGGATCGCCCAACGCTTTGCCGGTAGGATCGAATACCTGCATCTCGATGGTTTCATTGGCTTGAATACCTTTACTAAACACCTGCATGGTGAAATCACCAGAGGCTTTGGCATCAATCGTTACCCGTTCTATATAAGATTCGAATGCATTAACATGGGCGGCGGTGCTGGCAGTATTATTTCCAAGCCCCTGTTGACCCAGTAAACCTGGCAGCGGGATCTTGGTCTTAATATTATTAACACGCTCATTCGCTGAATAAGACCCCCACAGCGTGGAATGGTCATTCGCGGCCCCTAAGTGTTGGGAGGTTGCACTTCCCTGTGCAAGCGCCTGGGTTAAAATCCCATGCATGATCAACAAATGCAGGATAGTCTTTTTCATTTCAGGTGTTGGATAAGTAGCTACTAAATAAGATATCAGACCCGTGTAAAAACTACTGACCAGATCATTTATATAACCAGCCAGCAGCAAAAGAATACCTCAGCGGTTATTCCATGCGGTTGTTAGGTTGGTGGGGTAGCTTTTACGAACGGTGCAATATAATACTAAATTTTGTTTTGTCTAAGCGTTCTAAAACCTTTTACTATTGTTATATGTTGCCTACCGTTTTAGCAAAATGTTTTGCATTCATGCCTGCGTTTATCCCTTCAATATCAATTCAATCTCACTAAGTTCTGCAGATGAGAACTGCCTGTTGGAAAGACAGGCCAGGTTATTATCCAGTTGATCTGTTGAGCTTACGCCGATCAATACGGTTGTTATCCGTTTGTCTTTCAGCAACCAGCTAAGGGCCATTTGCGCCAGCGACTGGTTACGGCGTCTCGCTATCTCGTTCAGCTTCTTTATCTTCTCGATCTTCTCGGGCGTAATTTCATTGGCCTTTAAAAAACCATGTTCTTTTGATGCTCTTGAATCTTCAGGAATACCTTTTAAATACCTGTCGGTTAACATGCCCTGCGCCAGTGGTGAAAACGGAATACAACCTACACCATATTCTTCCAGCACATCGAGCAAACCGCCTTCTACCCATCTTTCAAACATCGAATATTTTGGCTGATGAATAAGACAGGGCGTACCTGCCTGTTTCAACATCTCAAATGCTCTTTTTGCTTCTGCTGCCGGATAGTTAGAGATCCCTGCATATAAGGCCTTGCCACTTTTTACTATATCATGCAGGGCCATCATTGTTTCTTCCAGCGGCGTATCGGGGTCTGGCCGGTGCGAATAAAAGATGTCTACATACTTCAACCGCATCCGTTGCAAACTCTGATCGAGGCTTGCCATCAGGTACTTTCTCGATCCCCAATTACCGTAAGGTCCCGGCCACATCAGGTATCCCGCCTTTGATGAAATAATCAACTCATCGCGCAGATAACCTGAAAAGTCTTTCTTCAACATGCTACCAAAATTCTCCTCGGCTGAACCGGGTGGTGGCCCGTAATTATTCGCCAGGTCGAAATGGGTGATGCCTTTGTCAAAAGCATGCCGAACAATATGGCGTGCTTTTTTGAAATCGTCTACTCCCCCGAAATTATGCCACAACCCAAGCGACAAAGCTGGCAACAATAAACCGCTGTTGCCGCAACGATTGTACGTCATGGAATCATAACGGGTTGAAGACGGGGTATATGCCATCTCAGTTATTGATTAATGTAATTGAAAATGATGAACACTCGCTGGTTCCGGACGCCACGGGGCATTGACTGTCGCTTTGCACATTTTCTAAGTTATTCAATGCGTAAAATATATAACGCGTGTTACTAATATTTAAGTACATATAAGTAAGAATAATACTTAGTTCCCGGGTTTAGTCAGTATTCGGCCCTACAAGATCGCCCCTGGTTTTAACCTGTACTTATGCTTAAACGCAACAAGCATTATTTAATTATGTCGAACCACCAAACTAACAACTGTTCTTTTAACATTTTATTGTATCCGGCGGGTATTATCTGGCGATAACTGCCTGCATTGCAAGGCATAAAGTGATTTTCGGGAAATACGGGGTTTTCAGGTCAATAAGATCGTATATTTTCCTGGATGGCCATAAAAACTCCAGGTTGCCCGGTACTCCCGAACAACCTGGAAAAGGAAAAGGCTATGGCTGGCAATCGTCAGCAACCGGGGAGTTATCAGGCGCCCCTTTTAAAATAGTATCAGGCCGCTAAAGTACCTGTTGCTATATAATATGAGGGTAGTAAAATGTGTTTTTCTGGGTACTAAAATGTTTACTTTATAGGTAAAGACTGTCTATGTGAGGGAATCGTGAATCTGGAACCGCCTGTTGTATCATAAAATAATTAATATTATAATTGCCTTCTTAAAATTCAATACCCTAAGAAATGAACTGTAAAGTTTTTGTGCTGGCTTTGCTTGTACTGATTGGAAGTAGCTGTAAACACAAAACAGCAACGGAAAATAACCCCCAGGAGACTCCGCAGCCTACCATCCCTCAACCGCAAACTCCTAATCACCATGGGGATGATGATGACGATCATGAAGGGCGCCATCATGAGCACGAACACGATGATGATGACGATGACCATGACAGGCACCATCATGGAAAGAAACATCACCGGCTTCCGCCAGGGCAGGAAAAGAAATTGCACGGGGAACAATCTGCCAGGAACTATGCGCCCGGACATAGGAAAGGAGATAGATAGTTCAAAGTTTGGCTACCTAACTTGCCCATTGCCTTGCAACAACCACTTCTCAGTAACTAATTTCTCTAATGCAAAAGGCCCGCGGGCGTGGAGTTTTTGGGTGGAGATGCCGATCTCGGCGCCGAGACCCATTTCTTCCCCATCGGTAAACCGGGTACTGGCATTGGTGTATACAGCGGCCGCATCCACTTCCTGTAAAAAGCGGGCGCAATTCTTTTTATTATTGCTTACAATAGCTTCGCTGTGTTTGGTAGAATGTTCGCGGATGTGGTCCAGCGCTTCATCGATATTCCTGACCACCTTTACCGCACATTTCAGGCTCTGAAACTCCCGGTCAAAATCCCCGGGTGTGGCCTTTTGTAAATGCGGATAACCTTTTAATAATTTATGCGATTTGGCATCGGCAAATATTTCTACCTGGTGCTCATTGAACTTTGGCTGCAATTGTTTCAGAAAGGCGGCTGCTACTGCTTCATCAACTATCACCGTATCCATGGCATTACATACCGATGGACGCGAAACTTTGGCATTCACTACAATGTCTACTGCTTTCTTAATAGATGCCTCTTTTTCTACATACACATGACATACCCCTGCGCCTGTTTCTATCACCGGCACCAGGCTGTTCTTTCTTACAAATTGTATCAGTGATTCGGAACCACGGGGTATCAGTACATCTACATATTTGGTAGCCGTAAATAATTCCTGTACGGTTTCACGTTCTGAGGGCAGCAGGGTCACACAATCGGGATCGATGTCATTTGCCTTCAGTACTTTTTTTATCAGGCGGATGGCTGCCAGGTTGGAATTCTCCGCTTCGCTACTGCCTTTGAGCACACAACCGTTCTGGCTGCGGAGGCAAAGCGCCGCAATATCATACGTAACATTGGGTCTTGATTCATAAATAGCGCCTACCACTCCTAATGGTACCGCAATTTTATGCAGCAACAAACCATTATCCAGCTTGCGCTTTTCAAGCGTTTTGCCGGCAGGGTTAGGTAGTTTGCTTATTGTACGAATGGCGTTGGCAATGCCAGTGATGCGTTCTTTGTTCAATAACAGCCTGTCTGTCCTGGGATTGTTGGGGTCCTGCTTTTCTACATCGAGCTGATTGGCTTTGATGATGGATGTGCTGTTCTTCTCCAGTTCATCGGCCAGTTGTAATAAAACAGCTTTCAGTTGTTTATCGGTCGCCTGCCGCAGGTTGATAGCGGCTTTCCAGGTCTTCATTATCAATGATTGTACACTACTGCTCATCAGGTCTCAATTAAAATATTACAATATCATCGGCATGTGCTGCCAGTACATTTTTTTGTGAAATGCCATCGCGGATGGCGCTGGCGTCCAGTTTTACCTTGGCAACGCCAATGATGCTTTCTTCTTCATCTTTTATTTGCACTACTTCCCCCGCTGCAAATTTTCCCTGCACATTGGTAATGCCTACCGTTAACAAACTCCGGCGTTGTTGCAAAGCTTTAACCGCGCCTTTGTCAACCAACAGCGTACCAAGGGTAATGGAACCGCTGGCCAGCCATTTTTGCCGGGCTTTTAAATTCGATTCCTGCGATACAAAGGTAGTACCGTTTTTACCGGCAAGCGCATCGGCAAAGGGTGCTGACCCGTTCAAGCCGCAGATAATTACCTGGATGCCCAGGGATGTAGCCAGGCGGGTAAAAGTGAGTTTGGAGGTCATGCCACCCAAACCAAGACTGCTTTTACCGGTTTGCACATAGCCCAGCACTTTACTGTCGATCTTTTCTACCCGGCGAATGATGCTTTTGGTATCATCCATAAAACCACCCACCGAGGTACAGATCACCAGGGTCTCTGCATCAAAACCCACGGCAATAAGGGTGGCGAGTTCGTCGTTGTCACTGAACTTCAGCTCCACATTGCTCACCAGGTCGTTTTCATTAACAATGGGCAATATGCCGTTCTGCCAAAAGGCTTCAAAGGTTTCTTTTAACTGCACAAACTGAAACCGGTTGCTGAAATGGTGTCGTTCGCACAGCGCCTGAGCCACGGGAATATCAAACTTCGAAAAATGTTTCTGGTATAATTGGATCAGCAAAGGGTTGCCCACGGCCGCCGCCGCCTTGCGTTCAGTAATACTGCCTTTGTAATGCTGTATATATACTTTTCCGCTGCCCACTGCCCCACTCGATACCAACACCACCCGATGGGTATGAAACAGCTCCGCAATTTCTGACGCCACCTTTTTAATAATAGTATGACTTATTACGCCTTCCTCATTGGTTATGACCGCCGTGCCAAGCTTTATTACAATAACCGGTTTTTGCATGCGCAAATTTAAAGCTTAAAGCCCAAAGGCTAAAGGCAAAAGCTTTCTTCGCAACCTCACTTTGTGCTAACACTTGCTGCTTTCAGTTTTAGTCATTTAGCTTCCATTCGTTAGCATATTGAGCAAATAACTCCACAAACACCCCTTCAAACCATATGACAACCAGTAGATTACAACAAGGCACGTAGTTTTAGATAATAAAGGAAATCTCGTGTTATGATTAAGAAATATTACGGATTATGTTTGCTGCTGATGACCCTGTTTTACTCAGGTTGCGCCGCTGTTGAAGGCATTTTTAAAGCCGGCATGTGGTGGGGAATATTCTTAGTGGTGCTTGTGATAGGATTGATATTCTGGATTATTAGTAAGCTTTTTGGCAGAAGATAGTTTATAGTTCAAGGTGGAAAGTTCAAAGTTTCAGTTCTTGAACCTTACACTTACAATTTTAAACCTAAAACTGTGAACTATTAACTAATTCCTGAACTCCTGCGAGATCATGAGCCCATATTTACCGCCATCTACTATTCCAATACCTAAACGGCCAAACTCAGGTCGAAGGATATTAGCGCGGTGCCCCGGCGAATGCATCAATCCATTATGTGCAATATCCAACGTGGGCGCCAGCGCAATGTTCTCTCCGGCATTGGTGAATTGTACGCCATCGTCTTTCATGCGGTCAAAGGGTCCTTCTCCATTAGGCGACACGTGGGAGAAATAACCCCGCTGAAACATATCTATCGAATGTTTGCGGCCAACCTGGGTTAATTCCGGATCAAGTTTAAGGGTATTCAAGCCTGCTTTTATGCGCTCGGCATTAACCCAACTCAACATCAGGGTTTCCAGATCGGACCGCGAGGGGGGCGCCATCACTTTAAAGGGAAGAATGACTGTTTCATTGGAACCGGGCTTTACTGTTAACCGGTTCATCGTTCTTTCTACCTCTGTAAATACCAGCGATAATTTTGTTTCTATCAACTCGGCCGGTACCGACAACATAACCACAAAGCGGCTTTGTCGGGTTGTGTTGGAAATACTATTACTGATGGGCAGCGCCAGCAACAGGGCTGCTCCGATCACTGCATGGGTAACGCCATTTACAAAACCGGGTAGTATACCGAAGAATTTATTATCCCAACGCCCATGTGCATCAACGGGGACCTTATGCAATGTTCTATTGGTGAGCGCATTTGTAAAAACCCGCATTAATACATAAGTAACTATAAAAGCAAGGGGCAATGCCCAGGCGCCAAGTGAGGGAACATACTTGTTGATAAAAATAGTAGGGTAAGGATATAATAAAAAGGTAGCCGCAATACTTATGAGGAGCCCCATCAGGTACAATAGTTCCAGGATAAATCCTTTTTGCCAACCATCCCACATGCCATAGGCTACTATTAATAGTAGCAGAAAATCGATCCAATTCATGCTTGCAGCTTTGTTATTTACACTAAAAAACCATGCTACCTGTACGGATTGTGTTTTACTGGTTCGGGGCCGGGAGATTTACATCAGGAAGGATCGTATTGTTGCTAAATTTCTACATTTTTAGTGGAAGGGAACTGTTAAAAAAAGAAGAAGGCCCGGATAGAAATCCAGGCCCGTTAAAAATCCAATATCCTATGAAAAACCGATATACTAACGGTGTTCGTGGTTCGTAAATTGTTCCGGGTAGAAAATTATTTTTTCAGGGGGGAATTTTACTACCCTTCCAACCTGACAATGTGTTGTTTATACCTATTAAAATATCGCAACAGCCGGTATGGTCAACCGCCGTAAATTCACATAATCACACCAGCAAAAAAGCTGTTTTATCGCATAATGCCGGAATCAACAACACGTCCTACATATTTATTATCCTGCAAAATCCAGGTTACCTCGTATTTACCGATGGCTTCGTTGTTCACCATATAAATGTACATCCGGTGTTTGTCTTTCGAAAGGTACACCGCGTTATGGGTTTTAATGGTGCCGCCTTCTGAATAGGTGAATTCGGGATGATACAGATCTGCATAGGCAACAGGTGGTATGGCAACGGTATCTTTATTATTAAGGATAACAATAACCGAAGAAATGGTAGTGGTTGGAATAGAACCATAGTCGCCATAGTAAGGCTTACCATCTATTTTTACCAGGTATTTCTTATCGTAATAATAGAATAACTTGTGTTTGGAAGCCTCAAAAGTACCGCTGGTGATAACCACTTTCTGTTTGTCGCCTTCAAAGGTTATTGAATGCATGTTGTAGTCGGTGGCGGGTAATTTCTGTAAGGGTTCTTTACCCAGGCGTTCGTCGATACCGCCTATGGTAAAGGTGGCCAGGTCGTCCCGGATCTCGCCTTTGGGATATTTTGTAAAGCTTTCTCTTTTGTTTCGAAGATCGGGTAAGGATTCATCCTGGGCCTGGGCGCCTGCAAATGCAACCAGCAGGCACAAGCATAAAAAGGAACGCATAGAAGTATGGTATTGAGTTATGGTAGCGAAAATAGGGACATTTGGAGGAAATTGAGCTAAATTAATGTTAACATGGGGAGTTGACCAGTTGACCAGTTGACGAGTTGACGAGTTGACCAGTTGACGAGTTGACCAGTTGACGAGTTAACAAGTTGACATGTTAACGAGTTAGAAGAATGTTAAGTAGATTATGTAGGAAGTTGATTGAGTTGATGGAAAACACCGAAGCAACAACTTTAATCGCTGCGCTCCAGGGTATTCAAACTAACAAACTAAAACATAGAAGCTGGCTGGGCATTAAGACTACTGCCCCAATTTCCTGGTTTTGCCTGTAAATAAATATCCAGCACTCCGCCTTTCATGATGTTGGGATAGGTGATAAAATTCTTTTTATAGGGTGTGCCGTTCAATTTTACTTGTTGAATATAGCTATCGCCTGCTGTTTGTTTGTGACAGACGATCTGCAGTTTTTTATTACCTGGTAATTGCAGGGTTATTTTATTAAAGAGGGGTGAACAAACAATATGCTCACCCGAAACGGGATCAACGGGATAGAGTCCAATAGCGGCGAATATATACCAGGCGCTCATTTGACCGGCATCGTCGTTACCGCTTAATCCGCCGGGACCATCGCTGTATTCTTCATATAGAATTTGGCGTACTACCTGTTGCGTTTTCCAGGGTGCCGTTGTGAAGTTATACATAAACGGGATCTGGTGTCCGGGTTCATTGCCATGCCAGTATTCGTTTTTGGCAAACAAAGTGTCCAGTGCGTTTTCCAGTGCTTTGTCGCCACCCATCAGGCTGGCCAGCCCGGCCACATCCTGCGGAACATAAAAAGTATACTGGCGCGGCGTTCCTTCTGTAATATAGGGTTCGCGTTTGTCGGCATTAAAGGGTTCGTACCAATGCCCATCGGCGTATTTGCCGCGCACCAGCCCTGACCTGCTATCAAACACATTGCGGTAATTAAGCGCCCGTTTATGCAGGGCCGTATAATCGGCTGTTTTATTCAGTCCTTTGGCTACCATTGAAAGGGCATAATCATCGTAGGCGTATTCCAGGGTACGACTCACCTGTTCCTTTTTATGAAAGGCTTCAGGCACGCTGTCCTCCATGGGAATATAACCGTATTGCAGATACGATGACAGGGCACGGCGGCCCTTTCCATTTGTATAATCTTCGTTATTGGGTATATCAAATGCGTTTTGCCGCATTAGTTTGTATGCTGCACCCACATCATAATTTCGAATGCCTTTTGTGAAGCTCGATGCTATAAAGGCAGTTGCATGATCGCCGACCATCGCGGCAGTATAGCTGTTCCAGCAGGGGAAAATTGGCAACCATCGCCCCTGTTCGCCTTTTAAGATCAGGGAAGATACCAATTGATCTATCCTTTCCGGTTGTAAGATCTGTAACAAGGGTAACTGGGCGCGGTAGATGTCCCACATGGAAAAATCATCGTAGTACTGTCCATTGGCCAACTTGCGAATGGGCGATCCACCTGCAAAGGAAGGATACGTTCCGCTTACATCGCTGTACAGCCGCGGATGCTGAAAGGCATGATACAAGGCGGTATAAAAGATTCGTTTGTTTTTTTCATTATCGCCCTGCACCTGTATTTGTGACAAGGCTCGCTGCCAGGCTTGTTTTGCATTGGTTTGAACCGAGGTAAAATTCCAGGTGATGATTTCTGCCTGTAAATTCTTTCTGGCTTCGGCCACACTGCTGAAAGAGGTGCCAATGCGAATGCGGAGCTGTTCGCCTTTTTTTAGTTTGAACCCGGCAAATACACCGCTGTTCTTTTGATCGTGGATACTGTCGATCGCCATCATATTTTCTTCCTGAAAGGCGCCGGTACGTACGGGTATTTTTCCAAATTGTATAAAGAAATATCCACTAAACCCTGTTTTGTTACCCCAGCCCTGGTAAATACGGTGGGCCGGGTTATAGCCCCACACTTCACCTTTTGCCGCATCAATATGCACTACACTTTCGCCCCGGTCGCTGTTGGGTATAACCAGCAGGTATAAACTATCGTCGTGTTGCAGGGTGAACTGCATCATGCCGCAACGGGCAGTGGCCGTCATTTCGGTGATGCAGTCATAGGTTGGTAATTCTACTTTATAATAATCGGGCGCGGAAATTTCTTTGTCATGCGAAAATGGTGTGGCAAAATCTTTTGTTTTTAATTGCCCGGTAATGGGCATTATGGTTACACTGCCATAGTCCTGCATACAGGAGCCGCTGATCCAGTGGGTGCCCCGAAAACCGTTTATGAGACTGTCTTTATAAAAATAAGGGGGAATGCATTTGGTTTCTGTTGCCCGGGTTTGTGGCGTCCATTGCGTCATGCCAAATGGCAAACCTACTGCAGGGATGGTATTGGCGTTTTTTTCTGAACCCGCTTCGCTGTGCTTTTGGGCAGCGGTTGTGGTTGAAGAGGCTGTTCCGGAGAGAGGTTGTACATATCGGGTTACATCCTGGCTATGAATAGTTACGGGCAAACAGGCCAGGAATAGTATGGTTAGTTTTAAGTTCAACGTTTAAAGTGCTAAAGTTATTAAGTTTGTTAGTTTTTTAGTTCGTTAGTTTTTTAGTTGGGAGCATACCGTTTAAAGTTTTGGCTTAGGTTTTCAAAGTGGCAGGTTCGTAAGTTATTAGGTTCTTGAGTTCTTAAAGAGGCTGTGAACATAAGAGCGAGCCACGAATGTAGACTCCGGGAACTGGCAACCGGCAACCCCGAACTTACGAACTTAATAACTCAAAAACTAAATAACCTGCATCTTGTAAACTGCTACAGTATTTTTCTTTGGCCCTCTGCCTTCTGCCCTCTGCCTTAAAAAGAAACTCCAGGCTAGAAAGCCCGGAGGTAATAATTACTGCTACATAATTATGAAAAAGAATTTGATCTTGATCTATTGGATTTTAAAAACGGTTTCTTTTAAAATAGCCGGACCCCTATAGACAGGGCCCGGCACTCTGTCATCGCCTTTCCTAAAACTATTTTTTTTAATAACCTGTGTTTTGTGTAAGCTTGGGATTAACTGCAAGCGCATTGGTTGGTATCGGGAAAACTCTGCGATACGCATCTGCGTTGGTTTTGAAACCCCATTTCCCTTCGTACTTACCGTACCTGATCATATCATTCCGGTGCCAGGCTTCCCAGGCAAACTCGCGGCTGCGTTCATTGTAAATGCTGTCCAGCGTAATGGTTGCCCAGGCTGCTGAAGTAGTGCGGTTTGCCCGCAGA
>Ga0136846_1235649_pt1 | contig 18397 bp, 21 predicted proteins | sample HopSoiMetagenom2_FD_96841 | JGI IMG/M metagenome (GOLD analysis project Ga0136846, IMG submission 96841) | Grasslands soil microbial communities from Hopland, California, USA - 2 Assembly 2016 (version 4) | ecosystem: Environmental > Terrestrial > Soil > Grasslands | place: USA: Hopland...
ACCTGGACCGGCGCCTGCTCGATATGCGGCCAACCCGCACCAGCACCCGAACCCCACCACAGAACCTAACAAAGTCCTACTAGGGCTTATGAATGAAAGGGCGGTGACTGTACGAGAGGCCCGCACTCGCCTCGCCGAACACATCAGCTGTGCCGAGAAGGGAACCCCGACGGTGATCAGTCGCAATGGTGCTCCCGTGGCAGCCCTCGTACCCATCGCCGACTTCAACGCGCTGGAAGAAGCGGCCGACGAACTGCTCGCGCGCGAGGCCGAAGCTGTTCTCGTCGAGGGTGGTCCCACCGTGACCATGGCCCGAACTCTTTGCCGACCTGTTCACCGAGCGGGGTACAGGCCCGGGGTGAGGCGCCCGTTCAGGGCCGGGAAGTGGCGACCATCCTCGCGCCCCATCGATCACGCCCCTCCCTGGCCCCGCCGAATCCACGCGGCGATTCGGCGCGCCCTAAAGTCGCACTGAGAGGTTCCCTACGGTGGCGGTTATGGTCAGCTCGCCTCCGATCGCGTGCAGGTATGCGCCCATGGTCGCGGTGTCCAGGCGGGCGGTGCCTCGCTCGATCTGGCTGACCCGCCCCTGGGTGACTCCCATCGCCGCGGCGACCTGAACCTGCGTGAATCCTTGTGCCTTGCGGAGGGCGGCCAGTTCGTGTCCTCGCTCGGCGTCGATCATCTCCGTCTTGATGGCGTCGATGCGTTCGCGCTTCTCGGGGGTGATGTCGGCCGTCAGGTCGGCCATGGTGCCGAGTTTCATCTGCCCTGCCCTTCCTTCTTCTCCTGCTGTAATGCCTCAAGGTAGGCCGTGTACTTGTTGTCCGCTTCCTTGATTGCCCGGGGATACCAGGCTGCCCACTGTCGCTCGGCCGCCTTGTTGCCGGCCACCAGGAAGATGGCTCGACGCTCGGGGTCGAACACGAACAGCATCCGAATGCTGACCGTCCCGCCGTTGCGCGGACGCAGCTCCCGCATGTTCCGGTAGTGGCTTCTTTCGATCGCCCCGACCGTCGGGCGGCGCAGTGCTGGACCCAGCATTTGGAGCCGTTCCAGTGCGGCTAGCACGTGTAGATGACTGTCTGGGTCTTCCTTCGCGAGTGTCTTGATCCAGTCCAGCACATCTTCGAAGAACCGCAGCTCATAGGGTTCGGCCACAGCGAAAAATTAGCACATCCTAATGTTTCGGGCAAGCGGAACGCGCTTCAGGTCGCCAGGTCTCCGGGCGTGAGCGGTCCGCCTCACTCATCGCAAAAGAAGGGGAAGCAGCCCAGGAGGAGGGCCGGGCAGGGGAAGAGGCTCCGCCTGAGAGCCGCTTCCTCCCTCGCTCACAACTTCACCGCCCCCGAAGCCACCCCCCGATAGAACCACCGCTGGGTAATGACGAACAGCACCAGCACCGGCACCACGGAGATCACCGACCCCGCCATCACCATCCGCTGGTCGTACCCGAACGACGACGTCTGGAGCCTCGCCAACCCCAGTGTCAGCGTGAAGTGTTCCTCGGAGCGGAGCACGATCAGGGGCCAGAGGAAGTCGTCCCAGGCGCTGATGAACGTGTTGATCGTGACGACCAGGATCGCGCCGTACGCCGACGGCAGGTACAGGTGGCGGAACCGCTTCCACTCGCCCGCCCCGTCCAGCATCGCCGCGTCCTCGATCTCGCGCGGGACCGCGAGGAACGCCGCCCGCATGATCAGTACGTTGATCGCGCCGACGAAGCCGGGCAGCCACACGCCGGCCAGGTGGTCGACGAGGCCCAGGTCCCGGATGCTCAGGAACAGCGACACCATGATGGACTCGAAGGGGAACATCATCGACGCCAACAGCAGTACCCAGACCGCCTTCTTGCCCTTCCAGCCCGGCTTGGACAGCATGTAGCCGGCCAGCGTCGAGAAGGCGAGCTGGCTCGCTATCGACAGCAGCGCGATCATCACGCTGTTCCTGATGTACGTACCCACCGGGACCTGGTCGAAGATCTCGCGGTAGGCGCGGAGCGTCGGGTGGTGGGGGATCAGGGAGGCGTTCGAGCCGAAGACGTCCTCGCCCACGCCCTTCAGTGACGCCAGGAGCTGCCAGAGCAGCGGGCCGATCGTGATGGCCAGGACGAACAGCAACAGCAGGTAGCGCACGACGAGTTCGCGCGGGCGGCCGTAGTCCCGCCAGCGGGGCCACATGCGTCGGCGGGGCGCCCCGGGAGCGGCCGGGGATTCGGTCGTCAAGACTCGTCCTCCTTGGTCAGGCGCTGGGCCAGCAGCGTCAGGCCCAGGGTCAGTACGAAGAGGGCGACGCTGACCGCCGCGCCGTAACCGGCGTTGCCGCTCAGCGGGTCGAGGCCGACGTCCCGGATGTAGAAGGGGAGCGTGCGGTCGGCGCCGCCGGGGCCGCCGGTCGAACCGCCGAGCATGTAGATCTCCGTGAAGACGCGCAGGGAGCCGATGCCGGTCAGCGTGCCGACCAGCATCATCGACGTGCGTACGCCGGGCACCGTGATGTGCCAGAAGCGGCGGGCCGCGCCGGCCCCGTCCACCGAGGCCGCCTCGTGGAGTTCCTTGGGGACGTTTCCGAGGGCGGCGAGGTAGAAGATCATGTACCAGCCAAGGCCCTTCCACAGGGTCAGGCCCATCGCCGACAGCAGAATCAGCCAGCTGTCGGAAAGGAAGGGGATGGCCCCCCGGATCACGTGGGCTTTCTCCAGCCAGGTGTTGACCAGGCCCTGGTCCGCCAGCAGCCACTGCCAGCTCAGGCCGACGACCACACTGGAGGCCAGCACCGGGGTGTAGAACGCCGAGCGGAAGAAGCCGATGCCCGGCAGGTTCTTCTCCACCAACACCGCGAGCAGCAGGGGGAGTACGACCATCAGCGGGACCACGATCAGCGCGTACAGCACGCTGTTGCGGGTCGCCAGCCAGAAGTCCGAGTCCCCGAGCATGCGGGTGTAGTTGTCCAGGCCCACGAAGCCCGCCGCCCCGCCGAGGGGTTTCGCGTCGGTGAAGGAGAGGAGAAGCGTGTTCAGGAACGGGAAGACGCCGAAGGCCGCCGCTCCGAAGACCGCCGGGAGCATCCACAGCCAGGGGAGCCACCAGCGGCGGTAGATGGCCGCGCCGCCCGCGTCCGGAGTCGGACCCGGGGTGACCGCCTTCAGCGCGCGGCGCATCCTGCCGGGTGATCGCGGCGCCGGGGCGCCCGGGGCCGCCGGAGCGGTCGCGGGCGCCTCGCCGTCAGGCATCGTACGTACGGCAGTCATCCTCAACTGCCCTGCTTCAGCAGCTCGTCGGCCTTGGACTGCGCCTCCTTGAGGGCGTCCTCGGCGCTCTTCTTGCCCTGCATCGCCAGCTGCACCTGGGCGGTGATGGCGTTCAACTCACCGGGGGACAGGGCGATTTCGTCGGCCGTGGAGGTCTTGCGGTCCTCGGCGACGATCTTTCGGGCCTCGGAGAAGGGGTCCGTGCCCTTGACCGACTGGAAGAAGGGGTCGTCCAACGAGGCTGTCGTGGACGGGAAGATGACCACGTTCGGGTCCTTCGCCCACTCCAGCTGGTTCTGCGCGTTCGTCAGGAACTGGGCGAACGACAACGCTGTCGGGGCGTTCTTGCTCGTCGCGGCCACCGATATGTACTGCGGGGCGCCCACGGTGTGGCCGAGGTCGTCCAGCATGTACTGGGCGACGCCCGTCTTCTTGTAGACGCTCGGGTTGTTCTGCTGGATGAAGCGCAGGTAGTTGGGGTTGGTGGAGCCGTAGACCAGCTTGCCCTGGGCGTACAGGGTCGACGCGTCCTGGTTGGAGGAGAGCGAGTCCTTGGGCATCGCGCCGGCCTGGTACATCTTGGTCATCGCCGTCACCCACGCGACCGTCTTCGGGTCGTCGGCGAACGTGAACGACTTGCCGTCGTCGGACAGGACCTTGACGCCCATCTGCTGCCAGTCGGCCGGGATGCGCCAGATCGGGTTCGCGACGGTGGCGTAGTACTTGCCGCCGGACACCTTGGCGATCTTCAGGGCGTCGTCGAACATGCCGAGGATCGTGGTCGCGGGCTTGGCCGGGTCCAGGCCCGCCTTCTTCATCAGGTCGACGTTGAAGGTCTGGGCGATACCGCCGGAGTACCAGGGGTACGCGCTGTGCGTCTTCGCCCCCGAGGCGTCCGTGAACATGCTGGACTTCCAGATCGCGGGGCCGAACGGCGCGCCCGAGCCGGGTGCCTTCTTGTCGAGGTCGAGGAGGTAGCCGGCCTTGGTGAGGGAGATCGACGTGTTGACGTTGAGGTTCACGACGTCGGGGAGGGTGCAGGCCTGTGCGTCGGCGACCAGGCGCTGGGTGAACTGGCTGTCGCCCGGGTCGTCGATCCACTTGACGGTCGTACCCGGGTGGGCCTTCTCGAAGGAGGCGATGACCCCGTTGAAGTACTTCCCGAAGTCTTTCTTCAGGTTCGTCGTCTGGAACGTGATCTTGCCCTTGACGTCGCCGGTGAGCTTCCCGGAGCCGACGTTGCCCTTGTCGACCGAGCAGCCCCCGGCGGTGGCGCCGCCGTCGTCGGAGCCTCCGGAGAGGCCGCAGCCGGCGGCTGTCAACGTCAGTACGACGAGACAGGACAGGGATCCGGTCAGTCTTCTTGCGCGCATTGCTGCTGCCCTCCTGGATGCAGGGTGCTGGTTTAATTCACCAACTTTGACTCCGAGTGATGAAAATGTGGACCAGAATTCAACGGAGGTCAATGGGGTGCCGTGTTGCTTTTAGGTTCCGGAACCGAGGTGGGGGGACCTGGACGGTCGGCGGGGCCCATCGTGGCACCGGCGGATGGTTCAAACAACCATGCTCAGGTTTCCTTGGTGGTTCATCCATGCGAAAGCCGCCCCGGGCGTACTGGCCCCGAGGCGGCGTATGCGTCGTTCTGCGCCCCGCTTGACGTGTGTCAGCGGGTGTCAGCGGGTGCGGCGGGACCTCACCGCATGCTCCCTGGCGATGTGGTCGGTGAGGGCGAGGGAGGCGCTGGCGCGCTGGTAGGAGAGCTGGGCGACCCGGACGTACAGGCAGTCGATGAGGACGAGCACCGAGTGGCGGGCGCCGATGCTCTCCGTGCGGAAACTGGTCTCCGAGGAGGAGGAGATGAGCCGTACGTCGGCGGCGCGGGCCAGTGGGGACTTCGGGTCGGCGGTGATGGCGACGGTGGTGGCGCCGCGCTGCTTGGCCAGTTCGAAGGGCTCGATGGTCTCGCGGGTGGAGCCGGAGTGCGAGATGCCGATGGCGACGTCGGCGGGGGTGAGGAGGGCGGCGGAGGTCAGGGCGGAGTGCACCTCGGTCCAGCCGCGCACCGCGCATCCGATGCGGAAGAGCCGCGTCTCGGTCTCCTGGGCGACCGCGCCGCTGCCGCCGACGCCGTACACGTCGATACGCCGGGCACGGGCGGCGGCCTGCCCGGCTCGCTCGACGGAGTCCAGGTCGATGCGGTCGATGGTCTGCTGGATGGCGCGCAGATCGGCGCTGCCGACGACCTGGACGACCCGCTCCAGGCTGTCGTCGGGCGAGATGTCGGGCCCGATCTCGGCGGTGCCCCAGTCGGAGACCTCGCCGCGACCGCGCTCCTGGGCCAGCTCGATGAGCAGATGCTGATAGGAGTCGAGGCCGATCGCGCGGCAGAACCGGGTGACGGTGGCCTGGGAGGTGCCGGTGCGGCGGCCCAGCTCGGCGGCCGAGCAGTGGGTGACGGCGGCGGGGTCCTCGAGGATCAGCTCACCCACCTTCCGCAGGGAGCCGGCGAGACGCGGCAGCTCCGTACGGATGAGGGTGGTGACGTCGGTCGGGGGCATGCCGTTGCCGGAGCCGGTCCGTTCCATGGGGTTACCCGATCTCCTCGGCGCTGTGCTGCTCTGCTGCTGTACGACTCTGTGGCTATGCGGCCGTGTGGCTGTACTTGTACTTGATGGTAACGGTGAATGTACCAGCCACCGTGTGCGGGGCAGTTTGAATTCCAGGACCAGGAACGCCACCGCAGAGGTCACCTCGTTGCCCGCAACCCGTAGACTGTGATTTATTGATTCACCGGTAGAGACAGAGCGGGTGGTTCAATCCACCGGTGGGGAGAGTCGAGTGTCCGTCGAGTCCGTCAGCGCCCAGGGCTTCGCGCGCGAGAGCAGGGCCGTCCTCGACCGCATCACCGGTTCGGAGCCGGTCCAGGAGTCCGTCTCCCGCGCCGCCGGCCTGATCGCGGACTGCATCCGCGCGGACGGCGTGATCCAGGCCTTCGGTACGGGCCACTCCCAGGCCCTCGTCCTGGAACTGGCCGGCCGAGCGGGCGGCCTCGTCCCCACCAACCGCCTGAGCATGGCCGACCTCGTCCTCTACGGCGGCGACGACCCCAGCGCCCTCGACGACCCCCTCCTGGAACGCAAGCCGGGCATCGCGGAGCGCCTGTACGACCTCGCCGCGCCGCACCCCGCCGACCTGTTCGTGATCATCTCCAACTCGGGCGTCAACAACGTCATCGTCGAGATGGCCCTGCACGCGAAGGAACGCGGCCACAAGATCCTCGCGATCACCTCCCTCACCCACACCCGCACGGTCCCGGCGGGCCACGCCAGCGGCAAGAAGCTCGCCGACATCGCGGACGTGGTGCTGGACAACGAGGCACCGACGGGGGACGCGCTGCTGGAGCTCCCGGGCGGCGGCGCCGTGTGCGCGCTGTCCACGCTGACCGGCGTGATGCTCGTACAGATGGCGGTGGCCCAGACAGCGGCGGTACTGATCGCGGCGGGCGAGCGTCCGCCGGTGTACGTGTCGGCGAACGTACCCGGAGGGTTCGAGGGCAACCTGGGGCTGGAGCGGCATTACGGGGGGCGACTTCGGCGGCCGGCCAGCTGAACGGACGTGTACGGAGAGCAGGCGACGGCCCGCCGGGGAAACCGGCGGGCCGTCGTGTGTTCGGTGGTTCCCGGACGGCCCCCGAAGCCTTCGGCGTGCAGCGCGTTGAGGGGCGCGTTGTCGAAGTCGCCGCGCCACTCGTACCTCGTCGTCACTTGGCGCTACCCGTCGTCCGGCTCGGTCGGCAGGGTGGGCCGGGGCCACTGCGCACGTCGTTGGCCTTGCGGAGCAGCACCAGACTGATGCTGGGCACAGTCGGCCTGGGCGCACTTGCCACGGCACTGGCGCCGGACGGAAACGCCGTCGTCTGCTGGATCTGGGGTGCGATCGCGGTGACGAATCTTGCTTGGCTGCTGACCGCACGCCGCCGCTGACGGCCCTGGGGGGGGCGGGGGCGGGGGGTGTGACGTGCGCTGCGCCTGGTGGGGTCCCGGGCCCGCTGACGGTTGGCTGTCGGCGGGCCGGGACCGGGCGGATCCGGGAGGCGGCCCTCCCGGTCGCCTCCCCTGTCCGTACCCCGCCGTCAGGCCGCCTGGATGAGTTCGGCGCGGCCGAACAACAGGGCGTAGCCGGAGGGGAGTTGGGCGAGGATGCGGCTCAGGAGTTCCTCGTCGGCGAGCTGGGCCACGACGCGCAGGACGGTACCGGTGTCCCAGCGGGTGGTGGCCACCGTGGCGCCGGTGCGAGAGGCCAGGTCCTTGACGAAGTCCCAGCCGGTGAGGGGCTCGGCGGCGGGGATCTCGCCGGTGAAGACGGCGGCGGCCGCGTACGGCAGCCTGGCCGCGAGTTCCACGCGTTCGTCGCCCGTGACCTGGCGTCCGAGGGCGGCCAGTACGGCACGTACACGCTGCTCGGCCTGGGCGCGGGTGGGGTACGCGCCTTCGTAACGCACTCTTTCCAGCATCTGTTCGAACGTCATGCCCGCGGTGGACCGGCACGGCTTCTGCTGGGTCGTCATCGCTGACTCGGTTGCCTTTCTCGGGTGAAGAGTTTGGGTTGGTTGTCGCTGCCCGGGGCTGTACGCGCGGGGTGGGGGCCGTATGCGCGGGCCATGGGGCTATACGTGCTGGGTGTGGCCGAACAGCAGGTCGTAGCCCACCGGGAGCTGGAGCAGGATGCGGCCGGCGAGCTCTTCGCCCGCCGCGTCCGCGGTCACGCTGAGCACGGCGCTCACGTCCCAGGCCGCGGTTCGCTCAGTGGCTCCCTCTATCCATGCCGCGGTGGCCCTGACGAACCGCTCGGGGGAGAGCGGCTCACGTGCCTGGAGCGGATTGAGCAGGATGAGGGCCAGTTCCTCCGGCAGCCGGGCCGCCAGTTCCGTGCGTACATCGCCCACCAGGTGCGCGCCCAGCAGCGCCAGCACGGTGCGGGCCGCACGCTCGGCCTCCTGTGAAGTCCCGTACGCGCCGCGTTCCTTGATCTGGTCCAGGAACGATTCCCATCGCATGACCATCGCTGCTCCCTTGGGTGTGTGGAGGCGAGCGGAGGACGGGGGCGGCCCGGTTGGGGGCCGTCTCCCCGTCTCTCCGGCGTGGCGGGGAGAGGTCAGCCGCTGATCTCCCGGTGCGCGGAGCCTCCGCCGATGGAGACCTTGCGGGGCTTGGCGCGCTCGGCGATCGGGATCCGCAGGGTCAGCACTCCCGCGTCGTAGTCCGCCTGGATGCGCTCGGTGTCCAGGGTGTCGGCCAGGACGAGCTGGCGGGAGAAGACGCCCAGGGGGCGCTCGGAGAGCTCCATCTGCACGTCGTCCGCCCGGGGGACGGGCCGTCGCTCCGCCTTGACGGTGAGCATGTTCCGCTCGACGTCGATGTCGATCGCGTCCTTGGCGACGCCGGGCAGGTCGAGGGCGATCACGTACTCCTCGCCTTCCCGGTAGGCGTCCATGGGCATCGGCGAAGGCCGGGACCACGTGCCGGTCGTGTTCAGGAGCTGCTGGGTGAGCCGGTCGAGCTCACGGAACGGGTCGGTGCGCATCAACATGGTCGAACACCTCCAAGGTTCGGGCTGGGGCACTTGCCGCCAATGCGTTCACCTGTCTTCGGTTGTAGCATGTCATCCAAGTGATGACAAGTGGAGTCGTCGTTGATGCGATGACATCGCGTGTTGGAGGCTCGATGACCCTTGACGATCAGCCCATTTCCGGGGCCCACGGGCTCACCCCCACGTCCTTCCTCGCCGCCGCCACCGCGCTGAACGCGATCCACGAAGCGCTGCACACGGCCCGTGCGTCGCGGGACGGAGCGTGCTCCGTGCCCGGCCGGCGGAGCGGCCCGGAGACGGGTTCGGAGGCCGGTTCGGAGACAGGTTCGGAGGCCGGTGCGGAGGCGGGCTCGGCGGAGGTGCTCGCCGCGCTCGTGCTGCTCCGCGAGGTCCGCGATCAGCTGGCCGAGTGGGAGCCGGGCCTGATCGAGGAGGCCCGGGAGGCGGGCGCCAGCTGGGCGGACCTGGCCCACCCCCTCGGCGTCTCGAGCCGCCAGGCCGCCGAACGCCGCTACCTGCGCGTACGCCCCGGAACCCCGGGGTCCACGGGCGAGCAGCGGGTGCGCGACACCCGCGACCGCCGCGCCGCCGCCCGTACGGTCACCACCTGGGCCCGCGCCAACGCCGCCGACCTGCGCATGCTCGCCGGCCAGATCACCGCGCTCACCGACCTCCCCGCCGGCGCCCGCATCCCTCTCGCCGAGCTCACCGCCGCCCTCGCCGACAACGACACCGCCGCCCTGGTCGGCCCGCTGACCGTCACCCATGCGTATCTGGCGCCCGCCCACCCGGACCTCGCGGCACGCGTCGACGACGTCGCCCGCCACACCGAACGACTCCGCGACGACATCGGCAGGCAGCGCCAGACCGGGGCGTGACCGCTGCGCGCCGTCACGCCCGCGCCCGCGTATGTGTCAGAGGGGGTGCTGACCTACTCCACCGGCACGAGAAGTCCCATCAGGGACGCGGGTGGGGCCGGTGAGGCTCAACAGCCGTACTCCGTACGGGAGTTCCTCGGTGTTCATCGTGTCGGCGCAGCCTCACGGGACTCCAACCGGCTTCCGCCGGCCGAAGACTGCGATCCTGGTCGCCGCCTACCTCCAGCCCGCCAGCGAAACAAGCGGCCCGCCGTCGAGATAGCGACGCAGGGCGCCCGCGCTCGTGCGCACGAACTCCGCCGGGAGCGCGTCGACTTCGAACCAGCGGACGTCGGCGGCCTTGTCGGGTTCGCGGTTCTCGGGCTCGCCGGTCCACTCGTGGGCGGCGAAGACGACGGTGAGGTAGCCGTTGGGAGCCTGCACGCCCTGGGCGCCGTGGACGACCTGGGCGACCTCCAGGGCCTCCGGTTTCACGCGCAGGCCGGTTTCCTCGTACAGCTCGCGCACCGCCGTGTCGGTGATGGGCTCGCCGGGTTCGCTCTTGCCGAGGGGGAGGTCCCACATGCCCTGGCCGAACTTGGCGCGCGGGCCGCGCTGGAGGAGGACGACGCGGCCCGCCGCCCTGTCGTGGACGATGACGGCCGCGACCAGCACGGTCATGGAGCCGAGGGCGGGCGCGAGGGGGGTGAGGTTGTCGGTCATGGTGTGCGGAGTCTAAGTCGCCCGCCCCTGTGTTCAGTTGGTCGTCCTCGGGTCGGGCCCGGCTCGCCCGCGCGTACTCCGGCCGGTCGCCCGGCAGCGGCTGCGCGACCGTCCGAGCCCGCGTCGGCAGGACCCCCGGCACCTTTCCGTCCGTACCGGCGAGTGACGCCGGCCCGGCCCGTGCCCGGCCCTCACCCCCGTCGCAGCAGCGGGCGTTCCACCAGCACGTACGACGCGAGGGCCGCGGCGACCGTCGCCGTCAGGCCCATCGGCACCAGCTGGTCGTCCGCGGCGCCGAGGTCGGAGAGGAGGCGGATGACGGGGTAGTGCCACAGGTACATCCCGTAACTGAGGTTCCGGCCGACCCAGGCGAGCGCCCCGACCGACAGCAGGCGCGACGGCCACGACCCCGGGAGCAGGTCCAGCGCCGTCACCACGGTGGCCGTCAGGACGGCGACGACCAGGAAACCGGCCGTGTACCAGACCGGGTTCCACGCGCTCGCCTCCGCGATCGGGATCCGCCAGGCGATCAGCCCCAGCAGCGCGAGGGCGGGCCAGCACAGGCGTCCCGCCCAGCGGCGCAGCAGCGCCAGCCGGGGGTCGTCGGCGCGCAGGCGGGCCAGGACCACGGCCGCCAGCGCGCCGATCAGGAGCTGGTCGGCGCGGGTGTCGGGGCCGTTGTAGATGCGGTGGGCCGCCGTGGGGTCCCACAGGGCGAGGCGCCAGAGCAGCGGCAGGACGCACAGGGCGGCGACCCAGGCCAGTACCTTCCGTGCCGTGGTGTGCCGCAGGAGCACCAGCAGCAGGAGCGGCCAGGCCAGGTAGAACTGCTCTTCCACCCCCAGCGACCAGGTGTGGCTCAGCGGGGCGGTGAGGTCGGAGTACGAGCCGGGCTCCCCCGCCCGTACGAGGTTGACCACCGACACCGCCGCCAGCGCCGCCGCCGTCCACGCCCCGTCGAACAGCGGCAGCGGAAACGCCAGGGACAGGAGCGCGGTGACCGCGCACATCGTCAGCAGGGCCGGCCCGAGCCGCAGCCACCGGCGCCGGTAGAACCGCCGCAGGCCGATACGGCCGGTGCGGGCGTACTCGGCGATCAGCAGGCGGGTGATGACGAAGCCGCTGAGCGTGAAGAAGACGTCCACGGCCACCGAGCCGCCGGGCAGCGGACCCGGCTTCACGTGGTAGACGATCACCAGCACCACCGCGACCGTCCGCAGTCCGTCCAGCCCCGCCACCCGCCCGCCACCACGCGACGCCGACGGAAAACCCCGCCCGCCGGATCTGCGCCGGGGTCGCGCCACCCGCTCGAGCAGGCTCCGCGGGCTCTGCTCCATGGCCGCGTCCGCCGCGTCCGCCGTGCTCTGGTCGGTGGAGGTGCTCATAACGACCGCGCCTGCCCAGCCGCGGCGGAGTCACACAAAGTCCTATGGTCCTCACAGCTTCGGGGCGACCGGTCTCCGCCCTCCCCGCGCCGGTCTACTCTGACGCCGCGTACAGCGAGCGGCCATGCGGGTGAGCGGAGACGAAACAGATGAACAGGCAGCCGGAGCAACGAGGTTGACGAACTCGCCACCAACGCCAAGGACCTGCTGTCCAAGTTCGGCGGTACCGCGCTCTCCGGTGTGCTGAGCGGCGTCAGCCTGCTCACCGAGATGACCGCCACGGGAACTCTCGCGCTGCTGCTCCTCTTCTTCTTCCTCCGCGACTCAGACAAGGCCATGGCCTCGCTGCACACGCTCGCACCCCGTGACTCCGGCGCGACCCTGGAGGTCATGGCCCGCCGCGCCTTCCAGGCGATCGAGGGCTTCATGCTGGGGACGACGGTCATCGCGTTCATCGACGCCGTCTGCATCACCTTCGGCCTGCTCATCCTTCAGGTGCCGGGCGCCATCGGGCTCGGGGCGCTGGTGTTCATCGGCGCGTACATCCCCTACCCCGGCGCCTTCCTCTCGGGCGCGGTCGCGATCCTCGTCGCGTTCGCGGACGGCGGGCCCGCCCCACGACACCGGGAGCCTTCTTGTGCTGACCGCCGCCGTGCCCGATGAGGATCAGGGGACGGGGGTGGCGGCGCGGGTGGGATTCGGTGGCGTCGTGCGGGGTCCACAGCACGCCGGGAATCTCACCAAGAAGGTCACCGGGGACTTCCGCGGAGGGAGAAGCGGGGGGAGAGGGGAGCGTGAAGAGCTGTTCGGTGACGCCGTCGGACGACGTCTGGGAGGTGAAGCGCATGCGCGTTTCAAGCCTTTCGGGATGCCTGCTGCGGGCACTCCCTAGCCTGTCTGCGGGAGGGAGCCCCGACCTGTCACAGCGTTGATCGGTCTCACCTCCTCGGTCAGCAGCGGCACTTGGCGCCGCCGAACGTATCACGCGTGGTGAAGGGAAACGACAGCATGGAGAAGGACAGCATCACCAGTGAGAACCGCACCATGGAGACCCACAGCATGGAGACAGCGAGGCTGGTGCTCCGGCGGTTCACCCCGGCGGACGCGCCCGCGTTGGCGGCGTACCGGTCGGATCCCGAGGTGAGCCGGTATCAGGGCTGGGAGGCGCCGGTGCCGTTGGCGGAGGCCGAACAGCTGGCGGCCAGTTTCTCGGCCGGGGACCCGCGCGCTCCGGGGTGGTTCCAGTACGCCGTCGAGCGGCGGGACGTGCCCGGGCTGATCGGCGACGTCGGGGTGTGCCGGAGCGAGGACGGACGGCAGGCCGCGCTGGGGTTCACGTTCGCGCCGGAGTTCCAGGGACACGGGTACGCCACCGAGGCGGTCGCGCGGATCGTCGGGTTCCTGCTGGCGGAGGAGAAGCTGCACAGGGTCTCGGCGGGCTGCGACGCGCGCAACGTCCGCTCGGCGAGGCTGCTGGAACGCGTGGGATTCCGGCGCGAGGGACACCTCGTCCAGAGCCTGTGGGTCAAGGGGGAGTGGACCGACGACGTCCTCTTCGGCCTCCTCGCCACGGAGTACGGGGGCACGCGGGACGGTCGCTGAGCCCGCGCGGGAACCGGTCACCGCCCCGCGCGGCAGGCCGGTGCCGAGACGTGCGCAACGGGGTCGGCGTCGAGTTGCAGGGCGTCCCGTAATCGGAAGAGCGAGTCCAACTCCGCGTGCTGCGCGAACCGTTGGAGGAGGGTGCCGATGAGCCGGTCGTCGCCCGCCCGCACCGCGCGGACGATGCAGGGTATGCCCCCGCAGTCGTCGGTGTGGTGGGTGTCCGTCTGCTTCTGCATGTGCTCCTGCGTGTGCTTCTGCATGTGTTCGTCGTAGCACCCTGGGAAACAATCCTGTGCACGCGGCCGCTCGTTCGGGTGAAAGGCCTGCGAGGACGCTTGCGGGGCAGGGGTACGGGCAACGCGCGCGAACGTCGCGTCGAACCTCAGTTCGCATCACCGTCGGCGAACTCACGCCCCGTTCTTCGCGTCGATCTCGGCGATCAGCGCCTCGATCCGGGTCCTGATCTCGTCGCGGATGGGGCGGACGGCCTCGACGCCCTTGCCGGCCGGGTCCGTCAGCGCCCAGTCGAGGTACTTCTTGCCGGGGAAGGCCGGGCAGGCGTCGCCGCAGCCCATCGTGATGACGTAGTCGGAGGCCTGGACCGCCTCGGTGGTGAGGATCTTCGGCCTGGCGCCGGCGATGTCGACGCCGGCTTCCTTCATCGCCTCGACGGCGGCGGGGTTGACCTGGTCTCCGGGGGCGGAACCGGCGGAGCGGACCTCGATCCGGTCACCCGCGAGGTGGGTGAGGAAACCGGCGGCCATCTGCGAACGCCCGGCGTTGTGGACACAGACGAACAGCACGGAGGCGAGCGGGCCGGAGGTCATGGGTTCGTTCGTCCTTTTCGGGGCTCGGATCGTCCCCGCGTGTGCGGGGCCGCGGTTCCCAGGCTCATCTCGGCTCATCTCGGCTCAGCCCAGGCTGGTATCAGTTAAAACTGATGTGACAGTATCAGTCCATGCTGAAGTCGGTCGACACTGATCTGATGCGGGTCCTCGCGGACCCGCTCCGCCTCCGGATCGTCACCCTGCTCGCCAAGGAGACGCTCTGCAGCACCCATCTGATCGAGGAGACGGGGGCCAGACAGACCAACCTCTCCAACCATCTGAAGGTCCTGCGCGAGGCCGGGGTCGTGGAGACGGAGCCGTGCGGCCGGTTCACCTACTACCGGCTCAGGCCCGAGGTCATCACCTCCCTCGCGGACGGCTTCGCCGACCTGGCGGAGACAGCACGCGCCACGGCCGAGAACAACGTCAAACGGTCCTGCCCCTGATCTCCGCCCCGCGGCGGACGCACTGAAGGAGTCCTGTTGACACCGACCGAGGCTGCCGAAGCCGCCGAGCACCCCAGGCCAGAGGCAGGGGAAGCCGCGACAGCCGCCGGGTCGCGGCCCGCGCCGGGCGCCACCCCACCCCGTACCCCGCTGAAGGCCCGTACCCCGCTGAGGGGCCGGGCGGCGGCCGAACTCCTCGGCACCGCCCTTCTCGTCGCCGTCGTGATCGGCTCCGGCATCCAGGCCACGGAACTGACGAAAGACGTCGGCGTCCAGCTGCTGGCCAACTCGATCGCCACCGTCTTCGGCCTGGGCATCCTCATCCTGCTGTTCGGCCCGGTGTCAGGGGCGCACTTCAACCCGGTGGTCACGCTGGCCGAGTGGTGGACCGCCCGGCGCGGCGGCGACGGCGTCACGGCACGCGAGGTCGCGGTGTACGTCCCCGCGCAGATCGCCGGTGCCGTCGCGGGCGCGATCCTGGCCGACGCGATGTTCGGCGAGCCCCTGGTGAAATGGTCCACGCACGACCGCTCGGCCGGTCATCTGCTGCTGGGGGAGGTGGTGGCCACCGCCGGCCTGATCCTGCTGATCTTCGGCCTGGCCCGCACCGACCAGCTGCGGTACGCGCCCGTGGCCGTGGCCTCGTACATCGGCGCCGCCTACTGGTTCACGTCGTCGACGTCGTTCGCGAACCCGGCGGTGACCATCGGCCGGACCTTCAGCGACACGTTCGCGGGCATCGCACCGGGGTCGGTGCCGGGGTTCGTCGGCGCACAGGTGGTGGGGGCGGTCGTCGGCCTGGCGCTGGTGGCGCTCGTCTTCGTACCCGCCCGGTCGGGCGTCAGGGGACGCTGGTGAGCAGCCTGCCCATCGCGGCCAGTACGGGCGCCTCGACCCGGTAGTAGACCCAGGTGCCGCGCCGCTCGGAGCTGAGCAGGCCGGCCTCCCTGAGCTTCTTCAGGTGGTGGGAGACGGTCGGCTGCGAGACGCCCACATCGGAGATGTCGCACACGCATGCCTCGCCTCCGTCGTGCGAGGCGACCAGCGAGAAGAGGCGCAGCCGGACCGGATCGCCGAGCGCCTTGAACATCGCGGCGGTGCGCTCGGCCTCCTCGGCCGTCAGCGGGCGCTCGGTGAGCGGCGGGCAGCACGGTATGGCATCTCCGGTCACCTCGGGTTCGAGCAGCGGCAGCACCCTCGTATTCGACATGTGTCTATGTTGACATGCGTCGAACCAGTGCATCCAGAGGCCATCCCGAGCCATCCCTCGGGCTGCCCTCGGGCGGTGTACGCGGGCCAGGAGGCAGAGGCATGGGTATGCGGTGGTGGTGGGCCGGGGTGTCGATGGCCGTCGGAGTGGTCCTTCTGACAGCGTGCGGCGGGTCGGAGGGCGGTGGGCACTCGGGCATGCCGTCGGCGAGCCGCACGTCGACGCGGTCGCCGTCCGTGCCGGCTCCCGTGTCCCCCTCCGCCACGTCGGGGCGCTGCGCCGCCGGGCACGTGGACGTCGCTGTCGGCCCCGGTGACGCCGGCGCGCGCCGGCTGTGCGTACGGCCCGGCACTGTGGTGACCTGGTCCTGCGGCCTCGTACGGACGACAAGCGGTGGACGGCCGTGCACACCTCCGCGCCGGTGTTCGTCCTGGTGTCCGGCTGGCGGGTGGGCGGCGACGGTACGGCCCGTGCCTCGCTGCGGTGCGCGGGAACCCGGGCCGGTGCCGCCGTGGTCGGCGTGTCGGCGAAGGCGCCGGACGTCGCGGGTGCGGCGCGCGTCGCGTTCTCGCTGTACGTGAGCGTGGTGCCGTACGGGAAGGAGGGGTGACCCGGCGATCAGCCGGACCACCCCTCCCCGTAGGCCCCGTGAGCCCCGGGCCTCGTCGGTGCCGTCAGCCGCAGTCGCGCACCCTGATCGCATAGATGCCGCGGCCGTGCGTGGCCGCGTACAGGGTGGTGCCGTCGGGGCCGAGCTTCAGCTGGAGCACGGCGACGGCCGGAAGGTCGCCGACGCGCTGCCACGTCGTCCGGCCCGGCGCGCGGTAGACGACGCCGAGGTCGGTGCCGACAGCGAGGCCGCCGTTCGGCGTGACGACGGCGGAATCGGCGGGCACGTCGGGGAAGTTCCTGGAGATGTCCTTCCAGGTGGTACCGCCGTCCCTGGACTCGAAGACATGGCCGACCCCCGCACCCGGCCCCTCGGTCCACTGCCGGGAGAAGCCGTTGACCGTGAGGAACACGTGGTCGGCGTTCTTCGGGTCGACGGCGAAGCCGCTGAGGTAGCGGTTGGGCACGGTCCCGCCGACGGGGAGCGTGATGTCGTGCCAGCCGGTGCCGTCCGCGTTGCCGACCGAGATGCCGCGCGCGAAGCCCTGGTTGTTGCAGGGGCCGCACCAGGCCGCGTAGACCTTGCCGCCGGAGGCCGCGACGGCCGTCGCGGTGCGGCCGGCGCCGAGGTCGTACAGGCTGGTCCACTCGTCGCCCTTGCGGATGGCGTACCCGTGGGTCTGCACCCACACGTGACGGCCGCCCGCGATCCACGTGGAGGGGCTCTTCGCGTCGGCCGCGAGCGGGGCGATGAAGCGGGCCTCGCTGGTGGCGTTGTCGGCCGGGGCCACGTTGAAGGAGGTGGCCTTGCTCGCATCGTCGATCCAACTGCCGTCGTTGACCGCGCAGTTCTGGGTCACCTGGATGGACAGGAAGACGTACTCCTCAGCCGTGTCGCAGCCGTTGGCCGGGTCGGTGAGGGTGTCGCCGCCGTCGCCGCCGAAGTTGGAGCCCATCACCCGGTCGTCGCCGCGCAGGACGGACTGGCCGTTGTCCTGGAGACCGCCGGTGACCAGGACGCCCCCGTGGTCGAGGTCCTTGCCGATGCCGACCGAGTAGTACTGCAGGGTGTCGATGGTCCCGTCGTTCAGCGAGGTCCAGTCGGTGGCGTGTCCGGCGGCGTTCTGGCGGCCGTTCAGCGGGCGCTTGTAGACACCGCCGTCGTTGCCGACGTACACGAAGCTCCTGCCGTGGTAGCGGCCGATCGCGACGCCGTGCTGGTCGGAGTGGGTGGTCTGGTCGCAGTCGCCGGTCTGCTTGGCCGGGTCGATGCCCCAGCAGGAGAAACCGAAGTTCCAGTACGGGCCCACGGTCGACCAGGTGCCGCCGCCGTCCTTGGACTCGTAGACCTCCTCGAGCCCCGCGTACACATGCTGCGGGTCGCTCGGATCGACGGTCAGGAACTGGTTGTACCAGGCCTGAACGCCGGGCATGAAGCCGCTGGACGTCAGCGCCGAACCGGAGGCCGCCAGCCCCTGGTAGTCGGCGATCTTCGTCCAAGGCCCGGTCGGCGAACCGGACTTGGAGACGTAGAAGCCCTCCAGGCCGCTGTCCGGGTTGGTGTTCAGCTGCTCCGGCGACTCGTCGATCGCGTAGTAGCGGGAGCCGTCGGCGGAGCGGGCGAAGGTGACACTGCCGACGCCGTCCGCATCGGCCGGCAGATCGCCCAGGCCGCTGGTGATCCGGGTCCAGGTGCCGCCCGCGCCCTTGGTGTAGAAGCCGTTGTAGTCGTCACCGCTGCGCCAACCGACCGCGAGAACCACCTTGTTCGGGTTCTTCGGGTCGATCGCGATGTCGTTGGCGATGTTCTTGTACGCGGCGGAGTCGTCCGTCGCCTTCGAACCGCCCGGCAGATAGTCGGGGTTGGGTGCGAACTCCAGCTTCCAGGCGCCCTTG
>Ga0136846_1238621_pt1 | contig 18397 bp, 11 predicted proteins | sample HopSoiMetagenom2_FD_96841 | JGI IMG/M metagenome (GOLD analysis project Ga0136846, IMG submission 96841) | Grasslands soil microbial communities from Hopland, California, USA - 2 Assembly 2016 (version 4) | ecosystem: Environmental > Terrestrial > Soil > Grasslands | place: USA: Hopland...
AACATGTGCGGGCACCGCCGAAAACATCGCGGGACAGGTGCCATGACTCAACCTCGATTAGCGTGGTTCGGCAAGCCGAAATTACATCGGGTCATAACACCGGGGACCAGGCGGCCATCGAGATCCTGCGCGGCATCTCGCCCGGTGGCTTGCCCAGGCTGAGCGTGCCGTCAGCGCGGGTGCACGGCGCGCAACCTCGATGCGGAACGCATCGCGCAGCATCGCCGAGTCGGGACACATACACTTGCGCGCCACAGAGGGACCGGCCAAGTAGCGCGCCAGCGGCCTGACCTTGAGTTCGGTGTGCACCGTACGGTGGTACTCCTGCTCGACCCAGGCCTGGGTCGCCTCGTTGAGCAAGTCCAGTGTCAAGCCTGTTCGCCCTCAAGCATGGCCATCAGCCGGCCTTCCACGCGGCCCCAGAACGATTCCTGTTTTGCGTTCTGGTATGAATGTGCTTCAGCACATTCATACCAGTATGTGGCGCCGACAATATGTGGCGTCGCGCCGTCACGGCCGCGCCGCCGGCCGTACTGCGGGAATCCTGCGCCACATAAAGACCCAGGTCGACACAGTTCGGCTCCTTGACCTATCAGGAGACCTCAACGTGTTCGACCGCCTCTTTAAGCGCCAGCTCCTCGGGCCCGCGGACATGTAATCCTTGGGTGAACCACGCCTGGCCGTGCTCAGCTACACGCTCCCACTTTTGCACATCACGATGCCCTTTCGGGTGGGGGCGCCCATTCCATTAGTTGGTTGTCATTCTCGCGCGCCTATTGCCTTTGACGCCTTTGACGCCGTCGCGTCGTCGTGCCTGCGCTTGTGGACCTCGTAGATACCAATCGCGTCCTCCAATCCGCCAATCATGGTCTGCAATACGGCTTCCGGCCTGTATTCCCGGGTTACTTCCCGACGAGAGAATGATGCAAAAGTCGTCGGGCACAGTCGTTGGCGGAAATCCGTGCTGATGCAGTATCCAATCGGTCGCCAAACGTGCAGTGCGCCCGTTCACGTCTGGGAAAGGATGAATGCTCACGAGCCGCTGACACGCCAGGGTCGCCAGCTCTTCAGCCTTCATCTGTCCCGAGGAGACCTTCTTCTCCTGCTCCTTGAGCCAATCATCAAAGCGCCCCATCTCCGCGCCGATTCCTCGCTCGTCAACAAAGAACCCTCGCGGTACCACGGGGCAGCAGATGCGGCGGAACTCACCAAACTTCACTTGTGCGTCGTCCTTGAAAGCAATCAGCCCCTCACCGAGCATCTTGTTCAACAACCTCAGCTTCTCGGTGGTCGCGGATTTACCCGTCTCTGCCCATTCGCGAATCTGAGCATCAGCGACGCGCCAGTTCTCGGTGGCCTGGGCCGCAGAAACTGTGCTTTTAACGGTGTTGGACGTCCCCATTCGGACTCGGTCGAGTTCCTCTCTGGCGGCCTTCGCCCAAGCGGGTTCCTGTCCATCCATCTTGGTGGGCGCCGACTGTGCCCAGCGGTGCTCAAGCTGTACGAGCCTCGACTCGAGTTCCGCACGCACCGCAGACTTGATCGGACGCTTCATCACGACAAGCCGCAGCTGTGTGCCTCGGCAGGTGAGGGTGGCCTTCTCAGGCTGTATTCCCTCTGGCAACGAGACAATGCGGGGGTTGTCATCGATAAGAATTTCCGGGAGCGATCTCCTGCCGAGAGCGGCAGGAAGAGACTCCAAGTCGCATCTCCTTGCGTCCAGAAACATCAGCGGCGCACTGGCGATCTCATTGGGGCAGGTGCTTGAGGGATGAGTTGCCGGAGATATCCAGTTCCTGGAGGTTTCGTGCAGCTTCCGGCGGAAGTTGGCGCAGGTCGCAGTTGCTGACCTCCAGAGCCTGCAGCGCCGGATAGCCGCCTGGCGATTCAGGAAGAGATTGCACTGCCTTGATCGAAAGATCTGCTGACAGGGGTGGAGCGCAGTCGCGGTGGCGGCATGATGCCTCGGTCCAAGAAGAGCCGACCTGCTCGGCCGAAGTCGAAGCGTTCGCTGCTGCAGGCGACGAGCCGGTTGCCGGCTGGTCCAGGCTACTGGCTGGCCGGTTCTGCGAAGGCCTGAGCTTGAAGGGCAACCAGTTGGAAAATTTCGATAGGCACGAGGGCGGCCGTGGTGCCTCGTCCGGCGATGTCTTGTCGGTTGCCTTGCCCGGACGGTGGCTCACCAGCTCGAAGCGGCCGAGTGAAATGCGCCGGCGCGGAGCCACGTTGGCCGATCCTTGGTCGCCTTCAGCCTGAACGCGGGGCGGCGCGCTGCCAAGCTCTGAAGGCCGCTGCAAGGTTTGCGTTTGCCGTTGAGGGGGCGACGTCGCGCCTCCAGTGGCTTTAGTTTTAGTGCTGGAGCCGTGGCTTTTGCCAATGCCGAGAATCCGCATGTCTACCGCCGGTGTTGATCGACGAGCCAGTCTGGCTCCAGCGCGCCATTCAGGGCGCATCAAAACGAAGCCGTGGCTACACATGCGAAGTCGTAGAGGTTTTAGCTCGGCTGTGTGGATGAACCACGCCGCCGCTCACAGCTCAGGGGAGATGGAAAAAGCCTTCCTTGCTCAGATCCCTGCTCACCTCGGCAAGTACTTCTTCATCATCACTTGGCATGCCGGAATCTTCGGTGCCGAGGGGCGCAATTTTTTTCAGTTCAGTCTCGTAAAGCCGCAGCGTATTTTGAATGCCCTCCAGTACCAAGTCCGCCACCAGTTCCGGCTTCTTGTTTTTCTGGCCTTGATCGACAGTCAGCACGACAGGCACGGGTGATCCCCCGTAACCGCGAGCCAATCTTGCCGGAGGCAAGCCTGCCTCGCGCAAAGCCCAATCCATCGCAAGCCGGCCGATTCGCCCGTTGCCGTCGGCGAACGGATGAATGCTGACCAGACGCTGGTAAACCTGCCCCGCGAATGCGATATGGTCGGCCAGCCTGTCACTTCCTGCCAGTGAGCCACGGGTATGGTCATACCACTGCAGCAGCTCTGCCATCATTCCAGGAACTTGTTTCGGGTACGGAAAAGGGGTTTGGCCGGCCCACAAATCCCTCTTGCGCCACCCGCCGCTCTCATCGAGAGTTTTGCTCATTCTGGAATTGTTTACGTCACGATAGAGCAGACGGTGCAATTCGAACAGTTTCTCCTCGGTGATCGGATGTCCACCGAGGGCCCATTCGGCCGCCATGTTGTCCGCCTTCACCCAGTTGCTGAATGTGGGGCCATCTTTCGCCTCCTCGGCGGAAGCTGCCATGTGTGACACCGTGGTGGAGAGTCGCGCCCGATTCACCCGGTCGCGTTCATCCGCCGACGCCCGCTGCCCGGGAGAGAAAGCGCTGATCAGGGACTGCCAACGGTCATGGCATTCTCTTGCGGACTTTTCGATCCGCGCACGATGCTCCGGATCAAATTTGGAATCCCGGAATGGAAGCGTTATTTCCGCGGGCAGGTACGATACGCCGACCCTGTATAAATCAATATCCGCGGGAAGCTTCGCGCGATGGCACCCTTCAAGGGAGATATTTTCCAAACTGGCAATATCGCGCAACGACTCTGGCAGGCTCTGCAATTCTGGATTGTCGGCGAGCCACAACCTTCTGAGTTGATGCAAGCGCCCTATCTCCTCAGGAACGGTTTTGATGCCACAGTTCATCGCATTCAGGGTTTGCAGACCGGGCAGGTCGAAAATGCAGGAAGGCAGGTGTTCAAGTCGCGGGTTTTCCGAGATATCGAGTGACGTGACGTGCTTTAAATTCCTGATAGCCTCGGGCAAGCTCGACAGGCCGCTCAAAGTGAGCGTTTGCCGCCGGTCCTTCGCGCAGCGACGAATCGCTAGCGCAGCGCGATCCCGGGCCTCCCGCTCGTCCTGCGGAGCGTTCATCCTCCAATCATTCAAGTCGACATTCAACTTCGACAGATCGATCGGGCTGCCATCATCGCGTGAGACAACCGCTGACGGCTTGGGTTCAGGGGTTGCGCGATAGCCATCTTGCGCATGTTCGCGACGAACGTTCGGATGATGAGGAGATTGAGCGTCGCGTTCAATGAACGTCGGAGTCGTCCCCCGACGCGGCGGACTGGACGTGGACACGGCGCGAGCAGGCAATTCGGTCAGAGGCCCTTGCGTCTGCGGTGCGGGCGTCTGCCGCCTTTGTGAAGACGACGCGGACGAGGAAGGAGAGCCAGCAAGGGCTGTGCCACCGGGGACACCGGATGTCGACGCGACAGGCGACGATGAGACCACTCCTGTGCGACGGCGAGCAGCCAAGAGCGCCGCAAATTCGGGGCTGGCACGAAACGCCTCCAGCTCGCTCCTTGGTCCGATCGACGATTCGCCTTGGCTTTGTGCAGACGCCCCTCTACCTTCCTGAGGCGAAGATCCTTGCACGCGGCTTCGCAGCGGCAAGCCTCCGGGCACGGAAGATGGATTGGAAGGACTGGGGACGTCTGTCGCCGTTGCAGGCGTGGCAGTTTTTTCGATGCCCTGAGGATGATCGACAGGTCTGCTGGCAGGGGTGGAGCGCAGTCGCGGTGGCGGCATGACGCCTCGGTCAAAGGAGCCGACCTGCTCGGCCGAAGTCGAAGCGTTCGCTGCTGCAGGCGACGAGCCGGTTGGCGGCTGGTCCAGGTTACTGGCTGGCCGGTTCTGCGAACGCCTGAGCTTGAAGGGCAACCAGTTGGAAAATTTCGGTAGGCATGAGGGCGGCCGTGGTGCCTCGTCCGGCGATGTCTTGTCGGTTGCCTTGCCCGGACGGTGGCCCACCAGCTCGAAGCGGCCGAGTGAAATGAGCCGGCGCGAAGCCACGTTGGCCGATCCTTGGTCGCATTCAGCCTGAACGCGGGGCGGCGCGCGGCCAAGCTCTGAAGGCCGCTGCAAGGTTTGCGTTTGCCGTTGAGGGGACGACGTCGCGCCTCCAGTGGCTATAGTGCTGGAGCCGTGGCTTTTGCCAATGCCGAGAATCCGCATGTCTACCGCCTGTGTTGATCGACGGCCAGTCTGGCTCCAGCGCGCCATTCAGGGTGCAGCAAAACGAAGCCGTGGCTACACGTGCGAAGTTGACGCAGAACTAACGGTTGCGGGTTTCGGTCGGCACGAAGTCGCCAGTACGGTCGATGGCGAACGTCGAGCAGCAGTTGCGCTCGTGAATACCGCTTGAGCGAGCATCAGACGCCGCGAAGTGATTGATACGGCAAGAGCGGCGCGAGCGAGATCGCGACGCGATGCCACCCGCCGTCGTCGAATGGTCTAGAGCAGCGGGGAACTCAGCCGCAGAAGTGCCGCAGGTTGATCATCGTGTAGGCCAAGGTCTTGAGTGCATAGTGCACGGCGCTGATGCGCTCGAATCGAATCAGCACGCGGCGGAACTTGTCCTCCCAGGCGAACACACGCTCGATGGTGCGGAATCGTTCCTTGAAGATCGCCGCATCGAACAAGCGCTTGCGCCCCCGCTTGGTGGTCTTCCTGCCGCGCGTGTTCTCATTGATGTTGGGCACCATTCCGCGATTGAAGATCGCCTTGCGGTTGGCGTGGCAGTCGTAGACGCCGTCCAGGCTGACGATGGTGCCTTTCAGCTCGATGCCCAAGGCGCGGGCAATGCTCGTCATTTGCGGCAGCGCCTGTCGCAGCAGTTAGAGCAGCTGCAAGACGTAGTTGAAGATCACGTGCAGCGACAGTGTGAGCGGCGGTTCTCGGCGACCGCGCGTCAGGTGCGGCAAGACAAATTCATCGAACTGCTCAAGCGTCAAACTCGTTGAACCTGCGTCGAAAGCCCATGAGGACCATTGGTTCACGCCGGGCCAGGCGGTCGCTGGGGCCGGGACATCCATGCACCAACGCCACCGCGCTGCGCTACGCGCGCAGCCCATGCGGAGGCCTTGCTGACTCCGCCGCGTTGTCCAAATTCAGGCTTTGGGATAGGCCACAAATTGCGTCGTAGTTCACGGGTTCGGCGCACGCCGAACATCCTGACACCATTGGTTATCAAATGACCATCGGGCTGTGGCCATTGCGGCGCCATACATTGATAGATTCTGTACCTATCAGTACCTATCGGGGGTCGGAGCCGCAGCGCGCCGGCTCCGGTCTTCTTCGAAAAGGACTCCCATGCCCCACGACGACTCCCTGCCGGACTGTGACCGGCGCAAGGTGCTATGGATGCTAGGTGCCGTGCCGCTGACTACGACGTTGGTTGGCTGCAGCGTGGGCGGCAACACCGAGGATCGCGAGGATCGCGAGAAAAGCGCGGAGGCGCCGGCGCCTGCGCCGCCAGCCCCCGCCGCGTTCGTCCACCCCGGCCTGCTGCACACGCAGGCGGATTTCGACCGCATGGCAACGAAGGTGAAGGACGGCGTCTCGCCCTGGATCGGCGGCTGGCAGGCCTTCTTGGGGACAAGGCTCAACGACCTCACCGCGTGGCCGGCTGCGCTGCCGGAGATTTACCGCGGCAACGACGGCGTGCATGGCGAGAACTACACGGCTCTCTTCAAGGATGTCGGCCGTGCCTACGTCGCCGCAATGCACTGGAAGGTCACAGGCGACACCCGCTATGCCGACCAGGCCGTGCGCTTCATGAACGCCTGGTCGTCGACGCTGACCCTGATCGCTGGCGGAACCGAAGCCGGGCTGGTCGCCGGCATCCAGGGCTACCAGTTCGCCAATGTCGGCGAGATCATGCGCACCTATGACGGCCTGAAGCCTGCCGACCTGCTGGCGTTCCAGTCGATGATGAAGAAGGTCTTCTACCGCATCAACCACGGCTTCCTGACGAACCACAACGGAACCCCGATCAGCCACTACTGGGCCAACTGGGACCTGTGCAACATCGCGTCCATGATCGCCATCGGCGTGTTGTGCGACGACAAGGAGATCTTCGACGAGGGCGTGAACTACTTCAAGTCAGGGCCGGGCAATGGCGCCATCGCGCAGGCGGTGTACTACCTGCACCCCGGCAAGATGGGCCAGTGGCAGGAGACCGGTCGCGACCAGGGGCACAACACCCTGGGCATCGCGCTGGTGGGCCCGATCTGCGAGATGGCCTGGAACCAGGGCATTGACCTGTACGGCCTCGACGACAACCGCGTCCTGGCCGGTGCCGAGTACGTCGCCAAGGCGAACCTCATCGAATCGGGCACGAGCTTCTACACCGTGCCATACGTGCCTTACCACAACCGCGATGTGCAACAGAACGTCTTCGCCACCGGCACCCAGGGCATGTGGCGCCCGTGCTGGGCGTTGATCTTCAATCACTATGTGAACCGCAAGGGCCTGGCCGCGCCCTACAGCGAGAAATTTATGTTGCAGATGCAGCCCGAAGGCGGCGTCGGCAACTACGGCTGGACCAGCGGGGGCTTCGACCAGCTGGGCTTCGGCACGCTGGCCTTCACGCGGGATCCGATCCCCGCCGGCGCGCCGCCGAGCGGGCTGACGGCGACCCTGGTCGCCGGGCGCGTCGAGCTGTCGTGGTGGGGCAGCGCGTACGCGACCGGCTACGCGGTGAAGCGCAGCGACTCGGCCGCCGGCCCGTTCTTGGCGGTGGCCACCCTGCCCACCGATCCGCTGACCTGGACGGACTCGCCGCCCTCGGCGGGCACCTGGTACTACGTCGTGTCGGCGACGACCTCCAGCGGCACGGTGCTGACTTCCGACAGCGTCGCGATCGCGACCGGCACGGTACCGATCGCCGCGCTGTCGTTCGACGAGGGCGCGGGCAGCACGGCGGCCGACTCGACGGGTTTGGGCAACGCCGCGACGCTTGCGGCCGGAGCCCAGTGGGGCACCGGCCGTAACGGCGGCGGCGCCCTGTCCCTGGACGGCAAGGGCGGCCATGCCAGCCTGCCGGCCGACATCCTCGTGGGCGCGAGCGACTTCACGATCTCGACGTGGGTCTACTGCAATGCCCTGTCGCCGTGGGCCCGCGTGTTCGATTTCGGCAGCGGCCCCGGCCGCTACCTGATGCTGGCCCATCGCAAGGGCACCGGCCAGCTGCGCTTCGCGATCACCGTCGACGGCAGCTACGGCGAGCAGGGTTTCGACAGCCCCGCGGCCCTGCCGATCGGCCGCTGGGTGCACCTCGCGGTGACATTGTCGGGACGGACTGCGACCGTGTACGTCGACGGTCTGGCCGTGGCCGTGAACACGGACATGACGATGACGCCGGCGCAGGTAGGCCCCATGCCCAACAACTGGCTTGGACGGTCGCAATACGTGTCGGATCCGGGGTTCAACGGACGTGTCGACGACTTCCGGATCTGGCGCAGCGCGCTCGACGCCACCGCGGTCGCGGCCCTGGCCGCGGCCTGATTCCCGCGGATCCCGATCTCGTTAAACGGACACGCTCGAAATACTCTCAGCCTCTCAGCTGGTGCCCACGCAAGTCTTGCAGTTCTACGCCCCGCGTTGGGGAATCGAATCGCTATTCCAAACTCTCAAGAGTTGGTTGGGGTGCGAACAGCAAGGGCCTGTGCGCCTTCATCCCCGATGGCGTTGCGGCTCAGATCGAGCGTGGTGATCGAGGTGTTGCCAGCTAAGGCCTATGCGCCTTTATCCCTGATGGCGTTGTTGCTCTCTTCATTGACGCGGCAATTGCCACTGAAATTACGCGCTCGAGCACGCGCTCCGCTCGTATGGCCACTGCATCGAAAGGTCGAAAGGAATCGGCATGACCAGAATGTGCCAGCGCGATTCCCGGCCGTGTGCGGCCATGCGAAGCGAGTCTCGTTGCCCCGAAGGTGGACCAACTGCCAAAGGTTGATTGAGCGGGAAGCTGCAGCCGGGGCCGAGCGCCGCGAACTCGTGGTCGCGATGCGAAGAAGCAAGGTGAGGAACAGACTTGGTCTTGACACGACTTCGCCATAGGTGCGAAAACCCGCAACCAGTTGACAGCAGGTCATTCGGGGCCCGTCGGACCAGCCTCCTCGACTTGCCCTTGCCGCCCCCGCACAGGGCCGTCAAACATCTCCGCATAGCCGGCACGAAACGCCTGGCGGTCCGTGAGGAAAGCTTCGATGTCCGGAACCATTCCGCGCTTGAATGGAGGCAGTTCAAGGCCGCGGGCGACTGCCAACGCACGCACGGCCATTTCCGCTTTGGCGGCGCTGCCTCGATTGTCTGGCATGGCGTGCACGCTCCACCAATGCATGTCGGCCAGTGCTCCCAACAGCTGATCCCGCCCTCCTGGATTGCGCATGACGTCAGCGAAGATGGACTCCAGATGCGCCAGGATATTGCCGATGTGCTCCTCACCGCTGTGCTGTATGTAGGCTGGATATCCGAGCGGTTCGCCGGCGCTCCGCAAGTTCTTTGCCCTTGTTGACTCGAAGTCGGAAGGATCGACCGGGAACGCCAGCTTCGTGAGTTGAATCTCCTTCCCAGTCAGCGTGTCCTTCATCTGGAAGATTCTGTGTCCCATGTAGGAGCGATTTTCCGGAATGGGTTTGCGGGGGTTGGGCTCGAACTCCAGTTCCCTCTGGCTGAGGCGCGCTTCGATGTACGCTAATTTATTATTGATGGGTGTGAGACCGGTCTTATGCCTGGGAAACAAAAATTGCAGATCGAACCACGACTTGTCGGTGCGCTTCTTGCTGTCCGTCTTCTCCCACTGATAACGCGCATTCCTCACGAAATTCCATAGCTGCTCGAAGCTGCCGATGCGATTCTCGGCAATGCCGAGCGCGCCTTCCATCACCGCCGCATGAAATCTTCTGCCGTACTGCTGGTTGGCAGGGGCGCCTTCCCTATTGAAATCTGGATCGGGCCAACGTGCCACCCCGATCAAGCGTATCTGCTCCTCTGTCAGGCAAGAGTTCTGGGCGGCACAGACGGGCATGCTGGCACGCCGCGGCGGGCTATTGGAATGCGTGGACGCCACTGGATCCGCTTGCGAGGACGCTGGACGAGCGGGAATACCTGCTAGCCGTGTGGGGCGAGCTTGCGTGCCGGCACTCGGCGTTAAACCCCTTGATGAGGGGGTGGCTTGGTCATCCTGCCCTTCGGGCTGCTGCGGCTTGCGCCAGCAGAGCAACAAACTCACGAATCGATTTACGTTATCAGCCCATGGTGTCCCTGTTTGTGCAGATGATGAGCTCGCCGTGCTTGCCTGCGCGGTAGGAACAGGCACGCTGGCACGCCGCGGCCGTTCATTGAAAGACTCCGCTGAATCCGCTTGGGAGGAGGCTGGACGAGCGGGAATGCCTGCTGGCGATGTGGGGCGAGGTTGCGTGCTGGTACGCGGCACTGAACCACTTGATGGGGGTGCGGCTTGGTCTTGGCCTTCGGGCTGCTGCAGACTGGACGAACCTACGAATCGATTTGGAATCATTGGCAACTCTTCTCTTCATTGACGCGGCAATTGCCACTGAAATTACGCGCTCGAGCAAGTGCTCCGCTCCTATGGCCACATGGCCACTGCATCGAAAGGTCGAAAGGTCGAAAGGAATCGGCATGACCAGAATGTGCCAGCGCGATTCCCGGCCGTGCGCGGCCATGCGAAGCGAGTCTCACTGCCCCGAAGGTGGAGGTTGATTGAGCGGGAAGCTGCAGCCGCGGCCGAGCGCCGCGAACTCGTGGTCGCGATGCGAAGAAGCAGAGGAACAATACTTTCCAATTCAGGTGGCGGGGTTGGCGCACCCCGCAGCAGCGATGCAGCGCTCATCGAATGGAATATTGCGTTGCCGTTCGCGACAGGTTCGGTCGCCGCGCTGCTTGTAGGGCGGCGCATTGCGGCGCGTGTCGCGGGCGTGCGGCTACAACAGGCATTCGCCGTGACGAGTTGCGCCGTGTCGCTGCTGATGTTGTTCAAGGGCTTGGGATGGTTCGCATCATGAGCTTTTGACCGAAGGAGCAGGTTGTCCTCAGATCCACTGCGTTCACCGCCCACTACAGAAGGTTCTCCTACGCCATCGGTACCAAGCGGGATGCCGCGGTCAGTTCACGCCAGAATTTTGGACGCCAGGGCCCGCCTATCAGCTGCCAGCAGTGTCGTTCGCAAATCGGCCCGCTGCTCGGGGGTACTCTTGTAGTTCAGGATTGCGATCAATCGATCGATTTTTTTGGCGGTCTCATCGGTAATCCCCACCAGAAGGTCTCGCACCTGAATGTGAAGCTGGTCCGAAATCTGTCCCCGGGGAATTTCTGTAATCACATCCACAAGAAATTTCAGCGCGAGGCTGGACGTCTTGTCTTGCTTGAACATGCCCCGGAGGGTCAAAGCCGGCACGCTCATGAGGCCGCTGAAGGCCGCAATAACTGGCAGGATCCCAAAAGTGTTTACGGTCGCCCAAAAAATGGACTCAGCGGTTTCTTCTCTGGCATGCCGGACGACGATCCTGGCGGCCCTGAATGCCTCCGTTGAGAGCGCATGGTCGTGTTTCAACGCGGGAACACTCTTGCAAAGCTCCGCCACCGCCACCGCAAGCTCGTTCAAGGGGTGTTCGTTGATTCGGGCCTTGAACCTGGAAACCAGCGCCCGGGCCAGTGCGATCGCATGAAGTTGCGGATCCCGGTCGATTTTGTTGTGCGTGCACAAGCTGGATATCTTTCCCACGAAGTCTTTGAGAACCGCGAACTCCGAAGCAGAAAGTTCGTTGACGGATGCAGCCGCTACGTCAGTCAATGGCTCGTGCCCGAGAGCCTCCCCTAGAGCAGCCAGGGCTTGGTGAGGGTTGGACCTGCGTCGAAAGCCCCGAGTGGACCATTCGTTCACGCCGCGCCGATTCGCGGTCACCACGCTATGGACGACCTTGGTGAGCCTCATGCTGGGGGCTCGAAGCGGCGCGACCTCGTTTCTTAGCGACGTACTGGCCGCGGCAAGTTTCGCCAGATCATCAGCCGGCAGGCGAGTGACAACTTTCAAACGCAATTCCGGGGGCAGTAATTCCAGCAGGTCAGAACCTGGCGGTGGCGTCTCGACGTTTGCGGAGCGGCGCGCGGTGAGTCCGCCCGGCGAGCTCGGAAGTCGGGACGGACCAGGGCCAGACTGCCGCTGAGAGTCACGCGACATTGAGGATGGTGGTGTAAGACTTGAGGTTCGTTCGGTCCGCATGGGCTGTTCTCGAATGATTGGTTGACCCGATTCAGTGTCCCAGGCTCGATCGGATTGCGTCGCGCTTGGCCGAAGCGATCTCCGACAAAGCGAAGAACCAATGGTCAAGAAACACTGTTCTAACGAACCGTGACGGAATGCACATGGGAACGCAACCGTCATCTCGGATCGAAAACTATGCGAATTCCGTCATCGAACGGTCAATCGCGCACTCGGATGACCTCATAGCCTTGCGTCGTACGAACAGGTAGCCCAGGGCATGGCGACGTTAGATCAATCAGGGGGCCGAATCGCCGCAGCGACTTGATCGAGCGCTGCGGGCGAAAACCGGCCAAGTGATCGCCTGCCACTCTGGCGCGGCCCTTTCATCAATTTCAATGCAACAGGTCTGAATTCCTCATGATTCAACGTCGAAAGTTCCTGGAAAGCGGTCTTCAGGTTTTCGGAGCTGCGTTGCCGCTGGCATCGAACGCACAGAGCGCGCTGTCGCGATTCAAGGGCACCACGCTTCGCATCAATTACCCCGCGCACCCGCACTATGACCGGGTGGAGCGTCAGTTCGCTCGGTTCACCGAACTGACAGGCATCCGGATCGAAGGGCATCGCACGCCCTATCTCGAGATGAAGAAGGTGCAGCTCGCATCTTTTGCCAAACCTGCGGGTGATTTTGATCTGGTGAGCTACTTGATCCTTTGGAAGGTCGAGTATGCGCAGCAGGGCTACCTGCGCCCCTTGGAGCCGTTTTTCGCGAATCCACAACTTGCGATGCGCGACTACGCCTTCGACGATCTGATCACTCCATACGTGGATGCGATCGGTCGGGTGGGCGGTCCGAAGACCTATCTGCCGGGGCCTGGTTCCAGGGTATACGGTCTGCCATGCGGATCTGAAACCAGCGTTCTCGGCGCCCGCAGGGATTTGCTGGACAAGTACAACCTGCAGATGCCTACCGAATACTCCGAGTTGTTCAAAGCATGCCGTTTGCTGCATGAAAAGGAAGGCATCGGCGGGCTGGCCACGCGCGGGCAGGCCGGCCATCACATCACGCACGCCTGGTTACTGCACTTCACGCCTCACGGCGGCAAGGTCTTCGACGCTGACTGGACCTGCGTCCTCCACAACCATGGCGGAGTGAAGGCCGTCGAGGCGCTTCGAGAGATTGTGGCCATGGCACCCGAAGGCGTTGCGAAAGCGACCTTTGCCGAAATGCAGGAGAACTTTCTGCAATGGCGTGCGGCGTTCTATCTCGACTCGTCCAGCGTGCTCGGTGTGGGCAAGGATCCCAAGCACACCAAGCTATCCGATCGCTTTATCTATGCGATGCACCCGAGTGGCACGCGGCTGTCCGGGCAGACTGGAGGTTTCGGGCTCGGCATCGCGGCGAATTCCGCGCAGTCGGAAGCGGCGTTCATGTTCCTTCAGTGGTTGACCTCTCCAGGGGTCGATCTCACCGTCGCGCGCGAAGGCGGGGCAGCAGGGCGGTGGTCGACGCTTTCGGATCCGGATTTCAAGGCATCAAACCCAGAGCAGGCCATCATGCGTTTTGCGCTGAGGGCGGCGAATCCCGACTGGCGTCCCCTCATTCCCGAGTGGGACAAGATCAGCAAGGACATAACCGGGCGGCTGCTCCCTGAGATGGTGTATGGGAACCGGTCGATTGCCTCTGGTCTCGCGAGCATATCGGCGGATGTCGATGCCGAAACGCTCCGCACTGGGCGTCGTTCGGCCACGTCGGGTCAGCTTCGAAAGCCGGCGACTCCGAGCCATTTGTAGAAGGTGTCAACGTCGATCGCGTTGCTCCGCCTCGAGTGCGTCTACACTGCCGACCGTCAGGAGAAGACCACCGTCGCGGTGGCTACCGAAGGCGCATTCCCGAAACGCTCAGGTCCCGTACTGGCACAACGTCATAGATAACTGGAGAGCGCCGTTGCAATAGACGGCCGCCGAAGGGGCAAGTCGCTGCGCGGGTGCGCGGATGTCGAATCTCTCAGGCAAAAGGACAGTGGGGCCAACCACGCTCGAACCAGAGCTGGTGGGCTGTGCCTTTTGGAGTCCTGCCATGAGAGTGATCGTCCTCGGCGCCGGTGTGATCGGCGTCACAAGTGCCTGGTACCTGACCCGCGCGGGTCATGAAGTCGCAGTGCTGGAACGCAATGCCAGCCCCGCCTGCGAAACGAGCTTCGCCAACGGCGGGCAGATCTCGGTCAGCCACGCCGAGCCCTGGGCCAATCCTTCGGCACCTTGGAAGGTGCTCAAGTGGCTGGGGCGAGAGGATGCGCCCTTGCTGTTTCGCTTGCGTGCCGATCCGGCGCAGTGGCGATGGCTGTGGCGCTTCATGCTCGAATGCCGCGCCAGCCGCTCGCGTGCCAACATGATTCAGCTGCTGCGCCTGGGCACCTACAGCCGCGAGTGCCTGCAGCAATTGCGCAAGGAGCTCGGGCTCGAGTACGACCAGCGCTGCGAGGGCATCCTGCACTTCTACACGAACGAGCAGGAATTCGATGACGCCATCGAACCTGCGCGTGTGATGCGCGAACTGGGTTGCGAGCGGCACATCATCGATCGCGATGAGGTCGTGCGCATCGAGCCTGCCATGGCTGCGATCGCCCCTCGCATCGTCGGCGCCACGTACACCAGCGAAGATGAATCGGGTGACGTGCACCAGTTCACCACCACGGTGGCGAAGCGTGCCCAGAGCGTTGGCGCAGTCTTCCGGCATGGCGTGCGTGTGCAGGCGCTGCGGGTGAACGGCGGCGAAATCGATGGGGTCGAGGTGGCGCGAGAAGACGGCGGTTACGAGACGCTGCGGGCCGACGCGTATGTCGTCGCCATGGGCTGCCACAGCACGGCGCTGCTGGCTGCGGCCGGCATCGATGTCCCTGTCTATCCGGCCAAAGGCTACTCCGCCACGCTGCCGCTCATCGATCCTTCGAAGGCGCCTGTCGTGTCGCTAACGGACGACGAATATAAGCTCGTGTTCTCGCGCCTCGGCGATCGACTGCGCGTAGCCGGAACTGCGGAGTTGAACGGACACGGCCTGGCATTGAACCGAACTCGCTGCGACGCCATCGTGCGGCGTGCACTCGAAGTGTTTCCCGGATGCAGCCGTGCCGAGCTCGCTACCTTCTGGGCTGGCTTGCGGCCGGCGACACCGGGCAACGTGCCCCTGATTGGCGAATCGCGCCTGCGCAAGCTCTTCCTGAACACAGGGCACGGCACGCTGGGGTGGACGCACGCTTGCGGCTCAGGCCGAGCGCTGGCGGACATCGTATCGGCTCGCAAGCCGGAGGTGGACTTCCGCTTTCTCGGGGCGGCGAGTTAAATGCTCGGGCCGCGAGGCTGCTGTGCGGTGGCACCCGGGGCCACTGCGCTGAATGGTTGCGGGCCTTCTCGACCATGGCGCTGGCCCAGCGAAATAATCAGGCAAGGCTTGAGTCATGGGCATGACGGTGCGGATCCCGGCTCTGGACCGGGGCCCGCACTCCATGCATTCGCATGACGGCATGCATCTGCCGCGACCCTTCGGCCTTGTGAGCCGATCGGATGTGCGGCGAGAAGACTTTGAAGGGAGGGACTTACAGGTCGCCAAACCCGATCGCGCCGTTGCAGTGCAGCCACTCGCTGCGACCGCTGCCGCCGCCACACCTGCCGTTCTGGTACACGCCGGTGTTGTAGGTCTGGAGCCAGGCTGGTCGCACGTTGCCATTCACACTCAGGTAATTGACCTGAACATCCCGGCCGGGGGCGTCATTGGTGAATTCCACGACGCTGCCTCCAGAAAGGCTGGTCGTGAACGTGTAGTCGGTCATGTTTTTACCGAGTGTCCAGGTGTGCACCACCCTGCCGCCAACGCGCAAAGTGACACGCTCGTAGCCCGAGGTTCCACGTGCGCGCACGACGATGGTCTTGTTGCCCGTGCCGCCCTGGCCAGCCTGAACTCCAGGGTTGCTAGCCTGAAACCCAGGGTTGCCAGCCTGAACTCCAGGTGTGCTGCCGCGCACGTAGTTTTTGAGCCAGGTCAGCGCGGGCCGCTCGCTGCCGTCTCGGCGCACGAGGTGGGTGTTGGCCGCCCAGGTCTGGCCTTCGATGTAGCCCCACAACGTGATTCCTGCAACGGCCGGGTGCGTCCAGAAGATCGGGAATTTCTGTTGATAACGCGCCAGCTGCGTGCCGTCGTCTCCGGTCATGTCCAGCTCGGACACGTAGATCGGCAGACCGGTCTGGGCCAGCGAGTCCAGGCTTTGCGCGATCAAAGCATTCGGCACGTCGTCCAGGCTGAAGTAATGCGACTGGATGCCCACGCCATCGATCAATCCGCGCGCCTTGAGGATGTTGATGATGCCCTTGTAACGGTTCAGCTCGTTGTCGTTACCAACGAGCCCATACTCGTTGATGAGAAGCTTGGTGTTGGGGCAGTATTGGCGGGCCTTCTGAAACGACCAGACGATCCAGTCCCAGCCGGTCGAGCCCGCGCCGCCGAGGGCCTCGCGGTAGCTGGCCGGCTGATGCAGCGGCTCGTTGACCACGTCGATGAACTGCGTCTGCGGGTAGCGCTGGCAGTACTGGCGAATGAAATTTTCGACCTTGGAGGCCTGCTGCCAAGGGCTCAGCCCGCCAATCCAGCCCGGCTCCTGCGCGCCCCACACGAATGTGTGCTGTTTGAACGTGAAGCCATTCGACCGCGCGTAGTTGTAGGCCATGTCGAGTTGGCCCCAGTTCATCTGGTCGCGGACCGGTTCGACCGAGCCCCACTTGCCTGCGTTTTCTGGCGATACCTGGTTCCAATAGGTGCTGAAGTTGCCCGGTGTATAGCCAGAAATGATATTTCCCAGGAACTTGGCCTTGCCAACCGCAACCTGCGCGTGCGCCAAGCCGCCTGAGCCTAGCAAAGCGAGAGCTGCACTGGTGCATACAACGGCGCGAGTTATCGTCTTGAAGATGTGTGGGGTGTTCACTGCTGCGTTTCCTTTGATGAGTTGAAACCGACTGAGGCCTGTCACGGGCAAGTGCAGTCTCCCGCTGTGTTTGACAGCATTTGGTTTCGATGCGAAATGCAGTTCGGAAAAGCGAAGGAAGCTCTTGTCGTTATGTCGCCACTTCCTTGCCTTCTGAACTATGCGAGGGTGATTGAAGGGCGCGGAGGCGATTCGTCCTCCCCCTCAAGACTTCGCTTTTCAAGCAAGGTCCACGACCCAATCGGGTCCTCCTGGACGGAGGTGCGTAGAGTTGACGATGTCATGACGAAAGTCAGCCACGGCTTGCCGTTTCACGTAGCGACCACAGGATGGCAGGTTGAAGGGGCGGCTTAGGACATGGCCCAAAACAATTTCCCGTTTTGGGGGCGCAGGGCGGGCGCGCTGCGGCGTTGCTCCTTGCTTGCGTGGCTCGCCACACGGCGCTCGGAGCGCCTTGCATCGCATCCCGCCCAGCACCCCCAAAACGGAAAATTATTCCGGGCCATGTCCTTACGATTTCTGCTTCATCGCATTGAGCAGGGGCCCGACGATGTCCAGTGGGAGCGGGAACACGATGGTCGAGTTCTTGTCCGCAGCGATCACTGTCAGCGTCTCGAGGTAGCGCAGTTGCAATGCCTGCGGTTGCTTCGCAAGGATCTCTGCCGCCTCGGCGAGCTTGACGGACGCCTGCAATTCACCCTCAGCGTGGATCACCTTGGCACGCCGTTCGCGCTCGGCCTCCGCCTGCCGTGCAATCGCACGGATCATGGTTTCGTTCAGGTCGACGTGCTTGATCTCGACGTTGGTGATCTTGATGCCCCAGGCATCTGTCTGGGTGTCGAGGATCTTCTGCAGGTCGAGATTCAGACGTTCACGCTCGGACAGCATCTCGTCCAGCGTGTGCTTGCCCAACACTGCGCGCAAGGTGGTCTGCGCGAGCTGGCTGGTGGCGTTCAGAAAGTTCTCCACCTGAATCACTGCGCGCTGTGGATCGACCACGCGAAAGTACAGCACCGCGTTGACCTTCAGCGTCACGTTGTCGCGCGAGATCACGTCCTGGCTGGGCACGTCCAGCACCACCACGCGCAAGTCGATGCGCACCATCTGCTGGATGCCGGGAATCAGGATCACGAGACCCGGTCCCTTGACGCGCCAGAAGCGCCCGAGCTGAAAGACGACGGCGCGCTCGTACTCGCGCAGGATGCGCAGCGAACTGACCACCAGAATGGCCAGCAGGATGAGTACGGTCGAGAAGCCGATGGAGATGTCGATCATGGCGAGATCCCTTCTGTTGTTGTTCCTTGTGCGACAGGGCTCAGAGGCTGAGAGTATTTCGATCATGCCCGCTCATCACGCCAAAAGCCCCCTGCTCGTCGTTGCAAATGCTCGCCATAGCCAAGCTATGGCTGCG
>Ga0136846_1217996_pt1 | contig 18396 bp, 13 predicted proteins | sample HopSoiMetagenom2_FD_96841 | JGI IMG/M metagenome (GOLD analysis project Ga0136846, IMG submission 96841) | Grasslands soil microbial communities from Hopland, California, USA - 2 Assembly 2016 (version 4) | ecosystem: Environmental > Terrestrial > Soil > Grasslands | place: USA: Hopland...
ATCTGTTCTGTATGTATAGGTGCTTTTATACTCGCTGAAGCCGGGCTGCTATCCGGTAAAAATGCCACCACGCACTGGCAATACTGGAAAGAGCTGCGTGATAATTATGAGAATATCAGTGTTGACCCGGACCCCATTTTTGTCCGGGACGGTAATATTTATACATCTGCCGGAATCAGTGCCGGGATCGACTTGTCCCTGGCATTGGTGGAAGAAGATCTCGGACGTAATATTGCTCTAAAGATTGCCCAAATGCTTGTACTTTATCTCCGCCGACCGGGAAACCAGTCACAGTTCAGCCCATTACTCTCGCAGCAAATATCGAGCAAACAACAAATCAAAGAGCTGCAAGCCTGGATCGCTGCAAATCTGAGCGGCAATCTAAGTATTGAAGCCCTGGCTGCGCAGGCCGCTATGAGTCCCCGGAATTTCGCGCGCGTATTCGCCACAGACGTAGGCATGACACCCGGTAAATATGTGGAAGGACTTCGCGTGGAATCCTCAAAAAGGTATCTCGAAGAAACGAACATGACCATGGACCAGATCGCTCATAAATGCGGATTCGGAACTGCTGATACGATGAGGAAACTCTTTCACCGGAATATGGGCATGAGCCCTTTTGCCTATCGTACTCTATTTGGATCCAGGCATCCCGAGCCACTTGACCTGGGTAATCAGGCCGAAGTGTTCGTTTGAGATCTGTTATAACCTTCCTTTCTCAGTCCCGTCCCTAAAGCAAAGGGAAAATCCATTGCTTAAATCCTTTTGTGTATGCTGCATGAGCTTGCCAGCATCAGGTCTATAGTTTTACAAGTCGCAGCAGAGATCACAAGCCTCCGGAGCTTTTCGGGGCTTTTTTAGTGTCGGCACAATGGCAGAAATTTCCTGAAAACTGTCCTCCGTAAGGAAATAACTTTGGTCTATTTTTGAGTAAACATCAGCGTTTTATCCAAAACCCAATTGTCAGCGATATTTCATATTGAATGTTTTCCGGAACTTATACAGGATCGGTGTCCAGATTTAGAAAGTCGATTGTCACGATTACAAATATGCCCCTAACGAAATGAAGTTGATTCATTTTCAACGAGGGCAGCTGAAATAATAAGTATAATGCAGGGTATGGCACCCTCTGAAAAGATAGGTCAGGGAAACGGTGTTGGCAGACCCGATTATCCGTAAACAAAGAGAACATGAATGAAAACTTCCAATTTGGCAAACTGATTAATGATTTCAAAGCCAGGTCGATTGATGACTACAGTTTTTTTGAACATCTCCGGAACCATATCGATGGTTATGAGAAGGAAAAGGAGATCCTCCTTGCCCTGAGCGACGATATAACTAAAGTAAGAGATAAAACAGATCTTATCCGGGTATTTTCTTCCAGGCTAAAAGGACTGTTTTATTTTACGCACGCAGTGGTGTCATTGATTGACGCGAATGATCGGACTTACTTTCCTTTTTTGATCGATAGGGACGCGCTTAAAATAGCACACCGGGAAGAGCTTCCCAGTTTACTGGCAACCCGCTTTGCTTTAGCTGATCCGTTTATTGACCAGATAAAAGGTTCAGAGGATCCCGTCTCTTTTTTACTGGACGACATCATGCAAAAAGCAGGTGTTCCGGCTTTTATTAAGGTTAATTACGAATGCGGCATCAGGAGAGCGATGATAGCCCCCCTAAAAAGCCGGATGGAAACCATCGGTTTTGTATTTGTATATTCTGATCGGACAGATGAATTTCCGGATGAATTTATCGGGGTTTTAAAAAGGATCGCTCCTCAGCTCTCCAGCGCAGTTTCCAATATTATTACAAACGAGGAGATTATCTATAAAGAATGGGTAAACGAAGTTTTACTTGAGGTCAGTAACAATCTGGTCACCGTAAGGCATAGTAAAGATTTATTACCGGTGGTTAATCAGGGGCTTCGCAAACTGGTCAATTTTACGCATAACCTCCTCGCCTTGACCGACGAGCAGGTGGAAAATTACAGCATATATCTTACTGATTCCGAAACCCCGGCACGTGAATATCCAAGATATGAGGCAGCGGCGGCCCGGCCCAATCCGGTCAATGACGGTATTTACAATTTAGCCGCCCCTGACGGCAAGCCCACTGTCTTTGATATGACCCGGTTCGACCTTGATAAAGTGCCGCAGTGGGTCAAACTTAACTATGTCGCAGGATCACGTGAGATGGCCATCAACATACTGCCGGATAAGGGAAAACGCCAGCTTGGCCTGGTTTTATTCGCGCAAAAACCCGGCAGCTTCAATGAAGGAGCGCTGCACATTCTGGAACGCATATCCAGCCAATTGGCGACGGCAGTTGCAAACATTGCCGCCAATGAGGAGATCCTGGTCAAAGAAAAACAGAATTCCTTTTTACTGGCGCTGAGTCACGAAATAGCCGCCGTTAGAAGCAAGGATGATCTTGCGCTGGCGATCCAAAAGGCGGTTAAAAGACTGAGTTCTGTTAAAGGTTATATTGTGCGGTTGATAAACGATGACAACAGCACGACAAGGCCGTATATCTGGGACAGTACTATCTCTTTCAAAGATGACCCGGTATTTATAGAAAGCGTCTCTATCAACTTTAATATTAAGGATGGTATACAGGACAAAGTTCTAAAAAATACTGAACCCACGCTGATCATCACTGCAGAAGAAATGAAGCGCAATATGATTCCGCGATACGTACGGTTTTGGCATATAGCAGGCTTCGAAAAAATGATCGGCGTGCCGTTGCGGACAGGAACCAGAGACCTGGGGATTCTTTTTATGGAGACAGATGAAGTTAATTTGCCCCTGTTGAAAGGCATCTGTGCCCAGATTTCGATAGCTATCTCCAACGTTATCGTCAATGAACAACTGTTCAGCTATAAAAAAATGCTGGAAGTCGAAAACGACCAGCTGAAGGAACAGATCAATACGATCTATAACGCTACCGATATGATTGGTAACGGTACCGAAATGCAGAAGATCTATCAATTAATGTCTATTGTAGCCAAATCGAATTCAACCGTGCTCATCCTGGGCGAAACGGGAACCGGTAAGGAGCTTGTCGCACGCGGTATTCACAAGGAATCTAATAGAAAAGACAAATTAATGGTTAAGGTGAATTGTGCTGCACTGCCGGCAAATTTGATCGAGAGCGAATTATTCGGCCATGAGAAAGGTGCCTTCACCGGGGCCATAGACCGCCGGATAGGTAAATTTGAACTGGCGCATACCAGTACTTTATTTTTAGACGAGATCGGTGAAATGCCCCTTGATCTGCAGGTTAAATTATTACGGGTCATTCAGGAACGCGAATTCGAAAGAATTGGCGGTAAAAATACGATCAAAGTCGATGTGCGAATCATTGCTGCGACAAACCGGAATCTGGAAGAGGAAGTTAATGCCGGGAGATTTCGGGCAGACCTTTATTACCGCCTGAACGTATTTCCGATCAGCGTGCCGCCGCTCCGTCAACGTTTGGAAGATATCCCTCCTTTGGCCTACTTCTTCCTGGCCAGGCACAGTAAAAACACCGGCATTAAGGTAACCTCCATAGCAAATAAGGTACTCCAGGAATTAAAAGGCTATTCCTGGCCGGGGAATGTCAGAGAATTGGAGCATCTACTGGAGAGAAGTGTATTGATGACAACTGACCGTGTGGTCCGGGAGGTTTACCTGCCCAAAAGGTCAGCCGGCAGAGAGGTATTTAATAATCGCACTTTAGATGAAATGGAACGGCAGCACATCATTGAGACCTTAAAATCATGTGCCGGAAAGATAGCCGGTGCCGGTGGTGCCGCCGGAATATTAGGCACGCCATCGACTACGCTGCACGCAAAGATGAAAAGGTTAAAAATCACCAAAACAGACTATTTGCCTAATGGGAACTGATCGTCAAATTTGTTTTCAAGATATTTAGGTACTGTACGTTATTTCGTGAAACTGAAAGCTGAATCGCAAAATAAGGTGAAAAATCTTTTTTTAATTTACATAATTAATTAAAAATCAATTACTTATGTATTGGCATAGCCGTTGCCAGTCAATGCTTTGATACGATAGGCGTTTATGCTGCTTAGCAGCGTCAGGCATTAAAAAAATGAATTATTCTGAAAACATCTGCTCCAAAAGATTTGGCATCTGTGATTTTGGCCAGCAAAATCCTGCCAATCAAATTGTCGGCTCCTTAAGAGATTTTGTCAAGGTTATATTCCTTAGGGCTGGCGGTCGTGCGAGTGTCGATTTCACGGAGCTGGCGATTGTGCAGGATGGCTTACTGTTCGTGAATGCCGGTCAATTTTTATGGTTATCCGATAATACGGAAGGCAGTATTCTGTATTATAACGAAGAGCTTTATGGCGTCCATCTGCATGAACAGGCCATGGCCTGTGATAAGATGCTGTTCAGTGACTTTCGCGAAGTGTCGTTCATAAAATTGAACCCGGAAAGTTTTGGGGTAATTTACCGGCTTTTTGAGCAGATCAGGGACGAGATCAGTCAGGATGATCTCAATCTTGAAGAAATGGTTCGCGTTCTGCTTAAACAGGTCATTATTAAATCGGCCAGGTTTTATAATCATCAATTGCAACCGACGCAACTACCCGAAGCTCCAGCCTCCTGTTTCGCAACACTTTTCACCCAACTTGTTGAACGTAATTTTTTAAAGTATCACGACGTTGCCTCCTATGCGAACATGTTAAATATCAGCTCGAAAGCCCTGAATAAAAGGGTTGGTAAATACAGCAGGTCGAGTCCCAGTGAAATTATAAAGAGACGAATTATTCTGGAAGCGAAACGTCTTTTAATATACACGCAGTTATCCGTGAAAGAAGTAAGTCATAAGCTGGGTTATGAGGATCCTTATTACTTTACCCGTTTTTTTAGCAGGCAGGTTAAAATTCCGCCGCAAACGTTCAGGATGCAGCTGCAAAACAACATGTCTGCTGTAGCATGAGCGCATAAATTACCTATTCATCTCTGCATATATTATGAGCTATAACCGACGATTGACAATTTCCTGCGAAGGCGAGCACTCCATAGACTGCAGGCTGGAAGCCGCACTGGCTATTATTGGCGGTAAATGGAAACTAAAAATTTATCAGGCATTAGCGGGTGGAATGCCTTTACGTTTTTCAGTATTAGTCAAAAAGCTGGCTGGTATTTCCGAGAAAACCCTGACCGCTCAGTTGCGGGAAATGGAAGCGGACGGAATCATTGAACGAGCGGTCTACCCCGAAGTTCCTCCCCGGGTCGAATATCAGCTGACCTCACTGGGAGTCGGGCTGGCTCCAGTTTGTAAGGCATTGGAAACATGGGCTGAGGATTATTTAGTTCATCGGAAAGCTTAGTTACAGAATGCTATAGTTTCCATATGTCATCCCTATGCTATTTCTGCAAATACCTGTTATTTGATCTGTCTGATTATGAACGATGCAAACCCTGTGGTAAGTGACTGCCTGCGCGGTAAGTTATTGATACCCTTAATTTTGTGAGATACTTTTACAAAAAAAACACTGATGAAAAATAAAATTTTAATAACAGGCGGATCTTCCGGTATTGGTGAAGGTCTGGCAAGACACTTTCATGAAAAAGGCTGGGATGTGTTGATCACCGGGAGAAATACGGCAAAATTAGCGGCACTTGCCGGGGAATTGCGAGGAGTCCATACCATTACTTATGACAGTTTGCAAGAGCATCAGGAAGAACAAATATTCCAGTTTATAAAAAATGAATGGGATGGCAGGTTGGATGTACTGGTGAATAATGCCGGACATGTGGAACTGACCCCGTTACAGGGCATCACCAGGAGGCAAATGGAAAATATGTACCGTGCGCACCTTGTCGCACCCAGTTTGCTTACCTCCGGTAGCATTCCATTTTTAATAGCAACGAAAGGCCAGGTGATCAACATTAGCAGCAGTCATGGCATCAAGTCCTATGCGCAACTGAGCGCTTATGGCTCAGCCAAAGGCGGTCTGAACATGCTTACAAAAATATGGGCACTGGAACTGGCTCCGCTCGGCATACGGGTAAACAGTATTGCGCCGGGCCCTACAAACACGCCGGTACTTGAAAATGCCGGACTTCCCCCGGAAGTGATCCTGGCGATAGAAGAGTCGGAGGCCAAAAGTATACCCTTACAGAAAAGAGGAGAAGTAAGCGACATTGTTGCGGGAACGGCCATGCTCGTTGAATCAGGGTGGATTACCGGCGTCATCCTTCCTGTTGACGGCGGTATATCCGTAAGTTAAGCAGCAAACTAACTTTACTAAAACCGCCCCGACCGGCGGTTTTTTTGTTAGTTATTAGCAATTGAAGACATATTCCGCCAAGATAAAATCCTTTGTAAGGGACCATCGTTATTTTTATAAATCTGTCTAATTCGATTAAACAGGATCTGTTGCTGTTCTACGCAGCCATTCTGGCGTTATTTGGTGCCGCCTGGTCCCGCAGACGCTATATCGTCGGTTTTTACACATGAAATATCATGCAATTAGTTTAAAATCAATAAGTTAAATAGCTGGCATCATATTGTCTGTACAGGCGTCAGTTTAACTGCACGTTCAAACGACATCACTGACTGAAAATAGATATTGCTTTTTTAAGGGCTTAGAAGGTTGCGGACCTTAAGCGATCATATCATCGGGTCACGAAGACGGTAGTTAAAACGGACTTATATTAAAACGCTAAGTGAAGCAAAACCATAACAATGATGGACAGATCACATCAATTTCGCAATTCAAAAAGACGTCCGGCAGAGATATCCGTTCATGGGCACCTGGCCGAACTCCGCAAAAGGGTATCATTACTGGAAGGTCAGAAAGATATATTTCTGTTACTAAGCAATGATATAACCCTCGTCAGGGAAAAGCACGATCTTGTTAACTTGTTTTCTGCGAGATTAAAGCCTCGTTTTAAATTCTCGCATACCATTGTGATGCTGATCGATCACAAGACCAAGACCTATACCCCCTTCCTGCTCGACCCGAAAGGCACCATTTTGCTCGGACACCCGGAATATGAAAGCCTGACAACAATGAGGTTCTCATTAAACGAGCCCGTCGTTGGTAAGATTATGGATGCAGAGCGGCCCCTCGTCTATGTTTTGGATGATATTCTCCATACACCCGGTCTGCCTTCTTTTGTCCGGGTTAACTATGAATGTGGCGTGAAAGAAATGCTGATCGCACCACTAAAAAACAAAAGTGAACTGATCGGCTTCAGCTTGGTTTACGCCAAAGAAACAGGCTTACTTAACAATGAATTTCAGGACCTGATGCATCGCATTGCACCACAATTATCGAATGCTGTATCTAATATCATGATAAATGAGGAAGTGATGCAAAAACAATACGTAAACAGCGTGCTGCTGGATCTGAGCAAAGAACTGGTTTCAATCCGCAACTGGAAAGATCTGTTATCCTGCATTTGTGCCCATTTGAAAAAATTAATTCATTTCGACAGCTGCCTGATGACTGCGTTGGACGCAAATGGTGAGACCTACAAGGTTATATTAAATGAGGACGATACAGCAGCAGAAAATTATCCGCAATATCATGAAATCATCTCCAGGCAATATCCTGTTCAGGACGGAATTTATGACCTGTCAGTAACTTCCGGGCAACCTGCAGTGTTTAATATGCTGCTGACAGCGGAAATCGACAGACCGCTTTGGTACCAGTCTAAATACCTGGATGGCTGCTTTGAAATGCTGTTCACCAGTCTACCGGGAGATCAGGGAGCAAGCCGGAGCCTGATTCTTTTTTCTAAGCAGCAAAATAAATTTGATGAGTATGCTAAACAGATAGTAAGCAGGCTTATCGGCGAACTGGGGACCGTAGCGGAAAATATTGCTGCTAATGAGCAGATTCTCATTAAAGACTGGGAAACCTCATTCCTGCTGGACTTTGGCAATGAGATCGCGACAGTCAGGAGCCAGGATGATCTTGCGGTGATCGTCAAGCAATCCTTAAAAAAACTGGACGCTCTTAAAGGTTATGCGATCAGGCTGATCAATGATGATGGGAAAACATTGACAACCTATATACACGACAATGGTGTTTCGGCAAAAGATGATCCGCTTATGTTAGAAGTTACCACAGCCCGTCTTCCTTTAAATGATGGCATACAGGACCGGGTGCTGCTTAGCAGCGTGCCCGTAATATTAGATATTGATGAAGAAATAGCAAAAGGTCATCCGCCCAGATATGTAGGTTTTTGGAAAAGCATCGGTCTTCGAAAAATCGTGGGTGCGCCCTTGCATAAGGCCTCCAAAACCTGGGGGATCCTTTGGCTGGGCATGGATGAAATCCATGCTCCGCTGGTACACGGAATCTGCTCGCTCATCTCGATCGCCATTGCTAACATAAAAGCTAACGAACACGTGATGCTTTATAAACAAAAGCTGGAGCATGAGAAAGAGCATCTGCATGAGCAACTGAACAGCGTTTATAATTTCTCTGAAATTGTCGGTGAACACGACCGGATGCGAGAAGTATATCGGTTAATTTCAAGAGTTGCCGGCAGTCCTTCTTCGGTTATGATCCTTGGAGAAACGGGTACGGGAAAGGAATTGATCGCCAGAGCCATACATCACTCATCCCCCCGAAAGACGAAGATCATGATTAAGGTGAATTGCGCAGCGATGCCGCCTAACCTGATTGAAAGTGAATTGTTCGGACACGAAAAGGGTGCCTTTACGGGGGCTTTTGAACGGCGGATCGGAAAATTCGAGCTCGCCAATCAAAGTACCTTATTTCTCGATGAGATCGGAGAACTTCCTGTGGATCTGCAGGTCAAGCTATTAAGAGTCATCCAGGAACGCGAATTTGAAAGAATTGGTGGTAAAAATACGATCAAAGTCGATGTAAGGATTATTACCGCTACCAACCGAAACCTGGAAATGGAGGTAGCTGAAGGAAGATTCCGCTCAGATCTTTATTACCGGCTGAATGTTTTCCCGATCCGAATCCCTTCTTTAAGGGATAGAAAAGAGGATGTGGTGCCGCTGGCCAGGTTCTTTATAGACCGTTACAGCAAACAAACAGGCATTTCGGTTAAGGGCATGACGCCCGAAGTCGCGGAAAAATTAACCGCGTATGAGTGGCCCGGGAATGTCAGGGAACTGGAACATTTGATAGAGCGCAGTGTGTTACTGGCTAACAGTAATGTGCTGAAAGAAGTCCACCTGCCGGCTGAACAGCAGGAAAGCCCGGAACTGTTTCGGGACCAGTTAACTACGATGGAGGAAAAGACGCGTCAGCACATCATTACAACTTTAAAACGATGTTCCGGTAAAATTGGCGGTGAAGGCGGTGCTGCCGAGATACTCGATATTCCTGCGACGACGCTTCACACGAAAATGAAGAAGTTGCAAATAGCCAAAAAGGATTACCTGTAAATAAGTCAATTAAAGGATAGGAGAATAAAATATGGAAAACATCCTGCCAGAACAAAAAAAGGACATTGCCGATATGGATAGTTTATTAAAGCAGATAGATGCATTTGAGCATGAGCAGAACTTACTTTTAGCGCTGGGTGCCGATATTACCAAAGTCAGGGAAAAGGAGGACGTGATTCGTCTTTTCTCCTTCCGTCTGCGGGGTGTTTTTTATTTTTTACACAGCATCATTATGTTGATTGATGAGAAATCAAATACCTTAAGCCCGTTTGTATTTGACCCGGATGCCTCACCCATAAAAGACCATCCGCAATATTCCGAGATCGTCAATATGGCCTTTCCGATAAATGCTCCGGTAATCAAAGATGTGTTATCCTCGGAAAGTCCGGTAACAGTATTGCTTAAGGATGTGATTCATTTACCTGGTTTACCGCCATTTATCAAAGCTAATTATGAACGGGGAATAGAGGAGACGATGATAATGCCCCTGCGGAGGCAGGATGAAACCATTGGATTAATCCTTGTATATTCCGACAGAAGGGACAGTTTTACCACAGAATTTAAGGAGATATTACAGGGCATTGCACCGCAATTATCCAGCGCGATTTCCAACATCCTGATTAATGAAGGCAACAGGAAAAAAGACCATCAAAACGAGGTTTTGCGTAATTTAAGCAATGAAATCGCTAACGCCAAAACGCATTCCGAATTGGTGAACGCTGTAGACTTAAGCCTTGCCCGGCTGATCTCATTTACCCATAGCCTGATGATTGTACAATCACCGGATAAAGAAACCTATCAGGTTATATTACCGGATCATAAGGCGCGACAATGGCAATTTCCTGGCTGTGATGAGGTTGTTTTAAATTCATACCAGATCAACGACGGTATCTGTGATCTGGCCATCGGAAAAGACAAGACTGTGATCGTCGACATCCGTTCACTTGATCTCAGCAATGCCCCCCGCTGGCTTAAGCTTTGTTATTCGGCCGGAGCCCGCGAAATACTGATCAGAATTTTACCAGATGACGGGGGGAACCGCCACGGTCTCATTTTATTCGCTGATCAGCTAAATACCTTTTCGGATTCAACTGCAGAGATCATTGACAACATCGCCGGTCAGCTGTCAAGGGCCGCCTATAATATTATTGCGCATAAAGCCATAATGGAAAAGGAACGCGATAAAGCAACCTTGCTCAAATTTGGCAGTGATCTGACAGCGGCACGGACACGGGACGATCTGGAGGCCGCTATCGATAAAGCCTTTAAACGTTTGGTGGGCATTAAATTATGCCTGATAAGGGTTATCGAGGATGATGGCGTTTCCCTAAGCCGGTATATTTACAACAAGAACGCGGATTATCCGGATCATGGATCTTTCGTCGAATTAGCACCAAAAACGATTACCATTAATGAGCCCCTTGCACAAAGGTCCCTGACAAATGATAAACCTATAGTGTTTGATATTCAGGAAGAACTGGAGAGGGGAAGGTATGAGGACGCCATGCGTTTCTGGAAACCTGCCGGGTTAAAAAATGCCTTTGGTGCGAGATTGCGCGTTGGAAATGAAAATGTAGGTACGCTCTGGCTGCTGACCGATCAGCTAAATTTCGATCTGCTGAAGGGCCTTTGTTCACAAATTTCCGTGGCCATCTTTAATATCCGGGCGAATGAAAGGCTTTTAGCTTATAAACGGCAATTGGAAGTGGATAATGACGAGCTGAAAGAACAGGTTAAAACCATTCATAATTTCTCAGAGATCATCGGAAGGGGCAGCCAGATGGAAAAAGTGTTCCGTTTGATGTCCAGGGTATCTGAATCTAACTCTACCGTACTTATCCTGGGTGAAACCGGTACCGGGAAGGAATTGATAGCCCGCGGCATTCACAAGGCCTCGACACGAAAGGATAAGTTGATGATCAAAGTAAACTGTGCTGCATTACCGCCCAACCTGATCGAAAGTGAACTTTTTGGTCATGAGAAGGGGGCTTTTACCGGCGCGACAGACCGGCGGATCGGGAAATTTGAACTTGCACATAACAGCACGATTTTCTTAGATGAAGTTGGTGAACTGCCACTTGACCTGCAAGCCAAATTGTTAAGAGTACTTCAGGAGCGTGAATTTGAGCGGGTTGGCGGAAAGGTCACGATAAAGGTTGATGTCAGGATCATTGCTGCAACTAACAGGAACCTGGAAAAGGAAAGCCTGTCCGGGAGGTTCAGGGCTGACCTTTATTACCGGTTAAATGTTTTCCCGATTGAGCTCCCGCCTTTACGCGAGCGGGCGGAAGATATTGGTGTGCTGGCCAATTTTTTTCTGGAAAAATACAGTAAGTTAAATGAAATCCGGGTTACCTCCATCGCACCCAAGGTAATGCAGCAGCTCAAAGCTTATTTATGGCCCGGAAATGTGAGGGAACTTGAACATGTCATGGAAAGAAGTATTTTGCTGTCAAACGGCCCGGTGTTAAGAGAGGTTCACCTGCCTAAAAACGGGCAGTCCGACCAATCTTGCGGTAGCCTATATAGCCAGACCATCGAAGAGCTGGAGAGGTCACACATCATAAACACATTAAAATATTGCCAGGGAAAAATCTCCGGTTGCGGGGGCGCATCCGGCATCCTCGACATTTTACCCACAACACTGCATTCAAAAATGAGCAAGCTCGGTATCACTAAAACTGATTATCTCTAATAAATCTTTATAGCGGTCCGTTCCCAAAAAACCGATTGTCATGTTTTTTAATCTACCTGGAAAAGAAACACATCATGTTAACTTGATTTGCTCGTTTTTAGGTCGTCAATATGTTGCTGCAAAATGGACTTGTCCGTGTGGGATATGGCCAGCTTTAAGGCGGTTGTGTAATTTTTCCGGGCTTCCATATCATCAACACCCGTATACAGGTTGCCCAGTAGCGCGTAATAAAAAATGTTCCCGGAAAGGTTTAGTGTTTCGGCCTCCGCAATGGCTGCTTGTTTACCTTTTATCTTAGAAAGGGCAAAAATACGGTTCAAAGCGGCGACAGGTGAATATTCAAGGTGTAACAGCTGATCATATAAGAGCAGGATCTGCTGCCATTTTTCCGGCGTGTCGTTTTTCCGGGTATGCCAGTAAGCAATTCCCGCCTCACAATGATATTTACTAAGCATGTCGCCCTTTGACGCCTCATTCAAAAAATGGATTCCAGCAGTTATCAGTTCCTGGTTCCAAAGTCTTTGATCCTGATCTGCGTATAAAATCGAACCGCCCTCGTCATTTAAACGGGCATCAAAACGCGAAGAATGAAAACACATCAGCGCAAGAAGCGCGTTCACTTCCGGAGTGTTGGTAGCATCATTCTCAATAAGAAGATAGACCAGACGCATAGCTTCATCACAAAGGTCCTTTCGCAAAACAACATGCTGGGACGTGGAATAGTATCCTTCAGAAAATAACAGGTAAAGTGTCTTTAAGACGTTTTCAAGACGGCCCGGAATTTGCTCCAGCGTGGGCTGGCCTATACGGATATTTGCTTCTTTTAGTTTCTCCTTGGCACGGTTGATCCGTTTATAAGCAACTTCCTTATTGGTAAGAAAAGCATCTGCGATCTCCTGGAATCCAAATCCGCAAAGTAAATTTAAGGCTAAGGCTACCTGGGAATCTGTAGAGATAATCGGATTGCAAACGATGAAGATCATGGCCAGCTGGCTGTCGGCAATGTTTTTTACGGAGAGATCAAGCTCGATCTCACCGCCGGCAACCTCGCCGGCCTTTATATGGGTAACGAGCTTCTGTTCAAATATCTGGTTGCGCTTGATATAGTTCCGGGTCTTGTTTTTAGCAACAGTATACAGCCAGCCCGTAGGGTTATCCGGAATACCTTTAGAAGCCCACACTTCGGCAGCAGAAAGAAATGTATCGCTTACAATATCTTCCGCAACCTCAACATGCTCAATACCGAATAAATAAACGAGTACAGAGATCATTTTTTGATATTCCGTACGAAACAGGTTCGGTATTAATTCGTTCTCGGCCATGAATAAACGCAGTAAGTTAAACGCAGAAATTGGAAAATTCCCCGTATTGTTTATAGGCCCATTCTGATCTCAACCGTTCCGTTCAGTTCAAATATGGGGCAATCCTGTGCGATCTTTTCAGCAGCTTCGTAATCAGGTGCGTTGATTACGATCATTCCGCCTATTGATTCTTTGATTTCTGCATACGGGCCGTTCACCGGGCTTTTTCCCCGTTCAAGAATCTTTCCCTGGCCATCCCAACGCTGGATAGGCCTGGCAAGCTGCCCCTTTGCAGCAAGCCCTTCAAACCAGATCTGCCAGTGTTCCAGATGCTGCTTTAATAATTCCGGTGTCGGCTGAACCTCCGGCGTTTTGTAGTCTCTTCTGAAAAGAAATAGAAATTCTTTCATAGTGCAGTTTTAAATAATGAATAAGAACTTTCAAAAATAGGTAATGACAGTGGTAAAAGATGCATTAAGTTGCATGCGGGAGTTCATATCGCCATTCGCACTTCAACTGAACCATCCAGCTCGAAGATCGGGCAGCTTTCGGCTATTTCTCTGGCCTCCTGATAATCGGCGGCATAAACCATGATAAAACTCTCGATATAATCATCATTCTCCAGATACGGTCCCGGGGTTACCATATTCCCGCTACGTAAGATTTTACCCTGCAAGTCCCAGTGCTTAAGCTGAGCAGATAGCTGATCTTTGATCGCGAGCCCCTTGATCCAGTCGTTCCACCTGCTGTTAAAAGACACCAGTTTTTCCGGGGGGATCGTCTTGTATCTGGCCTCGGTTTTTCTTCGGAACAAAAATAGAAATTCATTTAACGACATGATCTTTTTGATTTACGGGAAACACAATGTTAACGGTTGGCTATTGAACAATTGGAGTACCATAGGATAAGTAGCTAATTGATAGCCAAATACACGGAATCCATTCATTGATTTCCGCTTTATTTCGACAAACGGCGGTTGCAAATACGAAATAAAGCGGTCGCATAAACAAATAAAAAAATGTCGTTGATCGTGTCCAATTCCTGTAATTCGATTGTCACTGATTTTTACAGCATATAAATCATTTTTATGACACAAAGAATTAACATTTTTGAAAAAGGCATGCCGGCCCTGAAAACACTTTTCTCTATTGGAGCTTATCTGAAAAACGCCACCCTGGAGCCACAATTAGTTGAACTGACATTATTCAGGGTCTCCCAAATCAACGGCTGCGCCTACTGTCTGGACATGCATTCTAAGGAAGCACGCGCGCATGGTGAGTCAGAGCAGCGCTTATACAGCCTGAGCGCCTGGCGAGAAACATCGTATTATAATGAGCGTGAAAAAGCTGCCCTTGCTTGGGCAGAGGCCTTGACGAAGTGCGAAGTCACCGATAGTGTATATAAAACGGTAACAGGATCATTCTCAGAACAGGAAATTATCGACCTTACTCTGACCATCACGACGATCAATACCTGGAACCGGATCAACCTGGCTTTTCCTCAGGAAGCGGGAACATATAAAGTAGGAATGTTTGGTTGAAATCAGCATAAATTAATATGATATGGCTGATTTCTTAATTATACAGCATCAAAACCGCAATTTAAGATCGGGGCGACCTTCGCCTCAGCAGTTGCAGGACTTAATCCCAACCTGGCGATACTGGTATCAGGTGATTGCCGCAACGAATATTTTTTCTGAGGCGGGCAAACAGCCGGACTGTGAAGGCATTCTTGTTTGTGCCGAAACGAGTGGAGGGAAATTTGATCCGGAAACCATAGAACTGATCGGAGGCCTCACTTTTATCCAGGCTGCCAATTATGAGGAAGCGGTGGCAATTGCTCAAAATTGTCCTATTCTAAAGCTGGGAGGTACGGTGGAAATTCGACAGTTGTATTTGACGGAGGACAGGTAAAAATAATGGTGTGGTCAATGACCCCGCCATTATTAATTCATCTGTAAAAGATGCAGAGCAGATCGACCAGGTACATGGTAAAAAACACAAATTTGGTCCTGAAGTAACCGTATAATTTAAAACAGATGGAAGGCACTATGGCGCGAGCGTTGTTCCTGCTGATTTTCCGTATCATGCCCCTGCTGCCTGGTAGACTGAGCATAATATATTTTTTGAACTTGTCTTTCATGCTGGATCTGTATTTGATTCGTTGATAGAATTGCTTTTCCAGAAACATGCCTCTGTCTAAATATTGAAAATCAGTTATTTAAATGATGTTTTAATTGATCTGTCCACTGTATTTAATCAGCTTGAATTAAAATGACTAAATAGCGTGAGGCCTTAATTATCTGCATTTACGGTGATCTGTAAAAGGTGGCACCGCCCGCCATCTTTTCGCGTTGCTGACCGGTTGTCGCAAAGTATAAGCGCCGGCGTAGGTTGAGCAATGCACGAACGGGTGGAAAGTGCATACCTTTTACAACATCCTCGAAAAGCTGTCACCCGTCATCTTCGTTATGACAGGCGGCAAATCACCCTTGAAATTTATTATTCCGGCTGCATTTTGTTAAAAAGTCGCTGGGCATTCCGGATCGTTTCGGGAAGATCAATGGCAGGGCCGAGCACACCTTTGAACAGATCGCCGGTTTCCCGGATCCTGTCGATGGTGTTAAAAATATTAAAGTCGCGCATTTTCAGGCCTGCTTTCAATTCATCCCAGTGCAAAGGCATAGAAACAGTTGCACCGGGTTTTGGCCTGAGCGAATAAACCCCGGCGATCGTTGCCTCAGGTCGGTTCTGCAAAAAGTCCAGGTAGATTTTGCCATGCCGCGCAGCAATTTTTCTTTCCAGCGTCGTAGATTCCGGTAATTCATAGTTCACCAGGCCGACGATCAGTTTCGCCAATTGCTGAGACTGATCAAAACTGTAGCTGTTTCCAATGGGAACATAGATGTGCATACCTGTGGAACCTGATGTTTTTAAAAAAGAGGGGATGTGCAGCGCATCAGTAATTTCTTTAACGGCCTTTGCTGCTGCTATAACTTCATCGAACGTATTTGTATCCCCGGGGTCCAGATCGATAACACAATGATCCGGGGAGGCCGGAGATCCGGTACGGCTAAGCCAGGGATTGATCTCTATACAGCCCTGACCGGCCATCCATAATAAGCCTGAAATATCCTCCCCAATCAGGTACTGATGATGTTCTCCTTTGGCGGTGGTATGGGCAAAGAAAGGCGCCCAATCCGGTGCTTTTCCGGTAATGTCTTTCTGATAAAAATGCGGCCCGCTGATGCCGTCAGGAAACCGGTTCAGGGACATCGGTCTGTCTTTGAGATAGGGTAAAATAAACTCGGCAACATGAAGATAATAATTCAGCATATCCCGTTTGGTAATATGCTCGCCCGGCCAGAGAATTTTATCCAAATGAGTAAGCTGCTGTCTTCGCCCGTCAAATGTAATGGTTACCGGATCAGCTCCGGCTGGCAGCAGGTTCAGCGGCGGTTCATAAAGCAGAGGTTCAGCGGAGAGGTCGTCAGTTATAGTTGTTCCGGATATATGTTGAGGTGTTTCCAGTCGTACCTCCGAAGGCTTTTTGTCGATCCGCAAACCTTTAAAAGCAGCTTGCCGGAATAATCCGTCTCTAGTGACTTCGGCAAAACTGACCTCGCAGACCAATTCCGGCCGCAGCCAGGAAATCATTTCCCCGCTGGCCTCCTTTGCCAGGGAATGATCGATTGCTGCATCTGCAATAAAAGGGCATTCTTCAGTCAGGTAAGGTAAAAAAGCTTCCATCAATGCCCATTGGGTCTCAAGTGAAAATCCGGTCCCAACCTTTCCGACAAAACGCAATCCTTCGTTTTGATAGACACCCAGCAGCAAAGCACTGAAGGCTTTAGCCGTACCCTTATTCCGGGAAAAACCGCCGATGACAACTTCCTGCCGGTGCGCGACTTTTATTTTAAGCCAGTCCTGTGAACGCTCGTCAGGTTTGTAGTCACTGTTCTTTCTCTTGGCGACTATGCCCTCGTAGCCAATTCGTTTGGCATTTTCGAAAAGTAACTTTCCATGGGTGCCGTATGCAATACTTCTCCTAATAATAGCGTGTTCTCCCTTTGGCATGATTCCCTTTAAGATTTCCTGTCGCTGGTCAAGGGGCAGGCTCGTCAGGTCCCTGCCTTCCAGCCAGAGTATATCGAAAACATAATATACTAAGGTGCCGCTCATTTCATTATTCCAGTTTTGAAGTGCGCCGAAATCTGTTCGTCCGGTTTCGTCGACAACTGCTATTTCGCCGTCGAGTACCACATTATGCGGCCAGGTGTTCAGCACATTTATGATAGGATAATATTTTTCAAAAGATACAGCATTCCTGGATTGGAGTTTTGTGTGATGATTGTTAACCACCGCTATCGCACGATAGCCGTCCCATTTGTATTCAAATACCCATTCAGGGTCATCAAAGGGTGCATCTATTAAAGTGGGCTTCATTGGTTTGATTAAACCTGGAACTGATAATTCCGACAGCGCCGTGACGACGGCCGGCGGCCCCTGATCGTAAATGTCTTTTTCCGGTTGTTTCGGCAACTGTTGAGCGACTTCGCTGTGAGCCGCCATTTCTTCCAGATCCAAACCTGATAAGACAGAACGGTCCAGCAGGGTAATATCCTGCTCGCTGGCAAAGTGATCCTGATGTTTGATCATCAGCCAGCCGTTCTCGCCCATTCCATGTGTTTTCACCAGTACGAAATCACCATTCAGTTTTTGACCGTGCAGCCTGATCTTGAGCTGGCCGGCCTCCAGCTGTTTGAGCAGGTATTTTTCCTGGGCATTTTTCCCTTCAATCTTTTCTATAGGCTCATAGGTGCCTTCATCCCAAACGATCACGGTACCGCCGCCATATTCTCCTTTCGGGATATTGCCTTCAAAAGTGTGGTAATCAAATGGATGACCTTCCACCATCATTGCCAGGTGCCTTACTTTTGGGTCAGTCGATGGTCCTTTCGGGATGGCCCAGCTTTTTAAAACGCCGTCCAGTTCCAGCCGGAAATCG
>Ga0136846_1239387_pt1 | contig 18396 bp, 17 predicted proteins | sample HopSoiMetagenom2_FD_96841 | JGI IMG/M metagenome (GOLD analysis project Ga0136846, IMG submission 96841) | Grasslands soil microbial communities from Hopland, California, USA - 2 Assembly 2016 (version 4) | ecosystem: Environmental > Terrestrial > Soil > Grasslands | place: USA: Hopland...
GCATCGCGATGGCGAGCTCCGGCACGAGGGGCATGTAGATTGCGACGCGGTCGCCTTTTCTCGCGCCGAGCGACTTCAGCACGTTCGCGAACGTCGAGACTTCTCGATGGAGATCGAAGTACGTCAGCGTCCGCCGGTCGCCAGGCTCACCCTCCCAGATGATGGCGGCCTTGTTACGGCGTGCGCCGCGCACATGACGGTCGATGCAATTGACGCTGGCGTTGAGCTGTCCGCCGACAAACCACTTGGCATGCGGCGGTTGCCAGTCGAGCACACTGGTCCACGGACGCGACCACTCGAGTTCGCCTGCGAGGCGAGCCCAGAAGGCCTCAGGATCCCGCGCCGCTTCCGCATAGACGCGTTCGTCAGCGGCGACTGCCTGTGCTTTGAACCCCGGATCCGGGGGAAAAGTGCGGCCTTCCTGCAGGAGGTCGTCGAACTCGGCATGCTGATCGGGCATGCCGGAATCTTACTTCAGCCGGCGAGCGCGGCAAGCCGCGCCCGGACCCTCACGACCAGATCGTTGTGGCTGACCGAGCCATACCTGAGGAACGCACGGTAGTGTTCGACGGCGGCGGCGCTTTCACCGCCTTCGTCCGCGAGGACGGCGAGGTTGTAATGCGAGCCTGGGTTCCGGGGGTCGATCGTCACCGCACGGCGTAAGAGGTCGCGCGCATCCGCGGTTCGACCAGCCCCCTTCTGCACCAGGGCAAGGTTCACGAGGGATTCGACGTTGCGAGGCTGCATCGTCAACGCGATGCGAAACTCCGCGCCGGCGCTGTCGGGGCGATTGAGACGCATGAGCGCGACGCCCAGGTTGTTGTGCGCGGTGACATGCCGCGGGTCAATGGCCACGGCGCGCTCGAACTCTCGAACCGCTTCGTCCAGCTGCTGGCGATCCATCAAGAGCAGCCCGAGATTATTGTGCCCTTCCGCGCTCGCGTTGTTCTGCTCGAGCAGCGCACGGTACTGCGCGAGCGCGTTGTCGTAGTCCGCGATGCGCTGATAGTAGAGGCCGAGGGCGAAATGATTCGGAGGCGCTGGTGTCGACGTGAAGGTAATGGTGGGCGGCGCATCGCGCTGCGGCATCTCACTCGGCGGTGCCGCCGCCGCTGTTTGGGCGGTGCGAGCGGCTTGCGCATCCGTCGCGCGCACGTGTTGATCGGCGGCCACTGGTCGCGCGGGTGCCGATCGCGTCTCGAGAGTTGCTTTCGGCTGCGAACCCGGAGCGCCAGCTGGCTTGGGCTGAACCGGAGCAGGCAGACCCGGCGAAACGGCTGCTGACAAACCACGAGCCGATACGGCCGCCGGCGGCGGCGCAACCGACGATGACGGAGTCGGCGCAATCGGCCGTGACATCACAGGCGTCGGCGCCGCCGACGTCGCCGACTCGGATGTTCGAGCACCCGTCACGGTTGGCGTTCCCAGCGCCCGCGCGCTCGAGGATATGGGCGGCGCGGGTTGCGCCCTCTCAGGCGGGGCGAACAGCAGGATCAGGAGAGACAGGCCGACGAACCCGATCGCCATCGCCGCCGCTCCGTAAAGGAGCAGCATCTTGACCGAGAGACCGTCGCGGCGCGACCGCGGCCGGCGATACCCCAGCGTCGAGAGGACCGCATCGGAGTGCGCTTCGCGCCCACCTTCGGGTCGTTCGACAGTGTCCTCCGTCGGCTTCGTTCGCTTGAGCGCGTCCAGGATGAGGCTCATGGAACGATCCCGGCAGGCCTGAGGGCGATCTCCGGCAGCGCGACGGCCGTGACCACCGACCGCCGAACGGTTTCAGCCGGGACGACACGCGCGTCCAGCGAAGGCGCCGCACGCTTGAGCCGATCGACATCGAGGCGTGCCGCCCGGACGTCGTTGTACGCTCCGGCGAGCACTCGGCGCCAGCGCTCGCCCGAAGCGCGATCGATCTCGGAGTAGTAGACGCGAAAGCCTGACGCCTCGAGCCACTCGGTCATCGTGCGGACGTCCTCGTCGGATCGGGCGGCTGTCACGGGATAAGCGGCAACTAGAATCGTCAGCGAGGCATCGTCCGGCAGCCGGCGGCTGCCGTGTCCGTCGGTGACATCGACCGTCGATTCGCGCGTGTACATCCGGTAGAGCAGCGCGCCGCCGCCGACCGCAAGTGCGGATGCCAGCAGCACCACCGCCACTGCGGCAACGAGCGGGGCCCGCCAGGCGCCCGACGCGAACCGCCGCCAGGAGGACGGCTGCACATCCAGGCTCTCGGCCGCCTGAATGACCATCTCCGGAGTGATTCGGTTGGTACGCACCGAGAAGCCCGACAGCAACGCCCGGTCGCAAATCAGGTTGATCAATCGCGGAATGCCGTTCGTCAGGCTGTGCACGATTTCGAGGGCGCGCGTCGTGAAGCTGACGGCACCGGATCCGCCCGCTATGGCGAGCCGATGCGCCACGTACCCCGCGACACCTTCCCGATCAAGCGGATCGAGTTGATAGCGGATGGACACGCGCTGATCGAGCTGACGGAGTTCGGGCGATCGCAGGAGCGTCTGCAGGTTCAGCTGCCCGACGAGGATGATTTGCAGCAGCTTTGCCTTGTCGGTCTCGAGATTGGACAGGATTCGAATCTGCTCGAGCACGGACAGGGGCAGGTTCTGCGCTTCGTCGATGATCAGCACCGCGCTCGCTTTGAGCGGGACCAGCCCGAGCAGGAAGTCGTAAAGCGTGTCGATCAGTTCCTGCTTGCTGGCCCGGCTCGCCGCGCCTCGCTTGATCTCGTCTCGCCCGACCACGCCGAAGTCCTGCAGGATCCGCTTGATCAGATCCTCTTCGGACAGAAACGGATTCAACACCAGCGCGGTGTATGTCGACCGATCGATTTCTTCCAGCAGCGCCCGGCACAACGTCGTCTTGCCGGTGCCGATGTCGCCCGTGATAACGATAAAACCTTCGCGGCGCCGGATCGCGTACTGCAGCAGTTCGAACGCCCCGGCATGCGACGGACTGCGAAACAGAAACTTCGGATCCGGCGTCAGGCTGAACGGCTTTTCGACGAATCCGTAGTAGCTCTCGTACATGGCGCTACGGAACCGGGACGATTCTCGGCGTCAGCAGGACGACGAGCTCGACGTGCTTTTTCGTGACCACCGTGGACCGTCCGAACCATCCGCCCGAACTGCCGCCGTGTTTGTGCTCGCGTATCTCGCGTTCGCGTCCGAACCCGGCGACAACGACGGTCGCGCCGTCCGCCACGCGGGCGACCATGTCCGATTGCATGGCCTGGGGAGCGCCGACAATCGGGCTCAGGCTCAATGTCACGATCGCGTCCGGTGATATCTGCGGCGTGACGGCAATCGTCAATCCGTCGGTCCTGACGATGGCCGGTTCGTTGTTCAACACGAGAAGACGTGGCGCGCCAAGCACCGTCACGGTGCCCTGCGCTGCCAGCGCGCCCATCACTTTCTCGATGTCACGCGTCTGCTTCAGGTCTGTCCAGTCGAGGGCTGTGGCCGTGTCGGTGTTCAGCTCGACTTCGACGATCCGAGCCTCGATCTGCACTTGCCGCTGAACGCGATCGGAGACCGCATCCAGATACACGCCGATGCGATCCAGCCGATCCGGGAAGTCCGTGACCTGCACCAGCCCGGCCTTTCGATCGACGTTGAACGTGCCACGATTCGACAGCAGTCCCTGGATCCCTTTCGAGATGTCCGCGAATACGTCCGACTTTGTCGCCGTCGACACCCGCGCGTAGCTGCCGTTCGAACGCGCCGCCGGGTCAACGCCGACGCTGGCATCGCCTGTGCGCTCGCCGGCGGCGTAGTCGACAATGAACAGACGTGTCTCCGGCTCCCGGCGGAACACGCGGATCAGTCCGCCATCTACCGTGAAGTCCAGCCCAAGCGGCTGCAGAATCAGGCCGAGCGCCTGGCGCACGGTGACCGATTTGAGGTCGCCGATGAAAGACCCGCTGATCGACGCGTCGGGAACGACGCTCAGGTTGGTCCCGCGGACCAGCAGGAGCAGCACGTCGTTGACGGCGACCGGCTGGGCAAACGTCAGCGAGAAGGCACGATTGTCGAGATCCGCCGACACCGCGCGTTCATCGAGCTGCGTCAGCGGCAGCGGAGGCATCCCCGCGGGATGTGTCGCCTGCGCCAGGCCGCTGACCGGAACGGCGAGCATCACCGCAAGAGCGGTCGAGTTCCAGTGCACGGTCTGGTTTTTCGGTGTAACGCAGGACTGGCAATAGATGTGTCGGCTGCGGCTGTGTGGCGCAGCCGCGTGCAGCACCGTGCAAGTGACGCGTCAGCGCGGCGTCGCGTCGAGTGAAACCGGCGGCGTCTTGCGAAACACCATCGCGCCAATGAGGCCGCCGACGGTGGAAAACACGGCGCCCGCCACCAGCATGACGAAGAAGGCCGCCGCGCGCCGGAGGATGATCACGAAGAGGCCGGCCTCCCGCTGCGAGTACCGCTGGAGCATGTCGCGCATTTCCGCGTTTCCCGTCAGATCCATGATGCGCTGCGCCATCGATCGCTCGAACGGACCCATGACGATGTCGATCGGAATCGAGAGAATCAGGTGGACGACAGCGCCCACCAGGCCGGCGAGCAGGCCCACCAGGGCGCCGTCGGCGGGCGTGATCGGCTCCGTGCTGTTCGCCTGAACAACGTACGCCGCGACCACCCCGCCGCTCACGATCCACAGGCAGCAGCAGAAATTGCCGATGGACACGATCGGGAGCGCCGACAGCACGCCCACGACCAGCCCGCCGATGAGTGCCGGCTGCGTGTACCTAGTCGTAGTATTCACGGCCAAGGTGCGTGATGAGATCTTCGCCCTTGAAGTACCGCAAGGTGTTCTTCAGCTTCATCAGCTGGATGAACAGGTCGTGCTCGGGGTACAGGTTCGGCGCGTGGACCGGCGCCTTGAAATAGAACGACAGCCACTCCTGGATGCCGCTCATTCCGGCGCGTTTGGCGAGGTCGAGGAAGAGGGCGACGTCGAGCACGATCGGCGCCGCGAGAATACTGTCGCGGCAGAGGAAATTGATCTTGAGCTGCATCGGGTACCCGAGCCAGCCCACGAGATCGATGTTGTCCCAGCCTTCTTTGTTGTCGCCGCGCGGCGGGTAGTAGTTGATCCGCACCACGTGGCACAGGTCCTTGTAGAGATCGGGATAGAGGTGCGGCTGGAAAATATAGTCGAGCGCGGATTTCTTTGTTTCTTCCTTTGTCTTGAACGATTCCGGATCGTCCAGCACCTCGCCGTCGCGATTCCCCAGGATGTTGGTCGAGTACCAGCCGGTCACGCCGAGCAGCCGCGCCTTGAGTCCCGGCGCGATAATCGTCTTGATGAGCGTCTGGCCCGTCTTCATGTCCTTGCCGGCGATCGGCGACTTCGTGTGCGAGGCGAGCTCGACGAGCGCAGGGATGTCCGCGGACAGGTTCGGCGCGGCGTTCGCGTACGGAATGCCTTCCCGGATTGCTGCGTAGGCATACACCATGCTCGGCGGAATCGCCGGGTCGTTCGCTTCGAGCCCGCGCTCGAAGCTCGCCATGGACTGGTGCACCTCGCTCTCGGTCATGTAAATCTCGGTACTGCCGGCCCAGATCATGACGAGGCGATCGAGATCGTTGTCCTTCTTGAATTTCTGGATATCCGCCATCACCTGCTCGGCGAGGTCGCGCTTCGTCTTCCCCTTCTTGACGTTGGGACCGTCGAGCCGCTTGACGTAGTACTGGTCGAAGACCGCGGGCCACGGGCGAATTTTTTCCAGCTCCGGGCGGACCTGCTCGAGGAGACCGGGCTCGAGGACGCCGGCCGTTTTCGCGGCGCTGTAGCAGTCCTCGGAGAAGATGTCCCAGCCGCCGAACACGAGGTCGTCGAGCCCGGCGAGCGGCACGACCTCATTGATCATGGGCGAACGGCCTTCCGTCCGTTTTCCCAGACGAATGTGGCCCATCTGGGTCAGCGAACCGATGGGTTTCGCGAGTCCTTTGCGGATGGCGATCACGCCGGCAATAAACGTCGTGCTGACGGCACCCAGACCGACCAGGAGCACACCGAGTTTGCCGCGCGCGGGAGCGATATCAACTGGAGTAGGCACAAATAAGAACTATATCGCAGTCGGCAGCCGGCAGTCAGCAGTCCCTGCACGGCCTGCGGAACGCCGGTGGGTGCGGGACGCGCGGACCGCCCACGTTACACTGTCCGGCGATGCTGCCGAATCCGTTCGCCCGAAAAAGCGACCCGCACCTCCTGGCCGTCAGCATGACCGGCGTGAAAATGGGCGACCGCGTGGCGTTTGTCGGATGCGCGCAGGGAGGCCGCCTCGCAGCGATAGCCTCGAAGGTCGGCTTATCGGGACGCGCGGTGGCCGTCGTCCCCGACGAGCGGACGGCGGGCCTGGTACGCCGCGCAGCCGAGCAGTTCGGCGTGCTCGTCGAGATCCAAGTCACGTCACTGCTGCACATGCCCCTCGAGGACGGAAGCATCGATCTGGCCGTCGTCGACGACACGGCGGGATTGTTCGGCGGAATGGCCGCCGGCGATCTGGCTGCCGCCGTGCGCGAGGTCGTCAGGGTTCTGCGGCCGGGTGGCCGCGTCATCCTGATCGGCGCGGCATCACCAACGGGACTGGCAGCGTTGCTCGCCCGGGCGCCCGCGTCGCCCCCGTTTGCGGCATCCGGCGAGGCGAATCTGGCGCTCTCTGAAAATGGTTTCAGCATCGTCCGGTCACTCGCCGAGCGGGAGGGCCTGGTGTTCGTCGAAGGGATCAAACCGAGGACGGCTTAGCGCCTGCTGCCCTTTTCTGAGCACAGCGGGGCCGCGATAGTGGGCGGCACACCAAAAACTTCGCGCGGAAACACGGGGATTTCGTTAGGCTGGCGACGGCAAGCGTTTTGCCTTGAGATTCGCGTGCCGTCCAATGCCGCGGTCGGGCTGTTCCTCCTTGGCGCTGCGGCTGCATTTGTCGTGGCCGCAAGTCGGGAGACGCCACGTGCGGTTTCGGGCCATTCACAAGCCGCCGCGCCACTGGAGCTGCTCGCGCTCGAGCACGACCGTGACGACGAGTCGTTTATCGTGCGCGGCATTGTCCGGAACTCGGCCGCCGCGGCCGTAAGTGGATTGACGGCGGACGTCTCCGTCTTCGGCGCTCAAGGAGAGCTCATGACAACCGGGCACGCGGCCGTGGCCGCACCAGACCTGGCGCCGGGTGAAGAAACACCGTTTGTCGTGATTATGTGGATGGCCGGCACCGTCGATCGCTACCATTTGAGCTTCCGGACGGCTGCGGGCGTCATGCCGCACCTCGATCGGCGCGCGCATGGCGTGCTTGCGGGTTTGTCGTGAGGCCGATGCCATGAGTGTTGCTGCTCGACTCGCTTGTGTCGCGGCGGCGTTCGGAGTCGTCGGTGTCTGCGTACGCGCGCAGGATCCGTCGTCGATCCGGCCGGATCAGGGCGTGCGATTCAAAAGCGGCGTCGAACTGATCAACGTCACGGCCACGGTGTCAGATTCACTCGGCCGGTTCGTGTCCGGGCTCCGTCAGAGTGACTTCGCCGTGTATGAGGACAACAATCCGGTCGAAGTCACGCAGTTCAGCGCGGACCGCGTACCGGTGAGCCTCGGCGTCGCCCTCGATACGAGCGGCAGCATGGCGGGGCGCAAGATGGAAGCCGCCCGGAGCGCACTCGGCCGCTTCGCGGATCAGCTGTTCGACCAGTCGGACGATGAACTGTTCCTGTATCGGTTCAGCAATTTTCCGGCTCTGGTGCAGGGATGGACCAACGATCGGCGGCGCCTGCTCGGCGCCCTCGATCGCATGACGCCGAACGGCGCCACGGCGATGTACGACGCGATATCCGAGGCGATTCCGCTCGCGCAGCAGGGACGCAATCGGAAGCGCGCGCTCGTCGTGATTTCAGACGGCAACGACACGGTCAGCCACCTGAGTATCCGTGACCTCAAGGAACAGATTCGCCAGAGCGAGGTCCTCGTGTATGCCATCGGCATCGACGGAGAGAGCGAGCCGGTGTTGCGCCGTGGTCCGCCCCCCCGGATTCCGATGCCCATTCCGCTGCCGTTCCCGGGCGCACCGCGCGGATCGGGCAGATGGCCGCCGCCGCCCATTTCTGGCGGTACGTCGCGCCGGCTGCCGGACGATCGCGTCAACGCAGGGGCGCTGCGCGAAATTACCGACGACAGCGGCGGTCGCACCGAGATCGTTCGTGATCCGCAGGATCTCGAACCGGCAACGGCCGGCATCGCCGACGAGTTGAGCCGGCAGTACTTCCTCGCCTACGACTCACCCGGGAGAAAAGACGGGCGCTGGCATTCGATCCGCGTGGAAGTGAAGAACCACGATTATCGCGTGCGGTCCCGCCGCGGCTACATCGCGAACTAAGACGAACGGTGCGATCCGTGGATTAAGATACCCCGTGCCGTTGCTCGCCACCGCACTGGGTCTCAGCCTTCTTGGCAGCTGCGGCGGCCTGCTGGTGGCCAGTTCGTTGCTCCTGTTCACACAGCAGGTGCGGACGCGCCTCGTGCCGTGGCTGGTCAGCTACGCGGTCGGCGCACTCCTCGGCGTCGCGCTCCTCGCGCTGCTGCCGGAAGCGCTCGATACGCTTCGACCGACGGCCGTCTTCGGCACGCTGCTGGCCGGCATCCTGACCTTCTTCGTCCTCGAGAAGCTGGTCCTGCTTCGTCATTGCCATACCGATGAATGCCAGGTTCATGGCGCCACGGTGCCGCTCGTGCTCATCGGCGATGCGTTTCACAATTTCATCGACGGCGCGATCATCTGCGCAGCCGTGCTGACCTCGATTCCGCTCGGTGTCAACACGGCAATCGCCGTCGCCGCGCACGAAATCCCACAAGAGGTCGGCGATGTCGCGATCCTGCTGGCAGCCGGTTACAGCCGCCGCGGCGCGCTCCTGTTGAACCTGGTATCCGGCGCGTCTGGCCTGGTCGGCGCCCTCGTCGCCTACGCCGCTGTGGGCATCGTCCCCGGAATCCGGCCGTTCATCCTGGCCTTCTCGTCGGCGAGCCTGCTCTACATCGCGATGTCGGACCTGATTCCGGATCTCCATCGCGGCCAGATCGACGCCAATGCAGTCCGGCAGGTCGTCCTGATTGCCGCCGGCATCCTGACCATCGTCGTCTTCGAACACTCGCTCGGCTGAACCAGCACATGGATCACGGCAACCTCACGACAGTGGAGCGCATGTGGCGGCGCGAGGTGGAGGCCGCCCACACGTACAAGCTGCTCGCCGCGCGCGAAACCGACCCGAAACGGCGTGCGATCCTCCTGCGCCTCGCGGAGCAGGAAGACAAGCACGCGGCACGGTGGTCCGAGCGAATCGCGTCGGCCACCGGGCGCACGCCGGATCCACGCGAGGTCGAGCGGGGGCTGACCTGGTTCCAGCGGATCGGCGATTCCAGCGTCGTCCTGCACCGACTCGAGCAGGAAGAGACCAAGGCGGAAGCCGAGTACGACGACCTCATGAGGCGATTGAGCGATCCGACGGACCGCCGGATCGCCGAGGAAGCCATGCTCGAGGAGCGCGATCACGCGGTGGTGCTTCGCTCGCTCGCGGGGGGCAGCATCCCGACACCGCGGTCAACGCTCGACACCATCCTGCGCCGCGAGCGGTGGCACGTCCGCGGCACCGGCTGGATCGGCGACGCCATCTACGGCGTCAACGACGGCCTGGGCGCCGTGTTCGGCATCGTCTCGGGGATGGCGGGTTATACCGGCGGCAGCGAGGTCGTCCTCGCCGCGGGGCTCGCCGGGACCCTCGCGAGCGCGCTTTCCATGGGCGCGGGCGCGTACCTTGCCTCGAAATCGCAGCGCGAGGTGTACGAATCCGAAGTCGCGCGAGAGCGCGCCGAGATCGCCGAAGATCCGCACGAGGAGATGCTCGAGCTCGAGCTGTTCTATCAGCTGAAAGGATTCTCGGTCGAGGAGTCGCGCGCCATGGCCGAGCGGATCCATAAGGAACCCCAGCAGTTCCTCAAGGCACTCGTGCAGGAAGAACTCGGACTTTCCGAGGAGCACTTTCCCAATCCCTGGCGCTCCACGCTGTCCGCAAGCATCTCCACCGCGGTCGGCGGGTTCATCCCGATCATTCCGTTTTTCTTCACAGTCGGCATGCCTGCCGTCGTGGCGTCGTTCGTCATCAGCACGCTGGCGCATTTTGCGGTCGGCGCATCGAAAGCGCTGGTCACGTCGCGGCCGTGGTGGGCCACGGGAGCCGAGATGACCGTCGTCGGCGTCATCGAAGCGGCGGTCACCTACGGTCTGGGACTGGCGTTCGCGCACGGCTGACGACGAGCGTCCTCGCGCGATGACATTCGATCGCGCATCATCCGGCCTTCGCAAAAAATCGCCGGATTTCGTGACCTACTGACTGGCACTCCGATTGCCTCAATGAACTGCGGAGCCAGACAAATCGCTGGAGGCAACATGCGGAGAGTTATGTGGGCGCTCGCAGTGTTCCTGATCGGGATCGCGACCGCGGCTGGTGCGGATACCGGCGAAGGCCGGAAAGATCTGCAGGTGTTCAACGACATCTCGAAGGCGGTGACCCGTTACGGGCAATTCACCATCTTTGACAGCGTCGATGCCAACGTGAAGGATGGGGTGGTCACGCTCACGGGCCGGGTCACGATGCCGTACAAGAAAGACGCGATCGAAAAGCGCGTCGCAAAGATCGATGGCGTACGACAGGTGCGCGATGAGATATCGGTGCTGCCGGTTTCTCAGTTCGACGATCGGCTCAGGTACCGGATCGCACGCGCGATCTACAGCAACCCGAACTTCTGGAATTACGCAATCATGGCTGATCCGCCGGTCCACATCCTGGTCGAGCACAGCCGTGTGACCTTGACGGGCGTCGTGCAAAGCGAAGTCGAACGGATGCTGGCTCGATCGATTGCCAGCGGGCAGTTCGGGGTGATGTCAGTCGTGAACAACCTGAAGACGGACGCGGAGGCCAGGGACGCGCTTGAAAAAGCCTTCTGAGTTCCGGGTCGACATCGGCCCCGGCGAGCAGACAACGGCGCTCGTCTACGCCTCAGGGGAACCGCGCATCGGCGCCGCGCTCATTCTCGCGCACGGCGCCGGTGCGGATCAGCACAGCCCCTTCATGACGGACTTCGCGGACGCTTTGGCCGCGCTTGGCGGGGACGTGATTACATTCAACTTCCTTTACACCGAGCGCAAGCGGCGTCTGCCGGATCGCGCGCCGGCGCTCGAATCGTGCTACCGCGCCGTGATCGCCGCGGTCCGCAATCAAACGGCCAGCGCACAACGCGCACTGTTCGTCGGCGGGAAATCCATGGGCGGCCGGATTGCGACGCAGGTCGCCGCGGCCGATCCGCGCCTGCCGGTCGCCGGCCTCGTGCTGCTCGGCTATCCGCTTCACCCGCCCGGCCAGCCTGACCGGCCTCGCGACGCGCACCTGCCGGGAGTCGCACGGCCGATGCTCTTCGTCCAAGGCACGCGCGACGCGTTCGGGACCCCGGACGAGCTCGCGCCGATTCTGGGCCGCGTCGTGCCGGCGCCGACGATGCACCCTGTAGTCGGCGGCGATCACTCGTTCAAGGTGAGCGGACGCGACAAGGGGAAACAGGCGGCGGTGTACGGGGAAATACAGGGCACGATTGCGCGGTGGATGTCGGCGATCACGTCTGCGTGAGCGGATGCGTCGTGATCAGGTACTCGTGAACGACCTGGCCGCCGACGAGATGTTCCTGGATGATGCGCTCGAGAATGGGCGGATCGCACCGGCCGTACCAGGCGCCTTCGGGATAGACGACGGCGATCGGCCCGCCTTCGCAGATGCGGAGGCAGTTCGCCTTCGTCCGCAGAATACCGCCCTGGTCGACCAGCCCGAGCTCCTTCAACCGCTTCTTGAGGAAGTCCCAGGCGGCGACGCCGCTTGCCTTATCACAACATTTCGGCGTCGTCTGATCGGCGCAGAGGAGGATGTGGCGCCGCGCGACCGGAACGCCGATGGTGCCGGCGATTTCGCGTTCCCTGTTCCAGGTCTCGTCGGTGGCCATCAGGCAATCTCCGCGGTAATGGCCGTCCGTACTCTCGGGGCTCGGCCGGTGTGATTCTGTGCAGACGCTAAAGCAATTGATATCATGAGGGAAGCCTAATCGAGGGCCCATGACGGAATTCAAAGCCCAGACTCTTCACGCGTCAGCGTCGGAAGCCATCACGAATAACGTTCGCGTCGAAGTCGAGGCGAGATTCGCACCCGATCGATCTCACACCTTCGAGAACGAGTGGGTCTTCATTTACACCGTGCGGATCACCAACGAAGGCGACGACACCGTACAGCTGCTCGGCCGCCATTGGGTGATCACCGACGCGGCCGGACACACGGAGGAAATCCGCCGTCCAGGGGTAGTCGGCGCGCAGCCGGTCCTGCAGCCCGGCGAGTCGTTTCAATATTCATCGAGCTGCGAGCTCAACACGTCCACCGGTGTGATGCGGGGAACGTATCAGATGGTCACCGAGGACGGCGAGCACTTCGACGTGGAAATCGCCCCGTTCTCGTTGCACGAGCCGTACACCGTTCACTAGGCTGCACAGATTGACACGCCCCTAATTCCGGGGCGTGTTCCTCCCGATACTTCAGCTTGCACCACCAAGCTCTTCCACATTGTCGGGGAGAAGACTCATGTCGCGAGTGCGATCGAAGTTCGTCTGGGCGGGCTCACGAAGCGTGAACGGTTAGTTTCCGGTAACTGGTCGCGACGTACTCGTCCACCAGCTGCTGGAATTCGGCCGCGAGTTCCTCGTAGGTGCCGCGCAGCGTCTTGACGTGGCGGCCGTCGATGAACACGGGGCAGGTCGGGGCCTCACCGGTGCCCGGCAGGCTGATGCCGATGTTGGCGGCCTTCGACTCGCCCGGCCCGTTGACCACGCATCCCATGACCGCCAGCGTCATGGACTCCACGCCCTCATACTGTGTCTTCCATTCGGGCATCTTCTCCCGCACGTAATCCTGCACTCGCTCGGCCAGTTCCTGGAACGTCGTGCTCGTCGTGCGGCCGCACCCCGGGCACGCCGTGACACTCGGCGAGAACGCGCGCAGGCCGAGCGCCTGCAGCAGCTCGCAAGCGGCGTAGACCTCCTCGCGCCGGTCGCCGCCGGGCCGCGGCGTGAGTGAAATCCGAATCGTGTCGCCGATGCCCTCTGACAGCAGCACGCCCATCGCCGACGCGGACCACACGAGGCCTTTCATGCCCATGCCGGCCTCCGTCAGGCCGAGATGGAGCGGCTGATCGGTCTGGCGCGCAAGCGCCCGGTACACGCCGATCAGATCCCGGGGCCGGGACGTTTTGCACGAGATGATGATCTGATCCTTGCGGAGCCCCGACTCGAGAGCCAGCGCCGTGGACTCGACGGCCGACAGCACCATGCACTCATTGATGATGGCTTCGGAGCTCTTGTCGAGGCTGCGGTCGGTGTTCTCCTGCATTTTCGCGACGACCAGCTCCTGGTTGAGCGAGCCGCCGTTGACGCCGATGCGAACGGGCTTGCCGTGATCCGCGGCCACCCGACAAATCGTCGCGAACTGCTCGTCGCGGCGCTGGCCGGTGCCGACGTTGCCGGGGTTGATCCGGTATTTATCGAGCGCTGCAGCACACGCCGGATATTGCGTGAGGAGCAGATGGCCGTTGTAATGAAAATCGCCGATGAGCGGCGCGGTGCAGCCCGCGTCGAGCATGCGCTGCTTGATCTCGGCGACACGCGCCGCGGCGTCCGGCACGTTGACCGTGACGCGCACCATTTCGGATCCGGCTTCCGCCAGCTCGATGCATTGCGCGGCCGTCGCGCGCGCGTCGGCCGTGTCCGTCATCGTCATCGACTGGACCACAATCGGCGCGCCGCCGCCGACCTGCACACCGTGCGGGCCGCCAACCTTGACGCCGACGGTCTTGTGAAACCGCATTTCATTCATTCGGTGTGCATGTCCTGCTCAGAAGCTCTCATGATAGCATCGCGCCATGAGAGCTATCGTCGTTCGCCAGCACGGCGGCCCCGACGTGCTGAAGCTCGAGGAAGTCCCCGATCCGACGCCGGGAAGCGAACAGGTGGTCGTTCGCCTTCGAGCGGTCGGCGTGAATCCCGTCGACGTGTACATTCGCAGCGGCGCGTACGCGCGCAAACCGCCCCTGCCGTTCATTCCCGGCTCGGACGCGGCCGGCGAAGTCGAGGCGGTGGGCGCGGACGTGAAAACCGTCGCGGCCGGCGATCGCGTGTTCATCCACGGCACGGCTGCGGAACACATCGTCGGCCACTACGGGGGCGCGTATGCCGAGCGCGCGCTGTGCAACCTGCAGCACGTCTACAAGCTGCCGGCGTCGGTTTCCTTCGGACAAGGCGCGGCCATGGGCGTCCCCTACGCGACTGCGTATCGTGCCCTGTTCCACCGCGCGGGCACGCGGCCCGGCGACACCGTGCTCGTGCACGGCGCCACCGGCGGTGTCGGTCTCGCGGCCGTGCAGATCGCGCGCGCGCACGGCATCTCCGTCATCGGCACGGGCGGATCGGACAAGGGCCTCGCGGCCGTGCGCGAAAGCGGCGCCGCGTTCGCGTTCAATCATTCGACGCCGGGCTATCTTGACGACATCGCACGGGCGGCCGGCGGCCGCGGCGTGGACGTCATCCTGGAGATGGCCGCGCACGTGAACCTCGACAAGGATCTCGGGCTCCTCGCGACGCGGGGACGCGTCGTCGTGATCGGCAACCGCGGCCGCGTGGAAATCGATCCGCGGCAGGCGATGGGCCGCGACGCGGCGATCCTCGGGATGACGCTGTTCAACATCAGCGATCCCGATATGGCGTCCATCAACGCGTACATGGTGGCCGGCCTCGCCAACGGCACACTGAAGCCCGTCGTCGGACGAGAGTTTCCGCTGGCCGACGCGGCGAAGGCGCAGGAAGCCGTGATGGAAGCCGGCGCGCACGGAAAAATCGTCTTGGTTGCCTGAGCCCGTCAGAGCATGGCCGAAACCATCGACTGGCCGCGGCGTCCGAAACGGCGTCGTGGCCGCCTCGCGCTGGGCCTGCTGCTCGCCGCGATCATCCTGAGCGCGGGTACCACCCTCTCGTACTACGTCGACGCGCTGTGGTTCTCGTCGCTTGGATACATCGACGTCTTCTGGAAGACGCTGAACGTCCAGAGCACCGTGTTCATCGGCACAGCGGCCGTCACCTTCGTCGTGCTCTACGGGGCCTTCCGTGCGCTGAAGCCGGACAACATCGGTGCCTTCGGCGCGGCCGGGCACATCGTCATCAACGGCCAGCCGATGATGCTGCCAGTCGAGCCCGTCCTGCGGCTCATCGCGCTCGTCGCCGCGATCTTCATCGCGATCGTGACCGGCTTCAGCCTCATGTCGGAATGGCCGACGCTCGCGCTCTATTGGTATGGCCGCGACGCCATCCCCGCGGCGGCCGCGGATCCCATTTTCGGCCGACCGATTACGTTTTATCTGTTCACGCTGCCGGCGCTGGATCTGATCGCGGGATGGCTGACGACGCTCGCCGTGATGGTCTGCGCCATCGCGATCTTCTTTGTCGTCGTGGGCGGCGGCATCGGCGTGCTCGAACGCGCGCGGGGACGGAGCGGCCGGGAGGGCGGCCCGCTGCGCGGGCTGTCGTTCGCCGCGGCCGGGCTGTTATGTGCGCTCGCCGCCCGCGTGTTCCTCGGCCGGTACGATCGGCTCGTCAGCGACGAAACGATCTTTACGGGCGTCACGTACACCGATGCGCACATCACGCTCACGGGACTGACGATCGTCGCGGTCATGCTGGTACTTGGCGGGTTGATCGCGATCTTCAACGCCGTTGCCGGACGCCGCATCAGATGGCTGATCGCCTCCATCGTCCCTGCGATCGTCTGCTACATCGTCGTCTCACTCGTTGGCGGGTACGTGAGCAGCTTCATCGTGAAGCCGAACGAGCTCGTTCGCGAAGGCCCGTACATCGCCCATAACATCGCGATGACGCGCCAGGCGTACGGCCTGGATCGAATCGCACTGCGGCCGTTCCCGGCCGAATCCGGCGTCGAGGCGATCAACGCGCCCGCCAACCGGGCGACGCTGGAGAATCTCCGGCTCTGGGATTGGCGCGCACTGCAGGACACGCTGCGACAGATTCAGGAAATCCGCACCTACTACGATTTTCCCGACATCGACATCGACAGGTACAACCTGGGCGGGACGGTGCGACAGGTGATGCTCGGCACCCGCGAGCTCAGCATCAACAAGCTGCCGGAAAGCAGCCGCAACTGGATCAACGAGAAGCTCATTTACACACACGGCTACGGCGTGACGATGAACCCGGCCAATGGTTTCACGCCCGAAGGACTGCCGACGCTCCTGCTCGGCAACATGCCCGTGCAGAGCGCACCGACGGCCCCGGTCGTCACGCGGCCGGAAATCTATTTCGGCGAGCTCACCAATGCCGACGTGTACGTCCGCACCCGCCAGAAGGAATTCAATTATCCCCAGGGCGACACCAATAATCTGACGTCCTACGAAGGCACGGGCGGCATCCAGGTCGGCGGCATCCTTCGCCGCTCTCTCATCGCGCTCGAACGAGGCGATATCGCCAAGCTTCCGTTCAGCGACGATGTGACGGCGGACAGCCGTCTGCTCATGAAGCGCAATGTCCGCGAGCGCGCGGAGGCCCTCGCCCCATTCCTCACCTTCGATCCCGATCCGTACATCATCGTCGGCGAGGACGGCCGGCTGTGGTGGATGATGGACGCGTTCACGACGTCGGAGAACTACCCGTACTCGCGTCACTACCGGCTCGCCGGCGCGCAAGTGAACTACATCCGCAACAGCGTCAAGGTCGTCATCAATGCGTACGACGGGGCGACGTCGTTTTACGTTGTCGATGCCGACGATCCCGTGATCGCCGCGTACCGGGCCGTGTTTCCGACCCTGTTCAAAGACGTGTCGGCGATGCCGCCGGATATACGCAAGCACGTCCGGTATCCGGAGCTGCTCCTCGAACTGCAGGCGGCGGTGTACGGCCTGTATCACATGACGAACCCCGAGGCGTTCTACAACCGCGAAGATCTCTGGACCGTGGCGACCGAGGTCAGGGGCAACAACCGCGGGCAGGCCGCCGAGCCGGTGGAGCCGAATTTCGTGCTCATGACGCTGCCCGGCGAAAGCGGCGTGGAGTTTGTCGAGATCCTGCCCTTCACGCCGGCGAACCGGAATAATCTGATCGGGTGGATCGCCGGCCGCAGCGACGGCGCGAACTACGGCACGCTCGTCGCCTACAACTTCCCCAAGAACAAGCTCGTCGACGGACCGCTGCAGGTGGAGGCGCGAATCGACCAGAACCCGCAGCTGTCCGGCCAGTTCTCATTGTGGAATCAACAGGGTTCGCGCGTCGTGCGGGGCGGGCTGCTCGTCATTCCCGTGGGCAGCGGACTTCTCTACGCCGAGCCGATCTACCTGCAGGCCGAACGCAGTCCGATGCCGGAGCTGCGCCTCGTGGTCCTGGCCCTGCAGGATCGGCTTGCTTACGGCACGACGTTCGAAGCGGCGCTGCAGGGCCTCTTCGGGCAACCGCCGGCCCCCACGGCGCCGGCTGAAACGTCGGGCGCCGCGCGCGCCCCGGGTGCCCAGGCGCCCAACGCTGTGCCTCCGGATCTGAGCGCGCTTATTCGCGACGCCGCCCGCGATCTGTCCGATTACCAGCGGCTGACCGCGGAAGGCAAGCTCGGTGAAGCCGGTCAACGCCTCGAGTCGCTGAAGCAGAAGCTCGACCAGCTGCAACGCGAACGCAAGTAGCGCGCAGACGAGCCGCGCAGACAATTTAGGTACAATGCTGCCGCTGAAAGGATTGAATTACATGCGTATATTGACGCTGATTGCACTCGCGCTGATAACTGTCGCGCCGCTGATGGCGCAAACGCCGCCACCCCAGCAGTCCGTCGCCACGCCGCCACCCGACGTGAAGGCGCCGCCGGCCGACGCCGCCAAGACCGCCTCGGGGCTGGCATCGAAAGTCGTGAAAGCCGGCACGGGCAAGACGCATCCAGGTAAATCCGATCTCGTCACGGTCCACTACACGGGCTGGAAAACGGACGGATCGATGTTCGACAGCTCCGTCCTCCGCGGCAAGCCGGCGTCGTTCCCGCTCGATCGCGTCATCGCCGGCTGGACAGAAGGCGTCCAGTTGATGGTCGAGGGCGAGAAGCGGCGTTTCTGGATTCCCGAAGCCCTCGCGTACAAGGGGCAGCGTGAACCGAAAGGGATGCTCGTGTTCGACGTCGAGCTGATTTCGTTCATGCCGTCGCCAAACGAGCCTCCGCCCGACGTCAAGGCGGTACCCGCAGACGCGAAGCGCACGGCGACCGGTCTCGCATACAA
>Ga0136846_1214291_pt1 | contig 18382 bp, 18 predicted proteins | sample HopSoiMetagenom2_FD_96841 | JGI IMG/M metagenome (GOLD analysis project Ga0136846, IMG submission 96841) | Grasslands soil microbial communities from Hopland, California, USA - 2 Assembly 2016 (version 4) | ecosystem: Environmental > Terrestrial > Soil > Grasslands | place: USA: Hopland...
CCCCGGCCGAGTCGGCTACCGCTGAGATACCGGCCGTCGACGCGGACACCGCCGAGGCGCCTGCGGCCAGCGACGCTACCGCCGAGACCCCTGCCCAAGCCTCGTCACGGCGCCGCCGCGGAACCCACCGCCGCTAGCCCTCGCAAGACAATCCCGGGTTGGCCTTGAACGCCATCCCGGGATTTCGTTGTGTCGTGTTATGCGAGGTCGCAGGAGGGTTCCAGGTTTTGCTGGGTTTCTGGTGTGGCGGCGGGTTGGCCCCGGGATTTTCTCACCGCCGTCCGCGAGCAGGTCATCCCGCAAGCCAGCGCCCTAAGCAGACCACCGCCGTGATAACGGCCGAAACAGGCCTGTCATAACCACCGTCTGGATTCAGTGGTTGTGGCGTTCTACCTTCTCTATGCGGTAGGATGCCACAACCACTGAATCGCAATGGTGCTCACGCAAAGGCTGCGGCTCTCGCGCCGCACCAAGATCAGCGCCACGATAGTGGCGACGATGACGAACCCCTCGACGGTCATCACCAGGCCGGGGCGTCCAGGAAGAAAGCGGCACGGCCAGGATCGCCGAGATTACCCGCGTCACCACGATCGCGGTCAGCGCCGGCCGGCGCGTTGCTGAGGAGGGAAGGGCGGGCGATCGTCGCCTGGGTCGTGGTCATGGCGTGTCTCCGTTCGGTCGTATGTGCCATGACCACGACGCTAGATTTTCCGACCCTCCGGCAGAACGCGGTAAGCCGCCGAGCTCTCTGCGCCCGCCCGCAGCCCCGGTTCCGGCCAGCCTCTAGCCGAGCACCCCGGCCAGCACCCCGGCACGCGCCCCGCGTTAGCTTCCCGGCTCAGCCGAAGCCGCCGACGAGCTCCCCGGAGCCTCCGACGAACCGGCCGCCTCCGACGAACCGGCCGCCTCCGACGACCCGCTGGTCAGCTCCGGCACCACGATGCCCGGCCCGATCTGAGCCTTCAGCGCGGCCAGCTCATTCTCCACGTCGGCCGACGTCCCGGCCTCGTCCAGCTCCTTCTGGATGTCGTCGGTGTCGCCGCCGACGTCCTCGAGCACCCCGGACTGCAGCAGCTCGTCCAGCGCCCCGGCCCGCGCCTGCATGGTCGCGATCTTGTCCTGGGCCCGCTGCAGCGCCGCGCCCGAGTCGTCCAGCGTGGTCGAGATCCCGGTGACCTCCTCGTTGATGGAGGCCGAAGCGGCGGCCGCGGTGTACTGGGCCTTCAGCACTTCCTTCTGGGACCGGAAGTTGTTCACCCGCTGCTGCAGCGCCTGCAGCGTCTGCCCCAGCTTCTCCTCCTGCTCGGCGAGCTGCTCGTGCTGCGGCACCAGCGCGTCGATCTGGGCCTGAGCGGCGGCCTTGCGCGACAGTGCCTCCCGGGCCAGGTCCTCCTTGCCCAGCGACAGCGCCGTCTTGGCCTGCTCCTGCAGGTGGTCGGCCGAATGCTGCAGCTGCTGTTCCTGCAGCTCGATCTGCTTGCGGGACGCCGCGATGGTGACAAGCCCCTGGCGGACCTTGGTGATCTGGTCGAGCATCTGCTCGTACGACAGGTCGAGCATCTCGTCAGGTTTCTCGGCGGCGTCGAGCGTCTTGTTGGCCTTGGCCGCGAGCACGTCGCGAGCCCGCTGGAACAGTGACATGTCAATCAGCTCCTGTACGTAACTTCAGCCACGACAGCCCCTTGCCAATCGCTGGAGCCCGGTCTATCACCGAAGGTAGCGGACAAAGGAGGACGTTGTGGCTACCAGCGGTACGGGCCTGGCCAGAGGAACCATCGGGTTGAGGGAAGTCCTGTACACCCGGCACCCAGAACGGCTCCCGGAGATGAAGAAGGTTTTCGCCGACGACATCCCGCCCGAGCCCGTAACTAGTGGAGGAGCAGCATGAAAACTGAAGAGGGCTTCCTCGACGTCCCCGGCGGCAAGATCTGGTATCGCGCGGTTGGCGACAACGAAGACGCGATCCCGCTGCTCTGCCTGCACGGCGGCCCCGGCTTCACCCACTATTACCTACAGCCGCTCGAATCCCTCGCCGAACACCGCCGGGTCATCTTCTACGACCAGCTCGGCTGCGGTCGCTCGGACCGCCCCGATGACCTCTCGCTGTGGACGGTGGACCGGTTCGTCGAGGAACTAGCCCAGGTCCGCGAGGCTCTGCACCTGGACCGCCTGCACCTGTTCGGCAGTTCCTGGGGCGGCATGCTGGCCATGCAGTACGTCCTGGACCGCCGCCCGGACCTGGTGAGCCTGACACTGTGCGGCAGCCCGGCCAGCATGATCCGCTGGGTCGCCGACTGCGAGGAACTGCTCGCCGAACAGACGCCGGAAACCAGGAAGACGATCCGCGAGCACGAGGCGGACGGCTTCACCGCCTGTCCCGAGTACCAGGCCGCCATCCTCGGCTTCTACCGCAAGCACGTGTGCCGCCTTGCTCCGTGGCCGGCCGGACTGGAGCGCTCGTTCGCCGAAGCCGGCTACGACGTCTACAACACGATGAACGGCCCGAGCGAGTTCACCGTCACCGGCACCCTGAAGACCTGGGACATCATGGACCGGCTGCCGGAGATCACCGTCCCGGCGCTGCTCGTCGGCGGCCGTTACGACGAATGCACACCCGGCCACATGGCCGACATGCACGCCCGGATCGCCGGCTCGGAGCTGGTGACCATCGAGGACGCCTCCCACCTGTGCTTCGCCGAGCAGCCCGCCGAGTTCAACAAAGCAATCAAAAGATTTTTCGACCGAACGGAGGCAGCTATCCGGCCCTGATCCCCCGCCCGCCCTCGCGGCCACTCAGGATAGCGGGGCGCTGGCGTTCTCGACGATTTTCGCGCCCTGGCTGGAGGCCTGCGACTCGACCTGTGAGATAGCACTCTCGACCGCGCCGATGCCCGACGCGTCACCGTGCTTGAGGTTCGACACGGCCGCTTGCACGGTCTCGCTCACCGTGCGCATCGGGGACACGACGACCTTGCACAGCGCCGGGCTGTTCTGGGCCGCCGCGAACGCCAGGCGGATCTCGCGCTTGACGAACAAGGCGGCCAGGCCAGCCTTGATGAACGCAGCTAGCCGCCCATGCGCGCCGTGCCTGAAGGTGCCAGCCCGGTACGGCTTATAGATGTATCGGTGAAACGCTCCGAAGCCCAGCGCCGTGTGCGCGACGAACTTAGTTTTCGCGAACCCGGAGGCCTCGCTCGGGCACGACGTCGGCGCGGCGGACGCACTGGCAGCCGACGTCGCTGACACGCCGCCGCCCGCCGCGGTCGTCGAGGAACTCTTGCACCCGGCGGCGAGAACCGCCACCAGGGCCAATGAAACGACCAGACCCAGCAAACGCTTTGCCATTCCTGTTCTCCCTGTCTCGGCCAGCTGTCCAGACGGCGGACGTACCCAGCCGCCGCCCGGGTGGCATCCGCTCATGCCCAGGCCGATGTGGCCTGCCGCACCGGCGACAGCTACCACGGCGAAGCTTGCCGAATCCTGTCCAGCCCGGGCATTCCCCGCGGGCGAGCGTGTTGCGGCTTCGGGGAGCCGGTGCGCACCCCGTACCGCGTCAGCTTGTCGCGGTCGCGTTTCATGATCGCGGGCAGTTCCGGCTCATATTCGGCCAAAACTGCCCGAGATCATGAAGTCAGCCCGGCCAGCCGCCGGGAACGTCCCGTTTGCCGGGATACCGGCCCGCGGTGCGAAACCACGCACCCCGCGCCACCACGCGCGGGTAGTTGCCCGGTCCCGTCACGGACAGGGTGGCCGTCTAGTGCTGAAGGCCGGCGGGTGGCCGTTATCTCCGGAAACGGCCAGGACACCGGGTTCAGGTGCCGGGGTCGTCCTCCGCGTCGGCGTCCTCGAGTTCAGGATCCACCCCGCCCTCCCGGTGCTTTTCCGATGCGCGCATCACGGCCCGCATCGCGGCGAACTCGGCGGTGTCGCTCACGCTAGGCTCGCTGCCGGGCTCGACGCTGTGGTCCTCCTGCGCCGGCATGTGGTCACTCATGGCCAGACCCTCCTCCCGAAGGCTGAATTCTCTCCCTCAGCACAGTACAGGTATCCACGTCGTGACCCGCCGGTGCTAAAATTGGTTAGCGCAACTAACAAATCGAGGATGGCAAACCAGGTGCGCCTACTGCGCTCATTGCAGGTGATCTCGACGCGTTGCCTGGCTTCGTTCCGGCCGGGCCAGGTGGTTTCCTCGCTGCACCAGCGGAACTACCGGCTGTTCTTCTTCGGCCAGCTCGTCTCGGTGGCCGGGACCTGGATGCAGACGGTCGCGCAGTCCTTCCTGGTGCTCGAGCTCACCCACAGCGGCACCCAGCTGGGCCTGACCACCGCGGTCAGGTTCCTGCCGATGTTCATCTTCGGCCCGCTGGGCGGCGTATTCGCCGACCGGATGGACAAGCGGCGGGTGCTGTACGTGACCCAGACGCTGGCGGGCCTGCTCGCGGGGGTCTTCGCGATCACCGCCGGCACCCACGTCATCAAGCTCTGGCTCGTCTACCTGCTGGCTCTCGCGCTCGGCTTCGTCAACGTCTTCGACAACCCGGCCCGGCAGAGCTTCATCTCCGAGATGGTCTCGCCCGCCGACCTGCCGAACGCGGTCACGCTGAACTCCGTCGCCATGAACATGGCCCGGATCTTCGGCGCCGCTCTCGGCGGGGTCATCGCCGCGGCCATCGGGCTCGCCCTGTGCTTTGCCTGCAACGCCTTGTCATTCGTCGCCGTGCTGGTCTCGCTGGCCGCCATGCGCAAATCCGAGCTTTTTACCGCCAAACGGGTGCCGAAAACCAAGCGTCAGGTCCGGCAGGGCCTGGCCTACGTGCGCCGGACGCCCGAGCTGCTGATCCCGCTGGTCATGATCGCGGTGGTCGGCACGCTGGCCTGGGAGTTCCAGGTCACGCTGCCGCTGATGGCGAGCCAGGCCTTCCACCGCGGCGCGGCCGCCTACGGGGTGATGGCCTCGGTGATGGGGGCCGGCGCCGTCGTCGGCGGGCTGATCTCAGCCGCGCGCCCGCGGCCCCGCGCCCGGGCCCTGTGCCTGGCCGCCATCGGCTGGGGCATCGCCATCCTGGCGGCGGCGGCCGCGCCCAGCCTAGGCCTCGAACTGGCCGCCCTGGTCTTCGTCGGCTACGGCAGCATCACGTTCAACTCGCTGGCCAAGACCACCCTGCAGCTCGCGGCCAAGCCCCAGATGCGCGGCCGGGTGATGGCGCTGTGGGCGCTGGCCTGGCTGGGCTCGACGCCGATCGGCGGTCCCATCGTCGGCTGGGTCGGCCAGGCCATCGGCCCCCGCTGGGCCCTTGTCATCGGCGGCCTGCCCACCGTGGTCTGCGGGATCCTGGCCCTGCCCGCCCTGAACCGCATCGACCGCCGCGCCTCGGCCAGTGCCGGGCCGGCGCGATCACCGGGAGGAACCGGTCCGTCAGGGGGAACCAGGTCGCGAACGGATGGCCCGCCCGAGGGCCCCGCGCTGCCCGGACCCGGGCCTGAGCCAGCGCCCGGTGTCAGCGCCGCCAGCGCCCGCCGCTCCTGAATGGAGTCGATGATCCCGTAACCCAGGAAGCCTCCGGCCGCGAGGGCCGCGAAGGTCGCCGCCACGATCAGCAGGAAGTTGCCGGTCAGGAAAGCGCCCTCCATCAGGGCGGCCGCGGCGAGCAGGCAGATCCCGGCCCGCTTGGCCCCCCGGGCCAGCGTCCGGCCGGGCGTGCTCGCGGCCGCCCGGCCCGCCGCCGGAGCCGCCGGGGCCAGATCGGGGATGTCGGCGATGAGCGCGGCCAGTTCCCCGTAGGTCCGCGACGCCACCGCCCGGCCCGCGCGCTCCTCGAGTTCGTCCTTGTCCAGCCGTCCCTGCACGAACGCGGCCTTGAGTTCCGCTATCACTTGCTCGCGGTCGTCATGCCCGGCCCGCATCCGGCCGCGACCCGCTCTTTCGTCCGGTCCTGTGCTCACCGGAACCTCCCTGCCCCGCACAACGCAGGCAAAAAGCGTAACCCGGCCACCGGCCTTATGCCATGGGCGGCCTGTCCTATCAGGTGCTTACCATTTTGTTACATAGACCGGTGAACCTTGACCCCGGCCTTCCCGTAGTCACGGTTGTGGGGAGCATAAAGGGGGCGTCACTGCCCCGGCGGTCCTGGTACGGGATCGCCGGGGCGGCATTCTTGACCGCCTCAGGAGCCATTCATCTCGACTTGTACCTGACTGGGTACAACTCGATTCCTACTATCGGGCCGCTGTTCCTGCTGCAGATCATCGCGGCGTTCGGCCTGGCCATAGCGATTCCCGCCACCGGGCACCGGCTGGCGTACGCGGCGGGCGCGGGGTTCGCGATCGCGACTCTCGGCGGGTACCTGCTGTCGCTCAAGGTCGGCCTGTTCGGCTTCACCGAAGTCCGGACCACGTCGGGCATCGTCGCCGGGATCATCGACGTCGCTGCCTTCGCCGTCCTGTCGGCCGGCCTGCTGTCCGGCCTGAGCCTGCGCGGCCGCCCGGCCGTGAGAAGGCCCGTACCGGTCGTGGTGTCCGCCTCGGTCATCGCGCTCGCGCTGCTCGGGGTCTTCGTGGCCACGCCGAAGGCGCCGCCCGCGGTGAGCGCCAGCGGCACCAGCGGCGGCGCGCAGACGCTGGACGCCAGGAGCATCAACGGCGCGAAGCTGCTGACCGACGCCAAGGGCCTCACCCTCTACACGTTCGCCCCGGACGGCCAGGACAAGTCCGTCTGCTACGGGACCTGCGCGGCCTACTGGCCACCGGTGCCCGGGAACGTGGGGGCCGGACCCGGGGTCACCGGGAAGATCGGCACGATCAAGCGGACCGACGGCTCTACGCAGGCCACCTATAACGGGCACCCGCTGTACACCTACGTCGGCGACAAGGCGCCCGGGTCGGACGGCGGCAACAACATCAACCTCAATGGCGGTCTGTGGCGCGACGTGCCGGTTACCGGCGGCTGAACCCGGGTAAACCCCGACGCGTGGCCGCCCCCTTCCCGGACCCGACCGCCCCCGCTAGCTCCCGCACCGAGGTCTTCCTCCGCTACCTGGATTTCTTCCGGTCGCGGCTGACCGCCAAGGTGCTCAAGCTGCCCGAGGAAGAGCAGCGCAGCAGCCGGCTGCCGTCCGGCTGGACGCCGCTCGAGCTGGTCAAGCACCTGCGCTACGTCGAGCTGCGCTGGCTCGAGTGGGGTTTCGAGGGCCGGGACGTCGGCGACCCGTGGGGAGACCACCAGGGCGGCCGGGCGGGCCGCTGGACGGTCGGGCCCGAGGAGACGGCCGCCACCCTGCTCAACGGCCTGCATGTCCAGGCCGCGCGCAGCCGGGCCATCATCTCGGCCCACGCGCTGGACGAGGTGGGCGAGCTGGGGGAGCGCTGGGACGGCAACGACCCGGCCACCCTCGAGCGGGTCCTGTTCCACCTGCTGCAGGAGTACGCGCGGCACGTCGGCCACCTCGACGTGGTCGTCGAGCTCGCGGTGGGCCGCGCGGGCGAATGACCGGCTAGCTGGCCTTGTCGGCCACGCACTGGTTCAGGCATTCGCCGAGGCCCTCGATCGAGGTCCGCAGCACGTTACCGGGCCGCAGGTAGACCGGCGGCTTGCGGGCGTCGCCCACCCCGCCGCAGGTGCCGGTGGCGATCAGGTCACCGGCCCGCAAGGTGATCGCCTGGCTGGCGTAGGAGACGATGTCGGCGGGCTTGAAGAGCAGGTCCGAGGTGCGCGACTGCTGCATCACGGCGCCGTCGACCTCGCACCGCACCTCCAGGTCGGCCGCGTCCCCGACGTCGCCCGGCGTGACCAGGTACGGCCCGGCCGGCGTGCTGCGCTCGAACATCTTGCCCGCCAGCCACTGCAAGGTGCGCCGCTGCCAGTCCCGCATCGACACGTCGTTGATCACCGTGTACCCGGCGATGGCGCCCTTGGCCTCCTCCGGGGTGGCCCGGTATACGTCCCGGCCGATCACCACCCCGAGCTCGACCTCCCAGTCCACCCGCTCGCTGACCGACGGGATCGTGATGTCGTCGTGCGGTCCGGTCAGCGTCTCGGCGAACTTGGCGAACAGCGTCGGGTACTCGGGCAGCTCCCGCCCGGTCTCCAGGATGTGGGACCGGTAGTTCAGCCCCACGCAGATGATCTTGCCGGGCCGGGGGACCACCGGCGCGAAGTCCGCCCCGGCCACGGGCACCGGCTCCGCTCCCGCGCGGGCCAGGCCCGGCCCCTCCCCGCCCCGGGCCAGCAGCTCGCCGACGTCGGCCGCGTCCAGCGGTATGAGCACGTCCCCTTCCAGCCGGGCGGCGGTGGTGGTCCCGTCATCGGTCCTGATCGTCGCGAATCGCATAGCGCGACTTTAGCGCGCCCCCGCTCCCGGTCCCGGCCAGCCTGGCCAGCGCACCGCCATTCATATATGATTTTGCTCACCATGAGTGCCCTCGAGCGCGTTCCCGGCAAGATCGTCGCGGTGCACCTGAGCTACCGCAGCCGTGCGGCCGAACGCGGCCGCACCCCGTCCTGGCCGTCTTACTTCCTCAAGCCCTCATCCACCCTGGCGGACAGCGGCGCCCCGGTCGCCCGGCCGCCCGGCTGCGAACTGCTCGCCTTCGAGGGCGAGGTGGCCCTGGTCATCGGCCGCCGCGCCCGCCGGGTCAGCCGCGCCGACGGCTGGGATCACGTGGGCTGGATCACCGCCGCGAACGACTTCGGCGTCTACGACCTGCGCTACGCCGACCGCGGCGCCAACGTGCGCTCCAAGGGAATCGACGGCTTCACCCCGCTCGGCCCGCGGCTGATCGACGCCCGCACCGTGGACCTGGCCGCGGTCCGGCTGCGGACGTGGGTCAACGGCGTCCCGGCCCAGGACGCCTGGCCGGCCGCCGACCTGCTGTTCGGCTTCGGCGAGATCGTCGCTGACCTGTCCCGGCTCCTCACGCTGGAACCCGGCGACGTCATCCTGACCGGGACCCCGGCCGGCTCGACCGTGGTGACCCCCGGCGACCTGGTGGAAGTCGAGGTCACGGCCGGCGAGCAGTCCTCCGGCCGCCTGCGCAGCCCCATCGCCGAGGCGGACTACCCCCTCGGCCTGCCCGGCGCGATGCCCCGCGCCACCGACGCCGAACGCGCCGATGCCTACGGCCCGGCCCGTGATCTGGCCGGCGCCCCGGCCGACGGCAAACCCCCGGGCCTCCTGGCCGGGCTGCGCGAGGTGTCCACCGCCACCCTGGCCTCGCTGCTGCGCAAGCGCGGCCTGAACGGCCTGACCCTGGACGGGCTGCGCTCCGCCCGGCCAGGCACCCGGATGGCCGGCTACGCCCGGACCGTCCGCTACCTGCCGCTGCGCGAGGACCTGATGGACCGGTACGCCGGGCTGAACGCCCAGAAGCAGGCGATCGAGGAGCTCCGGCCCGGCGAGGTGCTGGTCATCGAGGCCCGCGGCGACAGCACCGCGGGCACCATCGGCGACATCCTGGCGCTGCGCGCCCAGGTCCGCGGCGCGGCCGGGATCATCACCGACGGCGCGATCCGGGACAGCGCGGCGATCGCCCGGCTGGAGATCCCGGCCTACCACGCGGCCGTCCACCCGGCCGTGCTCGGCCGGCGTCACGTCCCGTGGGAAAGCCAGGTCGCGGTGGCCTGTGCCGGGGTGACGATCCAGCCCGGCGACATCGTGGTCGGCGACGCCGACGGCGTGGTCGTGCTCCCGCCCGCCCTCGCGGCCCAGCTGCTGGCCGACGCGCGGGAGCAGGAGCGCCAGGAGGAGTTCATCGCCGGCCGGGTCGCCCAGGGCGAGTCCGTCGACGGCCTCTACCCGCTGAGCGACCGCACCCGCCCCGCTTACCAGGCCTGGGCCCGCGACCGGGAGAGCCAGTGACCCGGCCGCCGGGGCTCCCGGCCAAACTGGAGCACTTCATCGGCGGCGCGTCCGTGCCCAGCGCGGACGGCGCCACCTTCGACGTCGCCGACCCGGTGACCAACGTGCCCTACGCCACCGTCGCGGCGGGCGGCGCCGAGGACATCGGCCGCGCCGTCGCCGCCGCTGCCGCGGCGTTCCGCGACGGCCCCTGGCCGGGCCTGCCCGCCCGGCCGCGGGCCCGGATCCTGAACCAGATCGCGGACGCCATCGAGGGCCGGGCCGACCGGATCGCCGAGCTCGAGACGTTCGACACCGGCCTGCCGGTCACCCAGGCCCGCGGCCAGGCCGCCCGGGCGGCCGAGAACTTCCGGTTCTTCGCCGACATGACCGTGACCCTGCACGAGGACGCCTTCCGGTCGGCCAGCACCCAGTTCGGCTACGTGATCCGTCAGCCGGCCGGGGTCGCGGGCCTGATCACCCCGTGGAACACGCCGTTCATGCTGGAGACCTGGAAGCTGGCGCCGGCGCTGGCGGCGGGCTGCCCGGTGGTGCTCAAGCCGGCCGAGTGGACGCCGCTGTCGGCCAGCCTGCTGCCGGAGATCATGACCGAGGCGGGCCTCCCCGACGGCGTGTTCAACCTGGTCCACGGCATCGGCGAGGTGGCGGGCGCGGCGCTGGTCGCGCACCCGGGCGTGCCCCGCCTCTCGTTCACCGGCGAGACCACGACCGGGCAGACGATCATGGCGGCGGCCGCGCCGCATCTCAAGGGCCTGTCCATGGAACTGGGCGGCAAGTCGCCGTGCGTCATCTTCGCCGACGCCGACCTCGACCAGGCGGTCGACAGCGCCCTGTTCGGGGTGTTCTCCCTGAACGGCGAAAGGTGCACGGCGGGGTCAAGAATTTTGGCCGAACGAGGTATCTACGACGCCCTCGTCACCCGGCTTGCCGAGCGGGCCCGTCGCATCCGGGTCGGCGATCCCGCGGATCCGGCCACCGAGATCGGGGCCCTGGTGCACCCGGAGCACTACGCGCGCGTGCTCGGGTACGTGCGCGCCGGGCAGGACGAAGGCGCCCGCCTGGTAGCCGGCGGCGTCCGCCCGGATCAGCTGGCCGGAGGCAACTACCTGGCCGCCACGGTCTTCGCCGACGTCACTGCGGGGATGCGGATCTTCCGCGAGGAGATCTTCGGGCCGGTGGTGTGCGTCACCCCGTTCGGCGACGAGGCCGAGGCGATCCGGCTGGCTAACGCGACCGCCTACGGCCTGGCCGCCTACATCTGGACCACCGACCTGGCCCGGGCGCACCGGGTCGCCGGCGCGATCGAGTCCGGTATGACCTGGGTCAACTCGCACAACGTGCGCGACCTGCGGACCCCGTTCGGCGGCGTGAAGGCGAGCGGCCTGGGCCGTGAGGGCGGATCGCACAGCCTGGACTTCTACACCGACTCCCGGATCGTCCACATCCCGCTCGGGGACACCCAGGTGCCCCGGTTCGGAGCCTGACCATGCACCCGGCGCCCCCGGATATCGTGCGCGCGGCCTACGCCGAGCTCGTCGTCACCGACCTGGCCGCGGCCCGCGCGTTCTACGTGGACCTGCTCGGCTTCGTGGTCACCCTGGACACCGGCACCGAGCTCTACCTGCGCGGCTACGACGAGCTCATCCACCACAGCCTGATCCTGCGCGCTGGGCCCGGCCCGGCCGCGGCCCGCCTCGGCTACCGGGTACGCTCCGCCGCCGACCTGGACCAGGCCGAGGCGTTCTTCGCCGCCCGGGGCAGCCGGACGGCGCGGTTGCCAGCCGGGACCACGCCCGGCGTCGGGGAGACGGTCCGGGCGCAGGACCCGCTCGGCTTCACCGTCGAGCTGTTCGCCGCCGCTGACTGGGCCGAACGCCTCCAGCAGCGCTACGACTTGCGGCGCGGCGCCGAGCCGGCCCGGCTCGATCACTTCAACCTGGTGGTCGCGGACGTGCGCGCCGCCTACGAGTACCACACCGCGCTCGGCTTCGGCCTGTCCGAGACCATCGAGGACGAGAACACCCTGTACGCCGCGTGGATGTTCCGCAAGCCGACCGTGCACGACGTGGCCTTCACCGGGGGAGCCGGGCCGCGCCTGCACCACCTGGCCTTCTTCGTCCACGAGTCGCACCAGGTGCTGCGGATCTGCGACATCCTCGGCTCACTCCGCGCCGAGGCGCAGATCGAGCGCGGCCCCGGACGGCACGGCGTGTCCAATGCGTTCTACGTCTACCTGCGCGACCCCGACGGGCACCGGATCGAGCTCTACACCAGCGACTACTACACCGGCGATCCCGGTCACCCGGTGCTGCGCTGGTCGGTCCGCGACCCGCGCCGCCGCGACTTCTGGGGCCACCCGGTCGTCGAGTCCTGGTACTCCGAGGCCAGCGCCGTCCTCGACCTCGACGGCCGCCCGCGCCCCCTGGTCCAGCCGGACCAGCCCGCCGAGGTCCAGGTGGGCGCGGACGGCTTTACCCGGTTATCCCGGTTCCCGGCTACTGGCCGAGCCGCTCGACCGCCAGCTCGCCGTCGGCGTCCTGGGCGCGGAGCACCTTCTTGTCGAACTTGCCGACGGCGGTCTTCGGGATCTCCGAGACGAACGCCCAGTTCTCCGGCACCTGCCAGCGCGCCACCTTCTCGCCCAGGAATTTCGCCAGCTCCGCGGCGTCGGCCTTGGCCCCCGCCCGTAGCACCACGCAGGCCAGCGGCCGCTCGCCCCAGCGCTTGTCCGGAACGCCGATCACCGCGGCCTCCTGCACGGCCGGGTGCGCCATCAGCTCGTTCTCCAGGTCGACCGAGGAGATCCACTCGCCGCCGGACTTGATCACGTCCTTGATCCGGTCGGTGATGGTGAAGAAACCCCGTTCGTCCAGCGTGCCCACGTCGCCGGTGCGCAGCCAGCCGTCGCGGAACTTATCCGGCGCCGGGTCGTTGTGGTACGAGCCGGTGATCCACGGGCCGCGGACCTCGATCTCGCCCTCGCTTGCGCCGTCCCTGGGCAGCTCCTTCCCGTCCTGGCCCACGATCCGCATCTCGACCCCGTGCAGGACCCGCCCGGCCCGCATCCGCCAGTCCAGGTCCTCGGCGCTGCCCTCTTCGACCCCGGTCGGCGGGATGGCCAGGCCGCCCACCGGGCTCATCTCGGTCATGCCCCAGCCCTGGATGATCCGCAGCCCGTACCGCTCCTGGAACTTCTCGAGCAAGATCCGGGGCGCGGCGGAGCCACCCGAGGTGCCGATCCGCAGCGAGGACAGGTCGATCTCATGTTCTTCCCCGTAGTTCAGGATCGCGCTCCAGATCGTCGGCACCCCGGAGGTGACCGTGGTCCGCTCGGTGGCGATGAACCGGGTCAGGTGCTCGGGCTGCAGGAACGGGCCGGGCATCTGCAGCGTGGTGCCGGTCATGAACGCCGCGTACGGCATGCCCCACGCGGCGGCGTGGAACATCGGCACGATGGCCAGCGCCCGGTCGGCCTCGGTGATGCCGGTCGCGCTGGCCGCGATGGTCGCCATCGCGTGCAGGTAGGTGGACCGGTGCGAGTACACCACGCCCTTGGGGTCCCCGGTGGTCCCGCTGGTGTAGCACATCATCGCCGCGTCCCGCTCGTTCACCTCGGGCCAGTCGTACTCACCGGACTCGGCCGCCAGCAGCTCGCGGTAGCGCAGCACGGGAACCCGGTCGCCGAGCGCCGACGCGTCGCCGTCGCCGTTCACGATGAACGCCTCGACCGTGGTCAGCTCGCTCGCTACCGTGCCCAGCAGCGGCACCAGGCTGTCGTCCACGATGATGACCCGGTCCCCGGCGTGGCCGGCGATGTGGGCCACCTGGGCGCCGGGCAGCCGGATGTTGAGCGTGTGCAGGACCGCGCCCATGCTGGGCACGCCGAAGTACGCCTCCAGGTGCTCCTGGTTATTCCACATGAAGGTGCCGACGGGATCGTTGCGCCCGATGCCCAGCCGGGCCAGCGCTCCGGCCAGCCGGCCGGCGTTCTGCGCGATCTCCGCGTAGCTCGCCCGCCGGGTCCCGGATCCGGTCCAGGTCACGCACTCGCTGCCGGGATAGACCCGGGCGCCGTGCCGCATGATCGCGCCGATCGTGAGCTGGTAGTCCTGCATGGTGCTGCGGATCATGTATGCCCTCATCCTCGCTGGCAGACCGAACTTACCGGGCGGTACGTTAAGACCGCATAACGCCCCACGTCAATTGTCACCTGCGGAGGAACCGCCATGCCACGCCAGATCGTCCTCGCCTCACGGCCCTCCGGCATGCCGGCCGAAGAGAACTTCGCGCTGACCGAGGCGGGGCGGCCCGATCTGGCCGACGGCGAGATCCGGGTCCGCAACCTGTTCATGTCCGTCGACCCTTACATGCGCGGCCGGATGAACGACGTGAAGTCCTACGTGCCGCCGTTCCGGCTGGGCGAGCCGCTGGAGGGCGGCGCGATCGGCGCGGTCACCGAATCCCGCTCACCGGACCTGGCCGAGGGTGACCTGGTCCTGCACATGCTGGGCTGGCGGGAGGAGGCCGTGCTGCCGGCCCGCCAGGCCCGGAAGGTAACCCCGGAGAAGGACCTGTCTCCGTCGGCCTACCTGGGCGTCCTCGGCATGACCACGCTGACCGCCTACGTGGGCCTGCTCGACATCGCCGCGTTCAGGCCCGGCGAGGTGGTGTTCGTGTCCGGTGCGGCGGGCGCGGTGGGCAGCATGGCCGGCCAGATCGCCAGGCTCAAGGGCGCCGGGCGGGTGATCGGCAGCGCCGGGAGCGACGACAAGGTCCGCTGGCTCCGCGAGATCGGGTTCGACGCCGCGTTCAACTACCGGAACGGCTCCGTCATGGACCAGTTGCGGGAGGCGGCACCGGACGGTATCGACGTCTACTTCGACAACGTCGGCGCCGATCACCTGGACGCGGCCCTGGTGATGCTCAGGAACCACGGCCGGGTGGCCATGTGCGGCGCGATCGCCAACTACAACGCCACCCAGCCGCCCGCGGGCCCCGGCAATATCGGCCTGGCCGTCAGCAAGCGCCTCACGCTGCGCGGGTTCATCATCGTCGATCACGCGGACCGGATGCCCGCCATGATCGCCGACGTCAGCGGCTGGCTCAGGGACGGCACGCTCACTCACGCCGAGACGGTCGTGGACGGCATCGACCACGCTCCCGGCGCCTTCATCGACCTGCTTCGCGGCGGTAACACCGGCAAGATGCTCGTACGCCTCTGACGAGCGGCTCCCTGCGGTTATGCTTCTCTTTAGCACCAATTCACGCTTTTGCCGCGAAGCGTGTTTCGTCAGCCTGCAGCCGGGAAGCACCACCAGTCCCACGGCTGCCTGGACTGCCAGGGCACCGAGGGATAAGGGTAGGTGCCCGCCGGGGAGGAACTATGACCGCGGATTTGTCAGCTGCGTCAGCGCAACAGCAGGGCGGTGGCCGTCGCGGCCTGCAGGTAGCGAGGTGCGCGATGTGCGGCCTTGAGCTCCCGCTCGGCCTGATGGTGCCCGACGGCGGGCACGCGTGCGCCGACTTGCGCTGGTACTGCAAGGACGCCCAGGCGTGCACCGACCGCTGGACGTCCCGCCAGAACCCGCAGCGTTACCGCTCGCCCTGATCGCGGCCGGCCTCGCTGCCAGCCCGGGCCGCGAGCTCGCGCTCGACCAGCGCGACCAGGTCCGGGTGGGCGCTCAGTCCCCATAGCACCTCGGCCGGGACGCCGAGGCGCTGTGCCGCCAGGCCGACCACCGGCTGGAGCATGCCCAGTGCCTGCGCCAGCCCTTCATCCCGCGCGAACGTGGGCGGCAGGTCGTCCAGGGAGAGCTCGGCCGGCCGCCGGAACGTCCCGTCCCGGCCCGGCAGCCACGCCTCGCCGTCGGCGATGGCGGCGATCGCCGACCGGACGTTCTCCTGGCTGACGTCGGAGAACGACGGGAGCACCGAGTGCTCGACCACGCCCGCTATCAGCCGCCGGTTCGGCGCGAGCAGGACGTTCCAGGCGTATTCCGAGCGGGCGTAGCCCGGGTGCTCCAGCGCGAACCGCAGGCCGTCGATCTCCGCTTCGGGATCGAAGCCGCCCAGGCCGCGCTCGTTGCGGCCGAATTCCAGCGTGATGATCACGTACCCGAGCTGGTTCGGGGTCCGCGCGCGCACCTCGACCTCCGGCCGCACGCCCATCCCGCGCAGCTGGGACAGCCACGGCCCGTACCGGTCGCCGGCGAACCAGGCGTCCGGGTTCGCCTCGAAGTAGACCTCGAGCTCCTTGCTCCGCTGGTACAGCCGGGGCGGCGGCCGCAGGCTCTGCTCACCGGTGGCGGCGTTCTCGCCGATCAGGAAGGCGGTCCGGGCCAGCCGTTCCAGCAGTTCTTCCCGCGGCCCGGCGGCCGCCTCGTCCAGCGACCGCACCACGCATTCCAGGTCGGCGTCATGCCGGGCCAGGTCGAACCCCGCGAGTCCAGGCCGGGCCAGGTCCGGGTCGTCGTACCGGGGCAGGACGAACTGGAGCGCCTCGGCCACCACGTCGGGTTCGGCCAGGTTCAGCGCGTCCAGGAGCGGCCGGGCGGCCGGCGCGGCCGCGATGGCCCGCCGCACCGTGGGCATGCGACTGGGGGCGGCCCCGGGCAGGTAGACCACCGGGCGGCCCTGGGCGTCGACGGGCACCACCTGGCGCCCGTCCTCGAGCCGGATCACCGGTGTTGCCTTGGCTGGCTCCCAGAGGGCGGAGTCGGTGAACAGGAAGGCGTAGAAGCGCACCATCCACTCGTCGGCCTGCGCAGCCAGGAAGTCGCCGGTTGCCCGGGCCAGCACCTCGTCCGGCGTGATCTCGTCCAGGCCGATCTCGTCCCGCAGGTAGCGCCACAGGGCCGGGGTGCCCCGCTCGGAGATGGACTCGCCGGCGAACCTGACCGGACGGTCCGCGCCGAGCAGCGTGCCCAGCTGGTCCGGCGTGAGCAGTTCGCGCACCTCCGGCCGGCCAGCCAGCTCCAGCTCGGTGGCCACGCCGTAGCCACCTCCGGCCACCGGGACCAGCGGCTCGGCCGACAGCAGGTCGGCCACCGCGTCGAACAGCGGCGCGAACATGGTGCCCGCCGCGAACCGCACCGCGTCCAGCGGCAGTGCCTGCAGCACCTCGGCGGTCAGCAGCTCCTCATCCCGGAGCTCGCGCAGCACGTCGCACAGCAGCACGGCCGTCTCCGCCACCAGCGCCTGGTTGGACGGGTCCTGCCCCGGCACGTTGTCGCGAGCCGGCGTCGTCCGGTACGGCCCCTGGGCCAGGAAGCCGAGAAACGTCTCCTTCTCCGTCGGAAAGAACACCACCAGCGGCGAGCTCTCACACGCCACCAGCCGCCCCCCCTCACGACGAAAAGCAATCTCAACCGGCGGCACCGCCCGTCCCAGACCCTCCGCCAGTCCCGGGCTCTCCGCCTGCCCCGGATCCTCCGCCTGTCCCGGATCCTCCGCCTGTCCCAGGCTTTCCGCCGCGCCCAGGCCCTCCGGCCGACGCTGCCAGACCAGCCACTCCTCGCGCTGCCCCGGCCTCCCCGTCAGCGTGACGTGACGCCGTTCACCGTCCCGGCCGCTCCCGTCGACTCCAATATTCCCGCCACCCCCACCACTCTCCCCGCTCCCGAATGCCACCCTGCGCTCGACCGCCGTCGAGGACACCCCAGCGCCGCCAAGCCGCAGCCGTTCGATGCTGCGCAGGAACAGCAGCACCCGCGGCTGAAGCGCGGTCAGCGCCGCGGCGATCTCGGCGGCGGCGACCGCGGCGGGCACGGTGTCGTGGTCGAAGGGGAAGACGAACAGCGTCCCGGCCGCGGGAACCGGCTCGGCCGCGAACGGCCGGACGAAGTTCTCGATCCTGAAGTGCTCGCCGCCGCTGTGGATCCGCGGGGACCTGGTGTAGGCGTACACCGCCTTGAAGCCGATGCCGAACTGCCCGATCGCGGTGAGGTCGGCCGCCTTCCCGCCCTGGCCGATCCCGCAGACCCCGCGTACGTCCGCCTCGGTAAACGGCCGCCCGTCGTGGCGCAGCTCCAGCCGGTCCGCGAACAGCTCGAAGGCCAGCTCGGTCGCGCCGGCGTCCTCGGCGTTCTGGATCAGCTCGAAGATGAAGTGGGTCCGCTCGCTGTACAACTGGCCGAGCAGGTCGAGTACGGCCGTGTCCCAGCCGTACCTGGCGATGTTCTCCTCGCGGATCTTCCCGTAGTCGGCTGGCACCCAGGCACGATAGCCCAGCTGCCAGCCCAGTGCGACAAGCCCCAGTCCCAGGGCCCTCCAACCACGGCCAGGCTCACGTCCCCGAGCGAACCTGCCACGCGCTCGGTGTGCCACCGGGTCCGCACTTGCGTACCCGGTGGCACACGCACCGCGTCTTCGCCGGCTCAGGAAGACGATCTCCGCGCCAGTGGCCTCAGCTGTCACATCGGGCTCGTCCGCGGCGCTGGCCCGGCCGGCGCGGGATCCGGACCGGGGCTCTCCAGCCGGCTCGATGGAGCATCGTGCCGGTCCTGGCCCAATGCCAGGAATTTAAGGGG
>Ga0136846_1236301_pt1 | contig 18381 bp, 15 predicted proteins | sample HopSoiMetagenom2_FD_96841 | JGI IMG/M metagenome (GOLD analysis project Ga0136846, IMG submission 96841) | Grasslands soil microbial communities from Hopland, California, USA - 2 Assembly 2016 (version 4) | ecosystem: Environmental > Terrestrial > Soil > Grasslands | place: USA: Hopland...
AAGAAGGTGGCAATGGCCATTCCCAGTGTTCCTCCTTTCTCAAGCCCCAGGTTCCATCCAAAATACATTCCAGAGATGACATAGCCAACCCCCAGCCCCCAAAGCATTACGGGAGTGAGTGTTCGCCTGAGTTCACTAACTGGTTGGGAAGACAAATGAAATGATTAAAGAGTGCAGTTTGAAATTAATCATTTCAGCTGAAAATTTTCAAGGATAGTTTCTACACTCACTCAATCCTTGAAAGCGTGTAATAAGACCTGTAAAAGGCAGAGTCAGGAGATGCTTCCTGCTCCCTTGTAAATAACAATATCTGTTCCTGGTTGCGCCGATAAACAGATGAGCGAACTTTTTCATCCAGGTTGCGCAGGAATTCATAAGAACGCCAGGTATATAACGAAATGGAAGAATCACCCATCAGGTAAGCGCCAATTTTGGTTGACTTCAAACCCATGCGAGAACCAACTTCCTGGTAATCGAAGGTTGAATCGGACCAAAGAGTCAACTTGATCACATTGCGTGATCCTCCTTCATACCGGGCAACCACATATTTTTCCGGAGTAAGATTTTTGTGTTTTTTCTTCTGCGCCTGTGTTGAAATACAGGGAATGAAAAATCCAAGAATTAAAACGAAGTGTAAAACTTTAAGCATAGGCCTTTGATGCAATAGTGATAAAAAACTATTCGAAAACTATGGCATTCATTCTGACTATGGATATTGGCAAACGAGCATCGCGTTGCTCATGGAGAGAGGGCACCATAAAGGTAATATTTGAATTTAAAGAAGTAAAAAAAATCTAGGGATTTAGCTCCTGGAGCAACTGGATCAGGTTGCCATTATTATCCTGAAGAATGAGGGATTTACTATGGGTATCCTGATCTTCAAAAATTTCATGTTTTATAACAACCTTTTTTTCATGGAGATAGGCCTCCGCCTGGGCGAGGTCGCGGACATAGAACCCATATTTGAACGGCCCCCGAACATTAAATGGCTGGCCTTTATTAAGTTTCAGTTCTTCCAGTGATTTTGAATTGCGCGTCTGAATGATTTCCACCACCAGCTGGCCATTTCCGATTATGCGGGTATGAATACGGTTATCAGGTGTTCTGATCTCCTTCAATAAGGCTAATTGAAAAACATCCTCATACCATCTGGAAGTGGAATCTGTATTGGCAACGGAAAGGGCAATGAATTGTTTGCCTGCAAAACTTAGTTTATCCTGAGCATGAATTGAGAGGACTGCAATCAGGCAAATAAAAAATATTAGTGTTCTCATAATAGCTGGTTCAGTAAATTAAATTGATTAGGTTTAAAATCCAAAAACGCTACTAACCTAATTGAGCTTTCAATTCTACTAACCAGACTTACTTTTTGGAAACGGGTGAAAGGATTCCGTTATTATCTTCTACATGCAGTTTTTCAGTATCCAGACCGTCCAGTACAATTACGCCCTGAATCGATGAATATTTTGCAGGATCCTGCTGCCATGACCAAACCACATTCCCTTTAGGTGAATATTCCAATACCTGTACACCGCTGCCGCCATGACCGGCACCATGCCCCTGCCAATTGGTTACGACCCTGTCCCCATTTTTCAGAATTTGAAAACCACCAAAAAAATAGGGATGTGCAGATGCAGGGCCATTAGTTGAATCGATAAGTTTACCCGTTTTGTCAAACACCTGGAAATTGGCAGCAAAGCCACTGCTAACTATTGTGTTTCCGTTGGATAACCGTACAGCTTGCCAGCTATGAGGATGTTCAGGACCAGCAATCCGGGCTCTCCAAACAATTTCTCCTTTTGCGTTTCCCTCAAAGACTGCAGTATCTGAGGTTATCAAAAAATTCCCTTTGGCTGTTTCACGTACCAGTCGCACATAAGGATAACCAGGATAATTTATAGTTTGAAGGATTTTTCCTGCTGCATCTATTTCCAGCAATACAATACCCTTTTTTTCCTGCCAGTTTAATCCAACAAGCAGCGTGTTGCCATTTTTTAATCTTCGGGCGCTGACTGTTCCATTGAAAGAAGTTATTTCAGCTACTTTTTCACCGGTAGTAATTAATCGTTCCTCATATCCAGTACCGGTTCCTATCAAAACCTTTCCTTTTCCCACCAGTTGGATGTCTCTTCCGGCAGGAACGTCTACATACCAGTTTTTATCAGGGTTAGCTAAATCAATATAGCTCAATTTGGAAATGCCTTCATCGCGAAGCAATAACCTGTGTCGCTGGCTGTTTGCCGCCGACGCAAGCAAAAGACAAAATGCAATTGAAAACAGGATTCTGAGTGTTGGCATGACAAGTTGAATTATATTGGTCTGAGCAATGAATTAACCTTCTTCCTCAATAATCAATCACCTGTTCTTTTATTGTTACAGGTATCTCTCTCCATTCATATTGCTGATTGCGTAACTGAGGTTCAAATCCTGCTTCACGGATGGCATCCTGGATTGTCTTATATGTAAAACGATGAGGAGCTCCTGCTGCACTTACCACATTCTCTTCTATCATGATGGAACCGAAATCATTTGCGCCTGCATTCAGGCAAAGCTGAGCAGTCTGCTTGCCTACTGTGAGCCAGGAGGCCTGAATGTTCTTTACGTTTGGCAGCATGATCCGGCTCAGCGCAATCATCCGGATATATTCTTCGGGCGTGGTAAGATTATGGACTCCACGGATCTTCGCCAGCAGGGTATCTACATCCTGGAAGGTCCAGGGAATAAATGCCAGGAATCCTTTGGCCGCTTCAGGTTTGCGACTTTGCACGGTCCTGATCTTTATCAGATGTTCAAATCGTTCTTCGATGGTTTCAACATGCCCAAACATCATGGTGGCAGAGGTAGTGATATTTAACTGGTGGGCGGTTGCCATAATATCCAGCCATTCCTGTGCCCCGCATTTTCCCTTGCTGATCAGGCGGCGTACACGATCTACCAGGATCTCTGCTCCTGCGCCAGGCAGGGAATCAAGTCCGGCTTCTTTCAGCGCTATCAGTACTTCCCTGTGAGTGGATTTTTCCAGTTTTGTAATATGAGCTACCTCTGGTGGCCCTAACGCATGTAATTTGATAGTAGGGAATTCCTGCTTTATCTGCCGAAAGGTGTCAACATAAAATTGTAATCCGAGGTCAGGATGATGACCGCCCTGTAATAACAGCTGATCGCCACCGTACTGAACAGTCTCCCTGATCTTTCGGCGATAAACATCCATATTGGTTATATAGGCTTCAGGATGCCCGGGTATCCGGTAAAAATTACAAAACTTGCAATTGGCAATACATACATTGGTGGTATTGACATTACGGTCTATCTGCCATGTAACCTTGAAATGAGGGACCTGTTTTTTGCGTAGTTCATCAGCAATGAACATCAGGTCGGCAAGGGGGGCTTTGTGATAAAGATGAACTCCTTCCTCAATTGTCAAAAACTCAAATTGTATAGCTTTCTGGTATATATCCTGCAAGTCCATATCCGGGTTGATTAAATGAGATCTTCCAATGAGATCATCGATCTACTGTCTTTTTCGGGATTTTTTTTGCACTAAATCTCCGCTCTTACTGCAAAAATACAACGGTAATTCAAGAAAAAGGTTAAACGGTTTTGATTACAGTTGGCAAATAGATAAATTTACTCCAATTGGCTGGCGAACTGCATCTATTCAATCACCTTTACTGTCAGTTGAAGGGAAACAACGACAGAACCTTGCATATGAAGAAAACGAAACTGGCACTACTGGCATTCCTGATGCTGCTAGGTATTAATTCCAGGTCCCAGGAGGAATTTATTGAGCCGCCATCCAGACTATTATCCAGTTTTACCTTTGTTCAGTTAACGGGAGGTGTTGTAATCGTTCAGGCACAGTTAAATGATCTTCCTGATACATTAAACTTCATACTTGACAGTGGAAGTAGTGGGATTTCGCTAGACTCGGCGACAGTAGAATATTTTAAATTAAAACCTGTTCCTTCTGACCGCACCATACGTGGTATAGCAGGTATCAAAAAAGTAAGCTTTCTCTATAACCAGACTTTGAGGTTCCCAGGCTGTACGGTAGATAGCCTGGATTTTCATGTAAATGACTATTCCATTCTCACAGCAGTATATGGTGAAAGGATCGATGGGATCATTGGTTATTCACTGCTGAGCCGGTATATCGTTAAACTGAATTACGATAGTCTGAAGATGGAGATCTGGAGTCATGGAACCATGCGCTATCCACGAGGAGGCTATTTAATCAAACCATATATCAGTACCCTGCCAGTACATTTAGCCCGTATAAGAGATGAAGGTGCATATACTACGCGATTTCTCCATGATATCGGAGCCGGTGTTTGTCTTATGGTATCAAAGGATTTCGCGGACGATAGCGCCCTTATAAGAAAGAAACGAAAATTGTTTCCCAAGGAGGGGGAAGGAGTTGGAGGTACCATTGTTATGAACATGACCGTGGTGAAGGAGCTAAAGCTTGGCCCCTACCGATTCCGAAATGTGCCTACTTATATTTTTGAAGATGATTTCAATGTCACTTCCTATCCGTATCTGGGAGGATTGATCGGGAATGATATCCTGCGTCGGTTCAATACAATATTCAATTACCAGAAAAGGGATATTTACCTGATACCCAACACACATTACCGGGAGCCATTTGATTATTCGTATTCGGGGATTGAATTGTATTTCACGGATGGTCAAACTGTAATTGGAAATGTATCTGAAGGCTCTCCTGCAGAACAGGGAGGCGTAAAAGTGGGTGATATTGTAGTAGCCATCAACAATAATTTTACGCAGAACTTTAACCAGTATAAAACCACGCTGCAATCTTCTAATGAAAGGGTAAAGCTGATCCTGCGCAGGAAGGATGAACTGGTCCAGATTACATTCAAGGTAAAGAGCATTCTATAGCCAGGTTCGATAAGTTTAAGAGCTTCAATAGGTTACCAAATATATTGGCGAGCTTTTTGAATCGCTTAATCCTTTTAAACCCTTTGAACCTGTTACCCCTATTTTCAATAATTTTGCGGGCTTCGAACTCCCAAACCCCAGAACTGTTAGTGATTTATGATCCAGTTTGAAAAATTTACGCTGGCCAATGGATTACGGGTGATTGTACACCAGGATACCTCCACCCCCATGGCCATAATGAATATCCTTTATGATGTTGGTGCCCGGGATGAAGATCCTTCCCGCACAGGCTTTGCCCATTTATTTGAGCATTTGATGTTTGGCGGCTCTGTGAATATTGCCAGCTATGATGAGCCATTGCAGATGGCTGGCGGAGAGAATAATGCCTACACTACCAATGATGTCACCAACTACTATATTCAGATACCAGCTGATAACCTGGAAACAGCATTTTGGCTGGAGAGTGATCGTATGTTATCGCTGGCCTTTAGTGAAAAAAGTCTGGATGTGCAACGTAAAGTAGTTAGTGAAGAATTCAAGGAGCATTATCTCAACAAGCCTTATGGCGATGTGTGGCACAAGATGCGCGAGCTTGCCTATAAAAAACATCCTTATCGCTGGCAGACAATTGGCCGCGATTTATCGCATATTGAAAATGCGAACCTGGAGGATGTAAAGAATTTCTTCTTTAAACATTATCGCCCGGTAAATGCCATAATGGTGGTGGCAGGCAATGTTACAGTGGAGAAGGTGAAAGCTTTATCTGAGAAATGGTTTGGTGATATTCCTGCAGGCGAGAAATATAAAAGAAATCTGCCTCAGGAGCCAGAACAGACTGAAGCACGTAAACTGGAAGTAAAAGCGAGAGTTCCTTTGGATGCATTTTATAAGTGCTGGCATATCTATCCACGGCTCGACAGAAGATATTATATAGTAGATCTTTTATCAGATATACTCGGCGGCGGAGGCTCTTCCCGATTGCATCAGGCACTTGTAAAAGAAAAGAAACTTTTCAGCAATATTGAGTGCTATCATTATGGAAGTACCGATGCGGGCTTGCTCTGTATTGATGGAAAACTCGTAAAAGGAGTAACTGCTGCAGAAGCAGAGAAAGCAGTAGAGGAAGTGTTAGATACAATGAGGAATGCTGTGGTAACGGAAGCTGAGTTGCAAAAAGTGAAGAACAAGACGGAAAGTATGATGGCCTTTGAGGATATGAGCCTGATGAACAGGGCAAGCAGTCTGGCATATTATGAACTGCTGGGCGATGCAAGCTGGTTTAATTTTGAATTGGAAAAATATGCTTCAGTAACCACTGAAGATATTTTGCAGGAAAGCCGGAACATATTCCGGCAGGCTAATAGCAATACGATGTATTATTTGTCGGACAACTGAAGTAAATGAAAGAGACTATAAAACTAAATAGAAAAAATGCCCCGGCCATTGTGGACGCAGTGAACTTTGACCTTCATCTGAAGCCTTATGGCAAGTTCACACTGAAGAATGGAGTGGATGTTTATACCATCAATGCAGGAGCTGAAGATGTACTGGCTATAGAATGGGTATTTTTTGCAGGTAATGCTTATGAGAAGAAGAATCTGGTAGCGGCGAGTAGCAATTTTCTTTTAAAGAATGGCACTACAAAAAAAAATGCATTCCAGATCAATGAACATTTTGATTATTATGGTTCCTATCTGAACAGAGCCTGTTACAATGAAACCGCAGTTCTGTCCCTTCATTGCCTGACTAAACATATTGGAGAATTATTGCCAGCAGTAAAAGAATTGATCACTGATTCTACATTGCCGCAGGAAGAATTGGATACCTATCGGCAAAACATGAAACAGCGGCTCACGGTGAATCTGAAGAAAAGCGATTTCGTTGCTGGTCGTCTTATTGATACTTATCTGTACGGAGAAAACCACCCTTATGGAAAGTTTACTTCTGCAGAGGATTTTGATAGCCTTCAACGGGACGAACTTGTAGACTTTTATAAAAATTATTATCAGCAGGGAAAGCTGGTAATATTTGTTGCAGGTAAACTACCTGCCAACCTGGAGCCCTTACTGAATGAGCATTTTGGTGACCTGGCAAATAAGGAAGTGATAGAACAAAAGCATGAAATTGTAATGGCAACAGAAAAGAAGTACCGGGTAAGCAATGATGAAAATGGAGTGCAGGGATCCATCAGACTGGCAAGACCTTTCCCCAACAGGCATCATCCTGATTTTCTGAAAACAATGGTGTTAAATAACCTTTTTGGAGGATTCTTTGGTTCCCGGCTGATGCTTAATATCCGGGAAGATAAAGGATATACTTATGGCATTCATAGTTATCTTCAAAACCATGTGCATAGTTCCGCCTGGATGATCAGTACCGAGGCTGGCAAGGAAGTAACTGAGGCAACGATCAGTGAAATATATAAGGAAATGAAAAGATTGCGTGAGGAAAAAGTGGATGATGAAGAACTGTTGCTCGTTCAGAATTATATGATGGGGAGTATCCTGGGTGATCTGGATGGGCCCTTCCAGATCATTGCAAGATGGAAAAATATCATACTAAATAATCTTGATGAGAGTTATTTCCAGAATTCCATCAATACTATTAAAAAGATCACTGCCCAGGAATTACAGGACCTGGCTCAGAGATACCTTTTGCCGGAAGAATTTTACGAACTGGTTGTCATTTGATTTGAAATTTTGATTCTTATCTGAAAACCTTGTCCAGAATTTCAAGATCATTTGTCGAAACACAATACCTTCACTTAATGAAACTGATCATCAGACTACTGGTAATTGCGGCCATCGCATTCATACTGGCTCAGTTCCTTCCGGGAGTGCATGTTGATTCATATGTTACAGCAATCTGGTTTGCGGTTGTGTTGGGCCTGCTGAATGTATTCCTTAAGCCTCTCCTTATCATTTTTACCTTACCACTTACCCTCCTGACATTCGGATTATTTTTATTTGTAATTAATACTGTTATTGTACTACTGGCCAGCGACTGGATTAAAGGTTTTGAGATCGATAGTTTTGGCTGGGGACTTTTATTCAGTCTGCTCCTTACATTTATTACCTCCATTTTATTTAAAGAAGAAGATCGACAAAGGAAAAACAGGCAGGAAGGGCAGTAGTATAAACTTTCCTTTTTTGCAATTTCAAAACGAAACCCTGAACTTGCGGTATGCACTTCGACAGGAAAGACCTTAGCAATGACCAGTTAGTTCAGATCTATCGCAAGTTGCTCTGGCCAAGGATGGTGGAAGAAAAAATGCTGGTATTGCTCAGGCAGGGCAAAATTTCAAAATGGTTTAGCGGGATCGGCCAGGAGGCTATTGCTGTGGGTGCCACAATGGCCCTGCAGCAGGATGAATGGATAATGCCTCTCCATCGTAACCTGGGAGTATTCACTACACGGGACATGCCGCTGCATAAACTATTCATGCAATGGCAGGGTGCGCAGGAGGGATATAGCAAAGGAAGAGAAAGAAGTTTTCATTTTGGCGCGCGCCAACATCATATCTGCGGTATGATCTCTCACCTTGGACCCCAACTGGCCATTGCCGATGGCGTTTCACTGGCACACAAACTCAGAAAGGAAAGCAAGGTATCACTGGCATTTACAGGTGAAGGCGGGACCAGTGAAGGAGATTTCCATGAAGCATTAAATGTAGCGGCAGTATGGGACCTCCCTGTAATATTCCTGATAGAGAATAATGGTTATGGACTTAGTACACCGTCTAGCGAACAATATCGATGTATCAGCCTGGTAGATAAAGCCAGGGGATATGGAATGGAAGGAGTAAGTATTGATGGTAATAATGTGCTTGGGGTACTGGATACGATTAAAGGAGTAAGAGAATATTGCATTAAACACCAGAAGCCTTATCTGATTGAAGCAATTACTTTCCGGATGCGCGGACATGAAGAAGCCAGTGGAACCAAATATGTTCCCAAACATCTTTTTGAACTCTGGGAAAAAAAAGATCCGGTGAGCAGGTATGAAGAGTATTTAATTCAACAGGGGGCAGTATCTGCGGAGGATGTTGAAAATATCAGAAATGAGTTCAGGAACAGGATAGAGTCAGAATTGGCAATAGGATTTAATTCTTCCCCTGTGGAAGCCGATACGGAATCCGAGCTCAATGATGTATATGCAGAACGGATTGATCCACCTCAGTTAATAATAGTTGAGACGGATGGACCAGATACAAGATTTATCGATGGAATTAAACAAGGTCTTCGTCAGTCCATGCAAAAGCATGAAAACCTCATATTGATGGGGCAGGATATTGCGGAATATGGAGGCGCCTTTAAGATCACGGAAGGATATTTAGAAGAATTTGGAAAGCAGCGTGTGCGTAATACTCCTTTATGTGAAAGTGCTATTGTAGGAACCGCTTTGGGCTTATCACTGGAGGGATTTAAGAGCATGATGGAAATGCAGTTTGCAGATTTTGTAACAGTTGGTTTTAATCAGATCATAAATAATCTGGCGAAGATCCATTATCGCTGGGGTCAGCAAGCTGATGTAGTGATACGGATGCCCACTGGTGGTGGTGTTGGCGCGGGACCTTTTCATAGCCAGAGCAATGAAGCCTGGTTTGCTCACACTCCCGGATTAAAGGTTGTGTATCCTTCCACTCCAATGGATGCGAAAGGTCTGTTGATAGCGGCCATCAATGATCCAAACCCGGTGCTGTATTTTGAACACAAGGCTTTATATAGAAGTGTCAGTGGTCCCGTGCCAGAAGGTTATTATGAAATTGAAATAGGCAAGGCACGTCATGTACGCGAAGGGGAAGAAGTGAGCATTATTACATATGGTGCCGGAGTTCACTGGGCTGAAGATTATGCAGCAGAGCATCCCGAGATTTCCATTGATATACTTGATCTGCGAACTTTATTGCCACTCGATTATATTGCCATTCGTGCTGCTGTACAGCGTACGGGCCGAGTATTGATCCTGCATGAAGACACATTAACTGGTGGTATTGGCGGAGAGATTGCGGCCTGGATAGCGGAAAACTGCTTTGGTATGCTTGATGCTCCAGTCATGCGTTGCGCTTCACTGGATACTCCTATTCCCTTCAGTATAACTTTGGAAAATAACTTCCTGGCTAAAGCAAGGCTGGATGATTACATTTCCAAATTGATCAATTATTAATCAATGGGTTCTTCCTCTATTATGGTCTGACTCTTTCGTTCACGCTCTCCAATCTGCTGGCGCCACATAGCATAATACAAACCTTTCCTGTCTACGAGTTCATCATGACTGCCCTGTTCTATGATCCTTCCTTTTTCCAATACGTAAATGGTATCTGCATGCATGATGGTTGAAAGGCGATGAGCGATCAGAATGGTGATCTGCTGCTTTTGTGCTGAGACCTCCCTGATCGTTTCATTGATTACTTCTTCTGTCAGTGAATCCAAAGCAGAAGTAGCTTCATCAAAGATCAGGAGACGGGGTTGACGCAATAGTGCTCTCGCTATAGATAAGCGCTGCTTTTCACCACCGGAAACTTTCTTGCCACCTTCTCCCAATATTGTATCCAATCCTTTTCCGGTGCTTGCAATTATACTCATTGCTGATGCCTTTTTCATGGAATCAAGAATTTCTTCATCAGTGGCATCGGGTTTTACAAATAGCATATTTTCCCGGATGGTACCAGAAAATAATTGAGTATCCTGGGTTACGAAGCCCAATTGTCTTCTCATTTGATTAAGTCGGATTGCTTTTGAAGAAACACCGTCGTATGATATTTCACCGCTCACTGGTGTATATAATCCAACCAGTAATTTCACCAGGGTGGATTTGCCTGAACCCGATGGGCCAACAAATGCAATGGTATCTCCCAATCCGGCTTCAAACGAAATATTCTCAATGGCATTTACTGAAGCATTCCGGTGCCTGAACGTTACATTCGCAAAACGCAGATGCTCGATCTTCCCCACCTCAACAGGTTCTTCCGGACGGTACTCCGGTTGCTTTTGCATCAATTCATTAAATACCTGTAATGATCCTTCTGCTTCCCGATAGGAAAGAATAATACTGCCGAGGTCTTGTAACGGACCAATGATGGCTGTAGAGATGAATTGCATGGAGATTACTTCACCGGCAGATAATGCTTTCCGGAATATGAGCCATAACAAAATGAAGAGAATGGATTGCTTTAAAATGGTCAAAATGGTACCCTGAAAAAAAGTAAGTGTTCTCAGCTTTTTCACCTTGCTCATTTCCAGATTATATATTTCCTGAGTATGCTGTCGCAATCTTCTGATCTCAGGATAAGTGAGCCCAAGGCTTTTAACGAGTTCAATATTGCGAAGGGATTCAGTGATGGTGCCACTCATTTTTCTTGTCTGGCGGATCAGGGAGCGTTGCAAAACTTTTATAGAACGACTTAATAAGCTGGTCAATCCGCCCAGCAACACAACCCCAATCAGGAATACTGGTATCAGGAGCCAGTGTTTGGTAAATGCATACCAGATAAGAAAACCAACGCTGACTACTGAAGAGAAAAGGATATTGATGAAATTGGTGATGAAGCGTTCGGTATCGGTCCTCACTTTTTGCAAAATGGCAAGTATTTCGCCGCTGCTTGTGTCTTCAAATTCATCAAAGGGGAGTCGAAGTGTTTGACGAAGCCCGTCGTTAAAGATCTGCATCCCGAATTTCTGAATTACCAGTCTAACCACATAATCCTTGAATGCCAGAACCATCCTTGCCGCCAGTGCAATTCCAACAGCAATCCCTAACCAGTATATTACACCTTTTACCAGGTCTTCTTCCACCTGGGTGCCAGGATGCAGCGCGAATCTGTCAATGATCTTTCCAAAGATGATCGGGTCATAAAGAACCAGTATCTGGGCAACGCCTGCAAGTATAAGCGCCAGCAGTATCCAGTAACGATAAGGTTTGAGATATGTCCAAAGCACCTTCATGGTTCAATAATTACAATTTATATACCAGTAAGGTTTGGAATTATATCGAAGAAACTGGTGAATCTTTTAATATGCCTTCAGGTTTGTTTTTCCGGGACCATATAAGGCCATTCCAGCACGCATACCGGTATGATGCTGATTGTCGACTGTCAGAACTCCATTTACAATCACATAATAGAATCCTGTTGAATAGGCATGAGGCTTATCGAAAGTGGAAAGATCTTTAACTTCTTTTTCATTAAATAATACAATATCGGCAGCATAACCTTCGCGCAACAATCCTCTTCCGTGTAACTGGAATTTCTGGGCAGGCAGTGATGTCATCCGGCGAATAGCTTCTTCCAGCGATATCACTTTCTCTTCGCGTACATATTTGGATAATACCCGTGCATTTGTACCATATCCCCTTGGATGAGGCATTCCTTCATTAAATACGCGAATGCTGGCATCGCTGGCAAACATATTGAACGGATATTGCATGATTCGCTTTACATCTTCTTCGCTCATACCATGAAATACAGCACTGGCCCCACCATTGATCATAATATCAATTACAGTTTCTGCCTCGGCTTTTGCAGTATGCTTTTGATTTCTCATCAGATTGATCTGCTCAATGCTTTTTCCATTATAGGTACTGTCGTGTTTATAGAATGCTACTACAGCATAACTGAAATGTTTCAGTTTTCTTTTCTTCAGGCGATTGAGCATAGAGTTGATCACGTAATTTCTGATAGCAGGGCGCTCCAGTCTTGCAACAACGGAATCCTGTCCATCGGCCAAAACTTCTTCCGGCAATAATGTGCTAATGGAAGTGCTGCTTGCCGTATAGGGATATTGATCAATCGTTACTTCAATTCCTTCTTTTCGTGCTGCCTCAATCATCGGAACGGTAATGCGGCTTCTTCCCCAGTTTTGCTGACCACTTAGTTTGAAATGGGATATTTCAACTGGTATCTTTGCCTGCCGTCCAATGGTAAGCGCTTCTTCTATTGCATCGGTAACACTGTCTCCTTCATCTCTCATATGAGTAGAATATACTCCATTATATCCTGCAACGATCTTTGCGAGGGAAACGATCTCGGGTGTTTTTGTATAAGTGCCGGGTATATAAATTAGACCTGTTGACAGTCCAACTGCACCATCCTTCATTGCCTTGTCAACGATGGCCTGCATTTGTGCGAGTTCCTGCGGAGTGGCATCGCGGTTAGCGCGGCCCATTACATCTTTGCGCACATCATTATGACCAATCAGAGTGGCTACATTGATGGATAACTTTAATGAATCGATCCATTGTAAATAGGTGGCAATATCAGTATTGGATGAACCGCAGTTGCCCGTTATGCAGGTAGTAACTCCATCATATATAAAACTTGCAGCGGTAGGATCTTTGTCTTCGTCACCTTCCAGATGTGTATGAACATCTATAAATCCAGGAGCAACAATAAGTCCTGTAGCATCGACGATGCGTTTTGCGCTACCATTCACGTCCCGACCCACAGCAATAATCTTTCCATTCCTGATGGCAACATTACCATAGAACCAGTTATTACCGGTGCCATCAATGATCTTCCCGTTTTTGATCAGAATATCATAGTCGTTAGATTGGGAGAAGGAAATAAAAGGAATCAGGAGTGCGAAAAGGAGCCATTTCATGCTTCAATTTACAGAAGATAGCTGTAAAAATTTGCTAATCCTCCTTTGCACCTTTATCGCCAATGAACCATTGCTCCTTGTTCCTGAACAAAACATTGAAGGTGGTGAGGGAACCATAAATGCGGGTTATGTATTGTTGCAGGTTTACCTTATCCTCATCGCTTAACTGCTTGTGTGCGTTTATTTGCTGCTCCATAACCCGAAGTCTGTCGCGCAGCATCACAATTTTATGAAAGAAGATATCAATAGGAATTTCTTTTGGCTTTTGGGATTTGTCTGCGGGCTGTAACAGCATCATGCCGCCATTCCAGCGATCCCCCAGGGGAACCTGTTCAGAAAACCCGCCCCAAAGCCGCAGGATCTTGAGTAAAGATTTTTCAACATCACTATGTGTTTCAATCTCTGCGGTAACGTTTTCAGGAATGATCTCATCCAGTTTTTCATCCGTCTTATCTATTTCCTTGATGCCATGGTTGATGAAAGAGATAAGGTAGGTGGCATAACGAAGGCCTACAATTACTCCAGGCCCATAATGTGTATGCTGCAGCCTTGTGCCGATGCCAAGCGTGGTTTGATCCATGATCTTGCTGTTTAAGTTTGGAAAATGGCTCCAAAGGTAAATTTATCGGTCCTCTTCTTCTTCAATAAACAATTGCAGGGGGCCCTGCCCTTTTTTGTATCGCTCAAAGGAATCTTTAATGTACTTCTGGAAATCATAATCTCCTGCACCAACCACAAAAAAGTAGGGAGGCCGGAAGACCACCATGAAGCTGTCGAGTGCCGGTTCAGTAAGACCGGTGAGTCTTCTCACCAGGGCTTTATTAAAACGGTGATCCATAAATTTATCCTGTTCCTGCTGAAGTAGCCTTCGCTGGAAGGAAAGCATATTTCGGTTACGCCGGAATCTGAATGCATTGATGATTGCATCCAGGTCAAAGCCGGCTGCCTGGCCATAAGTAGGAGTAACTGTGTTAAAGTGATAACCCTTTTCGTAGTTGAAGATCTTTGCATAATCCTTCCGGTTCTGAATGGAATCTTCGCGGTAGTTGCGGGGTCTCACCTTTACTTCTTTTAGTTCAGGCACACTAACTTTCAGGGATATATCGAAGCCAAAAGGATTCGCAATCTTCAATACAGGAAATTTGACTGTTGGCTTGTTGAGGTAGCTGAACCAGATAGAGTCCTTTTCCCCCACTTCCACTTCATATTGGCCATCTTTATTGGTAATGGTTCCGCGTCCTGCGGTTGTAAGAACGCTCACCAGTTCAAGGGGGTAATTGCGGGTGCTGTCATATACCGTCCCCCGGATCTTATATTGAGAATAGCCTGTTAGGCAGGTACCAGACAGAAAAAAGAATAGAATTGTTATTTGTAAAAAACGGCGGCGCAAAAACTCCTTATTATTCTGGCAAGTAACGAAAGAAAATGCAAAAGGGAAGGTAAAACTGAACTATTTACGGTTCATTAATTCGTCTATCACTTTAGGATAGTATTGATGCTCAAGTTGATGAATGCGCTCGGCCAGGGAATCAGCAGTATCGGTTTCCAAAACCGGGCAGGTAGCCTGGAAAATGGTAGCTCCATGATCATATATCTCATCTACATAATGGATACTGATGCCGCTTTCTTTTTCTTTTGCTGCTATAACTGCTTCATGCACCTTGGTTCCATACATGCCTTTTCCACCATAGGCAGGAAGCAGGGCCGGGTGGATATTGATGATCTTTCCCTTAAAAGCCATGATCAAATTGGGGGGAATCTTCCATAAAAAGCCGGCGAGCACGATAAAACTGATATTATGGCGATTTAATTCATTTATATATGCATCTCCATCAAAAAACCGGTCTTTTTCAATAAGCAGGGATGGGATATTTTCATTTTTTGCAATGTTTAGAACGCCGGCACCAGGCTTGTTGCAGACAATCAGGGCGATTTTTACAGTTTTGGAATTTCTGAAAAAATCAATGATTTTTTGGGTATTTGACCCCGTTCCTGAGGCAAAAATGGCAATTAATCGATGATTTTCGGCTTTTTCGGCAGTTTCTGCTTTTTTAAAAACGGGAGCATTTTCACGCTTTGAAGTTTGATTTATCTCTAAAGGTGCAGCAGTTTTTGCTGTTGATGATTTGTGGGACCCGAAGAACCTTTTACCGATCTTTTTCAGATAACGGGTGAAAAAAGGGGATTGTCCAAAAGGGAAACTGATCAGATAAACGGCAATTGGCCATACAATCGTAAGCAGGAGTATATAAATAAGGATCCAGAGCCAGCGTTGCTCAACCGAAAAAAGGCCTAGTAGTTTGCGGGCAGTGTACCCGGTCACACTACCTCCAATTGCAAATGTGCAAAGGATCATGGTAAGCTGAAGTCCATTTACATTCCATTTCTTTTTGAGGCGGTCAAACATGATAATTCGATTGGCATGCAGTTAAAATCCCGGCGTGTTTTTAAACCGGATTTTAATTGCGCTGCAAAAGTCAGGAAAAAAGGATCATTAACTCCATTTGCTTATACAATTGAAAAAGTTGTTGAGGTCATTGACCATGTTATGACAAACAAAATTGAACAATCATAAAAAAGATATCTAAATCCTTTGAAATGCAGGCTGGTAGAGGGTTAAAAAATTTTCAGCAACGATGACATTTTGTTAACTCCATGACTTATTTTTGCAGCCAGTTAGCAATTTTTATCCACATTTTTCAGATTAATTGCATCTATGATTCCATGTAAACCAGTGATTCAAAAACTAACACGACTCCTTCTCTTCTTTGGTGTTTTCATAGTAATAAATAAAGTTTCGGCGCAAGATGCTAAGGCTATCTTCCAGAGCAAGTGTGCTTCCTGCCATAAGCTGGGGGCTGATATGACCGGACCTAACCTCCAGGGAGTGATTGGAAGATGGGGTGGTAACATGGAACAGATCCGTGTTTGGGTACATAACTATGCAAAAGCGGTAGCAGCTGGTTACCCCGAGGCCGTAGCAATAGTAAATTTTTCTGCGAGCTCCATGACCCAGTTTGGGGATGCAATCACCGATGCTGAAATTGATGCGGTGATTAAATATGCAGATTCCTGGACTCCGCCTGTTATAGATAATAAAGGATCTGGAGGCGGTGGTGGTGGAAAGGAAGATAATTCAGGTGCGGTTATTTTTGGTGTTATCTCCCTCATACTTGCTATCATCGCACTTATACTGATGCAGGTTAACAGTAACCTGAAAAAGCTTTCTGATGATGCAGAGGGAATCCATCGTCCGGAACCAGTTCCATTTTATCGTAATAAGGTGTACATCGCCATGGTAGCGATCGTATTCTTTGTAGTGGCAGGTTTTTTCCTGAGTAAAGCTGCAATTGGATTAGGAAGGCAAAAAGGATATGAACCCAAACAGCCGATCTTCTATTCCCATAAAGTTCATGCTGGTATTAATCAAATCAACTGTCTGTATTGCCATGGTAACGCATGGGAAAGCAGGCATGCTGCAATTCCTTCCGTGAACGTATGTATGAATTGCCACAGAACAATCCAATCGTATGGTGAGAACAGTGCGAAAATCTATGATGAAGTTGGTAATGAAGTAAATGGATCGGGAGAAATACAGAAATTATATAAGTATGCAGGATTTGATCCAAAGAATGCAGACAAATGGGATGCCTCCAAGGCAAAACCGATAGAATGGGAGAAAATACACAATCTGCCTGATCACGTTTATTTTAATCACTCTCAGCACGTTCGTGCAGGTAAGGTTCAGTGTCAGACCTGCCATGGTGAAATAACGGCCATGGATGAAGTAAAACAGGTTGCTGAACTGAGCATGAGCTGGTGTATCAACTGTCACCGGAACACCAAGGTAGATTTCAATACAGATAGCACCGGTAACAAGTTCTATAGTATTTATGAGAAATTCCATAATGATATCAAGAATCATAAAATGGATAGCGTAACCGTAAAAGACATCGGAGGAACGGAGTGCCAGAAATGTCACTATTAAAATCAATTTGCTGTTGGCAGTCAGCAGTCAGGCAACCGAATATAGGTTTGGCCGTTCACCGTCAGCGAGGCAATCCAAATAGTTTAATATTTTTTTCGAAAATTGATAGGTTGGCACTGCATCAGGCAGTTGGCCAGCATATAATTCTGATAAATATATGAGCCAAAAAAAGTACTGGCAGGGTTTCGGAGAGATAACTGATCCGGAAAAGTTACAAAAGCAGGTACAGGATGAGTTTAGGGAGGAATTGCCGTTTGCGGACCTTGATGACAAGATCATAGATGCTGCTACTCCGCGCAGGGATTTTCTAAAATACCTGGGATTTAGTACAGCTGCTGCCACCCTGGCTGCAAGCTGTAAAGTGCCAGTTCGTAAGGCAATTCCCTATGCCAATAAGCCGGAAAATATTATTCCGGGAGAAGCCAAATACTATGCTACTACTTATGTACAGGACGGGGATGTTTTACCTGTTCTTGCAAAGGTGAGAGACGGTCGCCCTATCAAGATTGAAGGAAATGATCTTTGTAGTTTTACCAAAGGTGGAACTAGCGCAAGGGCGCAGGCTTCCGTGCTGGATCTTTATGATACACATCGCATCACTAATCCCAGGCAAAAGAAGGGTGACAAGTTTGAAGAAGTCCCAACTTATGAGCAGTTTGATCAGCTGGTAGGCTCTGCATTAGCAGGAGCTAGCGGATCATCTGTTGTGTTGCTGACCAGTACCATAGTTTCGCCCACTACCAAACAGATCATTTCAGAATTCCTTGCAAAATATCCCGGCAGCCGTCATGTAATTGCAGACGCGATTTCTTATAGTGGTATGTTACTGGCTAATGAAGCCAGTGGTTTTGGCCGCAAGCTTCCTACTTACAATTTTGCCGCTGCTAAAGTAAT
>Ga0136846_1224275_pt1 | contig 18379 bp, 20 predicted proteins | sample HopSoiMetagenom2_FD_96841 | JGI IMG/M metagenome (GOLD analysis project Ga0136846, IMG submission 96841) | Grasslands soil microbial communities from Hopland, California, USA - 2 Assembly 2016 (version 4) | ecosystem: Environmental > Terrestrial > Soil > Grasslands | place: USA: Hopland...
GGAGCGGCGAGGACACGGCTGAGCGCGCCGCCTCGGCCGCGCGGTTCTCGCCGGACGCGCGACCGATGCCCATCAGCGCCGACCCGGCCTCGCGCATGATCGTGCGCACGTCGGCGAAGTCGAGGTTGACGAGACCCGGCTCGGTGATCAGGTCGGTGATCCCCTGAACACCCTGGCGCAGGATGTCGTCCGCCATCCGGAAAGCGTCGACCACGGATGTCTGACGCTCGACGACCTGCAGGAGCCGGTCGTTCTCGATCACGATCAGCGTGTCGACTCGTTCCCGCAGCTGGTCGATTCCGCGCTCGGCCTGATCAGAGCGCTTGCGTCCTTCGAAGGCGAACGGCCGCGTGACGACGCCGACCGTGAGCGCGCCGATCTCCTGCCCGATCTCCGCGACGATCGGAGCGCCTCCAGTTCCGGTGCCGCCGCCCTCGCCGGCCGTGATGAAGACCATGTCCGCGCCCTTGAGAGCTTCCTTCAGCTCGTCCCGGCTCTCCTGCGCTGCGGCGAGGCCAATGTCGGGATCCGCACCTGCGCCGAGCCCGCGGGTCACCTCCGAGCCGACCTGGATCTTGATGTCGGCGTCAGCCATCAGGAGCGCCTGCGCGTCGGTGTTGACCGCGATGAACTCGACGCCGGCAAGGCCCGCGTCGACCATCCGGTTGACGGCATTCGTCCCGCCGCCGCCGACGCCGACGACCTTGAGGACCGCGAGGTAATTCCCTGTCTGGCTCATGTGTTCTCCGGTCTGCTCGACCTCAAGCTCCAGTGGAGCGTTGGGGCAGCCGAGCATTCCTCCGTTCGAGGGTACGTTGGTTCCAGCGCGCTGTCAACGCGGACAACCCTCAACCTCAACCTTCGGGTTGAGGGTTGCGGCCGGCGACCGGTCGTTCCGGCACGGCGATGTCCAGATAGTTCGGCCCGCCGAGTGCTGGCAGTGCGAGGCCCGGGACGATGCCGTGCGCGATGGCGATCTTGACGCGCAGGTCGACTGGTGCGCCGAGCCGAATCTGCAGGCCGCCCCGAAGTCCGAGCGTGATCTGGCCGCCGAGCGCTCGAACGTAGGCGATGCGGTTCGTGAACCCGCTCCCCAGAAACGCGGCGAGCGAACGCGCGGCCACGCCACCGTCCTCGCCCGCGAGAAGCGAGCCAAGTGCGAGGTCGGTGCCTGCCGAGAGCCAGATGCGCGGCAGGCCCGGCCGTGCCCCGCGCTCCACCGCTGCGATCACCCGTCCGCGAGCAGAGACGAGGAAGGAGTCGGCGCCGCGCCGCAGCACGGCGACGGGGACCTCCGGGGTGATGCGGACGCGAAGCGTGTGCGGAAACGAACGGTCCACGACAGAGCTGCGCACGGCTGGCAGCCCGGCGACACGCTGCGCAACGCCGGCGGCGTCGACCTTGACGAGGCTCTCTCCCTCGTAGCGGCCGAGCTCGCGCCGAACGTCGGCGGCGAGGCCCGCGGGAGCGCCGTCGACGCGGATCGTGCCGACCGCGAACATCGAGGTCTCGCGGGCGAGCCCGTACAGTCCCGCTGCGACGAGCGCACAGGCAAGGCCGACCAGGAGCGAACGGCCCGACGGAGCGAACCGGAGCACGTCGACGCGCCGCTTGCGCGGCAGTGGCAGGACCTTCTCGCCCATTCCGGGAACTTCGCCGCCCCGTGCGCGGGTCCTACCTGGGGACGGCTGGGAGCTCGAGGTCGCCGAGGAAGACGACTTCGTGCTCGAGCTCGACGCCGTACTGCTCCCACGCGCGGCGGCGCGCCTCGGCCATCAGCGCAATCGCGTCTTCCGAGCGCGCCTCGCCCGCGTTCTCGATGAAGTTCGCGTGCCGGGGCGAGATCACGGCGCCCCCGATCCGGAATCCCCTCAGGCCGCAGGCTTCGAGCATCCGCCCAGCCGTCAGGTCGTGCTCCGGGTTCTTGAAGACGCTCCCGTAGGTGCGCTTGTTCGTCGGCTGGGCCGCCTTGCGCCGGGCCTGGAGCTCGGCAATCAGCGCCTTGATGTCGTCCGGCGAACGAGGCGCGAGGCGGAACTCGACCTGCGCGACGACTTCGCCGGGCAGAAGGCCCGAACTGCGGTAGCGAAGGCCGAGCTCGTCGCGCGAGCGCCAGCGCGCATCCTCGGCGTCGACGACCAGCGCACGGTCTAGTACCGACGCCCAGTCGCCGCCGTAGGCGCCGGCGTTCATCCACACACCGCCGCCGGCAGTGCCCGGAATCGCGCACGCGAACTCGAACCCACCGAGCCCAGCCGCCCGGGCTCGATGGAGTGCGACCGCGTTGGGCGCGCCGCCGCCGGCGACGAGCAGCTCGCCGCGGGCCTCCGCGTGGGCCAACACACCCGCAAGCTTCAGGACGAGACCGTCGAAGCCGTCGTCGGAAACGAGGAGGTTCGACCCGAGCCCGACGACGGCGACCGGAAGCTCGCGCGCGCGGGCGTATGCGAGTAGCTCCCGCAGCTCGTCGACGGTCTCCGGCCGCGCGAACGCTGCGGCCGGTCCGCCGGTCCCGAGCGTGGTGTAGCGCGCAAGGCGCACACCCTCCTCGAGGTTCACGCGAGCAGCTCCAGCAGCAGCGGCACCGCGTCGTTCACATCGCCGGCACCGATCGTCAGCACGCGATCCCCGGTGCGGGCTCGTGCGGCGAGAAACCGCGCCCCGTCCTCCCACGACGGTGTCCAGGCCACGCTCATCCCGGGCCTTCGGTCGGCGACCGCATCGACGATCAGCTTTCCGCTCACGCCCGCAATGGGCTGCTCGCGCGCCGGATAGATCTCGGTGACCGCGACGGCGTCCGCCGCCGTCAAGGCGTTGCCGAGCTCGGCGGCAAGATGTCGCGTCCGTGAGTAGAGGTGCGGCTGGAAGAGAACGAGCAGCCGGCCGTCCCCGCGCGCGGCCTCCAGGGTCGCGGCGATCTCAGCCGGATGGTGCGCGTAGTCGTCGACGACCTCGATACCGCGCACCTCGCCGCGGCGCTCGAGGCGGCGCCCCGCACCCGCGAACTCCGCGAGCACCGAAGCCGCGTCCGCAGGCGACACACCGGCGGCATCGAGCGCCGCGAACGCAGAGGCGGCGTTGCGCCGGTTGTGCTCGCCCGCGACCGTCAACGGACCGGCGTACGGTTCCAGCTCCTCGCCGCGCACGACCGTGGGCACATGCTCGAGCCAGTCGGAGAAGAGACGCTCGACCTCGTTGCGAGAGGCGAAGGTGGAGTGGTGATCGAGGTCGACGTTCGTGAGGACCGCGATCTTCGGTCGCAACGCGGCGATCGTTCGGTCGGACTCGTCGCCCTCGACGACGAGCCAGCCGCTGCCGGTGCCGGCGTTGCCCCCGAGCTGCGGGACATCTCCCCCGATCAGCCAGGCCGGGTCCCGTCCGGCTCTGAGCAGACAGAACGCGATCATCGCCGCGGTCGTCGTCTTGCCGTGCGCGCCGGCGACGACGATCGCGGCGCGGAGAGACACGAGCTCGGCGAGCAGCTCGGCACGGCTCTTGCCGCTCACGCGGTCGGTGAACGCGCTGGAGACGTAGGCCTCCCAGCCCGTCGGCGGCGCCGGCGGCTCGTCCGAGATCTCGACCTCGACGTCCGATAGTTGCTCGAGGTACGGCGTCGACACGCGATCCCAGCCGCGCACCTCGGCACCCCAGGCGCGCGCGAGCAGCGCGTAACTGCTCATCCCGGCCCCGCCGATGCCCGCGAGCCAGAGCTTCCGCCCGCTAAGCGGCGAGGGCAATGAGCTCCTCGGCAATCTCGTCGGCCGCGTCCGGTCGCGCAAGGCGTTGCATGGCTTGCGACATCGCGGCGAGTCGGGCTGGGTCGTCGAGCAACGATCTGACGACCTCGGGCACGCGCTCTATCTCCTGTTCGGGAACGACGATCGCAGCACCTGCGGTCTCGAAGTAACGAGCATTCTTCGTCTGATGGTCGCCGGTAGCGAAAAGACCAGGCACGAGCACGGCGGGCTTCGCTGCAGCCGCAAGCTCCCAGACCGAGCCGCCGGCGCGTGCAAACGCCAGATCGCTCGCGGCGAGCGCGGCGCCGAATTCCTCCGTGAACGCGAACAGCCGGTAGTCGGGGCGCGTTACCTGCTGCGCGAGCCGCTCGTAGTCGCGCGTACCGGAGAGATGAAGTACCGCCGGGCCGGATTCGCCGAACGCATCGATCGCAAGATCGTTCAGCAGCGTGGCGCCGAGCGAGCCGCCGAAGACGAGCACCACCGGTCCGGCCTCCGGCAGGCCGAAGAGGCGCCGCGCCTCGTCCTGCGCGAGGTCCGGCCGGGATCGCGCCGGAATCGGACGGCCCGTCACCCGGTACTTCGGCTCGCTCCGGCCCGCGATCGGGAAAGAGAGGAACACACGCCGCGCGAACGGGACCGCGAGCCGGTTCGCGAGACCGAGGTGTGCGTCGGCCTCCATCAACGCGGCGGGGATCCGTCGCCGCGCCGCCGCGTACACCATCGGGCCTGAGACGTACCCGCCGCCGCCGAGCACGACATCCGGGTTGCGCACGCCGAGGATGCGTCCGCACGCACGCGGTGCACGCCCGGCAAGAAGCAACGCGCGCGCGAGGGCGGGCGAGGGCCGTCGTGGCAGACCGGAGATGCGAAAGGTGTCGAGCTCGTAGCCCGCGTCAGGAACGAGCTGCGCCTCGATGCGATCCGGCGACCCGGCGAACGTCACGTGCGCTCCGCGCCGGACGAGCGCCTCCGCGACCGCGAGCGACGGCGCGACGTGTCCCGCCGTCCCCCCGGCCGCGATCAGGCACCGCAGCTGTCGCTCGCGCGCCACTGCCGGCGATGTTAAGGAGGACCCCGACCGCCAGCAGCGTGACCACGAGACTCGAACCGCCGTACGAGATGAACGGGAGCGGGATTCCGGTCAACGGGGCGAGCCCGAGCACTGCGGCGAGGTTGATGACTGCCTGGCCGCTGACGAGTGCCACGACTCCGACGGCGAGCCGCTTGCCGAACGGGTCCTTGCAGACGAGCGCGACGCGAAGCCCGGCCCACGCAAATGCCACGAAGGCGGCAAGGACGGCGGCGACGCCGACGAGCCCGAGCTCCTCGCCGATGACGCCGAGAATCATGTCCGTGTGGGCTTCTGGCAGGTAGTTCACCTTTGCGACGCCCTGCCCCAATCCAACGCCGAACGCCCCTCCGGAGCCGAGCGAGATCAGAGCCTGCACGGTCTGAAAGCCCGCGCCCTGCGGGTCCTTCCACGGGTCGAGGAAGCTGAAGATGCGCGCGCGCCGGTAGGGCTCGAGCCAGATCGCAAGCAGCCCGAGCGACACTGCGATCCCGCCGGCGGCGGCCAGCGTCGAACCCGGGGTACCGGAGACGACGAGGATCGCGACAAGGACGACAACGAGCGCGATCGCGGTGCCGAGGTCGGGCTCGGCGAGGATGAGCACGCAGAAGACGCCGAGCAGGAGACCGACCGGCCGCCACAACTCCTTCAACGTTCGCGGAGCCGGGTGGCGGCTGAGGTACGACGCCGCCCAGACGGCGAGCGCGAGCTTGGCGAGCTCCGAAGGCTGGAACGTCGCCGGCCCGAGCTCGATCCATCTGCGGGCACCGTTGATTCGCGCCCCGACGGCGAGGACTGCAAGGCATCCGGCGAGTGCGGTGAGCACGAGCGCGGGTGCGAGCAGCCGCAGCTTGCGATAGTCGAACCGCGAGGCGACCATCATCAGCACGACGCCGAAGAGCGCGTAACCGCCCTGCTTCTTCAGATACGACATCGGATCGGTGCGGGCGAGTGCCGCCGGCGCGGAGGTTGCGCTGTACACCATCACGAGCCCGAATGCGACGAGCGCCAGCGTCACGAGCACGAGGACATGCGACTCGAGTTGACCTCGCTTCACCAGAGGTCTCCGACGAGCCGCTTGAACGCGTCGCCGCGCTCTTCGTAGTCCCGAAACTGGTCGTAGCTCGCGCACGCCGGCGAGAGCAGGATGACGTCGCCCGGCTCCGCGTCGCCGGCAGCGGACCCGACGGCAGTCGCGAGATCGCCGGAACGCCGGTAGAGACGGCCCGCGCGACCGAGCGCAGCTGCGAGTTGCTCGGTCGCCTCGCCGATGAGGTCGATCGAGCGCACGCTCGCGGGCAAGGACTCGGCGAGCTCGTCGAACGACTCACCCTTCAGCGAGCCGCCGAGGATCAGCCGGAGGGGTGCGCCTGCGTACGCCTGGATGCCGCGGCGGGCAGCGCTCGTGTTCGTCGCCTTCGAATCGTTGACGAAGCGCACGCCGTCGACCTCCGCGACGAGCTCGAGGCGGTGCTGCACTCCCGGAAACGTGCGCAGGGCTGCCGCGATCGCTGCGTCCTCGATGCCCGCGGCGCGTGCCGCCGCAGTCGCGGCCGCTGCGTTCTCGCGGTTGTGCGCACCCGGAATCAGCGGCTCTGCGGGCAGCTCGTCCCCGGCGTCGAACTCCACGTGCACCGCGCCACCGGGAATCGGCCCGAAGCCACGAGGCACCACCGCCACGTCGGCCTCTGTCTGGTTCTCGAACAGCCGGAGCTTCGCGTCCCGGTACGCCTCCAAGGTCCCGTGCCGGTCGAGGTGGTCGGGCTCCAGGTTGAGGAGGACGCCGATGCGCGGACGGAGGCGGTGCACGTCCTCGAGCTGAAAGCTCGACAGCTCACACACGACCCACGTCTCGGCGTCGATCTCGTCGACGAGACCGGTGAGCGGCCGTCCCACGTTGCCTGCCACGGCTACCGGGAGCCCGGCCGCGCGGAAGATCGCGCCGAGCAGCTCGCTGGTCGTCGTCTTCCCGTTCGTCCCGGTCACGCCGATGAAAGGATTCCGAAGCAGGCGAAAGCCGAGCTCGATCTCGCTCCAGACGGGAACCCCGCTCGAGCGCGCGGCCGTAGGCAACGTCGATTCCCCCGGCACGCCGGGGCTCTTGACGAGCAAGTCGACTCCCTCGAGCAACCGGTCCTCCTCCGTCCCGAGATGGACTTCGACGCCCGCCGCGGCAAGCCTCCCGGCGTCGAGGCCCGCGTCGCGGTCGACTGCCACCGTCGGTACTCCGCGCCGGGAAAGCGCGAGCGCAGCAGCCTGCCCGGACCGCGCGAGGCCGAGGACGAGCGCGCGGCGCGGCAGCTTCACGGCTTGCGCGCGGTCACGAACGCGTACGGAAACTTCGTCCGGACCGTGCGCTCGCTGAGGAATCCGCTGAGCGTCTCTGCATCGGCCGGCGCAAATGCGTCGTGCCAGCGCTCGCGGAGGGTCGGCCGTCCGGGCGCGCCGACCTGGTCGAGATAGCGGTCCCCCGGAATCTCGTGCTCGTCTGCGCCGAGCTCGACACGAACCTCGGCGAGGCCGGCGCCGGCCAGGAGTCGTTCGAGGTCGGTTTCGTCGAAGTTGAGCATGGGATCGTCGCGCTGTGCGTGGACCTCCTCGTTCCACGCGCGCAGCCGTTCCCCTAGCTCGCCGAGAGAGCTGAAGTCGACCGCTTCGGCGAGCGGGACGTTTCGGCTGTTGATGGGCTCGAACAGCGAGACCCGTCCGCCGGGGCGAAGGATGCGTGCGAACTCGCGCGCAGCCTCGGCCTTGTCGTCCACGTAGATGAGCACCGAGCGCGTGACGATCGCGTCGACGCTGGCATCCGTCAGCGGAAGCACGTCCGCCTGTCCCACGAGGTAGGAGATGTTCGCTGCGCTCGTGTGCGCGCGAAGCTCTTCGAGCGCGTCGACCGAAATGTCGACTGCGATCACGTCGCCGTCGACCAGCACGCGTTCGACGGCACCGAGTGTGAGCAGGCCCGTCCCGGCTCCGACATCGACCACGACGTCGCCGGGCGCGAGTGCGGCGCCGTCCAGCACGTGGTCGCGCTTCCGGCCGAGCTCCTCGAGCGCTGCGGTCACTTCCTCCGCCGGCCAGCCTTCGAAGCGGGTGCGGACGAGCCACTCCGCCCACTGGTCGAGCCTCTCGCTCAGCGCCGGAAGAACGTGAAGTCGCGGTAGAAGAGAGCGAAGCCGACGGCGCACAGGATCGCCGTCACGATCCAGAAGCGCACCATGATCTTCGCCTCGGACCACGCCTTCATCTCGAAGTGATGGTGAATCGGCGCCATCAGGAACACACGCCGTTGGAAGTACTTGAACGAGACGACCTGGATGATCACGGACAGAGCCTCGATCAAAAAGATCCCGCCGATCAGCACGAGGAGCGGAATGGTCTTGGTGAAGATCGCCATCGCCGCGAGCGCGCCGCCGATCGCGAACGAGCCAGTGTCACCCATGATCACCTCGGCCGGAGAGGCGTTGTACCAGAGGAATCCGATCGCGGCCCCGATCAGTGCGGCGCCGACGATCGCGAGGTCGAGTCGGCTGTCGAAACGGCCGCCGGGATTGCCCGAGCGGATGTACGTCACCACGGAGATCGCGGTAAAGGTGATCAGGGCGATGATCCCGGTGCCTGCTGCGAGACCGTCGACGCCGTCCGTGAGGTTCACGCCGTTGACGGTTCCCGCGATCACGAGGAACAGCAGGACGTACCAGCCATACGACAGCTCGAGGTTCCAGTGCACGATCGGGATGAAGACGCTCGTCGGCAGGTGCTGGTGATCGGCGGCGAAGCCGACCCCGATCGTGATCAGCGCGAGCAGGATCAGCTTCCAGCGGCCGCGCAGGCCGAGCGAGCGCCGGTGCCTCAGTTTGATGAAGTCGTCCAGGAAGCCGATCGCGCCGCACGCGAGCGTGACGAACAGCACCGTCAGCGCAGGCACCTTGTACTTCGAGACCGCGAGAAATGCGACCGTCGCCACGACGAGGATGAGGAGGCCGCCCATCGTCGGCGTTCCCTGTTTGACCCGATGCGCTTCCGGCCCTTCCTCGCGAATGTGCTGACCGAACTCGTTCCTGCGGAGGAAGTCGATGAACTTCGGTCCGATGACGATCGAGATGATCATCGCGATCACCCCCGCAGCGAGAACGCGGATCACGCGGCGGTCAGTTGTGTCAGGGCCGCGGCAACCGCCTCGAGACCGACTGCGCGTGACGCCTTGACGAGCACCGCATCGCCCGGGCGCACGACCTCGTCGAGCCTGCGAACCGCCTCGTGCACGTTCGGCACCCAGCGTCCCGTGACGCCACCTTCCAGGTAGCCGCGAGCCAGGTCGCCGACCGCGAGCACCTCGTCCAGCCGCAGCTCCGCCGCCGCCTCCCCGATCTCACGGTGGTATGCGGCTGCGGTACGCCCGAGTTCAGCCATGTCGCCAAGAATTGCAACTCGCCGCCGTTCGCCCGCGCGTTCGACGAGGTAAGCGAGTGCAGCTCGCATGGAGACGGGATTCGCGTTGTAGGCGTCGTTGATCAGGAGCCCGCCCCCGGGCAGCTCCTCTTCTTCCCCGCGCCAACGAGAGAAGTCCACCTCGACGGAGGCGGGGCGAGGCAGCCCGAGTGCGTCGAGCGCAGCCAGGGCCGCTAGCGCGTTCTTCGCCTGGTGCCGCGCCGTGAAGTTGAAGCTGACACCGCCGAGCTCGGTCCGACCGTCGCTCGTGCGACCGTCCGGCTCGCCGAGGCGCACGACGTCGATGTCGTCGCGCTCGACCGGGAAGTCGGCCGGCACGATCGCGGTCCCGCCCGGCGGCAGCGCGGCGATCAGCTCGCCCTTGGCGCGCCGCACGCCGTCGAGCGACTCCACGAGCTCCAGATGGACCGGGCCGACGTTGGTGATCACGCCGATCTCGGGCCGCGCGATCTCGCAGAGCGCTGCGATCTGTCCGAAACCGCGCATCGCCAACTCGAGGATGCAGACCTCGGTGTCGCGCTCGAGACGGCAGAGCGTCAGCGGCACGCCGATCTCGTTGTTGTAGCTCGCCTCGGCTGCGACCGTGCGCGCGGCGGGCATGCAAAGCGCGGCGAGGATGTCCTTCGTCGACGTCTTCCCCATCGAGCCCGTGATACCGACGATGCGCGCGCCGCTGCGGCGGCGAACCTCGCCGCCGATGTGTCCGAGCGCGGCGAAAGGATCGTCGGGGACGAGCGTGCCGGCGGCACCGCGCTCGAGCGCCTCGGCGGCGAATTCGACTCCGCGCCCGACCGAGACGAAGAGGTCACCAGGTGCGATGCGGCGCGAATCGACCTGAACGCCGGTGAACGTCTCCGCCCGCGCGTCAAGGCGCCCAAGGCCGGCGAGCAGCGACGTCTCCAACGGGATCACGCCGGCGCCTTGAGACGCCGTAACGCATCGCGCGCGACCTCGCGATCGTCGAACGGAAGGGTGCGGCCCGCGATCTCCTGACCCTGCTCGTGTCCCTTGCCCGCGATGACGACGACGTCGCCCTCCCGAGCGGCTTCGAGCGCGCGCTCGATCGCACGCCGCCGGTCGAGCTCGACATCGAGCTCGCGAGCGCCGGCGACAGCGGCCGCGATCGCCGCGGGATCCTCGCTGCGCGGATTGTCCGAGGTGACGATCGCGACGTCGGCAAGGTCGGAGACGACGCGCCCCATCAGTGGCCGTTTGTCGCGGTCCCGGTCGCCACCCGCGCCGAACACGCAGATCACCCGTCCGCGCGCCAACTCTCGCGCGGCCTCGAGAGCGACCTCGAGGGCGCCGGGGGTGTGCGCGTAGTCGACCAGCACGGTGAACGGCTGACCTTCCTCGACCGAGTCGAAGCGCCCCGGCACGCGCTCGACGGCCTCGATGCCTCGCTTGACCGCGGCCTCGTCGATGCCGAGGACACGGGCGGCGGTGGCCGCGGCGAGCGCATTCTCGGCGTTGAACCGCCCGCGGAGCTTGAGCTCGATCCCGTCGAGGCCGTCCGCGGCGTGGAAGGTGACTGCACCCGGGATCTCGGCGGCAAGGCGCGCGCCGTACTCGTCGCCCACGTTGAGCACTGCCGTCGCAGCCTGGGCGAAGAGGCGGCGCTTCGCCTCGAAGTAGTCGTCCATCGAGCCGTGGAAGTCGAGGTGGTCCTGCGTCAGGTTCGTGAACACGAGCACTGCGAACCGCGTGCCTTCGAGACGTCCTTTGACGGACGCCATCGAGGTCGCTTCCATCACGCAACTGCGGTTGCCGGCGACAAGCATCTGCCGAAAGAGCCGCTGCAGGTCGATCGACTCCGGTGTGTTCAACCGCACCGGCAGCGTCTCCGTCCCGACGCGGCGCTCGACGTTCGTGAGAAGCCCGGGCCGCTCGCCCGCGGCGGCCAGAATCGAGGAGAGGAGATACGCCGTCGTCGTCTTCCCGTTCGTGCCCGTGATCGCGGCGACGCGGAGCTCGTCGGTGGGATTTCCGAAGAACTCGACCGCCGCGCGCGGCATGGCCTCGCGCACGCTGGAGACGAGCACCTGTGGCACGTCGAGGTCGAGGCGTCGCTCCGCGACGACCGCGGCCGCGCCGGCAGCAACCGCCTCGCCGGCGAGATCGTGACCGTCGACGGACGCACCGGGGATGCAAAAGAAGAGAGAGCCGCGCGGTACCTCCCGTGCGTCGTACGCCAGCTCGCGGATCTCGACGGCAGCGCCTCCAACGACGTCGGTCGGAGCAAGCGCAGCAATGAGCCGCTCCAGCTGCATATCGCCCGCGAAGTCTAGTGACCGGCCCTGCGGACGCTCAGCTGGGAGCGTCCGGTGGGACCTCGAGGTACTGGAGGTCGAAACGGGCGATCTGCTGGAAGGCCGGCGCTGCGACGACGCCGCCCCAGATCGCGCCCTGCGGCTCGTCGACAGCAACGAGCACGACAACTCGTGGACGAGAGGCCGGCACGATGCCGACGAACGACGCGACGTACCGCCCGGTCGCGTAGCCGCCGTGAGAGTCCGGTTTCTGGGCGGTACCCGTCTTCCCGGCGACCTGGTAGCCGGGCATGGCCGCGTACTGGCCGGTGCCCTCTGCGACGACGTCCTTGAGCATCAGCATCAGCTGGTCGGCGATCCCCCGGGACACGAGCCGGCGGCGGTACAGCGACGGGCGCCCGCCGCCGGCGACGTGATCGACAAGGTGCGGACGCGACCAGACACCGCCGTTGGCGACGGCCGCGTACGCAGCGGCCATCTGCACCGGAGTGACGGCGATGCCCTGTCCGATCGGAACGTTCCCGATCGTCGAGCCGGACCACTTCGCGGGTGGCAGGACGATGCCCGGGCTCTCCCCGGGAAAATCGATCCCCGTTACGCGGCCGAAGCCGAAGCGCTTGATCCAGGCCGAAAGGCGCGTACGCCCGAGCATCTCCGCGAGCTCGATCGCGCCGATGTTGGAGGAGTGCGCCAGGATCTGCGCGACGGAGTAGTTGACGGTCCCTCGTTCCTCCGCATCGTGGATGACGCGGTCCGCGACCTTCAGCGAGTACGGAAGGGTGAAACGCGTCGACGGCGAGACGACGTGCTCCGAAAGTACAGCTCCGACCGTGATCAGCTTGAACGTCGAGCCCGGCTCGTACGTGTCCGTGACCGTTCGGTTGCGCTGCAGGTCGCTCGGCGCGAATGGAAATCTGTTCGCGTCATAGCCGGGTTGCACGGCCATGGCCAGAACCGCTCCTGTGCGCGGGTCGAGCACGATCGCACTCGCGCTCTTGGCGTGCCACTTCTGCACGGTCTGGCGCAGAACTTCCTCCGCGTTCGCCTGAATACTGTGATCGAGCGTCAGGAACAGATCGCGGCCGGGTGTCTCCGACTGCTTGTGCTCGACGTCGATGACCCTCCCGCCGGGGTCCTTGACGATCGTCTCCTTGCCGGGACTGCCTGCGAGCTGCCGGTCGAAGCCGAGCTCGAGACCGGAGAGGCCGTCGCCGTCGATCCCCACGTAGCCGAGCACCTGCGACGCAACACTTCGCTGCGGGTAGCTGCGGCGCTCCTCGGGATAGAAGCCGAAGCCCGCCAGTTTCTTGCGTTGCAACGCAGCTGCCTGGGCCGGGTCCGCCTGACGTTGCACGTACACGAAGCCGCGCGTCCGGTCGGCGAGTTGCGGATACAAGCGGTCGGCGTCGACGCCGAGCGTTCGCTCGACAGCGATCGCAGCGGACCGGGGATCGACGATCTGCTTCGGGTTCGCATACACCGTCGTCGCCTGCTCGCCGAGGCCGAGCTCGACACCGGTGCGGTCGTAGATCGTGCCTCGACCGGCAGGCAGAGCGACCGTCTCGCGGTGTTGGGTCTGACCAAGCCGCGAAAGGGATTCGGCGCGCACGCTCTGCAGCCAGGTGGCGCGGACGAGCAGGCCCGCGAACGCGAGCGTCAGGGCGGCCAGCACGAGCCGGATCCGCCGGTTTACGAGGCGGTTCACGGCCGTCGCGCCCCTAGTGCGGAAGCGTGATGTAGGAGGTCTGGTCGGGCGTCGCCTGCACGAGCCCAAGGCGCTTCGCAGCGAGACCCTGGATCCGCGGAGCCGAAGCCGCGCTGGAAAGCTGCACGGACAGCGCCGCGTTCTCCGCGCGGAGATGCGTCCGTTCGCTGCCGAGCCGATCGAGCTTCATGTTCAGTCGCAGGACGGCGACGTTCATCGCGACGACGCCCGCAAGCAAAGCGGCTACGAGACCGATCCAGAACACGCCGCCGGCCACGCGCCGTTCCCGGCGGACCGGCCTGAGCGCCGGACGGGACTGCGCCGGCCGCTGCGGCTGCTCGGCTTCTGCAGCCCAGGTTGCCACTCAGACCTTCACCGCCACACGGAGACGCGCAGAGGACGAGCGCGGATTCGCGGCCATTTCCTGTGCGGTCGGGCGGATCGCCTTCCGCGACAGCGAGCGCAACTGCGGCTCCTTGCCGCACACGCACACCGGGAAATCGGGCGGGCATTCGCAGCCTCGTTCGAGGTCGCGCATGAAACGCTTTGTGATCCGGTCCTCGAGCGAGTGAAAGCTGATCACCGCGAGGCGTCCACCGGGACGCAACATCGCGAAAGCGGACGGCAGCGCGGTTTCGAGCGCACCCAGCTCGTCGTTGACCGCGATGCGCAGCGCCTGAAACACCCGCTTCGCAGGGTGGCCCTCGCCGAATCGCGCCGGCGCCGGAATGGCCGACTTGATCGTCTCGACGAGATCGCTCGTGCGCTCGAACCGCTGCTCCTTGCGCCGACGCACGATCGCGCGCGCGATCTGCCGCGCATATCGCTCTTCGCCGTAGCGCTTGAAGATCGTCGCAAGGTCGCGTTCGGCCGCCTCGTTGACGATCCCCGCGGCGGTCACATCTGCAGAGGGGTCCATGCGCATGTCGAGCGGCGCATCGACGGCGTACGAGAAGCCGCGCTCGGGGCGGTCGATTTGCATCGACGACACGCCGAGATCGAGGAGCACCGCATCGGCCTCGGCACCGTTCTGCGCAAGCTGTTCGAGGACGACGGCGAAATCGCCGCGCAGGAACCGAGTCTGGACCTGCGCTCGTTTCGCGAGGCGATCGAAGTAGGTGCGCGCACCGGGATCGCGATCGATGGCGATCAGCTTCCCGCTGCCTCCGAGGTCGGCGGCCAGCAGCGCGGCATGCCCGCCCGCGCCGAAAGTGGCGTCGACGACGGTCTCGCCGGGGCCGACCGCGAGGAGCTCTCGCACCTCGTCGGGAAGGACCGGAACGTGATCAGTCGCGCTTGTCTGCAAGGCGTTCGGCAACATCCTCCGCGCTCCCTTCGACTTCGGCCAGTTCTTTGCGCCAGGCGGCGCGGTCCCAGATCTCCAGGCGGTCATGGACGCCCGCGACGACGACGTCCCGACCCAGCTTCGCGTGCTCGAGCAGCTGGGCGGGAATCATCACGCGGCCCTGTTTGTCGAGGTCGGCCTCGGCCGCCCCCGAAAAGAAGAACCTCTGGATACGCCGGCCTTCCGCGCTGAGCGGATCCATCTCGGCGAGTCGAGACTCGACGAGTCGATCCCAATCCGGACGACGGTAGGCATAGAGGCAGCCGTCGAGGCCTCGCGTGACGACAACTCCGTCCTGGAAGGCTTCCCGGAACTTGGCCGGAAGAGTGAGACGGTTCTTGTCATCGAGTGTGTGGTCGTGTGCGCCGAGCAGCATCCTGGGGCCTGGTTGTGATTACCACTTCGCCCCACTTTAAACCACCAGTCCCCACATGTCCACCCCGGAAGGGTGATTTTCGCGAGCTCAGGGCTCGGACAGTTGGGCGCTGTAGGGGCCGCGGCCCGTCATGACCGCCGCCCCGCAGCGGGCGGCCAGGGCGACGGCGTCCTCCATCGCGTCGCCTCGTGCCAGGCCGAAGGTCAAGCCGGCGGCGAAGCTGTCCCCGCAGCCGTAGGTGTCGACGACGGTGCCAGGCAGAGGCGCAGGCCGAAAGGGACCCCCTGGCTGAACCCAGCCGCCGAGGCCGCCCGAGGTCGTCACCACGGCATGTGGCGGCGGCTCGAGCTCGCCGGGGCGGTACAGCTCGCCCTCGTCCTCCCCGCTTCCGACGAGCACGTCGATCTGAACGGCCGCCTCTCGCAGGGTGGTGAGCTCGCGGGCGGTCGCGACGAGCAGCCGGGCACGCCGTGCGTGCTCGAGCGCCTCGACGTCGCCGCTCACGAAGTAGACGGCGTCCAGACCGGCCAGCTCGCGCCACGGCAGGCGGCTGTCCCCTCCCCGCGGGAGAAGCTTCTCGCCGAGAACGGTGATCGTGCGCTCACCCGTCTCGTCGACGTAGGTGAAGGCCCGGCGCGTCTGCTCGGCCTCAGGAATCGCGCGCAGGTCGATGCCGAGACGGGTCAGCTCGGTGCGGGAGCGGCGCCCGAGATCGTCCGCGCCGAGCGCGGTGACGAAGAGACACGACTGATTCAGCCGCGCGAGCTGGGCGGCTGCAACGGCCCCACCGCCTCCCGGCTCCTCCCACGTCTCGAGGGCGTGGACGATCTCCCCCGGCCTCGGAACGGTTTCGACGCGGGCGAACTCCACCCACTCGACGTGTCCCACGACGGCGACCCGCATCGACCGATCCTCACACGTCCGCTGCCTGGCACGTTTCAAGATGACGCCGATGACCTTGCCGCCGTTCGAACGGTTCTACGACGAGCACCGAGAGGAGATCTACGCGTTCCTCGTCCGCCGGCTCGGCCGCGACCGGGCCGAGGACGCCTTCCAGGAGACCTTCATGCGCGCCCTTCGTTCCTATCCGAAGCTCCGGCACGGCGAGCACCTCCGTGCCTGGGCTTACACGATCGCGAGCCGCATCGCGATCGACGAGCATCGCCGGCCGCGCGCCGATGCCGAGCTGCCGGAGCTCGCCAGCCTCGACGGTCGACCCGCCTTCGCCCAGCTCGAGCACCTCGCCGACGACCTTCCCCCGACCGAGCGCGCCGCCGTCGTGCTCCGCTACGGCTATGACCTCGACTACGCCGACATCGGTGCCGCGCTCGGCTCCAACGCCACCGCCGCACGCCAGGCCGCGTCGGCCGGGATCCGCAGACTGCGACGAAAGGAAGCCCCGTGACTCTCGTATCCCCCGACCTCGATCTGCGCTTCCGCGATGCGGCTGCGCGCGAGCACCTGCTGGACGTCGCCTACGACCTCGTCGACACGCCCGTCGGGAAGCTGCTCGTCGCGGCCACCGAGCGCGGCCTCTGCCGAATCGCGTATGACGCGGACCCCGACCGCGAGCTGGACTCTCTCGCCAGGATGTTCGGCGTGCGCGTGCTCCAGTCCGGTCGCCCGATCGAACCGGCACGACGTCAGCTCGACGAGTACTTCGAGGGCAAGCGGCAGCGGTTCGACCTCGCGGTCGACCTGAAGCTGCTCGCGGACTTCAACCGCCGCGTGCTGCGCGAGCTCGCCCGCGTGCCGTACGGAGAGGTGGTCACCTACGGCGAGCTCGCCGCCCGCGCGGCACGCCCACGTGCAGCACGAGCCGTCGGCACCGTCATGAACCGGAATCCGCTTCCGATCGTGTTGCCGTGCCATCGGGTGATCGGCGCCAACGGAAAGCTCGTCGGCTACGCCGGGGGCCTCGGCCGCAAGGAGACGCTCCTCCAGCTCGAAGGCGCGCTGCTGTAACGAACCAGCGTCCTCGCGCGATCTAAGAGACATGCAAAGCGACGCGCAGCTGCTTTCGGCGGCAAGGTCCGACCCGCACGCGTTCCGCGAGTTGTACGAGCGCTACGCCGGACGCGTGCACGGCTTCCATCTCGGGCGAACGCGCGACTACGAGGCCGCCCTCGACCTGACGGCGGAGACGTTCGCACACGCCTGGCTCTCGCGAGCTCGCTTCGAGGACCGCGCGAGCGGTTCGGCGGGCCCGTGGCTGTTCGCGATCGCACGGAACGTGCTCGTCACGTCGGTGCGCCGAAACCGGCTCGAGCGCTTCGCACGCGAACGGCTCGATCTGCTCGAAGAGCGCGCCGTCGAGCCAGAGCCCGAAGAACGGTGGCTGGAAGGCCTCGACGAGGCACTCGCCGCACTGAGTGACGGCGAGCTCGAAGCGCTGCAGCTGCGTATCGTCGACGAGCTTTCGTATGAGGAGCTCGGCCGCAGGACCGGGACGACGGCCGGCGCGGCCCGTGTGCGCGTTCATCGCGGGCTCACGGCGCTGAGGCAACGACTGCTGAAACCCAAGGAGGCATTGCGATGATGGAAGCGCCTGCACTGACGGCACTCGGCGACGCACTCGAGCGCGCCGCCGCACAGGATCTGCGACGCCGACGCACACGACGCCGGCGACTCGTTGCGCTCGTCGCGACGCTCGTCGTCGCGGTGCCGGGCATCGCGTACGCCGCCTCCTCCCTGATCAGCGTCGACGAGGTCGCTGCGGGCTTGCCTGCAGGCACGTACATGCTGCAGGGCACCGCTCCGCACTGCACCGTCGTGCACGCCGGCATCGAGTATCACTGCGTGCTGTCGAAGCTCCCGGCACAACCTGAGGTTGCCGATCTGAAAGGCACCGTCGAGCCGACTGTCAACGGCGACAAGCACGTCAACGGCGGCTGTCGCTCACTCCGATCCGACGGACGTGAATGGCAGTGCTACATCGGGCAAGCGGCCGTCGAGCAGCGCATCGTGTCGGCGGACTTCCTCGGCGAATACGCGCCCGGACCCGGTCGCGGCTAGGGCCAGCGCGGGGTGCGCTCGTCGACGGCCGGCGCCTCGCGCCAGTCGTCTCGTGTCGGTGCGAACACATCGATCACGACGGCGCCCTCAGCGCCGACCTGTACCTCGTGAGGGACGTTGCTCGGGATCGACCAGGTCATCCCGGGGGTGAGCTCCCGTGTCTCGTCGGCGACGCGGAACTCGAGCGAGCCCGCGAGGCACATGCCGAGCTGCTCGTGCTCGTGACTGTGCTCCGGCACGACGGTGTCCGCGTCGCGCTCGACCACTCCGAAGGTCAGCCGCCCGCCATGGACGACGCGTGCATGCACACCGTCCCAGATTCGCTGGAGCTCGAGCGACGAGAGGTCGTCGAAGGCACTCATGCCGCGAGCCTACAACAGCCTGTAGCCCACTCCCCACACGTTCAC
>Ga0136846_1217861_pt1 | contig 18374 bp, 24 predicted proteins | sample HopSoiMetagenom2_FD_96841 | JGI IMG/M metagenome (GOLD analysis project Ga0136846, IMG submission 96841) | Grasslands soil microbial communities from Hopland, California, USA - 2 Assembly 2016 (version 4) | ecosystem: Environmental > Terrestrial > Soil > Grasslands | place: USA: Hopland...
CCGCGAATTCCTCGGCCTCACCGGCGACTGGCTCGCCGCCCACCTCGACGTGTCCCCCCGCACCGTCCGCCACTGGGAACAGGGCAAATACCCCATCCCCGACGGCGTCCGCCAGGCGGTGGAGGCGCTGAAGGACTACACCGCCGACTGCATCGGCGCCTACGTCACCACGCTCATAGGCCTGCCGGACCCGAGCGTGTACGTGTACCGCACCGACGAGCAGATGCGCGCGGCCAGCCTGGAGTTCGACATGCCCGCGTCCTGGCACCGTGCCGTCATTGCACGGGTTGCGCTGGAGGTGCCCGCACTACAGATCACCTACGCGCCGGATGCGTAACGCCACCCTCTACCGATCAAGCGCGGGCGGCGATACCGTCAGCACTCTGAATCGGGCACCGAGGGGGACTCTTGAACGCACAGGCCATCGTCATCGACGCCGTAATCTGCTGCGTCATCGGAGCCGGCATCGGCAGCAGCAAAGGCCAAGGCGGCGCCGGATTCTGGCTCGGACTCCTGTTCGGCCCGATCGGCCTCATCCTGTGCCTGACAATGAAGCCGACCCCGGCGGTCGCCGCGGCGCGACTCGAAGCCATCGAAGCCGAACGCGCCAAGATCCGCGCACAGCAGGCCGGCACCGTGGACGTCGCCGGCACTAGTGCCTCGTCGTCAGATACGTGATCAACCAGCCACCGCCAAGCGACAGCACACCCACACCACCCGTGTACGCGTAGAGGCGCTTCTCAACAGAGCTGAGACGGCCCCCGTGTGCCTGCTCCAGCTTCTGCACGTCCTCCTTCGCCGCACCGGTCTGCTCGACATGCCGCAACCGGTTCTCGTGGTCGAGAACGTCCTTGTCCAGGCCGTCCAGGCGCCGGGAGTGCGCATCCAGCGCCCCGTCGAGCTTCCCCGACACGTCCCGTACCGCCTGGTGGGTCGCGAGCATCTCGCGGTACATCTCCGTGGGCGTGATAACCACGGAGCCTTCCGGGATGGTGGCGCCCGTCACGGCGCGGCGCCAGGCTGGCCGGTCGGGGCCGGCGGTCTCCCGGCACGCAGCCACCTGCGCGCGAGCAGCCATGGCACTCCCGGCCAGATCTGCGCCAGCGTCGCCCACAGCGCCCCGGTGGCCACCGGCACCAGACCGGTCCAGTCGCTGACGCCGCCATGCAGCACGGCCCACAGCACGGTGCCCACCACGCCGGACACGAGCCGGGCCAGCTGCGCGGCCACGTGGTAGCGGCGCCAATCCGCGCCGAGCTCCGCCTCCAGCAGGCGGAAGCGCTTGGTCAGCGCGCTCACCGGCCGACCGCCTCAATCAGATAGCTGAGCGAGACGTTGGGATTGGCGCCCCGGGTGATGGAGATCTTCTCCACGTCGGTCGGCAGCGGAACCTCGAACGGCTGGACACGGCCGTCGGCCGCCCTAACCACGAAGTCCTCGTGGAATTCGGTCCAGGCCCCGTTCCTAAACAGGGTGATACGCACGTGGGCGTCGCCGAAGTCCGAGCCGAGGCTGAACCACACGTCGCCCCACCGGGCCGCACCGGCGTTCGCGGGCGGTGGCAGGACCACCGTGGTCACCCCTGCGCCGGGGTCAATCTTTCCTGTTGCGAATGCGGGCATGTCGTCCTCCGGATCGGATAGGGGGGTCGGGGATGGCGCCGGGGTCAAGCCCGGCGGGCGGAGCGCCGCGAGCAGCTGGCCGATAGTGCCGCGGAAGGCGTTGTAGTCCAGCAGCTGCCCGCCGTCGGACGCCTGGTTCGTGAACTGGTACAGCAGCGGCGCCATACCGCCGTAGGAGTTCCAGCCGGACGCCGCGTCACCGGGGTAGAGGCGGGGCGCGCTGCCCGAGCCGCCCGGATATGCCGAGGACACCAGGGACAGGCCGCGGGTCCGCAGCGCCGTGAGGTTCGGCGAGCCGAGCTCCTGCCAGTACCAGTGCGGAAGGTAGACCAGCCGCAGGTTCAGCCCGACGGCGTGCGCGGCATCGGCATAGGCGACCATCTGCGCCAGCGACGGCCGGAAGGTGCCCGCGGGCTCGGCGTCGAGCATGCCCGGCAGATTCGGGTCACCGACCTTCGCCGCGGTATGCGCGGCCTGCGCGTGCGGGTCCTCGCCGGACAGGAAGTGGTACCAGATGAACGGCTTCCCGAGGCCAGCGCACTGCCGCCGCCAACCCTGGTAGTCCGCATCCGTGTAGTAGGTGCCCTCGGTTGTCTTGGCGAGCACGAACGATGCGTTGGCCAGTCGGGACAGGTCCAGGCCGGCCTGATAGGACGAGATGTCCGGGCCGAAGATGGTCATGAGGCTCCTTGCGACTAGGCCGGCAGGCCGACGATGTAGTAGCTGGCGACGGCCGTGGACACGGTCAACAGGTCCACATGCGACGGCACGGACGACAGGCCGCCGCTGAACCATCCGGCGAGGTGGCCGCGGATCCTCGGGATCGCGAAGGTGCCCATGGCGGGCAGGCACCCGGCGATCTTCGGGATGGACGACAGGCTGGACAGCACGCACGGGTAGTAGCCGGTGTCCAGGTCGAGCGCGGCGGTTGGGCTGACGAGTGGGATCTCGATGAACTTGCCCTCGTTGGCCACGTTCGTCAGGTAGGACGTCATGTCCACGCTGACGCCAAGCTGGTCGCCGCTTTCGTTCAGCAGCGCGACGTAGCTGCTGGCGGTCGGGCCCGAGCCCGCCGAGCATAGCCACATGCCGATAGCCACCAGCGGCTGCCGTGAGGTCGGCCGGGACAGCTGGCCGTAGAGGTTCCCAGAGACCAGCCCGAGGCCGGGCGACATCTCGCTGATTGTCTCGATCGGAAACGGTTCGAGCAGCAGCCCCAACTTGGACGCGTGCTGATCGCGGGACGTGACGGCGTTGACGATGCGGGAGTCGTCACCGGCCGCGACCGTCCCGGCCGTGGTGCCGACGCTGCGGGTGGCCGAGTTGCCGAGCCCGAGGCTTGTCCGGGCGGTCGCAGGGGCTGGCAGATCGGCAAGGTTCTGCGCGGTCGCCAGCGCGCCCACGTCGGCCGCGGTCAGCACCACCGCGCCGACGTGTGTGTTGACGCTGGAGACAGCGCCGCCGCCTACCCGCCATGAGCCGTCGCCGGACAGGAACTTCGAGGAGTCGTTCGGCGGCGTTCCCAGCGGCACTGTGTCGAGTGTGAACACTCCGCCGACGGTCAGTGCCCCGTTCACGGCCAGGTTCGCGACCGGGCTCGGCGCGCTGGGTGTCACGAGCGTCGTGCGCAGGTCACCGGCCCAGAACGGGCCGCCCGCAGGCACGACGATCGGGTACGAGTGGGTGGTGGAACCGTTGTTCTCGGTGACCCGCCATGCCGTCGCTGCGGTACCGCCGGCCAGCTGGATCTGCGCGTTCGGGATGAGGTCCACGGTCCACGTGCCATCAGTGGCGGCCACTGCGGTGTAGGGCGCGAGAATCTCGGTCTGGTCGACGGTATCGAAGCCGATGACCGCGGTGTCGGTGTAGTCGATGAGGACGATGGAGACGGTTCCGTGTCCGGGCGCGGGCGGAGATGCAGCCGGGCCGAGCAGGCGCCCGTGAACGGTGGTCACAGCTCGCTCACCACCCCTTCTCGAACTTTAGTTCGATCGATCATAGCTGGTCAGGATCCGTACAGACAGAAGACGGACCCGGATACGAAATTCCCGGTGCCCATGGAAACGGTGAGCGATGAGATCGCGGCGGTGTTGCTGGCGCCGAGGGCGCCGCTGTACCACTGCTGGATCGAGATGTTGCCTCCGTCGATCGCGGTGGACACGCCGCTGAAGATCTTTAGGTTGCTCGTGCCGCTGTAGTTCGGGATGTCGATGGTGACCAGCCCGCGCCCCGCCGACCCGAAATGGGCGTTCCAGATCTCTGCGCATTGCATTGACGATGCGCCGAGTCCTGATGCGTTGGTGGGCGCGCCGCCCTGCACGGAGAACACGGAGTTCCAGCTGTAGCTGGCTGTTGTAATGCCGTTGAACTGGAGGAACGCGGAATCGTAGCCGGCCGCGCCGGTCCCATCGCTTTTCGCGGAGATCACCAAGCGCAGGTTGGTGAACACCTGCGGAAGGCTGCCGGACGCCGGTAGCCGCACCGAGGACTGCGAGCCGGTCAGCACCGCCTGGGCGACCAGTTGCGGCGGGTAGGACCAGGCGGTGCCTGTCCAGGTTGCGGTAAGGCCGGTGTCGGTCTCGTAGATCTGCATCCCGGCTGCGGGGTTCGGCGGATGCGTGGTCGAGGTGACCGGAACGGTGCCGATAGTGAGCTGTGCGATCTGCCGCTCTAGCGTTGCGACGCGCTGCCGCCACTCGGCCTGGTCAGCGGCCCAACGTTGCTCCAGCGCCGCGAGGTAGTTCGTCATGTTGCGACACCTCCGAGGAACAGGTCCGTGGTCTCCGGTTGTCCGTCCGGGGGGTGCACGGTCCAGCCGACGATCCGCGCGTCCTGGATCAGCCCGGGTGCGCCGTTGGCGCCGGCTGGGTGCAGGGAGGAGGTGGCGATGAGGGTGGCGTGGTCGCCGAGCTGGATCTGCTGCACCGTCGGAGTCGAGCCGCCCGCAAGCGTGACCTTGCCGATGGTCGGGGACTTCGCGACGAGTAGCTGCCGGGAGTCGGCGAACGCGTCAATGCCGGACTGCGCATTGATGACGGAGCCGGTGTACGACACAGAGTCCTCGGTCAGCGGATAGCCGGCGGCGAGATCGGTGGTGTCGAGGCCGTGCGTGGCCGGGTTGGACACCCACGCGGCACCGCCAGAGCCGGAGGCGATCGCGATCAGCGAGCTGGTTCCGGCCGAGCCGGTGCGCGGCCACGCGTAGTCGATCGCGTTGCCCGGATACATCAGCTGAAGGTTCGTTGAGGAGTACGGGCGGCCCATGGTGGCGGCGGTGCCGATCCGCAGCGTGATGATCGGGCTGTTGGTCGAGGACATGCCCGGGTCGAAAGCGTATTCAAGGCCGTACTTCGTGCAGACCTGGTTCACCAGGTCAGTGATCTTGCCGAGGTTCGCGGCGGGGAACGTCTCGGAGATGGCGATCCCGGAGGTGTTCGCGGTGTGCACCAGCTGCGCAACCGCAGCCTGCGTGCCCTTGACCGACGTGCTGGTGGCGTACTTGATCAAGTTCCTGATGACGTCGAACTCGTCGACGCCGTTGTAGACCTGGTCGTTACGGACCTGGCGGCGTGCGAACAGCGATCCGAGTTCGTTCGCGATGACCGGCAGCTGATTGGACTTCGCCGAGGCGTGCACCCAGTCCCACAGCACCCCGGCCCATATCGGCCAGCCGTCCTGGAGTGCCCACAGCAGCGTGCGGCGCGGCTCCAGCGCGGCCAACAAATTCGACTGCTTCGGCAGCGCGCCGAGATCGAGCGTCGCAGTGAGCTGGCCTGGCTGGCCCACGCCACCGAGGTTCCGGCCGAACGAATCGACGTGCAGCGGGATCGTGTCTGCCCGCACCGCGCCCGTGACCACGTCGGTGGCGAAATAGCGGTACGTACTCATTCGGACAGGCTCGGAGACACGCGTAGATACGGGTTGTTCACCCAGAAACTGCTCGAGCCCTGGCCGCAAATCCCGACCCAGGAGAAGGTGTGACTACCATTGGTGGGCGTCACGAAGGTGGTGAAGCTGCCACCCTGGCCGTTGACGCCGTTGGTGTTCGGGCTGACGTAGTCCCATTCGCTGAAGCTGCTCGGGAGAGAACCGTCGACCAGCAGCTGCCAGCGAACAAAGTGTCCAACCACCGGCGTTCCGGCCTCGATCTGGCTCTGCCACGACGCGAAGATGGCGATCTCACTGACGCCGTCGCAGTTCGCGGTGGTCGACAGGATCGTGGTTGCCGAGGTGCTGTTGGCGATACCGGCGCCGACCGTCGACGCGGTCTGTGGTGCGAACAGCGCGAGCTTGGGCTGCCTAGCGTTGCCGTTGCCGTCGGACACCCGCAGCCGGCCGTTCGACAGATCGTGCCCGTACTGGCCCGCCTGGCCGGTGATGCCGTTGCTCATGTTGGCCATCGGCACGATGCCGCCGGATGAGGCGGTGTAGACGCGCTTGTCGGTGAGGTTGCCGCTGGTGATGCTGGACACGCCGGCGCCGACCGCGATCGTCGCCAGCAGCAGGCTGTTCGCCGGAAGCGTCGGGGCGACCGGGGACACGTTCGGTGTACCCGCCTGGATGTTGACGGTCGTGGTGCTGGTGTTGTTGCCGTTGTCGACGACCTGCACGATCACGTTGTCGATGCGAGGGTTGATCGGATCTGATGTCGTGACCGTCAGCGTCGATGTGGTGTCCAGGCAGCCCGTGTACATCCCGGCCGTCGCCGACGTGGTGCCCTGCACGAACGCCACACCCGCGTTGACGGTGATGTTCATGCCAGACGCGGCGGCCACCAGCAGCGGGTTGCCGGTGCCATAGCGCACACCGGGCCGGGCGGCGATCCCCGTTGTCCCGGACGGCGAAGCCCCGGTCAGGTGCGCCGACACTGCCTGCAGGCGCAGGTCCTGCGCGTTGACCTGGACGCCGTCCATCCAGGCGTCCGGGTGCATGGCCACGCTCGTCACCATCGCCAGCCTCCTATATCCACGCGTCGCGCCAGGCGACGGTCATCGTCGAGCCGGTCGCACCGGTACCGGTCACCTGCACGGTCGTAGTGCCGGGCGGCAGCACCCACCACGAGCTGGACACGTCGGCGGTGCGGAACACCCCGTTCAGATATGCCTGCCGCGCGGTGAAGTCGACGGTGAGGACGTCGGTTGCCGCGAGCGTCATGCCGGGGAAGCTGACCGCCTGCCCCGTGGTCTGATTCACCACGGCGGGGCCGGTGATCGGGCCGGTGATGGTGACGGTCGGCCTCGTCTCGAAACTGCCTGCATTCGTACATGCCACGGCCATCGGCGGGGCGCCGGCCGGGAGCGTGAACGGCGGCGTCAACGGCGGTGCCAGGCCGACGGCTGCCGAAGCCTGCGTCGCGGTCAGCGAGTGCAGCACGGTGGAGTACTTGCGCGGGTCCGGCGCCACCAGCACCACGGAAAACACCACGTCGTTCAGCGTCGGATAGGCCTCGGGGATCTCTCCGGTTCGGCGCACCGCCATCTGCACAGGCACCGGCTCGTCCCAGCGCAGCGTCGCCAGGTCCGAAACGGGGATTGCCTGCTGCAGGGTGGCACGGGCAACGTCCCGCAGCGCCTGCGACGGCGCGCACGCCTCCACAGTCAGCGTGATCAGGCGCTCGGCATACCACTGCGGAGTAGCCCAGGTTCCATGGTCGCCGCCGCGCTGGACGACCTGACCCGACGTAGCGGGACCCCCCATTCCGGTCCAGGACCTCAGCCGCCACCAGATCCCGTTCGCGTCGGCGGCACCGAGTTCGAGGTCCGTTTGCGGGCCGGCGCCGAGCGGCGGGGTGTAGGTGATGCCCGCGGTGAAGTAGCCGAGGTCCACGTCAGCCCCTCACCGCAAGCGCAAGGTCCCGCATCATGATCTGCTTCTGTTCCGGCGTGGGCTGCTGCGTGCCGTAGTAGTTCAGGTTGATCGTCGGCGCCGCGGCGGCCTGCGGGGTGGTGCCGCCGACCTGCGGGATCCGGCCGTTGCGGATCGACTCCATCGCGGCCAGCCCGAGCTTTGCGGTCGCGTCGGCCGGGACTATGAACTCCCCGTTGCTCACGCGGCGCAGGATGCTGTCGGACGTGCCCGTGCCCGGGCCGGTGACCAGACCACCGGCGGCATTGCCCGGGATCAGGTGGTGGCCGCCGACGATGTGGTCGATGTTGTCCAGCGCGGCCTTCAGTGCCTCCTGGTTGATGTCGTAGGCGATCTTCTGGTTCAGCGTTGTCGTCACCGACGACGGAATCAGACCCAAGCTCTTGATGTACTTGTCGATCTGCTGCTTGTTGAAGCCGTACTTCTCGCCCTGCGTCTCCAGGTCGCCGATCATGTCCTGCATTCGGGCGCCCACGACGCCGTCGGCGTCGCCGGCGTCGTGCAGCCTCTTGCCGTAGGCGGCGATCTGATCGGCGAGGTCGGAGAACGCCTGCCTGTTCGCCAAGCCCTTGGCGGTGTTGGAGTCCAGGCTCGTGCCGTTGTCCTGCGCGGCCTGCGACAGGTTCAGCAGTTGGGCGTGGAAGCGGTCCAGGGCCTCGGAGCGGCTCATCGTGTCGGACAGCGTCTGGAACTTGTCGGTGGTGGTGCCCAGCTGGCTACCGAGGTCACCGAGCGCGCTGGTCGCGTGGTCGGTCGACGTGGTCGCGGTCGCCTGCTCCGCCGCCTGGTGATCGAGCGCGGCGAAATACTCGGGGAAGTCCCGCACTGTGTTGATGATCTTCTTGCCGTGGTTGTCCGTGGCGGCGGCAATCTGATCCACGATCTGCTTGGCACGGTCGGCATGTCCGGAGGCGACGAGGCCGGCCAACGCGCCATCGTAGTTCTTCATGGCGTCGCCGCCGTCAATACCCTTTTGTGACATCTCGCCCATGGCGATACCGAGACCAACGATCTTGGCGGTGCTCCCGGTCGCGTGCACGCCTAGCTTCTCCAGGCCAGCGTCAAGCTTGCCGGAGTCCCCGCTGAGCAGCGCACTAGCTCCCTGAGCGCCCATCATCGCTGTGGTGTACTGATCGATGGACATGGCCGCCTTGTGACCGCCCTCGGCGACCGTGCTGAGCCACGAACCCAGCGCGACCCCGGCGGCCACGAGGCCTCCGACGACCGGGATGGCGCCGCCGATTTTTCCGGCCAGGCCTCGTGCCCCGCCGACGCTCTCAGCGGCCCTCTCGGCATCGGTCGCGGCGGTCTTGGCCGACGAGGAGAACTTCCCGAGCGCAGTGGTCGCCTTGCCCGTGGCAGACGTGATGATCCCCGACACCCCGTTGTAGATCTTGATGGCGGCGACGACACCAAGAATGCCCTCAGCCACCGGGGTCAGCCAGTTCGCGTTGTCGTGCAGGAACCCCGCAGTGTCCTTCAGCAGCGGATCAATGATCCGCAGGGCAGTGCCCAGCTCATCGGCGAGCAGCGGAATGATCGGCTCGAGCACCTGGAACAGCTCGTCAACCACGTGCGCGACGTCTACAAGATCGGTCGACAGCTGAGGCATCAGCGGCAACAGATCCTGCTCGACGTCGGTAGCAAGGCGCGCGATCGTGGGCTCGACGTCAGCAAGCGCGGGCCCCAGCGCGCCGGCCGCGGCACCGGCGAGCGTGCCGACCGGGCCGAGTAGCGCATCCACCGCACGGAACAGCGCGCCCACACCCTGCGCGGCGCCGCCCGCGTTGACAGTCAGCCCGGACAGGAAATCCGGCAGCCCGGTGGCGATCACATCGTGAATGCCGACCGCGACCGCGTTGATCAACGGCGCGGCCCGGTCGCCGTCGACGACAATCGCGTTCAGCAGCGGCGGCAACGCCGAGACGAACTCACCGAACCCACCAGTGATCAACTGCTCGAACTGGAGCGCCGCCGCATCGAACTGCGGATTCGCGAACAGATGCCCGGCCGCCGCCGCTGTGTCCCCGAGGGCCTTGCCCGTGCGCTTGACGCCGTCCTCGAACACAGGCATCAGGTGCTGGCTGTCCTTGAGCATCTGCGTGAAACCGGGCAGCGTCGCAGTCTGCGCCTCGGCGCCGAGCTGGTGCAGCTCACCGCGCATCGACAGCACCTGATCGACGAACGCCTTCGCGGCCGGCGTCAGCTTGTCGTAGTCCTTCTGGAACTGGTTCGCCACAGCAGCACCGGAGGAAGCGGCGGCCGCGGAGGCCAGCTGCTGCTCCTTGACGGTGTCGATCAGGTTCTGCTGCGCACGCTGCACAGCCTTCGCAGAATCCTCACGCTGCTGATCCGCCTGCCGCTCCGCATCAGCAAGTGACCGCTGCGCCTTCGCGACCTGCTCAGCCGAAGTGACCTGCTGATCCGCAGCAGCCTTCTGCGCCTTCGCCAACGCGGCCTGGGCGTCGCTCTGCTGCTGCGCGGCCTGCGCCACGCCGTGTTGCGCCGAGGCAGTCGACTGCGCCGCCATCTGCACCGCATGCTGCGCCGACAGCACCGACGGCGCCTGCTCCACGCCGGCCTTCGTCGCGGCGGTCGCCTTCTCAACCGCTTCCTTCTCGCGCTGCTTGGCATCGGCCAGCTGCTGTGCCGCGGAGCGGGCGGCAAGGTCCAGTGTCGCCAGCTGATCCGCAGTGGCCCCGGCCTTCCGCGCGTCGGTCAGCGCCTTCTGCGCGGCGGCGGCATCGGCGGCGGCCTTCTCCGTCGACAGGTGCGCGTCCTTCGCCGCGTTCTGCGAATCCACCAGCTGGTCGGCCGCGGCCAGCTTGGCGTCGACCAGGGCATGCTCGGCCTGCGTCTCGTTGTAGACGGCGTTGGTGTATGCCTGCTTGGCCTGCTGCCCGGCATAGGCGGCCTGCGTGACCCGCTGCTGCGCGGCGACGATCTGATCGGCGGCACTCTGTGTCGCGGTCGCGGCGCTGCGCTCGGCATCGACGACACCCTGCTGCGCGGCCTTCACCTGCTCGGAAGACCGCTGTGCGGACCGGGCGGACTGCTCGCGGGCATCGGCAACGGCCTGCTCGGCGCCACGGATCGCGACAGCGTTTGAGTACGCGGTCGCAGCGGTCTGGCCGCCGGCCCCGCCTCCACCGACGGCGTCCTGCTGGGCCCCGTAGTCGTGCAGCGCCTTGGCCACGCCGAGGAAAGCACCAGCCAGCACGCCGACACCGGCGGCAGCGCCAGCTGCCAGGCCCGGGATGGCGGCGAGCACCGGGACCAGCGTGACACCGGCCGCGGCCATGGTGCCCATTCCCACCGACGCCAGCCGGAAGCCGCCCGAGGCGCCGCCGGCCCTGCTGCCGGCCGAGCTGCTACGGCTGCCAGCCTCATCGATACTCGCCCCGGCCCGCCGCGCCGAACCTTCGAGGTCGTCGAAGGAGGACCGCAGCCGCTGCGCATCGCCCTGTAGCGACGTCAGCGAGCCGCCGTCGTCGTCGACCTTGACGTGAACGTGGACGTCGGTGGCCGCCGCATCCGCTTCCGCGCGGACCTTCTCGGCGAGGCCTGCGGCGTCCGCCTCGACCTTTACTTTTGCCGCTACGCCCTCGGATGCCGCCTTGATCTTGGCGTCAAGCTGCTGCCGGAAACCCTCGTCGCTCGCCTCGACCGCGACGTACGCGGTAGCAATCCGGAAGCCCTCAGGCACCGTCGCCCCCGCTCGTGCCGAAGGAGAACAGGTCGGCGTGCGGGCTCATCGCGGCGACGGCCGGCGTGATCGGTGTCGGTTCCGGACGTGTCGGCGCGGCGGCCGGGACAGGCAGCAACTGCGGGTCCTCGGCCGGGCCGGCGGCGCGGGCCAGCGCCTGGGCGACCGCGCCGTCGTAGGCAGGCAGCAGCGACACCAGGCGGACGTACCGCGGTCCCGGCATCGATCGCCACTCCTCTATACGGTGGAAAACGGACAGGTCTGACTCGATCTCGTCGGCGAGGTCGGTCAGCCAGACCGGCGCTAGTCTTTTGGGCCCCGCAGCGTGTCCACGCACGCCAGTTGCATCTTGCGCAGGTGGTGCTTGCGTAGGCCCTTGTAGCTGCGCAGCGCCGCCGCTCCGTCGTCGCCGAGGAGCGCACCGAACAGCCACCACATGGCGGCGTCCGGACCGCTCTCGCGCTCGATGTCGATGTAGTCGTGGACCATCCCGGCCGGCTGCTCGGCTGGGATGAAGTACTGGACGCCGCCGAGCTCGAACAGAAACAGCTTCTTGACGCTGTCCGGGTCCAGAGCATCCTCGGTAAGGTCGACGAGCGGCTGCTCGTCGGCCGGCGGTGCGGCCGCGGTCTTGCGCGGGCGGCTGGTCTTGGTGGGCATCGGGAGGTCCTTCCTCGTCGGCCCGCGCAGGCTGCGTACGCGGGCCGGGCTGAAACGAGCAGTGGGGATCAGGCGGTCTGGTCGACCTGGTGGTAGAGCTTGACCGTCGGCGAGATCCAGTAGGCGGTCCACGTGCAGTCGTAGAGCGCGTTCTTGCCCTTGCCGGACACCAGCTGGACCTTGGGCTTGGACAGCACCTTGCGGACGATGATCCGGCGCCGGGCCGGGGCGCCGCTTGCCAGCGTCGGCGCCCACGTGTCGAAGATCAGCGCGGTGTACACCGGCTGCGTCGCGTCCGAGGCGATGGTCGGCTCCTGCACGCTGTAGGACGCCGACACCGTGGTGGTCACCATGCCGTTGACCGCCAGCGACATGTTGGACAGGGTCACCTCGCGCAGCTGCGTCTTCAGGCTGATCTGCCTGGCGGTGACACGGCCGCCGACGGGGTCGATGACCTGGTCGACCATGAGGTCGTCGACCGTGACGTCGATCTCCATGGTCACGTCGGCATCCGTGGCGCCGACACCGACGAACGCACCGCCGGGCGCACCGGCCGCGACGGTCGCGGCGGAGTCGGCAGGCTCGGCGCTGCCGAACGGGGCCGCGTAGAGGTCGGCGGGGCCCTGGACCAGGTTGTAGGGGGTGATGATCATTCCCATGGGTTACACCCCCACCATGCGGAAGATCGCGACGGTCACCGTCGCGACGGACGACAGATCGATGAAGACGCTGTTCAAGCCGTCGTTCTGGTTGAAGTCGCGCGCGAACGGCCCGAAGAAGATCGGGTCGGTGTTCGACGTCGGCAGCGCGGTCGGACCGAACGCGGCCACCGCCTGGCCCTCGATCGTCGTACCGATGTTGATCGTGTAGTTGGAGGCGGTCGCGCCGTTGATGATGGCGACGATCTCCAAGCCGGTGTTTGACCACTGGAAACCGGTGTACCCGGTCATCGCCTGGTAGGTGCCGCGCAGACCGACCTGCCTGGTGAACGGCTGGATCGTGTTCTGCTGGGAGAAGTTGTACCGAGCCATCAGCCCGTCAGCCCTTCTTCTTGGATGGGGGAACCTTCTTCAGGTTCGGGTTGGCCCGCTTCGCTGCCGGGCTGGCCTTGCGGGTCTGCGAGGCGAGGATCCGCTGCGCGGCTGCGGGGCCTACGCCTTGTTTGCGCGCGATCTTCGCTGCTGTGTTCTGGAAGCCCGGATGCTTCGCCGCCGCTGCCTTCTTCTTCGGTGTCGCCATCGGTGTTCACCTCCTCAGGCGCATCGGGAGTGAGCAGCCCCTGACGGGCCATCGCCGCGGCTTCGGCCTCGTCGACGTCCAGCTCTTCCCAGGGCCGGAACACGGTACGGATGATCGGCATCACAGGCTCCCTGTCACCCAGTCGAGCTGGAGGTCGAATTGCGTCCGGGCGAAGCCGGCGATATCCGCGGGGACGCGCCGCGGCTCGGACAGCAGCAGTGCGCTCATCACCGCGGCGCCGGCGTAGCCGGGCACCGGCATGGACACGGCGCGGGTAGCGCCCTTGTCGAGGACGTAGACGGCGTGCCGGATCTGCTCGGCGAGTTGCGCGGCCTTCCCCCATGGCGGCCGCGGCGACACGTTGATCGGCTGCCCAGACCCTGTGCAGGTCGCGTTCACCGCCCAGCAGTTCACCGACAGCGCCGGCTCGGCCAGCGGTGCATGCGAGCCGGGCGTGCCGCCACCAACGGCGACCGTGACGAAGCCGGCCGCGACCCAGTCCGGTAGCGGGCCGGTCGGCCCGAGGCGCGGCAGCGTGGTGCCGACCATCGCCGCGGTGAAGCCAGGGACCTGCGCGAGCCACGCGCACGCGACCAGCTCCGAGTTGGGCAGCAGCAGGGTGCTCACGCGGACCGCCTGCGGTACAGCGCCGGCCGAAGATACGGCTGCTCTGGGGTGTTGCCCTGGCGCTCGTGCGCGGCGACCGGGCGACCGTTGCGGGTGTGGGCAGCGACCTGCTCGATGCCGTTGAACCCGAGCTCGACCGCGGCCGCGTAGTCGACCGGGCCTTCGTCGTCGGGGAAGCTGCCGACGATCAGGACGGGCAGGGCTTCGGGCTGCTCCTGCACTTCGTGATCCAGGGAAGCGGCGAGGCGGCCGGTGAGCTTGGGAGCGCCACGTTCGGCGTCGGCGGTGATGTCCGGGCCAAGGCGGGTATCGAAGAATTCGCCGGTGGCGTGGGCGAGGAAGGCGCGGATCTCGGCATCGGGTGCCAGCTCTACGCGTACGTCAGCCATTCCTCGCCGCCCTCTACGGATCGGTGTCTCGGGTGGCTTCGACCCGCCGGTTAGGGGCGGGGGCTGACGAAGCTGTGATCAGGATAGCGCTATGTCGAACTGATGTGCGAGCGTTCGCGGCGCGGCCCTCTTCCGCGGCGCGAACGCTCGCGGCTCAAATGCGCTCGGGCCAGTGCCAGGTGCCCCCCGTGGGGCTACCTTCCATCCAGCCGCACGAGCAGTAGCGGTGCGGGTCTCCGTGGGACTGCCGGTTCGGGCAGTTGGGATCGCCGGGCGTCTCGGCGCCGTCGTCGTATGCCACTCCGCGGTTCAGAAACAGGCCGGTGGGGTTCAGAACGCAGAGACCGACCAGGTGGTCGCCCTTCGCGTTGCTCTCGGGGCTGACCTCTGTCACGATCGCCGCCCGGCATTCCTGCGTGTACTCGCCGCCGGGTGTGCCGTAGCTGACGTAGTGGACGATGCGGCCGACGGTGGGCTCGGTCACTCGCCCGGCTCCGCCACGTCCGCCGGGGCGGTCGCGGCCGCCCAGCTGGTGTCCTCGGCGCCGTCGACCGGGGGTGCCAGCGCGGGCGGCTCGGCGGACTGGTCCGGGGCCGGGGGCGGCGGGGCGTGGTTGGCGACGGCCAGGACGTGGTTCACCAGGTGCGCCTCCACCTCCAGGACGTGCGTGTACAGCTCGGTGGTGAGCTTCTGTACGTAGGTGCGGACGACGTCCGGGTCGATCTCGTCCTTGAGCGCCTGCCATCCCATGTCGATCTTCTCGACGATCGCGGTCTTGATCTCTTCCAGGGTCACGGAGTGCTCCTACTACTCGGGTGCCAGTGCGGCACGTCTCGGGTGGGAAATCGGCCGCGATCCACCGCGTGCGCGGCGTAGGCGCGGACGGACTTGGGCATATCGGCCGACCCGTGGGCCAGCAGCTTGCGGGCCGCTGCGATCCGAACAGCGTGCGACTCCGACGGCCGCGAGAAGCCGCGCAGAATGCTGCGCTTGGCCTCGTGCCTCAGCGACGCGCGCAGATCCGGCTGCCCCGATGCGGAGCCAAGCCACACCACGATCTGGCAGTGGCAGTGCGGGTGCCGAGGCGGGCACAGCAGCGGCTGCCCTGGCGGCCACGGTGCGGGCGGCCGGTGCGGCCCGAACGTGGCGAACTCGTCGAAGCCGTCACCGATGCGCGGGTTCGCAGTGTGGCCAGCCAAAGCGAGGCACACCACGCACGCGTCACGCTCGGCGATCCACAGCAGCTCCGCGCCGATCCGCGCGGCGGTCGCCCGGACCGAGGTGGCAGCGGCCCGGCTCACCGCCCACTGCGCGGCCAGCGTCAACGCAGCCGGGGCCCGGTCGGCCACGGCCAGGGCCCGCTCGACCCCGGCGGGGTCCTGCGCGTCGGACAGTGCCTGTACAGCGTCGTGTAGGTGCGCGGCCGCGGTGGCGGGTGCGGTGCGGGTAACCGCGGCTACAGCCCGGTCAAGCCGGGGCGTGATGGTCTCGGCGATGCCGGCCTGCGCCGCGGCGTTCGCCGCGCCAGTCGCGGCCGCGGACTCGGCGGCCTGTCGCAGCGCCTCGGCGACGACCGGGCGGTCCAGCAGCGTGGCAGTGTCACGCAGCTGCTGCCTGGTCCACGTCCGCAGCTCTCGAACATCGGGCCCGCGGCCGAACAACGAGCTGAGCTGTTGGCGGGCGGTCAGCTGGCTGCGGATCTGGGCGAGCGCGAACCGCAGCGGCCACGACGCGGCATCAGCGGCGGCGACCTCGGCGAGCAGCAGCGCCACGGCCTGGGCATCGGACAGCGCGACAAGGTCAAGCTGCTGCTGCACGGGCGCCGGGGCGGTGGTGGTGACGGTCATGCGCCGACCGCAGACAGGGTCACGGTGATACCCGCCGCGAAGCCGTAGGAGCTACCGACGTTGACCGACGCCACCGAGTAGATCGCGCCGGTAGTCGTGTCCAGGAGGCGGTCATCGTCGCGGACGTCGGTGCCGCGCGGCAGCACGCACACCAGCTTGGTGACCTGCCGCGGCGTGCCGGTCGCAGGATCCTGCGTGGTGCGGCTGGTGGAGGTGAGCACCGCGGGGACCGCGACGGCGTGCGGGTCGGTGTTGACGTCCGTCGGGTCGCCGTACCCGTCCAAGGCAGTGTCGCGGAAGATGTTGACGAACGTGTTCGGCGGCAGCTGCATTGGCCTACCAGTTCGTCATCGCGGCCGTGCCGACGGCGCCGGCCAGGTGCAGGATCTTCAGGGCTTCGGGTCCGAGCGGCGGCATCGCCAGGGCCGCGGTGCCGGCGGCGCGGTGGATACTGATTCCGCCGATCGACGTGGAGTCGTTGCGGGAGGCGGCGCCGGTGTCGTCGGACAGCTCGAGCCGGAACGCCACCTGAGCGCAGGTCGCGTCCTTGAACGTCTGAATGTCGTCTGCGTTGGTCGGCATGCTATTGGCGTCGACCGGATAGACCGCGCCGATCAGCGCCCGGTCGACGTCTTCGGAGGCGCGAGCCAGCAGCCACGTCACCCGTTCCGGCGGCGTTATCGTGTCGCCGGACCAGTTCTGGTAGTCGACGGTGGTGGCGTAGACGCGGCCCATCGGGTCAGGCCTGCTTCTTGGCGCCGCGGCCGCCGGCCGGTTTCGGCGTGTGCTTCGCGCAGTAGTCGGTGTAGAAGCCGTCGGCGTCCTTCGCCGCGGTCTCCCCGCACTCCATGCACGGGTACAGCCCCGGCTCGTCCTCCTCAAGGCCTGTGCCGCCGGTCAGGTCAGCCTCCTGGACCGGCGACGCAGACGTCTCGGGGGCGCCCTCGGGCGAGCACGGCACCAGTACCTTCGCACGGACCTGCGCGTCGATCGCGTCGGGCAGCGGCAAGCTGAACCCAAACACGCCTCCGCTGGTCTCGTGGCGGTACCAGACGTCGATCTCTTCCGAGGACATGGGGAACTCTCCTATCCGCGCGGCCCGGCCGGCGCGTAGGCCTGGTTCAGGATCGCGATGGTGGTGACGCCGAGCGTGCCGGTGAAGTTCAGCAGGATCGACCCGTCGGGCTGCATGATCTGGGCCGAGGTGAACGGCCCGAGGTAGTACACGCCAACGGTGTTGACGTTGAACGTCAGGTCGCCGGCGTTCGCCGACGGGAACGGCACCGCCTCGTGCGGCACGTCGGTCTGGGGCTGGGTGGCCTTGACGACGATGGAGAACGCGGTGCCGGCAGTGGTGGTGTTCACCACCAGGCGGATGCGTTCGGGCAGAAACCCGGCCTGCTTGTAGTTCAGGCCGGCGTTGATGCCGGAGAACAGCGAGGCGGGGATCGACAGGCCGCTGCTGACGTCGCCGGCGACCAGGCTGTACGCGGTCGGCGCGCCGATCGAGGCGTTCGGGTTGGAGGTGGCGACGTTCGCTGCGACCAGGGGTGTGGTAGCGGTCATGATCAGGCTCCTTAGATCCCGGCCGGGCGGGTGACGTAGGCGACCGCGAGCCGCTCCGGGGCGATGACCTTGGCGCCGTAGACGTGCAGGCCGCGGACCGCGTCGGCGAACTTCGTCTGGAGCCGGAGCGCCTCGGTCTTGACGATCTGGTTCGCGAACGTGATCGCCGACGGGTGCCCGGCCTGGATGATCCAGTTGGAGCCGGAGTAGTTGACCGCGTTGTTCGACACCAGCACGTTGAACTTGCCGAGGCGGCCCATGAAGCCGTTGGCCATGACCTCGCCGGCGCCGCCGGAGGAGTTCGGGTACTGCACGAACGCCGCGGTCTCGGTGATCAGGCCTTCGGCCCACGGTGGCACGATGATGTAGCGGCGGCCGTCGTTGGGGACGTTGGCCTCGGTGAGTTTCACACCGAGCGGCAGCACGACCTGGGTGTAGAAGTCCGCGGGCGTGGTGGTGGAGAACACCGCCGGGGTCTTCGGGGAGCCGCTGCTGCCGATGGAGTTGGCCGGCGCGGCGGAGGTGTACAGGCCGGCGACGAACTGGTCGGCGGCGTCGGAGACCTTGTAGCCGGCCTTGTTCTCCATGAAGTTGAGCATGTTGCCGGCGGCCTGTGCGGCGTCGACGTCGTCGACGGACACCGCGAAGTACTTGGCCTGATCGATCAGGACGGTCTGGCCGGTGTCGTTCGGCGTCTCGTAGGTGATGGTGCCGTTCGGGGAGTAGTCCGAGACGGTGGGGTCGGCGATGCTGGTGATGTTGACGGAGTCACCGGCTCCGGTGATCTCGCCCTCGTAGTCGTGGTTGACGACGTATTCGGAGCCGAAGACGAGCTGCTTCTCCAGGCTGCCGA
>Ga0136846_1240421_pt1 | contig 18371 bp, 20 predicted proteins | sample HopSoiMetagenom2_FD_96841 | JGI IMG/M metagenome (GOLD analysis project Ga0136846, IMG submission 96841) | Grasslands soil microbial communities from Hopland, California, USA - 2 Assembly 2016 (version 4) | ecosystem: Environmental > Terrestrial > Soil > Grasslands | place: USA: Hopland...
GAAGTCCGCCCGGAGCCCGTTGCGCAGCTTGATGTCGTTCACGCGGTGGTCGCCGCGCAGCATGAGCAGCACGAGGCCGCGGCCGTCGACGATGATCGGGAACGCCTTGAGCAGCGCGCCCTTCGGCACGCCGAGCGCGCCCGCGACCTGCTCGACGGTCGTGAGCCCGGGCGTGTGGACCTCCTCGGGCGCCGGCGGCGCCGCCGGCAGCTCGACGGGCTGGGGATCGGCGCGCGCCACCTCGACGTTGGCCGCGTAGCCGGGCGCGAGCGCGACGTCGTTCTCGCCCGCCGGGCAGGGCGCCATGTACTCGTGCGCCCCCGAGCCGCCCATCATCCCGACGTCGGACTCGACCCGGTACCACTCCAGCCCGCTGCGATCGAAGATCCGGTCATACGCCGCGATGTGCTTCTCGTAGGAAGCCTGCAGCCCCTCCTCGTCGCGGTCGAAGGAGTAGGAGTCCTTCATGATGAACTCCCGCGTGCGCAGGACGCCGGCGCGCGGGCGCGGCTCGTCGCGCTCCTTCGTCTGGAAGTGGTAGAGGATGAGCGGCAGGTCGCGGTAGGAGCGCACGACCTGGGCCACGTGCGTGGTGACCGCCTCCTCGTGGGTCATCGCCAGGACCATCGGCGCGTGGCGGCGGTCCTCGAGCCGGAACAGCTCGGGCCCGACGGAGTCGTAGCGGCCGCTGCGCTGCCAGATGTCGGCCGGGTTGAGGACCGGCATGAGCATCTCCTGCCCGCCGATGGCGTCGATCTCCTCGCGCACGATCTGCACGATCTTCTGATGCACGCGCCACCCGGCCGGCAGCCACGTCCACAGCCCCGACCCGAGCTGGCGCACGAGGCCGGCGCGCACCATCAGCTTGTGCGAGATCGCCTCGGCGTCGGCGGGCGGCTGGCGCTCGGTCGGCAGCAGGAGCTCGGAGAGGCGCACGGCGCGGCGAACACTAGCGGTAGGCTCGAAGGCCGCAGACGAGAAGCCGACGAAAGGAGCACCGCATGCCCTACGAGGTTCCGCCCCTGCCGTACGACTACGCCGCGCTGGAGCCGCACATCGACGAGCAGACGATGCGGCTCCACCACGACAAGCACCACCAGGCCTACGTCGACAAGGCCAACGACGCGCTGTCGGGCACCGACTTCGACGGCCAGCCGATCGAGGAGGTCCTGCGCAACCTCTCGAGCCTGCCCCAGGACAAGCAGGCGGTCGTGCGCAACAACGGCGGCGGGCACGCCAACCACACGCTGTTCTGGGAGTCGATGAGCCCCAGCGGCGGCGGTCAGCCGTCCGGCGGGCTGGCCGACGCGATCAACGACGCGTTCGGTTCCTTCGACGCGTTCAAGGAGCAGTTCGAGGCCAACGGCGTCGCGCAGTTCGGCTCGGGCTGGACGTGGCTGGTGCTCGACGGCGGCGAGCTCAAGCTCACGAAGACGCCCAACCAGGACAGCCCGGTGCTGGAGGGCCAGACGCCGCTGCTGGGCAACGACGTCTGGGAGCACGCCTACTACCTGAAGTACCAGAACCGCCGGCCCGAGTACCTCAAGGCCTGGTGGAACGTCGTCGACTGGAACAAGGTCGCCGAGCGCTACGCGGCGGCCCGCCAGACGGCGGCCGCCTGACGCTTCACGCGCGGCTGAAGCGGCGGCCGGCGACCGGCGAGGCCTCCTCGTCGATCGCCGGCCCCGCGTCCGCTTCACGGCGCGCCTGCTCGGCCTCCAGGGCGGCCAGGCGCTCGGGCGTCATCGCCGTCGCGTCCTCGTTGTCCGACAGCCAGCGCGCCGCCTCCGCCGCGGCCGCCTCGTCGCGGACGACCTGCTTGCCGGCCGCGTAGTACTTGTCGATCTCGGCGAACAGCTCGTCGACGAGGCGCTCGGTCCGGACCTTCTTCAGCGGCTCGCCCTTCGAGAAGATCATGCCGGCGTCCTTGGCGCCCGTGATGCCGAAGTCGGCGTGACGCGCCTCGCCGATCCCGTTGACCGCACAACCGAGGATGGAGACCTCGATCGGGTCCTCGTAGGCGGCGAGGCGGCGCTCGACCTCCATCACGACGGAGTCCATGTCGAACTGCAGGCGCCCACAGGTCGGGCAGGCGATCAGCACCGGCCCGCGGTCGCGCAGCTTCAGCGCCTTGAGGACCTCCCACGCCACCTTGACCTCCTCCTCGGCGTGGAAGGTCGACAGCGAGATCCGGATCGTATCTCCGATGCCGTCGGCCAGCAGCGTGCCGAGGCCGACCGCGCTCTTCAGCGACCCCGACCACTTCGTGCCCGCCTCGGTCACGCCGAGGTGCAGCGGGTAGGGGATGCGCTGCGCGAGCAGGCGGTTGGAGGCGATCGTGTTCGGCACGCTCGTCGACTTCATCGAGACCTTGAAGTTGTTGAAGTCCAGGCGCTCCATGAGCTCGACCGTCTCCACGGCGGCGGTCACCAGCGCCTGCACCGGGTTCGTGAACTCCAGGTCGCGCAGGTGCCTGGGCAGCGAGCCGGAGTTGACGCCGACGCGCAGCGGCGTCCCGAGCTCCTTGGCGCGTGCGACCACCTCGGCCACCTTCTCCGGGCCGCCGATGTTGCCCGGGTTCAGGCGCACGCAGGCGGCGCCGGCGTCGAGCGACTTCAGCGCGAGCGTGTGGTTGAAGTGGATGTCGGCGATCACCGGGATCGGCGACTCCAGGACGATCGTCTTGAGCGCCTCGGCGTCCTGCTCGCGCGGGACGGCGACGCGGACGAGGTCGGCGCCGGCCTCCGCGACCCGCCGGATCTGCGCCATGGTCGCGGGAAGATTGGCGGTCTCCGTCTTGGTCATCGTCTGCACCACGACCGGGGCGCCGCCCCCGACCGGGACGCCGCCGACGGTGATCTGCCGCTGAGAGGCCATGCAGCCATGATACGAACGGCCCTGTGGGCCTGGACGTGTATGAGACGGCGCGCTCGCGCCTGTGCGCGCGGGTCGCCTCGCCGCTCGCCGCGCGCGCCCGTCGCCGCCGTCACGAGCGGCTGTTCCCGCTGACCGGCGTGTGGCCGGGGATGCGGATCGTCGACGTCGGGTGCGGGGCGCTGGGCCTGCGCGCGCTCGAGCCGGAGCTCGACATCACGGGCGTGGACCTCGATCCGCGTCCCGACTACCCCGGCCCCTTCGTGCAGGCCGACGCCGCCGAACGCCTGCCCTTCGCCGACGGGGAGTTCGACCTCGCCTATTCCTCGTCGGTGATCGAGCACGTCCGCCCGCAGCGGCGCGGGCGCTTCGCCGCCGAGCTGCGCCGCGTCGCGCGCGGCTTCTACGTGCAGACGCCGGCGTGGTCGTTCCCGGTCGAGCCGCACGCGCTGCTGCCCTTCGCGCACTGGCTGCCGGTCGCCCTGCGCGGCCGCTACTGGCGGCTGGGCGCCCAGGGGCATTGGGAGGACATCGCGCTGCTGCGCCGCTCCGAGATGGAGGCGTTGTTCGGACCGACCGTGATGGCCGAGCGCTTCGGCCCGCTGGTCAAGAGCTGGGTCGCGATCGCGCCGGTGGGGCGCGCGTAGCCCGCGGCGCGCTACCGCGCGCCGAAGCCCTCGCCGGTCAGGCGCCCGATGTCGTTGGAGAGCCCGACGACGAACAGGAAGGCCACGAGCATGAAGCCGACGACGCTCGCGCGCTCCATCACGCGGAAGGGGATCGGGCGCCCGCGCACGCGCTCGGCCACCGCCCAGAAGATGTGCCCGCCGTCGAGCGGCAGGAACGGGAAGAGGTTGACGACGGCCAGCGAGAGCGAGATCACCGCCAGCACCTGGATCGCCCGAACCGTGTCGAACTGGAACGACTGGCGCGTGGCCTCGTAGGAACCGACCACGCCCGAGACCTGCTTGCGGGCCTGCGGGTCGTAGAAGATCTTGACGATCGAGGACACCGTCAGCCTCGTGATGTTCCACATCCCGGTGACGGTCTGCGACGCGGCCGGGCCCGGGGCGAGCCGGTCGTAGCGCCCGCCGTAGACGAAGCCGAGCAGCATGGCCTTGGCCTGCGCGTCGTAGCGCGGCCTGATGTGCAGCGTGAGCTGCCGTCCGTCGCGCTTGACGACGACGGCCGCCGCGGTCGTCGCCCGGCAGCCGTTCTTCGGCGGCGTCGCGGCGCAGCCGTGCGTGTTGACCTCCCGGCGCAGGGCGCGCTGGCGGGCCGCGACCTCGTGGTCGGAGAGCCCGCGCACGTAGCCCGGTCGCCCGTCGACGGAGAGGATGCGGTCGCCCGGCTGCAGGGCCGCCGCCGCCGGGGTGCCGGCCTGGATCTGGTCGACGACGATGTCGCTGCGGAACACGCCCTTGGCGACGAACAGCCCGAAGATGAGCACGAAGGCGATGAGCAGGTTCATCGCCGGGCCCGCGCCGATCACGACCACGCGCTTCCAGACGGGCTGGCGAAGGTAGGCCCGCGGCGCCACCTCCGGCGGCAGCTCCTCGTTCGGGCTCATGCCGCTGATCTTCACGTAGCCGCCGAGCGGCACGGCGCCCACGCCGTACTCCGTCTCCCCCCGTCGCACCTTGGCCAGGATCGGCGGGAAGAAGAGCATGAAGCGCTCGACGCGCATGCCGACGGCCTTCGCCGCGGTGAAGTGGCCGAACTCGTGGAGGATGATCAGCGCCGCGAAACCGGCGAAGGCCAGGAACCAGCTCACGCCCCCCAGTGTGGCAAGGCGACGTAAGGCCCCGATCAGGCCCGGACGGCGACGAGCTCGGCCGCGACGGCGCGCGCGTCGCGATCGGCCTCGTAGAGCGAGTCGAAGGCCCGCACGGGGTGGGCGCCCAGGCGCTCGAGGGTCGCCTCCACGACGGCCGGGATGCCGAGGAAGTCGAGGCGGTTGCCGAGGAAGGCGTGCACCGCGACCTCGTTGGCGGCGTTCAGGACGCAGGGCGCGGTTCCGCCGGCCACGGCCGCCGCGCGGGCCAGCCGCAGCGCCGGGAACGCCTCGACGTCAACGGGCTCGAAGGTCAGCGCGCCCACCTGCGCGAGGTCGAGCGGGCGGACGGGGAGCTCGACGCGCTCGGGGTGATGCAGCGCGTAGGCGATCGGCACGCGCATGTCCGGGTGACCGAGGTGGGCGAGCGCCGCGCCGTCGGCGAGGGTCACGTAGGAGTGGACGATCGACTGCGGGTGGACCACGACGTCGATGCGCTCGTACGGCGTGCCGAACAGATGGTGGGCCTCGATGACCTCCAGGCCCTTGTTCATCAGGGTCGCCGAGTCGATCGTGATCTTGCCGCCCATCGCCCACGTGGGGTGGGCGAGCGCCTCGTCGACCGTCACGCCCTCCAGGTCGGCGCGCCGGCGGCCGCGGAACGGCCCGCCGGAGGCGGTCAGGACGAGTCGCTCGACCGCCCCGGGCGGCTCGTGGGCCACGAGCTGGTGCAGCGCCGAGTGCTCGGAGTCGACCGGCACGATCCGGGCGCCCGTCGCCTCGGCGAGCTGCATGACGAGCTCGCCCCCGACGACCAGCGACTCCTTGTTGGCCAGGGCGAGGTCGATGCCCTCCCCCAGCGCGGCGATGGTCGGCCCCAGCCCGGCCGAGCCGACGAGCGCGTTGAGGACGAGGTCGGGCTGGGACTCGAGCACGAGGCGCACGAGCCCCTCGGCGCCGCCGAGCACCTGGCCGCCGGTCCACGCCTCGGCAGCGCGCGCGGCGGCGTCGGCGTCGGCGAGCGCGACGCGCGTCACGCCGAGCTCGCGGGCCTGGGCGACGAGCGCCTCCCACGCCCGGCCGGCCGACAGCCCGACGACCTCCAGGTCGTCCGAGCGCGCCACGACGTCGAGCGCCTGCGTGCCGATCGAGCCCGTCGAGCCGAGAATGAGCAGGCGGCGCGCCACGGCGCCCCATTCTAGGAGTGGTTGACTTGGCGGCATGACGCCCAAGCGGGGGGCGCTGCTCGCGGCCATCCTCGGCTCCACCGTCGTGTCGATCGACGCCAGCGTGGTGAACATCGCGCTGCCGCACATCACCGACGACCTCGGGGGCGGCCTGGCGGGCCAGCAGTGGGTCGCCAACGCCTACCTGCTGACGCTCGCCTCGCTGATCCTGATCGCCGGCTCGCTGTCGGACCTCTTCGGCGAGCGGCGCGTGTTCGTCGCGGGCGTCGCCGGGTTCGGCGCCTTCTCGCTGCTGTGCGCGCTCGCGCCGTCGATCGAGGTGCTCGTCGCCGCGCGCGCGCTGCAGGGCGTCTCCGGCGCCCTGCTGACCCCCGCCTCGCTGGCGATCATCGTGTCGGTCTTCCCGCCCGACGAGCGCGGCGCCGCGATCGGCTCCTGGACGGCATGGAGCGGCATCGGCTTCGTCCTCGGGCCGCTGATCGGCGGCCAGATCGTCGACGTCGCCTCGTGGCGCTGGGTCTTCTGGATCAACCTGCCGCTCGTGCTGATCACGCTGGCCGTCGCCGCGCAGTACGTGCCGCGCGGCGGCCGCGTCGCCGGCGACGCCCCGCGGCGGCCGATCGACGCGACGGGCGCGGCACTGGCCGCCCTCGGCCTCGCGGGCGTGAGCTTCGCGCTGATCGAGCAGCCCGTGCTGGGCGCCTCCGACCCCGCGGTGTGGGTGCCGCTGGCCGGCGGCGTCGCCGCGCTGGTCGCCTTCGTCGCGGTCGAGGCGACCTCCGATCACCCCATGCTGCCCCTACGGCTCTTCCGGCGGCGCAACTTCTCGGTGGCGAACGCCGAGACGCTCGCGATGTACGGCGGGATGGCGATCACCGGCTTCTTCCTGCCGCTCTTCCTGCAACAGGAGGCCGGATGGAGCGCGCTTGAGGCGGGCGCGACCGTGCTCGTGCCGACGATCACGATGTTCCTGTTGAGCCGCCGCTTCGGGGCCCTGGCCGACCGCTACGGCCCGCGCTGGTTGATGGCGATCGGGCCGCTGCTGATCGCCGCGGGCTTCCTGCTGCTGACCAGGGTCGACGCGACGGCGACGTTCGTCGCCGACGTGTTGCCCGCGATGGTCGTCTACGCGCTCGGCCTCGCGGTCACCGTCGCGCCGCTGACCGCGACCGTGCTGGCCGACGCCGACGAGACCGACGCCGGCATCGCCTCGGCCATCAACAACGCGATCGCCCGCACCGCGGGCCTGCTGGCCACGGCCGCCGTCGGAGCCCTGCTGGCGTCGACGTGGCAGGTCAAGCTCGACGACATCGTGGCGCGCCAACGGCTCAGCGGTCCGGCGGCGGCCGCGGTGCAGTCGGCGCGCGACCGCGCGCTGACGCGCGTGACGCCCGGGCCCGCAGTGCCTCCCGCCGAGCGGGCGCGCATCGAGGTGGCCGTCGCCCGCGCCGGCGCGCAGACCTTTCACGTGGCCGCCGCGGTCGGCGCCGCGATGCTGACCGTCGCGGGCGTGCTGGGCGGGGCGCTCCTACGCAATCCGCGGCGCCGGACGGAGGCCGAGTGTTGCCCCGGCGGTGCGCTCGTCGGCGCGTCCGAGGAGCTTGCGCGCGCGGCGTAGCGCGGTCGCGGCGTGGCTTGAGCCACAACGGTGCGTGCGCGCGGGCCTGCGCGCAAGCGTGAGCGCCTACAGCAGGGCCTGCCAGACCCAGTAACCGGCCACCGCCGCGAAGAGCACCGCGTCGAGGCGGTCGAGCGCGCCGCCGTGCGGTCCGAAGAACGCGCCGGTGTCCTTGACGCCCGCGTCGCGCTTGAAGAACGACTCGAACAGGTCGCCGATCGGCGCGGCGAGGCAGACGGCGCCCCCGAGGATCAGCGCGTCGACCCCGGACAGCCAGTCCTGGTAGAGCCCGGCGAACCAGACGGCGGCGACGCCGATCACGTACCCGATGACCAGCCCCTCCCAGGTCTTGCCGGGCGAGATCGAGGGCGCGAGCCGGTGGCGACCGAACACCTGGCCGCCCGTCATCGCCGCCGAGTCGCCGATGAACACGCCCACCGCCACGTCGACCACGATGCCGTCGCCGTGCGGGGAGCCGCGCAGCAGCACGGCGTGCGCCAGCGCCAGGCCGATCCAGGCCAGGCCGAGGAGCGTCAGCGAGACGCCGCCCGGCGTCCCGCGCGGACGCTGGGCCAGCGAGACGAGGAAGACGACCGGGAAGCAGGCCACGAAGGCCAGCAGCACGGTGCCGGTGTCGTCGTAGAGCGCCGCGGCGAGCAGGCCCAGCAGCCCGGCGAAGCCGGCCAGGCGGGCGGGGCGGGTCTGCGGATAGAGGTTGAAGAGCTCGTGCAGGCAGATGAGGCCGAGGACGGCCATGCCCGCCGCGAAGACCTCGCCGCCCTCGGCGATGATGAAGATCGCAAAGGCGATCGCCGGGATCGCGACGAGGATGCGCGCGCCCATGCGCGAGCCGCCGGGGGGCCGGCGCGCCGTGCGCCGGCGCTGCGACGTCGCCACCTCACCTACCCCCGAAGCGCCGGCGCCGTGAGGCGTACTCCTCGAGCGCCGCCTCGAAGGCCTCGCGGGAGAAGTCGGGCCACAGCTCGCCCCGGAAGACCAGCTCGGAGTACGCCGTCTGCCACAGCAGGTAGTTCGACATCCGCTGCTCGCCGCTTGTGCGGATGACGGGGTCCGGGTCGTGCATCTCGGGGGCGTAGAGCAGCGCCCGGAACGCCTGCTCCCCACCGCCGTCGTACCGCTGCGCGGCGTCGAGGATCTCCGCCCGCCCGCCGTAGTTGAAGGCCACGAAGAGCGTGATGCGGTCGTTGGCCGCAGTCTCGCGCTCGGCCCACTCCATCTGCTCGAGCAGGGCGGGCGCGACCCGGTCGCGGCGGCCGATGAAGCGCATCCGCACGCCCTCCTCCTTGAGCTCCGGCGTCTCGGACAGAATGCGCTCGGAGAACATCCGCATCAGGGCGGCGACCTCCTGCAGCGGCCGCGACCAGTTCTCGGTGGAGAACGAGTAGACGGTCAGCTCGCGGATGCCGAGGTCGGCCGCGTCGCGCAGGCGCGCCTTGACGACGTCGGCTCCGGCGCGGTGCCCCTCCTCGACCGCGAGCCCGCGGGCCTGCGCCCAGCGGCCGTTGCCGTCCGTGATGATCGCGACGTACCGCGCGGCGCGGCGGTCGTGCCCCTCCGCCGCGGGGTCGGCCATCACACCTCGAGGATCTCCGCTTCCTTGTGCTTGAGCAGCGCGTCGAGCTCGTGGACGCGCTCGTCGGTGAGCTTCTGGAGCTCGACCTCGGCCCGGTGCTCGTCGTCGGCGCCGACCTCGCCGTCGTCCTTGAGCTCGCGCAGGTCATGCATGATGTCGCGCCGTACGTTGCGGATGGCGACGCGGCCCTCCTCGGCGATGTGGCGCACGACCTTGACGAGCTCGCGGCGGCGCTCCTCGTTGAGCTCGGGGATGATGAGCCGGATGAGGCGGCCGTCGTTGCCCGGGTTGAGGCCGAGGTCGGCCTCACGGATCGCCTTCTCGATGCTCTTGATCGACGACTGGTCGAAGGGCTGCACGGTCAGCATGCGCGCCTCGGGCGCGTGGATCGTGGCCAGCTGCTTGAGCGGGGTGGCCGCCCCGTAGTAGTCGACGACGACGCGGTCCAGCAGGGCGGGCGACGCGCGGCCGGTGCGCACCGAGGTGAACTCCTGAGCCGTCGCCTCGACCGACTTGCCCATGCGCTCGCGCGCGTCCGCGATCAGTTCGTTCGTGATCTCGCTCATGCCGTCGCCACCAACGTCCCCACCCTCTCGCCGGACACTATCCGTTCGATGTTGCGCGGGTCGTCCATGTTGAAGACGTAGATGGGGAGATCGTTCTCCATGCAGAGCGTCAGTGCCGTCAGGTCCATCACGCGCAGGCGACGCTCGAGCGCCTCCATGTGGCTGATCTGCTCGATGAACTCGGCCGAGGGCTCGGTCCGCGGGTCGGCCGTGTAGACGCCTTCCACGCCGTTCTTGGCCATGAGCAGGGCCTCGGCGTGGATCTCGATCGCGCGCAGTGCGGCGGCGGTGTCGGTGGTGAAGAACGGATTGCCGGTGCCGGCCGCGAAGATCACCACGCGGCCCTTCTCGAGATGGCGCATCGCCCGGCGGCGGATGTACGGCTCGGCCACCTCCTGGACGTGGATGGCCGACTGCACGCGCGTGTCCACGCCCAGCTTCTCGAGCGCGTCCTGCAGCTGCAGCGCGTTGAGCACGATCGCCAGCATGCCCATGTAGTCGGCCGTCGCCCGGTCCATGCCGGCCGCGGCGCCCGATATGCCGCGGAAGATGTTCCCGGCGCCCAGGACGATCGCGATCTCCACGCCGCGGTCGTGCGACTGGCGGACCTGCTCGGCGACCGCCTTGAGCCGCTCGGGGTCCGTGCCGTAGTCGCGGGAGCCCATGAGCGACTCCCCCGAGAGCTTGAGGAGGACGCGCCGGAAGGCGGGCGGACTTCCGTTGAAGTCTCCTGCGCTCATGGCGTCGTCCCGGATGGCGCCCTACTCGCCGACCTGGAAGCGTGCGAAGCGGCGGATGACGACGTTCTCGCCGGTCTTGGCCGAGAGGTCGCCGCGCAGCTGCTCGATCGTCTTGCCCTCGAACCGCTCGGCGTTGACGTGCTCCTGGTTGAGCAGCACGACCTCGCCCAGCCACTTGCGCAGCATTCCCTCGACGATGCGGGGACGGACCTGCTCCGGCTTGTCGGCGGCCTGCTGCTCGAAGACCCGGATCTCGGCGTCCCTGGCCTCCTGCGGGACATCGTCCTCAGAGACGTAGCGGACGCTCGGCGAGGCGGCGACGTGCATCGCGACGTCGCGGGCGAACGCGACGAAGTCGTCGTTGCGGGCCACGAAGTCGGTGTTGCAGTCGACCTCGACGAGGACCCCGACCCGGCCCGGCGGGTGGATGTAGGCCTGCACGGTGCCCTCGGCCGCCTCGCGGTCGGCGAGCTTGCCGATCCTGTTGCCCATCCGGACGCGCAGGATCTCGACGGCCTTGTCGAAGTCGCCGTCGGCCTCCTGGAGGGCGGTCTTGCAGTCCATCATGCCGGCGCCGGTGGCCTGGCGCAGCGCCTTGACGTCGGCGGCGGTGATCGCGCGGGTGCTCATGCGGTGGTGCTGTCCTCGGTGTTCTGGGTCTCTGGCGTCGGCTCGTCGACGCGCGCGTCACTGCCGGTCTCCTGGCCGGGCACGTCGTCGACGACGACGTCCTGACGCACGCCCGCGTCAGGGAACTCGTCGCTGGCGGGCGGCGCCGGATCGGGCGACCCGCCCTTGACGTTGTCGCGCTGCTCGGGCGCGATCGGGCGCTCGGCGGCCTGGCGGATCGCGGCGCTGGCGTCGGGCCCCTGGCGTCCGGCCTGGGCCAGGACCTCGGCCTCGGCGGCCTCCTGCAGCGCGCGATCCTGCGGCGCGGCCGCGGCGGCGGCGACCTCGCGCGGCCCGACCTCCATCTGGCCCGGCTGTGCGGCCACGCCCTCCACGGTCGCGACCTCCTCTTCGGTGGTCGCGGCCTCGGCGGCCAGCTCGTGCTCGCGGCGGACGCGCTCCTCGGCCTCGCGCCGGGCCTGCTCCTCGGCCTCACGCCGGGCGGCGTCGGCCTGCGCGTGGTAGACGAGGCTGCCCTCGCGCACGATGTCGCCGATCGCGTGCGTGATGACCGCGCACGAGCGGATCGCGTCGTCGTTGCCCGGGACCACGTACTCGATGCCGTCCGGGTCGCAGTTGGTGTCCACCAGCCCGATGATGGGGATGCGCAGGCGCTGCGCCTCGCGCACGGCGATCGCCTCGGTCTTGAGGTCGACGACGAACATGGCGTCGGGCGGCCGCTGCATGTGCTTGACGCCGCCGAGGTTGGCGCGCAGCTTCTCGAGGTCGGCCTGCGCGGCCAGGCGCTCGCGCGTGGGCAGCAGCGCGAGCTGGCCCTCCGCCTCGTAGCGCTCGAGGTCGTGCAGACGGCGGATCCGCTGACTGATCGTCTGGAAGTTCGTGAGCAACCCGCCCAGCCAGCGGTTGTTGACGTACGGCATGCCGGCGGCGTCGGCCACCTCGGCGATCGCGTCGCGCGCCTGCTTCTTCGTGCCCACGAACAGCACCGTGCCGCCGCGATGCGCCACGCCCGAGGCAAAGTCCTGCGCCTGGTCGAGCAGCTGCTGGGTCTTGAGAAGGTCGATGATGTAGATGCCGCCGCGCTCGCCGTAGATGAAGCGGCGCATCTTCGGGTTCCAGCGACGTGTCTGGTGGCCGAAGTGAACTCCTGCCTCCAGCAGGTCCCTGATGCCGATCTGGGCCATGCGGGTGCTCCCTTGGTGGGTCGAGGTACTTCAAGCCCGGTCGGCGCCGATCGGCGGACCCGGGGCGCGCAGCGGTGCGGCCACCGGGCCAGGGCCGCCGGGGCGGTCCGTCCAGGGTCGGGGACTACAGGTTCGCTCGATTCTACGAAAGATCGGCGCGCGGCCCCTCCGCGCGCGCCAGCGCCGTGCGCAGGTCGGCCGGGAGCCGCGAGGTGACGTCGACCGTCGCGCCGGTGACCGGGTGCACGAACGCCAGGCGGGCGGCGTGCAGGAACTGGCGCTCGAGGCCGAGCAGGCCGGGCGTGCCGTACTCGGGGTCGCCGGCGACCGGATGGCCGATCGCGCGCAGGTGCGCGCGAATCTGATGCGTGCGGCCTGTGTCCAGGCGCACGCGCAGGAGCGTGGTCGCCGGCAGCGACCGGTCGATGGCGAAGTGCGTGACGGCCGCGCGCGGCTCGTCGGTGTCGGTGCTCACGCGCGTCCGGACTCGGCGGTCCCGGCCCAGCGGTGCGTCGATGGTCCCCGTACGCGCGGGCGGGCGGCCCTCGACCAGGGCCAGGTAGTCGCGGGTGAGCTCGCGCCGCTGCAGCGCCTCGCGGAGCGCGCGGTGGACGCGCTCGGACTTCGCGACGACCAGCAGGCCCGAGGTGTCCTTGTCGAGCCGGTGCACGATGCCTGCGCGGCCCTCCTCGCCGCCCGCCGCGCGTCCGGCCAGCGCCTGGCTGAGCGTCCCGGTCGGGTGTCCGGCCGCCGGGTGCACGACGACGCCGGCCGGCTTGTCGATCACGAGCACATGCTCGTCCTCGTACGCGACGCGGAAGGGCACCGCCCCGAGCGCGGCCGGCAGCGCGGGCTCGGGGGGCTCGTCGACGACGACGAGCTCCCCGGCGGCCAGGCGGTGGCGCTTGGCCGCCGTCGTGCCGTCGACGGTGACGCGGCCGTCGGCGATCAGGCGCTGCGCACGCGAACGCGAGCCCAGCGGCGCGGCCAGGAACGCGTCCAGCCGCGCGCCGGCGTCCTCAGGCGCTGCGCGGAGCTCCACCGCCGCGCTCCACGACGATCACCAGGGCCACGACGCCGAGCGTGATCGCGACATCGGCGACGTTGAAGGCCGGCCAGTGCGGCACCTTGACGAAGTCCGTGACGGCGCCCTCGCGCACGCGGTCGATGACGTTGCCGAGCGACCCGCCGATGAGCATGCCGGTCGGCAGCCACGCCAGCGGCTTGGCGGCGTGCAGCGCGAAGTAGACCAGCAGCGCGACCACAGCGGCGGCCACGACGACGGCGACGAGCGGCCCTCCCCCGCCCAGCACGCCGAAGGCGACGCCCTCGTTGGTCGTACGCACGAGGTCGACGAAGGCCACGAGCGCTCGTCGCTGGCCGACGTCCAGCGACGAGCGCACGAGCGCCTTCGTGAGCTGGTCGGCGACGAGCACGGCCGCCGCGACGAGCGCGGCCAGGGCCCAGCCGCGCAGACGCGGGTGCCGCGCCATCCTCAGCCGTGGACGAGGTTGACCACGATCGCGCCGACGATCTGCAGCACGAAGATCGCGACGATCGGGCTGAAGTCCAGCGGTCCGATGGTGGGGATGAAGCGCCGGAAGATCGACAGGTACGGCTCGGTCACGTCGCGCAGGAAGCCCAGCACCGCGCCGGACCAGCGCGCGTACGGGACGCGGCCGCCGAAGGCGAAGAACAGCGAGCTGAGGATATAGGCGATGATGAGCAGCGTGTAGACGAGCACGACGGCCCCGATGTAGCCGGCGAGCTCGGTGCGGAAGGTCGCCTCGACCAGGGTCACGCCGACCACCGGCCCCGCTGCAGGACCGCGTCCAAGGCGTCGGAGAAGGCGGCGCGCACGCCGCCGCGCTCGAGCGCGTCGAGCCCGCGCGCGGTCGACCCGCCGGGCGAGGTCACCTGCCGGCGGACGGCCAGCGTGTCGTAGCCGTTGCGCACGAGCAGCTCGGCGGTCCCGGCCAGGGTCTGCACGACCAGCTCGGCGGCGCGGTCGGCGGGCAGCCCGCCGCGCACGCCGGCGTCGACCTCGGCCTCGGCGACCAGGGCGACGTAGGCGGGCGCGCAGCTCATCAGCGCCATCGCCGTGTCGACCAGCGCGTCGTCGAGGACGACCAGGCGCCCGAGCTCACCGAACAGCTCGCGGACGGCCGCGTCGGTCGCCCCGTCCTGGGCGGCGTCGGCGGCCAGGACGACGGCGCCCTGGCGGACCTCGACCGGCGTGCTCGGCAGCACGCGGTAGACGGGGCGGCCGGGGTAGGCGGCGCGGACCGCGGCCAGCGGCGTGCCGCCCAGGATCGAGACGACCGCGCGCGCGTCGTCGCCGATCTCGGCGGCCACCTCGGCCAGTTGCGCCGGCTTGTGGCAGAGCACGACGAGGTCGGCGCGGCGGGCCAGCTCGGCGTTCGTGGCCACCGCCTCGCCGGCGACCTCCTCGGCCAGCGCCCGCGCGCGCGCATCGACCACGTCGGTGCAGAGCACGGGCCGGCCCCAGCCCCGCGCCAGCGCGCGCGCCATGTTCCCGGATCCCACCAGCCCGACCACCATGCCCGCGCCCAACCTTAGAACCTGTTTTCAGAACCGGCGGCGGATCCGTCGACCTTCTGAAAACAGGTCCTCAGCCTCGGAGCGCTGCGCGGCCTGGTCAGGCCTGGTTGAAGAAGCCCTTCTCGATGAGCTGCGCGCGCTCCTCGGCGGAGATCTCGACGTTGCGCGGCGTGAGCATGAAGACGCGGTCGGCGATCCGCTGCATCCCGCCGTCCAGCGCGTAGGTCAGGCCGCTGGCGAAGTCGATCAGGCGCTTGTTGAGGTCGTTCTCGGTCGACTGCAGGTTGAGGACGACCGGGATGCCGTCCTTGAACTTGTCGGCGACCTGCTGGGCGTCGTTGAAGCTCTTGGGGATCACCAGATGCACGCGCACCCCGCTGCGTCCGTTGCCGCGACCCCCGACGGGCCGCAGCACCGTGGTCGGCCGCGCCGGCTCGTCCTCCTCGGCGAAGATGTCGTCGATCTCGTCGCGCCGCCGGCGGCCGCCCATGCGGCGCACGTCGGCGTGCTCACGACCGCGGTCCTCGGACTCCGGCTCGTAGGGCTCGTCCTCGTAGGTGTCGCGCTCCTCGGCCAGGCCGAAGTAGACGAGCGCACGGTGCCATGAGTCCTTGAAGGCCATACCCGAGCAAGGCTACTCCGTCCGGGCGAAAAGTCCTGCTCGTTTCGAGCGCCCTCAGCGGAAGAGCACCGAGCCCAGGCGGAGGATCGTGGCGCCCTCCTCGACGGCCACGCGGTAGTCCTGGCTCGTGCCCATCGACAGCTCGCGCAGGCCGTGCGCGGCGGCCAGCTCGGCCAGCGTCGCGAACCAGCGCCGGCTGTCCTCCGCCTGCCGGGCCAGCGGCGGCATCGTCATCAGGCCCACGACCCGGCACGGGACGCGCTCCAGGAAGTCGGAGAGGTCGACCGGCGCCACGCCGCTCTTGCCCTCCTCGTCGGCGACGTTGACCTCGACGAGGACCTCGGTCTGCGACGTGCCGTGCCTGGCCAGCTCGCGCAGGGCGGAGTCGCTGGCCACCGAATGGATCCAGCGCACGAGCGGCAGCACCTGGCGCACCTTGCGGCTCTGCAGGTGGCCGATGAAGTCCCACGTCAACTCGGGGTGGGCTGTCGCCTTGCGCTCGAGCTCCTGGGCGCGGTTCTCGCCGGCGAGCCGCACGCCGCCGGCGGCCAGGGCGTCCAGCTCCTCCGGCGGGACGTACTTGACCGCGGCCAGGATCTCGACGTCGGCAAGGTCGCGCCCGGTCGCCGCGATCTCGTCGCGGACCCGGTCGAGGTTCGACCGCACGTGATCGGGGTCGATCCCGCGGATCAGGTCGACCACGTCAGGCCCGCCTGCCGGCCCGTGATCCCGCCGTCGCGCCGGTGGCTGAAGAACAGCCGGGGGTCGGCGCACATCGTGCACAGGCCGCTGTCGTGGACCTCGTCGACGCCGGCCGCCGCCAGCTGGCCGGCCGCGATGGCCTTGAGGTCCAGCGTGCGGCCGGCGGTCCCGAACGCGGCGTGCACGTCGGGTCCGACCTCGTAGCAGCACGCGCCGGCCCCCGGCCCGATCGCCGCGACGAGGTCGCCCTGCGGCGACCGGGCGCGGACCGCGGCCACGGCCGCCGCGACGATCCCGCCGGCGAGCCCGCGCCAGCCCGCGTGCACCATGGCCACGGCGCCGGGCGCGAGGAGCGCGATCGGGAGGCAGTCGGCGACGGACACGAACGGCGCGACCCCGGGCCGGGAGGTGACCTGAGCGTCGGCCTCCTCGTCCGGGACGCCCTCCACCGCGACGTCGACGCCGTGGACCTGGCGGGCCTGCAGCAGCGCCCGCACGGCGGCGCGCGCGCGGACGCGGCGGCGGTTCTCGGCCACCCGGGCCGGGTCGTCGGCGGTCCGCAGGCCGAGGTTCAGCGAGGCGTAGGGTCCCTCGCTGACTCCGCCCCGGCGCGTGGTGAACAGGGCGCAGCCGCCCGGCGCCCGGAGCATCAGGTGTCCGTCCTGCCACCTGAACGGAGCCGGGACGGACGGATCGATCATCGCGGCGGCATCCCGTCGCGCAGCCTATTCCAGCGCCCAGCGCAGTTCGGCCTCGCGGCCGGCCTCACCGTCGTCGAGCTTGCGGTCCAGGGCGCGCCGCAGCCGCTCGCCGATCTCGGGGCCGGGCGACACCCCGGCGGCGAGCAGGTCCTCGCCGGTGATCTCGAGCTGGACGTGGCGCAGGTCGTGCAGCCAGCGCCGCGCGTTCTCGCCGCCGGCCAGGGCGATCGCCTCGACCGGCGCGCCGCGCGCGGCGCGGGCGACCTCCGAGGGCGATCGCGCGGCGCGCAGCGGTGCGCCCGTGACGAAGCGCGAGGCCGCGGCGACGAGGTCGCGCTCGGCCGCGGGGAAGCCCATCGCGTCCAGCCAGCGCAGCAGCGTCCCGACGTCCATCCCGGCGGTGCAGGCGGCGAGGACGACGAGGTCCGCCCGGCCCTCGCCCACCGGCAGCAGCGCGAGCGCCTCGCGCACGGCGCGCTCGCGCACCTCGAAGCCGTCCGGCAGCAGGCGGGGGTTCAGCGCCTGGGCGGCGCGCAGCGCGGCCGGCGGGTCGGGCTCACGCAGCGCGAGGCGCAGCTCGGCGCCGAGGCGCTCGCCGCTGACGGTCGAGGGATCGGCCGCGGCGGCCAGCGCGGCCGTGTGCGGCTCCACCGTGAAGCGCAGGCGCGCCGCGTACCGGGCGACGCGCCACAGGCGCGTGGGGTCGTCCCGGAAGGAGCCATCGTGCAGCACGCGCAGCACGCCGCCGTGCAGGTCCTCGAGCGCGCCCTCGACCGCGGTCAGGGTCCCGAGGTGGTCGAGCGCCATCGCGTTGACCGTCACGTCCCGCCGCAGCAGGTCCTGCTCGATCGAGGCCCAGGCGACGTCGGGCAGGGCGCCGGGCCGTGCGTAGCTCTCCGTGCGAGCGCGGGCGACGTCGTAGACGCAGCCGTCCGTGGTCCGCAGCGTGGCCGTCCCGAAGCGCGCGTGGCGCCGGGCCTCCCCCGGCCCGAGCGCGGCGAGCAGCGGCTCGGGGTCGCCGGCGACGACCACGTCGAGCTCGCGCGGCGGCCGGCCGAGCAGCAGGTCGCGCACGGCGCCGCCGACCAGGGCCGCGTCGCCCACCTGCTCGAGCGCCGTCAGCAGGCGCGCGCCGCACGCAAGCGCGCGCACCGCCCCAAGAGCCTCGGCCGGCGTGTGCATCGCGCGATCCTGCCGGTCGCGTCCTCGCGCCAAGGCGTCGCCTCAGCGGCGCACGGCGATCCCCGCCGCCGCGATCGCCGCCTTGGCCTCGGCGATGGTGTGCACGCGGTAGTGGAAGATCGAGGCGGCCAGGGCGGCGTCGGCACCGGCGCGCAGGGCCTGCGCGAGGTGATCGAGCCGCCCGGCGCCGCCCGAGGCGATGACCGGCACGCTCACCGCCTCGGCCACGGCGCCCGTCAGCGCGAGGTCGTAGCCGTCGTTCGTCCCGTCGCGGTCCATGCTCGTCAGCAGGATCTCCCCCGCGCCGCGCGCGACGCTCTCGCGCGCCCACGCCAGCGCGTCGCGCCCGGTCGGCGTCCGTCCGCCGGCCACGAAGACCTCCCACCCGGCGCTCGGAGCGGCGGGGTCCCGGCGCTTGGCGTCGATGGCCAGCCC
>Ga0136846_1232702_pt1 | contig 18370 bp, 16 predicted proteins | sample HopSoiMetagenom2_FD_96841 | JGI IMG/M metagenome (GOLD analysis project Ga0136846, IMG submission 96841) | Grasslands soil microbial communities from Hopland, California, USA - 2 Assembly 2016 (version 4) | ecosystem: Environmental > Terrestrial > Soil > Grasslands | place: USA: Hopland...
CGCACTGGTGTTTTTCATTTCTCAGGCGTTCACCCGGCCACTTTCGAGTCTGCTGGCTGGAGTCGCAGCCCTGGAACGTGGAGATTTCACCTACGCTCTCGACTTCCGCGGCGGCGACGAAGTGGCGGAACTTGCGCGCGCATTCGATCGCATGCGCGAGAGCCTCGCCAAGACTCAGCAGAACCTGATCGAGTCAGAGCGGTTGGCCACGATCGGCAGAATGGCGAGTTCGATCTCCCATGACCTGCGCCACTCGCTCGCAGCGATCATCGCCAATGCCGAATTTTTGTGCGAGTCTCATCTCTCGCCGGGCCAGCGCGAGGATCTTTATCAGGAAGTCCGGACAGCGGTTGACCGCATGACCGAACTGATTGACTCGCTCTTGGAATTTTCCCGCACCAGTGCTTCCCTGCGTCCCACCTACGGGAGCCTGGAGGATACGGTGGAGAATGCGCTCGACGCGGTCAAATCCAATCCCGAATTTCATGAAGTAAAAGTGGACATTCGTCATACCGGAAGCGTGGAGGGATGGTTCGATCACCGCAAACTCGGCCGCGCGTTCTTCAACCTGTTGCTGAATGCCTGCGAATCGGTGCAGCCAGGGTCTGGACGAATCCAGGTGGAGCTCTGCGAGATCGCTGGCGGGGTCGAGATCAGGATCGCCGACAACGGGCGTGGCATCCCGGCTTCGGTTCGGACTACACTGTTCGAACCCTTCGTGAGTCTTGGAAAAGAAAATGGCACCGGACTGGGATTGACCGTTGTGCAGAAGATTGTCCAGGACCACGGAGGCGAGGTCGCAGTTGAGCGGACTTCGCCCGAAGGCACGGTGTTCCGTATTACTCTTCCGCGTCCCGCACCTGCTCTGGGACTCGGCGAACCGGCAGTAGCGGAAGAGTCTCCGTCCCCGGCAGAGACCAGCGTAAACTCGACCAAACAGGTGTGAGTTCATTTCGTTCTTACAAACGAATAGGACCGCATTCGCTGGAGGGGACCGTGAAGCCATATCCTTTTTCTACCCGCCTTTTGCGATTTTGCGTTGGAGTGCTGGCAATTGCGGCTCCTGCCTTCGCGCAGCAGAACGCGCCGGCGCCGACTTCGGCTGATCAGAGTCTGGCTGACTCGGTGCGCGAACTGCGCGAGCAGGTGCAGGAGCTGCGCGGTGTGGTCGCAGAGATGAAATCGGAGTCCGCGCAATACCGCGCCCAGAGCGACGAGCTGCGCAAGGAACTCGATAACATGCGTGCAGCACAGGGCGGGTCAGCTCCGGCTGCGGCGGCTTCATCTGAGGTCGCCAATACAAGTCGCCCCGTCACCACGCGAGTTGCCGCGCTCGAAGAGACCACACAATTATTGGAAAGTGAAATTCGCGGCCAATATCAAACTAAAGTTGAGAGCGCATCCAAGTACCGGGTGCGATTGTCCGGGCTGGTGCTGCTGAACATGTTCCACAATCGCGGGTCGGTGGACAATCTGGACTTCCCCACCTACGCGAATGCCGGGACCTTCTATGGGTCGCGGCCGGCCTTTGGCGCGACTCTTCGCCAGTCGGAAATCGGCTTTGAGGTCTTCGGTCCGGAGTGGGCTGGTGCAAAAACCAGCGGCGAGGTGCAGGTTGATTTCGGCGGCGGCTTTCCGTCTGCTGCATTCGACGGCGTCAGCACAGGATTAGTCCGCCTGCGCACCGCAAGCGCACATCTTGATTGGACGAACACTTCGCTGGTCGCAGGGCAGGACAGCCTTTTCATTTCGCCGAATTCGCCGACTTCATTCGCATCACTGGCGATCCCAAGCTTCGGGTACTCGGGAAATTTGTGGTCGTGGACTCCGCAGATTCGCGTCGAGCACCGGTTCGCTCTCGGTGGCAACCAGCATTTCACTTTGCAGGGCGGCATTCTCGACAATCTGACCGGAGAGCCTTCCTACGGAACGCGACGCCAGCCCCAAGCCGGGGAGATTTCCGGACAGCCGGCCTACGCGGCACGGACCAGTTGGACTCGAACCGTACAGGGCAGAGATTTGACTATCGGCGCCAGCGGCTACTATTCCCGCCAGAATTGGGGATTCGACTGGGACGTCGATGGCTGGGCCGCCGCTGCCGATTGGCGGATTCCTATTGCCTCGCGGTTCGAACTTTCCGGCGAGTTCTATCGCGGGCGCGCGGTGGGCGGACTAGGCGGGGCCATCGGACAGTCAATTCTATTCAGCGGCAATCCGGCCGATCCCGCTTCGGACTTTCGCGGCGTGAATTCTGCGGGTGGTTGGTCTCAGCTCAAGTTCATGGCCACTCCGCGGCTGGAATTCAACGGTGTATTCGGAGCGGATCGCCCGTTTGCCGCCGACCTTCGCGCATACGCCTCGCCGGTCGGATACTATCCTTGGGTGTTGACCGCAAATCGCAGCGCCATGATGAACTTCGTTTTCCGGCCACGTTCTGATTTGCTGTTCTCCGGAGAATATCGCCATCTGAGAACTTCGCAACCCGTACCCTATTACAGCGCCGACCAGATCAACGTCGTTATGGGAGTACTGTTTTAAGCATGGAACGCATTGTCAAATCGGTGATCGGCCTGGCTCTGCTGATGTGCAGCCTCGCCCGCGCGCAGGACGTGACCCTCTCTGCGCGCGTCAAGATGCTGGACGCCGAAAAGAAAGTTGAATCATCGCACGCCGAAAATGTCGTCGTCTGGCTGACCCCTATTGGCGGCGCAAACCAAAAACCGTTGCCGAAACAGGCCCTCCGCCTCACTCAACACAATAAGAGTTTCGAACCGCACGTCCTGATCATTCCTGTTGGATCGCAGGTGCAGTTCCCCAACCGCGATCCTTTCTTTCACAATGTTTTTTCGCTCTTCGAAGGAAAACGTTTTGACCTGGGCCTTTACGAAGCTGGAACCACGCGCAACGTGAGCTTCGATCGCCCGGGAATCTCTTATATCTTTTGCAACATTCACGCGGAGATGAGCGCGGTGGTGATCGCGCTGGACACGCCCTACTACGGAATCTCGAACCGCAAGGGTGAGTTGGTTATTTCCAACGTTCCGCCGGGCCGCTACACCATGCGCACCTGGTACGAGACAGCCTTGCCGGATTCCCTCGACGCCATGACCAAAGAAATAAACGTCACCGCCTCAATGTCTACTCTTGGGGTCCTGGAAATATCCTCGGGAACCGCAGTCGCACACAAAAATAAATATGGGATGGAGTACGAACCGCCCGCCCCCAGCAGCCCCGCCTACGAACACCCTTAGCGGCCCATTACAACTGACAAGAAATTTACATCGGCATTAAGACGTGTTGACAATCGATTATCCACGCACTCCTAGTCTGATTACATCGTGGACGGGTAAATGCTTCGACCCGTTCCTGGTGGCAGGGTCCCGGGACCTAAAAAATCCAGCCGCTCTCACCTCTTAAGCCTCTGCCAGGAATGGATCGAAAGATTCGTTCGCGAACACTGATCCTTCCCAGGAGACTGTTATGCTCGTCCCAAATGTTGCGTCCAATCGCCACCTACGCTGGCTCTTGTCGTTCGTCCTCTGCTTAACCTTAACCGGCTTGGCCACCGCGCAAAAATATGTTCAGACCAATCTGGTCTCCGACGTTCCCGGATGGGCTGCAACTCTCGATCCCAATCTGGTGAATGCCTGGGGAATCGCGTTCAGTTCACAGTCGCCTGTATGGGTCGCGGATAACCACACCGGTCTTTCCACGCTTTACACGGGAAGTGGCTCGATTGTTCCGCTGGTGGTCAACATTCCCCCACCCGATGGCGGCACCGGATCCGCACCCACAGGAATTGTCTTCAACGGCAATGGTGGCTTTACGGTGAAGTTGCATGATGTTTCCGGCAGCTCAGTTTTCATTTTCGATACTGAAGACGGAACCATCAGCGGCTGGAACCCCGGAGTTGACCTGCATAATGCCATTCGCATGGTGGACAACTCGAAAAATGGAGCAATTTACAAAGGACTCGCAATCGGCACCACCACCGATGGCACATTCATCTATGCCGCCAATTTCCACAGTGGGTGGGTGGAAATGTACGACTCGAATTTCAAGTGGGTCAAGAATTTCACTGACTGGGATGTGCCCGCAGGATATGCGCCGTTCGGGATTCAGACGATCAACGGCAAACTCTACGTCACATTCGCATTGCAGGATGAAGACAAAGTGGACGATGCCAAGGGACCCGGCCACGGCTTCGTTGACATCTTCGATCTGTCGGGCAACAAAGTGAAGCGTCTGGTTTCACGCGGCGCACTCAACTCTCCCTGGGGCTTGGCGCTGGCGCCCGCGAACTTCGGAGCGCTCAGCGGCACTCTGCTGGTCGGCAATTTCGGAAACGGCCACATCAACGCCTACGATCCCCGGACGGGCGCGCCTCGCGGCCACATGATCCGCCCGAACGGCACGAATGTTGAAATCGAGGGACTTTGGGGATTGGCGTTCGGCAACGGCGCCGCCGCTGGTCCAACCAACACGCTGTTGTTCACCGCAGGTCCCGCTGACGAAACTCACGGTTTGTACGGAACCCTCACCGCGCAAAAGTAGTCCTCCCTCTGACGTACTTGGCCGGCCGCTTTTGGCCGGCCTTTTTTTATTTACACGCATGCTCCGGTTCCATAAAAAAACGATTTTTCGATGCCATTCATGGTAGAAATAGATGGCTTTCTACGGCTTCCGAGGTCCACGTAAGACATGGCGATCCCGAGCGTAAAAACGACTCCCCTGCCCGCCACCATCGGCCCCCGCTCCACTAACAAGAGCGCGCTGGCCATGATGACCACGCTGTTCTTCATGTGGGGATTCCTCACCGTGCTGAACGACATTCTGGTTCCTCACCTGAAGGCTATTTTCGATTTGAACTACACCCAGGTGATGCTGATACAGTTCTCGTTCTTTTCGGCGTATTTTGTGTTCGCGCTGCCATGGGGAAAAGTGATCGACTGGATCGGCTATCAGAAAACCATGGTGGCGGGATTGCTGACCATGGCCGCGGGCGCCCTTCTGTTCATTCCCGCCGCAGCCGCGCCATCGTTCCCACTCTTTCTGGGAGCGCTGATCGTGCTCGCGGGCGGCATGACCGCGTTGCAGGTGGCCGCCAATCCCTACGTCGCCGTTCTTGGTCCATCCGAAACGGCATCGAGCCGGCTCAATCTGGCGCAGGCTTTCAACTCGCTCGGAACAACCATCGGTCCGTATCTCGGAGGCATGCTGATTCTGAGCGCCGCTCCGAAGACCATTGAAGAAATTCGCCAGATGGCCGGAGACACGCTGCACACTTACCGGTTACACGAAGCGTCTTCGGTCAAGTTGCCCTATCTGGTTTTTGGCCTGGTGCTGGTCGCGCTCTCGGTTGCGATTGGAAGATTCAAACTTCCAGCGATGTCGGAAGCCACGCATCATGAACACGGCGCCGCAAAAGGGCCGGGGCTGTGGCAGTATCGCCACCTGGTGTTGGGCGCGATTGGAATCTTCATGTATGTCGGCGCCGAGGTTTCAATCGGAAGCTTCCTCATCAACTATTTGACACAGCATTCAATCGGCAACATTTCCGAACTCACTGCATCGCGCTTCGTTTCGTATTACTGGGGCGGCGCGATGGTAGGCCGGTTCGTCGGCTCGGCTATCCTGCAAAAGGTAAAAACCGGCCGTGTGCTGGGATTGGCGGCCATCATCGCATGTCTGCTGGTCACCACGTCGATGCTTACCTTCGGCCACGTCGCGGTCTGGAGCATCATTCTGGTTGGACTATTTAACTCCGTGATGTTCCCCAGCATTTTCACGCTCGGCATCGCGGAACTCGGGCCCCTTACCGGCGATGGCTCGGGCGTTCTGATCATGGCCATCGTCGGAGGCGCGATCATTCCGCTGCTACAAGGCGCAATTGCCGATCGCATCGGAATTCATCATGCGTTCTTTCTGCCCGCGATCTGTTACCTGTACATCGTTTACTATGCGTTCAGGGGATCGCGGCCGGTGGTGCCGGCTTAAGCCGCGAATTCGAACCAATCACTTTCGACCAACCACCGATGACTCAGGCTCCGAAGCAGCCGTCAATCTTTGTTGGGGTGGACATCGGCGGCACCAAAATTGCCGCTGGCCTGGTGGACGCGAACGGCGAAATCTCTTCGCAAACGCGCGTCGCCATGGTCTCCAATAGTTCGGCGGATGATGGGCTCAACGCCGTATTGTCCGCAATCGCGCAGGTACTGCCGCAACACTCTGACGGAATTTCAGGAATAGGAATTTGCGCGCCCGGTCCTCTCGATCCCATCACCGGCATCATTCTGAATCCTCCCAACGTTCCCTGCTGGCGAAATTTTCCGCTCGCGGAATCGGTGCAGAAAGTTCATCGCGTGACGGTGAAGGTTGATAACGACGCCAATGCCGCCGCCCTCGCCGAAGCCCGCTGGGGCGCCGGGCGCGGCTATCGCAACGTCTTCTACGCAACCATCGGCACCGGTATCGGTACGGGAATTGTTGTGGATGGACACGTCTATCACGGTCGCACTGGCGCCGCGGGTGAAGGCGGCCACATGAGCATTGACTATCGCGGCCCGCTGTGTGGATGCGGAAAGCCGGGCTGCATCGAGGTACTCGCTTCGGGAACGGCCATCGCCCGTCGCGCACGCGAACACGTCGCAGCCGGACACAAGAGTTCCATGCTCGAATTGGCCGGCGGAGACGCACGAGCCATCAACGGCGAAATCGTGCGCAAAGCATTTGACGGCGGTGACGCGCTGGCGCGAGAGATTCTCATCGAGACGGCCGAAATGATCGCGCTGTGGCTGGGAAATATTGTCGATCTGCTCGATCCGGACGTAATCGTAATCGGCGGCGGCGCGGCGGTGTTGCTGAAGACCTTCTTCGACGACATCCGCAATCGTATTCCGAAGCTGACGGTGAATCCGAGATCAAGCGAAGTGCCGATCGTGCACGCGCGTTATGGCGCAGACTCTGGGATTGCGGGGGGAGCGGCTTTATGCGGGTGAGGCTCGGGCAGGCTAGGTCGGCTAGGTGATCGCGACCCGCTCGATGGCCTAGGCGCACCGCACGTGATCAAACCAGAATTATGCGTGAATTGCCGTATCCGTGGCGTTCTTAGTGACCGCTATCTTCGAGAAACTTCTCAACCTCAAGCGCGGCCATGCACCCTGAGCCCGCGGCTGTGATGGCCTGCCGGTACCGCCGGTCTTGCACGTCGCCGCAGGCATAAACGCCGGGCACTTTAGTGAAGACATAATTTGTAGTCTTCAGGTAGCCGTCCTGGTCGGCATCCAACTGGCCTTCGAAAATCTTTGCGTTGGGGATATGACCTATCCCGAGAAACATTGCGCTGGTGGGAAAGTCAGTGATGGCGCCGCTGCGCAGATTCCGCAGCTTCAAACCAGTCACTTCTTTTTTTGAAGCATCGAGTACGTCTTCGACAAGCGTGTTGGTAAGAAACTTAATCTTGTCGTGCTTCTGCGCGCGATCCAGCATGATTTTGGACGCACGGAATTCATCGCGCCGGTGAATCAGCGTGACTTTGGTGGCAAAGCGCGTGAGAAAAAGCGCTTCTTCCATCGCCGAATCGCCACCGCCGATTACCGCGATTTCTTTTCCCGAGAAGAAGAATCCATCGCAAGTCGCGCACGAAGATACTCCGTGCCCAATCAGTGCTTGCTCGCTGGGAAGGCCCAGCCAGCGCGCCGATGCGCCGCTGGCGATGATCAACGTCTGCGTCTGGATGGTGTTTTTGCCAACTTGCAGCGTGAATGGCCGCTTGCTCAAATCGGCCGCCGTGACGTGAGCCAGTTGATACTCGGCGCCAAAGCGCTCCGCCTGCTTGCGCATATTGGCAATTAATTCCGGACCCTGAATTCCTTCCGGGAAACCGGGAAAATTTTCCACCAGCGTGGTCAGTGAAAGCTGGCCGCCGGGTTCATGCCCTTCAATCACCAGCGGTTTCAAGTTGGCGCGCGCCGTATAGAGGGCCGCGGTGTGTCCCGCGCATCCCGACCCTATAACGACAACGTTTCGTATATCCATAGAACTGATTAGATTGCGGAATTGGAATTTGGGTTCAGAGGCGAAATTTGCCTATTTCGGACTGGCCGGGCCCTTTCCCTTCGCGGTAGTTGCCGGTTTCGAGGCGGCCCCGATTCTCAACAGCTCTTCTGGAACCATTTTCCTTGCACCCAGCAGCCCCCGGTACTGACCCATGATCGATGTGGCCGACGCGAATAAAGGATCATACTTGCTCTGATCGATCTGCGCCCCGCCTTCCTGCGCCTGACACCGCGCCAGAACGACTGAAGACTTGCCGAAACGTTCCAGCTTGATGCGGCTCACGGGCGTCGCCGCATTCAGCATCGCCGCCGCAGGCGTCACCGCGGACGCGCTGTCTTCGATCGAAACCTGCAACAGGTCTTTGGGATCATGTACGCGAAAAACCAGCGTCTCAACCATCTGCCGGGTATCGCGGCTGAATGAATATTGCACAGTCGAATACGCGCCCGCGCCTGAAATTTCTCTGCGGATGCGCACAAAGTCCGCGCTCGTGGAATCCGCCGGAACCTGAATATTGGCGGCGGCCAGCACGCTCGCACCCTGGTCAAGCACCGAGCGCCCACGGTCCACTTCGTAATCCGCGCTGAATGCAGGACGCTTCGGAACCCGGCCCAGCGCGGCCGAAATTTCCTGCTGTTCGTCCGCAGACGGCGTGCAGACATTCAGCACATTCACTTTGACCTTGGGCTGCTGCGCAGCCGGCTGCTCCTGCGCAGCACAGCCACACACCACCGCCAACGCGCTTACGAATACCACAATTTTCTGGAACACAAGCCGCATTGTAGCAGCAACAATTCCAGCTTTCGCCGGCCATCGAATGTAGTTCTCGATTGAAATACTTCGCGAACTCTGCGAAAGTTCTTTGCCGCCCTGGCGTTTAAGCCGCACGACGCTTACTCCTCCAGCCGAAGCTACAATAGAGCCATGGCAAATCTTACGCTGGTGTACGGAATGCGCCTCCTGCCCTCCGAAGAAGTCGCTGAAGTCGGCGACGCAACTCTCAAATTGAAAAACGGACGCGAGGCCCATGTGACCATGCACGTCCTCGAAGGCAGCAAAGAACAGATCGAACAGCAACTCAAGTCGAGCCTGGACGCCTTTTTTGATTTTTATCCGGAAATCTGAGGGCCCGTGTCACTCGCTTAAAATCTGGATTTCGTCCAGCTTCCATCTATAATTCAGGCTTTAATCGCATGCGTTCCCGTCTTCTAAATCTGCGCTTGTGGCTGGAGACAAAGGGCCTTTTCCCCAAGGGCAAGCTCGCGTTTCTCACCTGTTATCTGCTCGGGTTGGATCTTCTGCTCTTCGTCATCATGCAATCGGCTGGCCTTTTCCATTCAAATTTCGGCCAGTATCTCAGCGGATGGGTGATTTTTCTTACCGTTGGAGTAGCCGCGCTGGGCTCGTTCCTGCTTGCGAACCTGCTGTCGTCAACTTTGCTCTGGCGATTGCGAAACCGATTGGTAGTCACTTACGTTTTCATCGGAGTCATCCCGCTCATTCTGCTTACGACGCTTGCCCTGGGTACTTTTTATTTGTTCGCCGGGCAGTTCGCGACGTTCATCGTCACATCGAAACTCGCGTCTGAGTTGAAGGGTGTCGAGTCAACAAACCTCGCAATTTCCCGCGAAGCCGAGGCTGGACTGGCCGCGACCGGCGCCATCCCGGCACTGCGCGCTGCCAACGACGGCGAGTTGTGGATCTGGCTGGACGGCAAGCTGGCAAGCCGGTCCGGAGAAAACAAATCCGGAATTGTCCCGTCCCTTCCCCAGTATCTTCCGCCTCAGTTCACCAATGTGGTGCGCGACCGCAACCAACTTTTTCTGCGGTCAGGAACCACGATTGAAACAAAAAAAGGCCGCATGGCTGTGATTTCGAGTCAGCCAATCAATCAGCGTGTTCTGCTCGAATTGGCGTCGGACCTGGGCGAGTTGACTCTTTTCCCGCGAATCGATTCCATCAAACCTCTCTACGCGGTAGGAAACGTCCCCGATTCATCACAGATGTTTGACCGCCGCGTAAAAGTCAGATTCGTAGCTGCGACCTCCGTACTCGACTGGCCCACCGGCGACATAACAGAGCCTGCGGCCATTCGCGTTGAGACTCGCGTTTCGAAAATTTATGACCATTTGTCGTCGGCGTCGTTTTTCTTCGCGCCGCTGATCCAACTCCGGCTTTTTTTACTGGTGATTCTGTTCCTGGTCATCGAAATCATGGCGCTACTGATCGGGGTCCGCCTGACTCGATCGATCACCGGAGCGGTTGACGACCTGTATCAGGGAACCACGCACGTGAATCGTGCCGACTTCAGCCATCGCATTCCGGTCAAATCAAAAGACCAGATTGCCGCGCTCTCCAGTTCTTTCAACCTGATGACCGCATCGATCGAAAAACTGGTGGTGGAGCAGAAAGAAAAACAGCGACTGGAAAACGAGATCACCATCGCGCAGGAAGTTCAGGCGCAGCTTTTCCCGCGGCATATTTCGCAACTGCCCAGCCTGGAGGTGCATGGCTTCTGTCGTCCCGCGCGCAGCGTAAGTGGAGATTATTACGACTTTCTCTCGCTTGGCTCCGACCGGATGATTCTCGCCGTGGGCGATGTAAGCGGAAAAGGAATTTCAGCGGCGCTGTTGATGGCGACCATTCACTCTGCGGTGCGCGCGTACTCGATGGAGGGAATCCCGGCGCTGCGCCAGGTGCAGGCGGTCGGCGCAGGACCGGCGTTGGTCACCACTTACGACCCGGTGATTCCCGGCGCCGAAATTTCACCTGCAATGTTGCTGTCTCTGCTCAATCACCAGCTCTACAACAGCACTCCGATGGAAAAATACGCCACCTTATTCCTGGCACTTTACGATGGGCGGGAAAGAAGCCTCACATTCAGCAATGCCGGACATCTGCCCCCGCTGCTGCTTTCCGAATCCGGCGATGTGCGCCGGCTGGAACCCGGGGGCACCGTGGTCGGGCTTTTTGACGAAGTAGCTTATGACGAGGGCACGGCGCACTTGCGCCCGGGCGAGATCTTCCTGGCTTACAGCGACGGCGTCACCGAACCTGAAAATGATTTTGGAGAGTTTGGCGAGCAGCGCCTGCTGGATCTTGTCCACGAAAACCGCGATCTTCCCCTGGCTCGCATCACGCAAATCGTGACTGCCGCGGTGGACGACTGGATCAGCGGAGCCGAACAGCCCGACGATGTAACTCTGGTGCTGGCGCGCGCCCGATAGTCATTTCTTCGCTGCTGCCTTCGGAATCATCACTGTATTTCCGACCACTTTTTGGCCTTTGCCCATGCCTCCAACAAGGATCAGTCCGTCAGATTGCACCGCCAACCCGTGATGATCCATGGTGGGATTCGGCATGTCGTCAATCGTTTCCCACGCATTACTCTTGAGGTTGTAGGCGAACACGGTGGGCGAAGGCTCGGCTGGTTTGCCATCCATCCCGATTCCATTAAAGTCGTAGATGCCATCGCTCCCGCCCGCAAAGTAAACGCGCTGATCTTTTTCCGATCCACCGGCAGCGATGCGGTATCGCGCTGCGCCGGGATGAGCGGGTAGTTTGCTCCAGGTAATTTTTTTGGGATCGTGGTGATCGATCTTGCCCATCCAGCACTCGTCGGATGGCAGGTATTTGCCGCCCTCGGCTTGAGTGCCCGCGCGCGCGCCGTCGATATAAATAATCGTGTCATTCACCAGCGATCCAGCATGGCCCAGCACCGGCGTCCCTGGAGAAGGCGTGGCCTGCGACCACTGCTTGGTTTCCAGATCGTATACCTGGACTTGATTGGTGAGGCCGCTGGGCGTGAATCCCCCGATCACGTAGATGTAGCGATCGCGATAAACACCGGCAACAGCGTCGCGCACTGCGCTGGGCAGATCGGTTCCCTCATGCCAGCGCAACGCAGCCGGTTCGTAGATCGAAACCGTGCGCACCACCGATTGCATGCCGTTAGGATCGGGGACATATCCGCCGATAACAAACACCTGCTCACGCGCGGCCACCGCCACCGCTCCGAGACGTCCTATGCCGGGCGCAGGTTTGATCGCGGTCCACGTGTTGTATTTCACATTGAAGGCGTAAGCTGCGTTGGTGAAAGCGTTCCAACTCTTTTTCGCGCCCAGCCCCATGAACGAGTAAACCAGAAACTGTTTTTCAATCCTGACTCCAGCCACGGCATTATTCGAAAGCGGTACAGGAATAGGCTGAAGTTCCTCAGCATTCGCGGCCCACGCCGAAAAACCAACCTGCTGGATGAGGAGTGCCAAAATCAGAAGAACGCTTTTTCTCATTGGATGTGATTCAAAATAACACGAGGCCGCGTTTCAGGTTTGGACCAATATCCCGCACACAAGAAATCCGTAGTCACTCCGAACTTACGAACCCCCAGTCAGTGAGAGCTCGCCCTCAGCGAAGCCGACCCGCAACCCGCTCTACGGTACCGTCATAATCCGCTAAATTGGATCGGCGGGGCACACCGAACCTCCAGACCAGCTTTGCTATAATCGACCTCTGCACCCGCGCAGAAGCGTCGGATCAGACCCGCAGTGGCGCTATCGTCTAGGGGTTAGGACGGAAGATTCTCAATCTTCAAACCCGGGTTCGATTCCCGGTAGCGCTACCAAATCTCTCCTTCTGATTTGTTCTGCTTGCAATTTTAAGAAATCATCCTGGTTTCGGCGTGTCGATAATGGCCCCCTCGAAACTGCGCTCCCACGGAGAAGAACTCCCCTGCAATTGCTGCCTTTGCTCGAACGAAATTTCAGCTCACAGCGGTGGCGCGGTCAGTACTTCGAATTGCCCCGAAGCTAAGCGCCGCCTCATGGAATCCCCATCCGGGCACCCTACGGGCGCCGTGGAGAAAATATTTTGGGGAATGCTGATGCGTGGGGGAGATTACGACGAGGTGAGTGGTGCTGGCGCGTGGAGGGTATCGGGGGCGGGAGTCGAGTGATCGTTCATTGATTCCCATTTCATTTCCGCTGCTCTCAGCCGCGGATGGGAAACTAGCAGGTGCCAGACGAGTGCCTGGAACGACTCCGTATGGGGGGTCACGGTTTCAGGATTTACGGTCGGGACCACGACGCAGGCGTCCGCAAGACGCGCAGTGAAGCCGCCGTCACGGCCCACTACCCCGCAAATCAGAGCACCCACTTCCCTGGCGTATTGCAGCGCGAGCACCAGGTTGTTGCTGACATTGCGATCGGGATCTCCGCCGCCGACGGAAAAAACAAACACCATATCGCGGCGACTGAGGTGGCTCCCGCGCAACCAGTTCCGGTAGCAGGTGTCCCATCCGTCGTCATTGATGCGGGCGGTGAGCTCGGACACGTTGTCGGTGGGCGCGTATGCTTCGATTCCCGCAATCTTGCGAAAATCATTCACCGCGTGGGAAGCATGCCCGGCTCCTCCTCCCACACCCAGAAAGAAGATTCGCCCCGACGCTTCCCGCACCTGCAACAGCAGGTCGGCGATACGCTCAATGCTCAACTGATCGATCTGGCGAAGAATCTGCTGGCTTTCGAAAAGATATTGCGCGACGTAATTCATGAATAGCCTCTCTGCACCGCTGTTGCGGCGGATCAGTTGCTTGTGGCTCGCACGACTCTGTCCTCCGCGGCGAGGTGATGCCGCAGCCGCACCGAGAGTGCCGGATCTTTTAGCGCGTAATCGAGGGTCGCCTGCACAAAGCCGAACTTGTCACCTGCGTCGTAATGGATCCCGTCAAAGCGGTATCCGTAAATCGGCATCTCTCGCGAGTATGCGGTCAGTGCATCGGTAAGCTGCAATTCCCCTCCGAAGCCCGGCCTTAATTCGTCGATACAAGAGAAGATCGCGGGTTCGAGCACATAGCGTCCGAAAACCCCATAACGTGAGGTCACGAATTGCGGCTTCGGTCTCTCGGTCAGCGAAATCACTCTCAGTACACGCCCGGCATGGTCGCGGTCGGAAACGGGGATGACGTCGAGAATGCCAAAGCGCTCCACCTCGGCGAGATCGACTTCACGCGTAGCAATCACGCATCCGCGATGAAGGTCATAACAATCCATCAGTTGGCGGGTACAGGGTACGAATGAATCGATCAGGGCGTCGGGCAGGATCACGACGAACGGATCGTCGCCCACCTGAGAGCGCGCGCAACCTACGGCATGGGCCAGCCCGCGAGGCGCGTCCTGCCACACGGTTCGAATTTCCACCTTGCTTATCAGTTCCTTGAACGCCTCGACGTCGGCGCTGCGGCCGCGCGCCAGATTTTCCAGATGCGGATCCGGCCTGAAGTATTCCGCCAGCAATCGCTTGCCTTTGCCGAGGATGAGAACAACGGTGTCGAGGCCGCTGGCAACTGCTTCTTCCACCGCGTATTGGAGCAGAGGCTTTCCCGCAATCGGCAGCATTTCTTTGGGCACGACCTTGGTGATGGGAAGGAATCGTGTTCCCAAGCCTGCCGCCGGGATGACAGCCATGCGTATCCTGGCGGATCTCTTTGCAAACAAACTCGGGTTCATTTTCGAATTAGAGCGCTCCGCAACGCATGGCTGGGGAAGCCGATGAGTGAAACCTGGTTTGAGCACCATCCGTCGTGAGCTCACTGGCACGACGGTTGAAATCATTCTCGATAATCTCGCTGGCCTCGCACAGGTTGCCGGCAACAAATGTGGGCTGCAGCCCTGGCGGGTTGATGAACTGGCAGACTTCGCACTTCCATCGGCCAATAAAAATCGTTCGGCAGCCGGCGCGTGCGCCGGCTTCAATGTCGGTAAGACCATCTCCGACCATGTAGGAGTCAGGCAGCGACAATCCCAAGTCATGTGCCGCTTGCTTAAGCATGCCGATGCCGGGTTTTCTGCACTCGCAATCGTGCCGGAACCGCTTTCGGATTGCATTGGGATGGTGGAGACAGTAATAGGTGCGGTCGATCCGCGCTCCGGCGCGCCGCAAAGCTCTGGTCAGCTTGGCATCAAACGCGTTCAGCATGCGCTGGTCAAAGTGGCCCTTCGCGATGCCCGGCTGATTCGAAACAATAACCACCGCCAGTCCAAGTTGGTTCAAGCGGCGAATCGCCTCGGGCACACCTTCCGCAATGCGGAACTGTGCCAGCGTGAACGGAGAATCGACGATGCCCGCATCCCGGTGATAGATGAGCGGGTTGATCACTCCATCGCGATCGAGGAATGCGGCGGCTTTCAACTTCACGCGATAGCCCCTACTGCCGGAAATTCCTGGTGTAAGCGATTGTGTTTTTCGAGGCGATGGTTGTGTGCCAGCCGGCTGTCCCGCGAAACTACGTCGAATACGACCTTGCTGCCCTCAAACTCGAAGCGGAAGTTGAGTTCGCGCAACCCCGCGCTGCGCATGGCTTCACGCAGCCGCGCCTTGCGGTGCTCACAATAGAGCATCAGGAAACCGCCTCCGCCGGCGCCGGAAATTTTCCCTCCAATGGCCCCGTTTTGTTTTGCCAGTTCATACCAGGCGTCAACCTGAGGGTTGCTCACTCCGTTCGACAGCCGTTTTTTGGTCTGCCAGTGAACGTCAAGTAGTTCCCCGAATCGCTGCAGATTGCCGCGGACCACGCAGTCGCGAATCTCCATGCCGATATCTTTGATTTCCAACAAGCTACTCACCACTTCTTTATCCTTGTTCTTCGTCGCAGCGTCCTGTTTCTGCAGAATTGCGGTCGCGTCTCTGGCGCCGCCGGTATAAAAAAGAAAAATGTTGCTCTCCAGCGCCTGAAGGAGTTCCATATCCAGGTTTGTCCGGCTGACGCATACCTTGCCGTCTTTGTCGATTTCGAGCGTGGTCAACCCGCCGAACGCCGCCATGTATTGGTCCTGTTTGCCGATTGGTTTCTGCAGGCGGACAAGCTCAATGTCGCAAGCCTCTTCAGCCAATTGCCACGGGTTGAGCTGCGCCTGGCCCAGGCAATGCAAGGCGTTCAAAAGGCCAACCAGATAACAGCTCGAGGAACCCAGTCCAGTGCCGGAGGGAACATCTGCGATCGATACGATTTCAATCCCGTTCTGGATGCGCAAAAATTTCAATGCTTCCCGCGCCAGGGTGTGCTGAAGTTCATCCACATGCTCCACGATCTCGAGCTTGCTGTACTGCACCCGGATCGTCTCCTCGAGTATCGGCAGCTTCACATTCAGGTACATATATTTATCGAGACCGACGGCAAAGATGAACCCGCCATGTTCCCGATAGAAGGACGGCAGGTCAGTGCCGCCACCGCCGAGAGTAAGCCGAAAGGGAGTGCGTGTAATGATCATTGTCGTGGACCTTGATCCGCAGATTGAGCGGGGGATAAATTGAGCTTCTGATGAGGGAATAGGAACGGTTTGCGCACTTTGGAATTCAGTCGGCCGCAAATCCGCCATCTATGTCGCGATGTGGGAGAAGGTGATAGCCGGCCTTTTGTGCGTCGTCGTAAAACATCTTCACGGTTTCGAGCGAATAGCCGCTGAGATCTTTGCCTATCAGGTTCAACTTTTTGAGAATGTCGGTGGTTGCCGTGATGATATGGCAACCGATCGCATCGGCCTGGAACACATTCAGCAATTCCCTCGGGCTCGCCCAGATGAGTTCGAGATTCGGATACGGACGGAGCAGGTCAACTGCCGCCGCCATCATGGGTACGGGGTCGCGTCCGGTATCGGCTATTCGGCCCGCGAACACTGACACTTTGCAGGGCGGCCCCGCGCCCAGGCATTCGGTCGCTCGCTGGACCTGTGACAGCGTGAGAAGCGCCGTTACGTTAACCTGCACGCCTGCCGCTGCCAGGCGTCGTAACACTGGGTCCGACGACTGCCCACGGGTATTCGTGATGGGGATTTTTACGATGACATTCCTTCCCCAGGAAGCAATCTCCAGCGCCTGGTCTTCCATCTCGGTGAAATCATCCGCGAACACTTCAAAAGAAATCGGACGATCCGGAATCAGGCCCAGCACCTCCTTTGCGAAAGCGCGGTAGTTAGTCACCCCCGACTTCCGCATATGAGTAGGATTGGTGGTGAAGCCGCTCACCAGAGGATTGGCATACATCTCCAGCATCGCCGCCTTGTCCGCGCCGTCGGAGTAGATCTTGATCTTCAACCGGGATGGATCCGGAGTGTAATTCTCGATTGAAGTGTCAACCGACGGCGCGCGCTTTTTCTGCAAGAAGTCCGCAGATAGTGTGGTCATAAAGTTCCCTCGCGAAGAGAAGTGGTTTCGTTAAGAGTGTTCAGCTTGCAAGACTGCCAGCCGACTGAAGTTCAGAGACGCTGTGGGCAGCGATGATGGGACGAAAGTAATCCACGGTAGAACGCAGGCCGTCGATCAACGGCACCTCCGGTTTCCAGCCCAGCACTTGCGCCGCTTTGGTGGATTGCAGGTAGGTCTGGCGGATCTCGCCCAGTTTGGCCGGGCCGTGCACCTCGCGGGCATCGCAACCAATAATCTCTTTCAATGAATTGAAAATCTGGTTAACCGATGTGCCCTTGCCCCAACCCACGTTAAACACCTCGTTGTCACCCCGGTCGAGTACAAGCTGGTTTGCGCGGACAACGTCAGAAATGTAAACGTAGTCGCGCAACTGTTCGCCGTCGCCATTGATTACGGGGTCTTGGCCGCGCAGCATCTGCCCGGCAAAGATGGAAACAACTCCGGCCTCGCCAAACGGGTCCTGGCGTGGTCCATAAACGTTGGGATAACGCAGGATGGTGTAGCGCAATCCGTAATTCATTTCGTACACCGGAAGATACAGCTCATAGCTCGCTTTGCTGGCGCCGTAGGGATCGCGAGGCTGTAGCGGATGATTTTCGTCAGCCGGTAGGTAGCGGGGCTCTCCGTAAACGCAGCCGCCAGTGGACGAGTAAATGATTTTTTTGGTTCCGTATTTGCGGCAGCACTCGAGCAGATTGACGCCGCCCCGCACGTTGACGTCGGCATAAGTCATGGGATCTTCCATGGAAGCGCGCACGTTGCCGCGAGCGGCCTGATGGCTCACAATCTCGAACCGATGCTGCCGGAAAAGGTTTTCCAGGCGGGAATCGCGAATATCCATCTCGTGAAACTCGCATTTGGGATTGATGTTTTTGCGGAGGCCGGTGAAGAGATCGTCAATGACGACCACTTCATGCCCGTCTGCGAGATATGCGTCCGTGATATGAGAACCGACGAAACCGGCTCCGCCGGTAACCAGAATTTTAGCCATGGAACTCCTTCCGTTTTTAATCGTGAAATTGTGTGAATGGAGCGCTAGTGTGCGCCAACCATGCGAATAGCGATCCAGAGAGTTTTAAAAAAACATTTGGCATCGAGCCCGAGCGACCAG
>Ga0136846_1239418_pt1 | contig 18368 bp, 17 predicted proteins | sample HopSoiMetagenom2_FD_96841 | JGI IMG/M metagenome (GOLD analysis project Ga0136846, IMG submission 96841) | Grasslands soil microbial communities from Hopland, California, USA - 2 Assembly 2016 (version 4) | ecosystem: Environmental > Terrestrial > Soil > Grasslands | place: USA: Hopland...
CGCTCGTCGTCGACACCGTCGGCTTCAACGAAGCGACGTGGCTCGACTACTTCGGGCATCCCCACACCGACCAGCTGCATGTCGTCGAACGGTATTCGAGGCCGAGCAAGCAGACGCTGCATTACGAGGCGCTGATCGACGACATGGGCGCGTACACAAAACCTTTCAAGGTCGCGTGGGACATCCCGTGGCGCGCCAACGCCGAACTGTCGGAATACATCTGCCAGGAAAACAACAAATATCTGCAGCGGCTGACGGACGACTTCGGCCAGCCGGTCTTCGGTAAGTAGCTCTTCGTCCGTTTACTCGGGCTCGCCTTTCCTCGGCGTTGACGAAAAGAATCGGCATTCGCCTTGTCCTGCTCGCGGCCATTGCCGCGACAATCGGCTGCGACCGCGTGACCAAGCACGTGGCGGCCACGACGCTCTCGGGAGCGCCGAGCCGGTCGTTCCTGGCTGACACGGTTCGGCTCGAGTACGTCGAAAATCCCGGCGCGTTCTTGAGCCTTGGTGCAGGCTGGCCACTTCCGGCAAGAACTGCATTGTTCAGTATTGGCAACGGCCTGCTGCTATTCGCCGTGTTGGTCATGATGATGCGGCTTCGCTGGCGGGGACCGACGCTGCTCGGAGCGGCATTGTTCGTGGCCGGTGGCACGTCCAACCTGCTCGATCGGATTGCTTATGGAAAGGTCATCGACTTCATGAACGTTGGGCTCGGGCCGGTGCGGACGGGCATTTTCAACGTCGCAGATCTGGCCATCATGCTCGGAGCTGCCATCATCGTCCTCGCCAGGACGACTTCCTCCGAGAGACGCGCATAAAAAAAGGCAAAGGGCCATGCAGCCCTTTGCCCACCGTTCTAAGTTGGTCCGTGGACCGCGGCTACTGCGGCTTGCCGAACCTCGCGTCGTCGATCGGCGTGTTGACCTTGACTTCCTTCAGCGTCGCGCTGAAACGTCCGTCGAGCCACGAGAACTTGTACGAGAACGGGAACTTGATGCCGTTCACGTCGCGATAGTCCGCGTAGTCGGTCTGCGTGAGCACGTGGCCGACCGGTGATGAACCATAGCGGACCATCCGCGCCAGCAGCCCCGTGTCCTGGTCGAAGTACAGCGTAGCCAGGAATCCTCTCGGGCCGCTTCCCTGAACGACGTTGTAGTCCTTGCTGCCGATGGCTCTCGGCTGTCCGGTCCGCCAGTTTGTCAGGGCGTCCTTGATGCCTCCAGGGAACGCCAGCTTGGCCTCGAACATCTGGCCGTCGAGCTCTTCTCCCACGATGGTGTAGTCGCGCAGCAGTGCACGCGGCGTTTTGACGGTGCCAGTGCTGCCGTTGACCGTCCAGAGACTCTCGCCGCGATCCGGATGATCCTTGTAGTTGATCAGGGTCGTGCGCTTGCCGGGCGCCTTCGCGAAGATGGTGAAGTCGGCGGTGCCGCCGAACTCGCCGAAGCCGAGGCTCGTTCCCGTCGCGATGTAACTCGTCAGTCCGCTCAGCCGCTGCGCACCGCCAACCGCGGCGATGTACTTGTCGAGAATCTGCGTCGCGGGCGGCTGATCCTTGTCCTGCACGACGAGATCGTCGAGCTCGTCGTTCGGCGCTTCGTACAGCTTGTCGAGCATGATGGAGCTCGCCGGGATGTCGCGGCCGTGGTGACACGTCCAGCACGTCACCTTCTGCGCGCCACCGAACTGCGCCTTGTTGATCGCGTCCACCATTTCCACCATCCGCCGCGCCGTCCGCTTGACGCGCGTGTCGAAGACCCAGTCGACCGTATCCGTGCCGGCGCCCGGGTGGCAGTCCGCGCAGTCCCAGCCGAGGGCACCGGACATGACGCCCATCGCGGCGATGAAGTCGTCCACCGTCAAAGTCTTGAGCGTGCTGGTCGTCACGTTCTTGAAAAATGTACCGGCGATCGCCCCTGGCGGGGGCGACGGTATAACAGCTTGTGCCGACGGCTTGACCGCGTATGCGATCCCTGCGATCCATACGCTGACCATTCCTGCGGCCACAAAGCGCCACGAACTCTTCATGTTCCTTCTCCTCCGTATGAGAACCGATAGGATAACGTACTTACTCAGGCAAAGTGGGCGCCGGTGGTCTCGACGTACACCGCATAAAGCGACTGGCTGGCGGCCATGAACAGACGGTTGTGGCGGGACCCGCCGAAACACACGTTCGCGCACGTCTCCGGGAGGCGGATCATCCCGATCCGGGTCCCGTCAGGCGTCACGACCTGCACGCCCGGCCGCGCGCCCGCCCAGATGTTGCCGTCCACGTCGCACCGGATGCCATCGGCTGCTGACGGCGCACCGGTGCCGGGAATGTCGAGCTGGATGAATCGTTTGCCGTTGCGCAGCGATTTTCCGTCCACGTCGTACACCCGGATGTCCCGCCCCATGCCGGTGTCGGCCACGTAGAGCTTCCGGAAATCCGGCGAAAAGCAGATGCCGTTCGGTCCGCTCTGGTCGTCGGTGACCTTCTTGATCTGCAGCGTCTTGCCATCCACCCGGTAAACGGCTTCCTTCGTTTCCTGCTCGCTCTTGAAGCCTTCGTAGTTACCCCGAATGCCGTACGTCGGATCCGTAAACCACACGCCGCCGTCGGGATGCACGGCGACGTCGTTCGGCGAGTTCAATCGCTTGCCGTTGAACTTGTCGGCGACCACGGTGACGGTCCCGTTGTGTTCGTACCTCACGACACGCCGCCCGCCGTGCTCGCAGGAGAGCTGCCGTCCTTCGAAATCGAATGTGTTGCCGTTGCTGTAGCCCGACGGATTCCGCAGCACGGTGACGCGTCCGTCTTCTTCAGCCCAGCGCATCTGGACGTTGTTCGGGATGTCACTCCACACGAGATACCGGCCCACTCCGTTCCACGCGGGACCTTCGGACCACATCGTGCCGGTGTAAAGCCGTTTGATGGACGTGTTGCCGACGATGTAGCGGCGAAACCGATTGTCGAGTGCGACGATGTCCGGGTCGGGATATTGGACGGGCTCGCCGCGCACCCAGTCACGAGGCGTTGGTATCGGCGAGACGGGTGCGGGGGCCTGCGCGCGCGTGCGGGTGAATCCCGCGGCGCCCGCAATCGCCGCGGTTGTGAGAAAGGTCCGGCGAGTCACCGCCATGTCTTATGTCCTGGTGATTTTGAAATCGCCCTTCACGGAACCCTGTGTCCACGTGCCGGTGATGAAGCGGGCGTAGGCGCCGATGTTTTCGACTTTGCCGTCGATGACGTAATGCACCGCGCTGCCCGCCCGGTCTTTGCCGTCGGCCTCGAAGTGCACGGTCCATTTCGGCGCGTCGAAGCTGGCGACTTTGAGTGGAACGGCATTCGCACCGGGATTGATCGTGCCCGTGATCGCGTGGCCATCCCACTTCAGCTCGACGACCACATGTTCCTTGTTCGGGCCCCATTCGCCGATCCAGGTGCCCTTGAGCGGATGTCCGAACTGGGCGAGGGCAGGTGCCGCCGTCATGACTGCCACGGTCAACAGGATCAGGAAACGAACAACCCTCATCGGAAATCCCTTCAGTCAGCGTTGCGAGCCCGAACCCCGAGTCAGTGCTTCGTCGATGAACTCCGCGAGTCGAACGACAGGTTCTTCGAGAAGAACGGCAGCACGTTCTGCTCGATGCGTTCGAACACCCTGTTCGTGTGATCGCCGTCGTATTCCTGGTAGATGTGCTCGACGCCGAACTGCGTGAATGCGCGTTCCAGTTCCTTGTTCGATGCGAGCAGGCCGTCCTTGGTGCCGACTTCCATCGCGATCGCGTGGTACGTCTTCAGATTCGGAATGTATTGTCCGACCATCGCAAGCGGCGCATTCGCAGCCCACTTGGCGACAACGTCGGGCTGGAGCTTGCCGTCCTTGACCGGAAGATCCAGGAACAGCGGCGGGTTGGCGGGGTTCGGCGACCACGCGGCGCCTTCGGCGAGGTTCACCGACGGCCCGAATCCGCGGCCGCGCCCCGCCTCTTCAGCGGCTTCGCGCGTTTTGATCGCTTCCGCCGGCGCCATGCGGCCCGGATCGAACGTGAGCGCCGCATTCAGGCAGCACGAGCTCATGAGGTAGAGGCTCGAGAACACATCCGGACGTTTCATACCGATCCGCACGGCACCGTAGCCGCCCATCGAGTGGCCGCCGAGGCCGCGCGACATCCTGTTTGGAATCGTCCGGTAGTGGCTGTCGACATACGCGACCAGATCGCGGGCGATATACGTTTCCCAGTCGCCGGTGGTCACCGAGTTGGAGTACATGCTGCCTTTGTGCAGCGTATAGGCGTTGGGCATCACGACGATCATTTCCCGGGCCGTGCCGCCGGCCGCGAGCGTGTCCGCGCTGTCAGGCAGCCTCGCCAGGCGTCCGTTGAACGTATCGTCGCGGCCGCCGTAGCCGTGCAGGAGGTAGACGACGGGATAGCGCCGCGAGCGCTCCGACGCGTAGCTCGGCGGCAGGTAGATCGTGACGTCGCGATCGGGCGAGTCGCCCTCGAGGTTGCCTTCGAGCGCTTTGCCGTGGACCTTAATATGCTCGACGGCGTTGGCGCGAGACGGTGGTTTCGGATCGGCCGCAGGGCCCGGCGTCTGGCCGCCCGGGGCCTGGGCGAGGAAGGCGGTGAGCGCAACGATCATCAGCATGGCAGCACCATGGGTTGTTACCGATCAGCAACCCGAACCCGCGCATTGTACACCCGGGTATACCCGCGCCGGGACGTTCCCCACCGCCGTTCGCCGGCCTCGACAGGATGGGTCAATCCGCGTATCGTCTGCGCATGCGATTCCGATTTACGGCGCCGATAGCCTTGCTCGTGCTCGTCTCCGGTTGTGCCAGCGTCACCGGCCCCGGGACGGCCCCGGCTGCCGATAATACCCAGCTGCTCAGCATCGACCGTTACGTGCCCGTCCGCTCGACCGCGCCGTCCATGAACGGCCAGACGGCGCAGCTCTACGTGCGCGAACGCGTAGAGGGCCGTTCGCTTCTTCACGGGTCGTCGGGCGTCGTCTTGTTCGTCCACGGCGCCGGAACACCCGCCGAAGTGGCGTTCGACGTGCCGTCCTCTGACTACAGCTGGATGGGCTATCTCGCGCACGGCGGGTTCGATGTGTTCGCGATGGACATGACCGGCTACGGGCGATCGACGCGGCCCACGGTGATGAACGATCCGTGCAACCTCGCGCGCGCCCAGCAGCCGCAGTTCGTTCCCGGGGTGATCGCGGCGCCGTGCGCGCCGTCGTTTCAGGGGAGCGCCACGACCATCGCGTCCGACTGGAACGACATCGGCGCCGTCGTCGATTACCTCCGGACCCTTCGGCATGTCGAGCGTGTCAGCCTCATCGGCTGGTCGCAGGGCGGTCCGCGTGCCGGCGGTTACGCCGCGCAGCATCCCGACCGCGTGCAGCGCCTCGTCCTGCTCGCGCCGGCCTACGCGCGAACCGGACCTGACGGTCCGTCCGCCACGCGTCCGGACGCCGTTGTCTTCAATACGCAGTCGCAGCCGGAATTCGACGCGAACTGGGATCGCCAGGTCGGCTGCCCGGACCAGTACGACAAATCCGTCAGCGGCATTGTCTGGGCGCAGATGGTTGCATCGGACCCCGTCGGCAGTACATGGAACGGCGGCGTCCGCCGGGCGCCGACCGTGCCGAGCTGGGGATGGAACCAGGCCGTCGTCTCGAAGAATCAAACGCCGACGCTGATGGTGGCCGGCGCCTTCGACAAACAGGTTTCTCCCGACCGCGTTCGCGAGCTGTACGCCGATCTGGGTGCGCAGGACAAGGTGTTCGCAGACCTTGCGTGCTCGTCGCACAACGCGATGTGGGAGGCAAACCACGCGCTGATGTTCAAGGCCTCCCTGGACTGGCTGACCACCGGATCGGTCGCCGGCACGAAAAACGGCATGCTGCGGCTCGGATATGACAAGGAGCAGAAGAGTGTCAACTAGTGGCTCGTGGCTCGTGGCCGCCCGTGGCGCCGCCGTCGCCATCGCCGTTGTCCTGACCGCATCGGGCGCCGGGTACGTCCAGGCGCGGGCCGCGACACGGCCGAAGGTGTCGAGTCCGCGGCTTTATGTGTTCGACTGCGGCGTGATCAAAGGCCTGGGCGTCGAGCTGTTCGGCTTCAACAAGGGCGAAGTGCCCGTCCGCGATTTTTTCGTGGCGTGTTACCTGGTCGCGCACCCGAAGGGCACACTGATGTGGGATGTCGGCGTGATTCCCGACAGCGCCTTCAAGGCCGACGGAGTGGCGGTCACCGAGCGTGCGTCAACCGTGAACCGCCCGCTGCTGCCACAGCTCGCCGCGCTGGGCTACACCCCTGCGGACATTACGTACCTGGCGATGTCGCATTACCATTCAGATCACACCGCCAACGCGAACGCGTTCGCGCGCTCGACCTGGCTCGTGCGCGCGTCTGAACGCGACGCGATGTTCGCAGAGACACCGGCCGGCATCATCGAGCAGGCCACGTTCAGCGCGCTCAGGACGGCGAAGACGACGATTCTCGACAAAGACGACTACGACGTCTTCGGCGACGGTACCGTCGTCATCAAATCCGCTCCCGGGCACACGCCCGGCCATCAGGTGCTGTTTTTGAAACTACAGAAAACCGGCCCGCTGCTCGTGGCCGGCGACCTGTATCACTATCCCGAAGAGCGGACGATGAACCGGTTCCCGAGCTTCGAGTTCAACAAGGAACAGTCGGCGGTCAGCCGTGCGAGTATCGACGCGTTTCTGAAGAAGACGAAGGCGCAGATGTGGATCTCGCACGATGCCGCCACCAACGCGGCGTTGAAAAAGGCGCCCGCGTACTACGACTGACGGCAGTCGGCGCGTTCCTGGAATTCGATCAGGCGCGTCTGCGCGAAGTGCATGGCCAGCATCGGCACGAGCTCATAACGATTGGGCCGGCCTTCGAAGCGCTGCTGGTGGCCGCGCTTGAGCTCCGGCGGATCCGGGGCTGCCATGAGCTCGGTCAGGGCGATGCGTCGCTGGAGGTCCAGTTTGGTCATGGCGGATGATCGAGCAAGGGGCCGGCCGGATGGCACAGCCGCCGGGCACACCCGGAACTCATGTTTCAGCAATGATTAGGGGCGGACCTCCGAAGTTACAGGCGTGAAAAGACCTCCGGGAGGCAGACTCTTGGCGCGGCCTGCGGCGAATCCGCGTCATGAATTCGCCATTGGCGGGGAAACGGACATGAATCGAAGACGACGTTTGGCAGCCGCCGGACTCCTCGGTGCCGTGCTTGCCCTCGCGGCGGGAGCCGCTGGTACTGACCGCCTGCGGGCGCAGTCCGCGGCGCCGGTGCCGAAATTCGAAGTGGATCCGTCGTTTCCCTCGTTGCCGCCAGGGAAGCTCCTTGGCGACGTGTCATCGGTTGCCGTGGACGCGCGGGATCACGTCTGGATGATCCATCGCCGTCGGACCGTCGCGGCGGAGCAGCGAGCCAACGCAGCGCCGGCGGTCCTGGAGTTCGAGGCGTCCGGAAAATTCGTCGCGGGATGGGGCGGCCCGTCGGCCGGCTACGAGTGGCCCGAGCGGGAACACGGGATCTACGTCGCGCCCGACCGGACGGTCTGGATCAGCGGCAACAACGGCTTCGGCACGCCGCCGCCTCCGGGGAACTCCGATGACATGCTCCTGAAGTTCACGTCGGCGGGGAAGTTCCTGCTGCAGTTCGGACACAGCGGCAAGAGCACAGGGGACGCCGACCGCGAGAACGTGAAGCAGCCGGCGGACATGCACCTTTACGTACCCGCGAACGAGCTCTTCGTCGCGGATGGTTACGGCAACCATCGAGTGGCGGTATTCGACGCCGCCAGCGGCGGCTTCAAGCGGACCTGGGGCGCAAACGGCGGCACGCCGTTCAATATCGTTCACAGCATCAGGGTATCGAACGACGGCCTTGTCTATGTGGCCGACCGCGGCAACAAGCGCGTGCAGGTCTTCACGACGGGCGGCGAGTTCAGGCAGCAGCTCGCAATCGGCGCGGGGACCGCAGCCATGCAAACCGCCGCCGGCCTTGCGTTCTCACCCGACCGTACTCAGCGCTTCCTGTATGTCGCCGACCTGGGCAACAACCAGATCGTCATCGTCGATCGAAAAACGATGACCATCGCGGGATCGTTCGGAAAGGGCGGCACGAACCCCGGCGAGTTTGGCACCGTGCACGAAATCGCGACCGACTCGAAAGGCAACCTCTACTCGGCGGAACTCCGCACCCGCCGCGTGCAGAAGTTCGTGTTCAAGGGGATCCGCTGAAAGGCCGGCTTCCGTTTACGTAACACTCACTGTTGTTTCGGCAAAGGCGGACCGGAACATCGGCCCGCATTGGTACCTCAGTTCGGCTTATTTGCTCGTCCAGGCGTTCCGAAGGGCGGCGCGATCGACCTGCACACCGCGCTGATACACGGCGGCGATCTTCCGCGTGTTCGCGATATTCTCGAGCGGGTTCGCGTTAAGCACGACGAAGTCCGCGCTCTTGCCGGCCGTCACTGTGCCGAGGCCATCCAGGCGGAGCAGCGCGGCGGGCGTGCGCGTCGCGGCCACGAGCACCTGCATCGGCGTCATGCCCGCCGACACCATCAGCTCGAGCTCGCGATGATCGCCGAACCCGAAGAATGTATTTTCGATCCCGGTGTCATCTCCGAGCGCGATGGGAACGCCGGCCGCGTTCATCCTCGCGAGGCTGCGCTTCTGCTTCGCGTACGACTCATCGGCGGCTGTGCGGGGCCCCGCCGTCCTCCTGGACGCGTAGACGCCAGAGACCTTCCGGATACTGTCGGCTGACGCGGTCTCCGCGAGCGCGGGGTCGTCCAGCCATGCCGGCTGGCCCGTATACGTACCCGCCTCGCTCGTGCCGAGGTTGGGCGTCACGAAGACACGCTTTTTCGCCATCGCGTTCACGAGGCTCGCGTCCATCTCCGCATCCCTGGCCAGGTGCAGGAATCCGTCCACGCCGGCATCGACGAGATCGCGCGCATCCGAAAGATAGAACACGTGCGCCATCACGCGGAGATTGTTGCGGTGCGCCTCGTCGATGATCGCGCGGTAGAGCGCCGGGCTCAGCTTCGCCACCGCACCGTTGCGATCGTCGACCCAGATTTTCACGAAGTCCGGTTTCCGCGCCGCCAGTTCGCGAACGTCCTGCCGCCCTTCTTCCTCCGTCGTCACGCCGTAGGCGACGCCGCGCATCGCGAGATTGCCGGTCGACGCATCCGGCGCGGCGAACCCGCGGCCGGCTGTTCGGAACAGCGCTCCGGGGTGCGCTTCGGCTCTCACCTGATACGGCAGATCGCCCGGGTCGGTCCCCGTGCTCATCATGGCGACGATGCCGTAATAGAGGTACCGGGTGAGGTGATCGATCAGGTTGGCGCGCGTGTAGTTCTCGGCGGCGAACGTGGTTCCCTTGATGTAGCCGACGTGGCCGTGCAGCAGGACGAGACCAGGAATGATGGTCTTGCCGCCCAGATCGACGCGAAGGGTGCCACGCGGGACGGTGATCTGACCCCGCCGGGCGACACGCGTGATCCGGCCGTTCTCGACAAGAATCGCGGAGTTTTCAATCGGCGCCCGTCCGGCGCCGTCGATGAGCCGCGCGCCTTCAAATAGCGCCGCCCTGCCGGACTGCGCGGAGCCGCTGGCAGCAAGCGCCAGCGCCGCGATCGCGACGTAGACCAGACCACGGAGAGAGGACGCGCGGCAGTCAGTGTTTTGCATGAGCAGGCCGGTGCTCCACGTTCGGCAGAAAGGCAGTGAGGGTTCCGATGAGCGGCAGGTACGCGCAGATCCGGTAGACGAACTCGATGCTGGTCGCGTCCGCGAGCCATCCAAGGACCGCCGCGCCGAGACCGCCCATCCCGAAGGCGAAACCGAAGAAGAGCCCCGAGATCATGCCGACGCGTCCAGGCACCAGTTCCTGCGCGTAGACCACGATGGCCGAAAACGCGGATGCCAGGATGAGGCCGATCACGATCGTCAGGATGCGCGTCCAGAACAGGTTGGCGTGCGGCAGCAGGACCGTGAATGGAAACACGCCAAGAATCGACACCCAGATGACCAGCTTTCTGCCGAAGCGGTCGCCGATGGGGCCGCCGAGGATCGTGCCTGCGGCGACCGAGCCGAGGAAGATGAAGAGATCGATCTGGGCGGCGCGCACCGAGACATGAAACTTGCTGATCAAGTAGAAGGTGTAATAGCTGCTCAGGCTCGCGAGGTAGAAGTATTTGGAGAAGATCAGCGCGACCAGCACGGCAACGGACAAGAGGATACGGTTTTTCGACAAGCCGGGATTGCCGGCGTCCTGCGCTCCGCGTGACGCACCTGTGCGGATGGTCGATGCCGGACGATGCAGCTGGTACCACCCGCCCACGCGATACAGGACGATCATCGCGAGCAGCGCGACGAGCGAACACCAGGCGACGCTGATCTGACCGCGCGGCAGGACCAGAAAGGCGGCGAGCAGCGGGCCCATGGCGGAGCCGACGTTGCCGCCTACCTGAAACACTGACTGGGCCATGCCGTGCCGCCCGCCCGAGGCCATCCGGGCGACGCGCGACGACTCGGGATGAAACACGGACGAACCGACGCCGACGAGCCCCGCCGCGAGCAGCAGCGATCCGAGGCGCCCGGCCACCGCCAGCAGCAGCAATCCCATCAGCGAAAAGCCCATGCCGGCGACGAGCGAGTACGGCGTGTGGTGCCGATCGGTGTAGATGCCGACGACCGGCTGCAGCAGCGATGCCGTCAGCTGCAACGTCAGGGTCATGAGTCCGACCTGCGCGAAACTGAGCTGATAGGACGACTTGAGGATCGGATAGATGGCCGGCAGCAAAGACTGAATCGTGTCGTTCAGCAGGTGCGAAAAGCTGATCGCAGCCAGGATCGGGACTACCGTGCGTCGTGTAATGTCCACTCGTTTACCAGCCAGCGCGGACCGCGTACCAGAGCGCGCCGCAAATGAGCGCACACACGCCGATCATGGCGGCGGCGCTCGTCGTGAAGTAGGGATAGATCATCAGGATCAAGCCGGTGACGAGGTGCGGCCACCGCGATTGCTTCTTGCCGTAGACGAAGAGGACAAAGCCGATCCCGCCGGGTATCAGCGACAGGAACAGCCACGTGCCATCGAGCTCCACCCGTTATTTCGCCGACAGCTGCTTCGCGTAGAGCGCGTCGTACAGCGCCCAGCGGGCGGCGTCGCCGGCGTCCTCGTTCTTGACCTGCTGCGTGTCGCCCAGCATCATCGCGCGGCCTGTCGCTTTGTCGCGATACGCCGGCCAGACAGGCAGGCCCTTTCCGTTGGGATTACCGGTGCGCGCAAAGTTTACGAAGTACGACGATACGATGTCGGCCAGCCTGCGTTCGCTGTCCGACGCCGAGGTGATCCCGGGCGAGCTGGTGTCGGGGTACACGCGAGCGGCTTTCAGGTTGTTGAAGACGTACGGGATTTCAGCGGTGTGCGTGGCGCGCAGGTTCGGCGTGCCCGGGTCGGCCGGCGGCTCGTGGGTGAAGTAATAGAGGTACGCCTGGTTGCCGAGCTTCGCCTGCGCCTGCGCGTACAGCCGCATGTGCCACGCCATCTCGTCGCGGAACGCCGCCTCGGACGACCGCGCGGCTTCGGCATCGGAGCCGGCGGGATAGAGCCCGAGATAGGCGTCCGCCAGGTCTGCCCAGCGGCTGCGCACGCGTGCCACCCACTGCTCGGCGGTGGGCCCGCGCAGGATAAAGGAGCCTTCGTCCTTGTTCGATCCGACGAGCACGTCCACGGCGTTCTGGCGGCCCGCGGCAAAGGTGAGAGACAGATCTTCGGGAACCGCCCAGCCATCGGCGATCATGCCGGCGCCGCGAAGGCCCTTGCTGATCTCGTCGGTCGATTTTCCGCGCAACTCAGCGAGGCCAAGCGACGCCATCGGAGACGCGCTGCGGCCGGCCGCTGCCTCGGCGGATGCTCGGGAGCGCATGGGCGCCATGCTCAGTCCCATCCAGGCGCCGCTTTCCGAGATCGCGCGGCGGAACAGGTCCTTCGACAGCGGCGATCCGACGAGACCTGCCGACAGCGACGCACCCGCGGATTCGCCGAAAATGGTGACGTTGTCGGGATCCCCGCCGAACGCTGCCACATTTTTCTGCACCCAGGCCAGCGCTGCCAGCGCGTCGAGGACTGCCTGGTTGCCCGATGCGTAGTGCCCGGATTCCCTTGTCAGCTCGGGGTGCGAGAAGAATCCAAATGGGCCAAGGCGGTAGTTGAACGTCACGAGCACGACGCCCTTGCGAGCGAGCGCTTCGCCGTCATTGTGGCGGCTCGATCCGGCGCCTTCCGTATATGCGCCGCCGAAAATCCACACCATGACGGGCCGCTGCCCGGTGGCGCGCGTCGCGCCAGTCCAGACATTGAGGTACAGGCAGTCCTCGTCCGCGCGCGGCGAGTCCGGCATGTCCACCGAGACGTTCAGGCGCCCGACACCCTTGGGTTGCACGCAGACGGGGCCGAACGTGTCGCCCTTGCGCACGCCGTCCCAGTGTGCAACCGGCTGCGGCGCTTTCCATCGCAGCGGCCCGAGCGGCGGCGCGCCGAAGGGAATGCCGCGGAATACGCGCACGCCTTCCGGCGAATTCGCGGCCGGCGCGATCAGCCCGGCGTCGGTCCGCACCAGATCGGTGGACGCTGCCGGCAGCATCGCGGCCGCGGCAAACGTAAAGGCAACGCAAGCGAACGCCAACCTCGGGCGCAATCCTTAACCTCCAGCCACGAGCCACGAGCCACAGTGTCTTACGCGCAGTTAAGCTATAGTCTACGGCACTCCACGGAGGAACCCCCGATGACGAGGATCTTGACCAGAATCCCGGCGAGGATTGCGTGCGGTGCCGCGGCGTGTGCACTGATGATTGTCGGCGGCGTCGCGACCGGCCGGGGGCAGAGCGCCGAGCGCAAATACGTCCCCGTGACCGACGCGATGTTGCAGAAGCCCGATCCGGGCGACTGGCTCGCGTGGCGGCGCACGCTGGACGGGTGGGGATACAGCCCGCTCAACCAGATCAACCGCACGAACGTGGCGCGGCTGAAGATGGCGTGGACGCGGGGCCTGATCGGGCCGGGCAACCAGGAGGGAACGCCGCTCGTGCACGACGGCGTCATGTTCATCCCGAATCCCGGCGACAACATCCAGGCCGTCGACGCGACCACCGGTGATCTCATCTGGGAGTACCGGCGCAAGCTGCCCGAGGGGGTCCGGCCCAAGACGAACCGGACGCTCGCCATGTGGGGCGACTTCATCCTCAATTCCAGTTCGGACAACTTCGTCTACGCCCTCGACGCGCGGACCGGCGCGCTGGCGTGGGAGACGAAGGTGCTCGATGCGACCAAGCGTGCGCCGACGAGCGGCGGCCCGATCGTCGCCAACGGCAAGTTGATCACGGGCCGCCAGTGTCAGCCCGACGCCGGCCGCGACTCCTGCGTCGTTACGGCGCACGACGCGAAGACGGGCAAGGAGCTGTGGCGCTTTCATACCATTCCCGGGCCGGGCGAACCGGGATACGAATCGTGGGGCGACGTGCCGATGGAGCAGCGATGGCACGTCGGCACCTGGATGGTGCCGAGCTACGATGCCGAGCTCAACCTGGTTTACATCGGCACATCAGTGACGATCCCCGCGCCAAAGTTCACCCTCGGCGGCAACGACAAGCAGCATCTCTATCACAACTGCACGCTGGCAATTAACGCCGACACCGGCAAAATCGTCTGGTACTACCAGCACATCGTCGATCACTGGGATCTCGATCATCCGTTCGAACGCCTGCTGGTCGATACCGTCGTCGCGCCCCGTGCGAGCGAGGTGCGGTGGATCAACCCCAGGGTCCGGGCGGGTGAGCGGCGCAAGGTGATTACCGGCATTCCCGGCAAGACGGGGGTGGTCTACACGCTCGACCGGCAGACGGGCGAATTCCTGTGGGCGCGGCCGACGGTCATGCAGAACGTGATCAGCAACATCGACGGGGCGACCGGCAAAGTCGTGGTCAACCCGGAGGTCCTGTTCACGAAGATCAACGAAGAGAAATTCGTGTGCCCGGGCAGCAGCGGCGGAAAGAACTGGCCGGCGGGCGCCTATAGCCCGCTCACCAACGCGATGTACATGCCCATGCAGAACATGTGCATGACGGCCACCACCACCGTGGACTCGCGCGATCCGTCGAAGGTGTACGGCATCAACATGAAGCAGGAGTTCTCGATCGGCGCGGACAAGGTGGGGACCGTGTGGTCGATCTCCGCGGAAACCGGCCAGACGCTCTGGAAACACGAGCAGCGCGCGGGGATGCTGTCGCTTGTTGCCACCGGGGGCGGCCTCGTGTTCGGCGGGGATTCGAACGGCCGCTTCAAGGCGCTGGACGATAAGACGGGTGCCGTGTTGTGGGAGGCGATTGTCGGATCGCCGGCGAGCGGATATCCGATCAGCTTTTCCGCAGGCGGCAAACAGTACATCGCCGCGATCGTGGGGCCGTCGCTCGAGGCCAATTCCACGCGCGGCCTGACTCCGGAGCTCAAGACCGGCAACGGGCCGAATATCTTCGTGTTTGCGTTGCCGTAAACGCGTGTCGATCCGTGTAGTGCAGGCCTTCAGGCCTGCCGTGAGGTTGTCGTGCGAAGCATGGTTCCGCTCGTCGCGTGTTCGATAATCCTGACTGGCGTGTTGGTCTTGGCGCAGGGTCAGCGGCAGTACCCCTATCCGCCTGTCCGCGATCAGCGCGGCGCGGTCCCGGCGGGCCCGCGCGTCGAGCCGTGGAACAGCCCGGCGCTCGGCGACGGCCCGTTCCTCTTCGACAGCTACGAGCAGCGCGGCCTGCGCGCCGTCGTGGTCACGAAGGGACTGTCGCACCCCTGGAGCATGGCGTTCCTTCCTGACGGCGCCATCCTCGTCACCGAGCGCCAGGGCCGGCTCCGCATCGTGCGCGACGGCAGGCTCGACCCGGCGGCCGTCGCCGGCACTCCCGCGGTGACGTCGCTCGGCACGATGGCCGGATTGATGGACATCGCCCTTCACCCGAAATTCGCGCAGAACAAGTGGATCTACCTCTCGTATCACAAGCCCATGGGCACGGCGAAGAGTGTCGAGGGCCGGGATGCGCCGATCGCGAGCAACTCGATCCTGCGGGGCACGTGGGACGGCAAGGCGCTGACGGACGTTCGTGACATCTTCGTCGCCGACGACATCGACATGGAGGCGTCGCGGATTGCGTTCGGGCCCGACGGCATGTTGTACATGGGGATTGGGGGGCCGGGCACCGGATCGAAAATCAGCATGGATCGCGCGCAGGGCACCAACGATCTCGCCGGCAAGATTCTGCGCATGACCGACGAAGGCAAAGTGCCGCCCGACAATCCCTTTGTCGGCAAGGTCGGCTACAAGCCGTACATTTTTTCGCTCGGCCACCGCGTGCAGCTCGGCCTTGCGTTCAACCCGTACACCAACGAGCTGTGGGAGACCGAGAACGGGCCAAACGGCGGCGACGAGTTGAACATCGTGCGCGCCGGCCGCAACTACGGCTGGCCGATCGTCAGTTACGGCCGCGACTACAACGGTCCGCGGTTCAGCCCGACGTGGACGGGAATGGAAGACCCGCTCGTGTTCTGGGTCCCGTCGATTGCGACCTCCGGGTTGACGTTCTACACCGGCGACAAATTCCCCGGCTGGCAGCGCAACGTCTTTGTCGGCGGCATGCGTGAGGGTGAAATCGCACGCAGCGGGCAGATCCAGCGCATCGTGTTCAACGACAAGTGGGAGGAGATGCGCCGCGAACCGCTGCTGCGCGAACTACACCAGCGCGTCCGCGACATCCGGCAGGGGCCCGACGGATTGCTGTACCTGCTGACCGAGGAAGAACAGGCGGCCCTTCTGCGAATCGAACCCGCGACGGGCGTGCACTAGCTGAAGCAACAGCCTTCCTGCGAGCGGACAAAAGGCGGCCTGACGGCCCCCATCCGATGGGCAGCACAGGCCGGACCGCGCGTGCCGGTGTAGGGCACATACCGATCGAGTCGCCACATGTCCCTCCAAGTCATCCAACTCAAGTCGATCGATGCATGCCCGAAGTTGGCAGCCGAATCGCTCTGCCGCTCTCGGGCCGGCGCGATGACGCGACCGATGCTTCGGAGGATGGCACCATGGTTCGCAAGTGTCTCGCGGCCTGCCTGAGCAGCACGCTCCTCCTCGCCGCGTCTGCTCGAGCCTCAGACGAAGCTGCCGCCAATCCCGGCGTCGTCGTCGGTCAACAGAAAGCGTCAGAACCTTCGGTCGCGCGCGGCGCAGCACTCCCCGTGCTCTACGGCCTGCTCGCCGGCCTGCAGGCCTATGACGGGTGGAGCACCGTCAGCGCGGTGAACCGCGGAGCACTCGAAGGCAACCCCGCAATCGCGAACGTCGCCGCCAATCCCGGCGCCATGTGGGCGCTCAAGGTCGGTGCGACGAGCGCGTCCATCTACGCCGCCGAGACGCTGTGGCGGCGGCATCGCCGCGCCGGAGCCATTGCGACCATGGTCGCCGTCAACGGCATCATGATCGGGGTCGCGACGCGAAACGCTTCGGTCATGCAACGGCTGAAATGATTCGATGCGCCGCTCCGCGTATGCTTACAGGCATACACGGGGAGCGCGCATGGGCGAGACAGTCGAGCACCTGAATCTGATTAACGGCGCCTGGACCCGCGCGAGCGGTGGGGCCACCTTCGGCAACGAAAACCCCGCCTCGCGTGGCAGCAATCTCGGCGCGTTTCAATCGTCGACGGCGGAAGACGTCAGCGCCGCGATCGCCGCCGCCGCCGCCGCCGGCGCGGCGTGGCGCCGCACGCCGCTCGCGGCGCGTCAGCAGCATGTCGCCGAGTTCCTCAGACAGCTCGAGCGCTCGCGCGAGGATCTCGCCCGCATCGTCACGCTCGAAAACGGCAAGACGATCCGCGAGTCGCGCGCCGAGGTCGATTCCGCCCTCGTCGAAGGCGCGTATCACCTGAACCAGGTGGCGGCATTTGCCGGAGGCGCCGGACCTGGCGGAAGCCGGCCGATTACGACGTGGGTCCAGTATCAGCCGCTCGGAGTGGTCGGCGTCATCAGCCCCTGGAACTTCCCGATGAACGTCATGTGCCGCAAGACGCTGCCGGCGCTGTTGACCGGCAACACCGTGGTGTTCAAGCCGGCGTCGTTCACCCCCTGGTCCGGCGTGTTCATGGCGAAGCTTTTCGAACTCGCCGGCTTGCCGCCGGGGGTGTTCAATTGCATCACGGGGGCCGGCTCGGCCATCGGCAACGTCCTCGTGCAGGATCCGCGCGTGCGGGCAGTCTCGTTCACCGGTTCGACGGACGTGGGGAAAAAGATCCAGGCGCTCGCCGCCGCGAACCTCACGCGCACGCAGCTCGAACTGGGCGGCAAGAACGCCCTGATCGTGATGGACGATGCGGAGATCGGCGACGCGGTGGAAGCGGCGGTGACGGCGGGTTTCTCGAACGCGGGGCAGTGGTGCACGTCCACGAGCCGCCTGCTGCTGCACGAGGCGATCGCGCGGCCGTTTCTCGATCGGCTGATCGCGCGGTGCGAGACGATGGCGATCGGCGACGGGCTGGACGAGACGACCGATATGGGTCCGGTGGCCGGGCCGCAGCAGTATGCGGACGTGACCGCTGCGATTGATCGCGCAGCGGGCGAAGGCGCGCGGCTGGTGGCAGGGGGCGGGCCGACGGCCGGCGTGGGATCCAGATCGCCGGGATACTTCATCCGGCCCACCGTGTTTACGGGCGTCGAGCCCGGCATGCGCGTGTTTCGCGACGAGATCTTCGGGCCCGTGCTGGCCGTGTCGGAATTTGCGTCGCTGGACGAAGCGCTGGACGTGGCGAACAACTCGATTTACGGGCTGTCGTCTGCGATATTCACGAGGGATCTCGCCATCGCCCGTCGCTATATCGACGAAATCGACGCGGGGCTGGCACACGTCAACGTGCACACCGGCTACAAGGAGCCGTCGATGCCGTTCGGCGGGTTCAAACAATCCGGCGCCGGCCTGCCCGAGAACAGCCGGAGCGGCCTGGAGTTCTTCGTCGATAGGAAAGCCGTTTACATACGTTAAACCAGAAATACTTTTTTCACGAAGACGCCACGAACGCGAAGCATTTCTGGTGTACAAGAGTGGCTTCGTGTCCATCGCACGTTCGCGAGAAACGGGTGTTGAGAAGGAGGCCTCGATGAGGTTTGCGACGGCTGCCGGTCTTGTTGTCGCAATATCGGTGGCCGGTACGGCGCTGCTCGCGCAGGGCAGCGCGGATACCCGCGAGGCTCACATTGCGGCGGCGAAGGCTGCGGCGGGTTCGGACCACACGAACGTCTTCGAACG
>Ga0136846_1235445_pt1 | contig 18366 bp, 11 predicted proteins | sample HopSoiMetagenom2_FD_96841 | JGI IMG/M metagenome (GOLD analysis project Ga0136846, IMG submission 96841) | Grasslands soil microbial communities from Hopland, California, USA - 2 Assembly 2016 (version 4) | ecosystem: Environmental > Terrestrial > Soil > Grasslands | place: USA: Hopland...
CCACTGGACAGCGGACTGTCACTGGCTGACGGCCGGACGCTACGGCTGCGCGACCTGATGGGGCTCGACCTGCGGCTGCGGCTGGCGGTGCTGTCGTCGTGCGAGACCTCTGTGCCCGGGACCCGGCTGCCCGACGAGGTCGTCGCTCTGCCCACCGGTCTGCTCCAGGCCGGCGCCGCGGGAGTGGTCGCGTCCCAGTGGCCGGTGCCCGACCTGCCCACCGCCCTGGTGATGACGCGTTTCTACGACCACTGGAGGGCCGGCGCGCCGCCGACGGAGGCGCTGCGCCGCGCCCAGATCTGGGTGCGTGACACCTCCAACGAGGAGAAGACACAGTTCGTCGACACGGCGGCCGACGAGGGCCGGCTCTCGCCCGCCGCCGCGGACACACTGCTCGACGCGCTTCTGCCGGCCGAGCCGACTGCTCGGGACGAGGCACACATCGCCAACTGGGCGGCGTTCGCCCACTTCGGGATCTGATCGGGCGCCGAGGGCCGGAAGGGGAAGGGCACATGGAGCCGGGGCGGATGGATGAGGACGGCTGGCGTGTGCTGGCCCGGGAGGCCCGGCGGCTGGTGTACCGGCTGATCACCGACGCGAGAGCCGCCCGGGACAGCGCCGCGGCCCTCGACCGGGCTCTCGACCTCCCGCCGGGCACCGCCAAGGCCGCCCTGCGCCAGGCGTTGACGGCCCAAAGCGACCTGCGCGCCTGGGTGCGTGAGCAACGCGCCCGCGACCGGCCCGAAGACCACAGCGACTACCGCTCGACCGAGCCCGGTCCGGTCCGGCGCCTGGAGGCCGTACTGCCCCGGCAGTCGGTCGTCGTGGGCCGGCGGTTTCCGCTGTACGTGCGTGTTCTGGCCACGTCGCCGACGGGACCCTCGGCCGCCCTGAAGCCCTTCGACGTGCCTCCCGAGGGGGCGACCGTGACCGTGGGCGTCTCGGCTCCCGGCCTGCTCTCCCGGGACGACCTCGAACAGGAGCTGGTGGTGCCGGGGACGGGGGACTCCGAGCCGGCACATTTCGGGTTCCAGGCCCTCGATGCCGGGCTGCACCGGGTGCTCGTCCGTGCTCACCGCGGCGGCACCTTCCTTGGCGAACTGACGGTCGAGGTGTACGTCGAGACGTCCGAAGCCGGCAGGCCCGCGCCCACCGGCGAAGCCGTTGTCACCGCGGACCTGCCGGTGATGGTCTGCGAACCCGGGGAGGTGACCCTCGAAGTCACCCGGGAGGCGGACCACTTCCGGTTCCGGCTGCTCGGCGACGACCTCGGCCGGGCAGAACGCTCCGACCTGCCGAGCGCCGACCCGACAAAGGCCGTCGACCTGCTCGCGGCCGAACTCGGTCTGATGGCACGCGGAGAGCACCGCCTCGACAGCCCGGCACTGGTCCAGGAACGGCTGAAGGACCTCGGTTCCGGACTGTGGGACATCATTCCCGCCGCCGTGCGCACCGCCTTCTGGAACCAACTCGACCGCATCACCTCCTTCACGGTGGCCAGCGAACTGGAAACGGTCCCGTGGGAGTTGCTGTACGCGGCGGACGAGACCGACGAGGTCGGCTTCCTCGCCGGCCGCATGGCGGTCGTCCGCCGGGCCTCGGGCCAGTCCCGGGCACCTCTGATCGTCCCGTCGAGCACCGCCTTCGTCCGGTCCCGGAAGGTTCCGGAGCATGCGGGACGGGAGATCGCCGCCGTACGCGCCCATCTCAGCGGTACCCGGGACCTGGGCGTCGTCGAGGACCTGGATGATCTGCGGCAGCTGCTGCTCCGGCAACCGCCCAGCGTGCTCCACTTCGCCTGCCACCACACGTTCGACGAGCGCACCGGGGCCGCGGTGGAGCTCAATGGCGGGGACTTCCGCCCCGACTCCCTCAACCGGGCGGCGCTGCGCAAGGCGTGGCACAACAGTCCTCTGGTGTTCTTCAACGGCTGTCGCACCGGCGGTGAGATCCCCGCGTTGACGGGAACGGTGGGCTGGGCCGGAAAGTTTCTCCGGGCGGGCGCCGGAGCGTTCGTCGGCTCCCTCTGGGACGTGCGTTCCACCTCGGCGGCGGATTTCGCCGACGCGTTCTACCGGGCGCTGGCCGACGGGACCCCGCTCGGCGAGGCGTCACTGGACGCCCGCCGCGCGATCATGGATGAGGCAGGGGACCCGACCTGGCTCGCCTACACCGTGTACGGCAGCCCGTCGGCCCGTTTCGCCGGCCGCTGAAGCGCGGTCACCGGCCCCGCTCCGGGGCCATGGGCCGCCGGGCCAGATGGCACTCGGGCGCCGGGTCGGCCGGTTCGGTCACCATCCTCCGTCCGCACTGCCGCGCGCTCGGGCAGCCGTACGCCACCGACGGCCCGGCGTCCTCATCGTTCCCACGCACGTTGTAGCCGCCGGCCGCCGTGCGGTGAGTGTCGACGGCGTCCCACAGCGCGGCCCACTCCTCCAGGGTGTCCCGCTGCTCCTGCGACGACCGGTCGAGGTCCCGCCAGGCGGGGAGCAGACCGCCCTCCTTCGCCCGCTGGCGCAGCCGGTCCTTGGACCGACAGACATCGGCCCACGACAACGCCCTGGGTGTTCGCGACTCCCCCACGCCGGCTTCCTCCCGGTGCATACTGGCTCACGTTCCGTTCCGTCCATGGTGCCTGACTTCCCGTCATGAGCCGGTAGACACGGGAGTGGTGTGCCGCAGACCACGAGGTACAGCTGCGCCGACAACGTGCGGCCCCACGACGGCGAAGTGCTCGGCGTACTGAAGCGGCTCGAACCGGTTGTGGAGGGCGTCGGGCAGTGGAGCGAGCCGCCGAGGCACATCGCGGCCAAACGGCTGCTGCAGGGCGGACGGGACGGCCCGCTGGTCCTGGAGGCGGAGATCTCCTGGCCGACCGCGGTGTGGCGGTGCGTCGTCAAGATCGGCCCTGCCGCGGAGATGAGGGCAGAGTGGAAGGCCTACCAGGACCACCTGACGAACCCGCGCACCGCCCTGTGCGCCCCTGTCGAGGCCGCGACCCGATCCGTGCTCGATCGCGACAGGTGCGTGCCGGGACGGCGCGAGGCCGTCGTCTACGGGCATGTGAGCCACTACGCGGGAGGCCCCGACCGGTCCGTCGTCACCCTGGAGGAACGTGTCGCCCAGGTGTGGCAGAACGGCCCGGAGGAGGTGGCTCCGGTGCTCGGGCTGCTCGCCGCGTACGGAGAGAAGGCGTGGGCCGCCTTCTACAGCCGTGCGGAGGTGCGCGTGGAGGACACGAGCCTCGACTTCTTCGTACCGGACCTCGGTCTGATGTTCGACCTTCGTGTCGACGGCTCTCCCCCGGACGAAGACGTCGCCTACTGCCACGGACGCACCCTGCTGGAGACCGTGCTCGCCCCGACCCTTCCCGTGGGTCCCGTCTACCTGGGCTCAGGATCAGCGGCGGTGGACGGCCCACGGACGCACGAGGGGATCAGGTACCGCCTCGTCCCCTCCCCGGAGGTCGGAACGTCCGGAGAGATCAATCTCCACGGAGCGGTGGACGACCGTTACCGCGCCAATCGGTGGAACGCGATATCCGAGCGCTGTCGCGACCTCGTGCTGGAGGGGGAGGAGGTGGCGGCCGGCGGCGAACGGACTCTGTCGCCCTTCGCCCGGCTGTACGCCATGCTGACGGACGAGCGTCCGGGGCGGGTCGAATCGCTGGTGCACGGCGACCCGAACCCGCGCAACCTGATCGTCGCGACAAGCGCTGACGGAGCCGAGCAGATCTATCTGATCGACTTCGCCCGGACGCGTACCGGCCAACCACCCCTCGCCGACTTCACTTGGCTGGAACTCGGCTTGCTCCGTGACGTCTTCGCCCCCCGTCTCGGCTTCGGCGAGGTGCTCGCTCTGCAACGGGCGCTGTTCCTGGCGGGCGCCCTGACCGACGCTTCGACCGCCCCACCGCAGGAGGCGGCCGCCGCAGCCGAGCAGGTCGCCCTGGAAGTGCTGCGACACTTCCCGGACCCGTTGCTCGCCGCGTTCCGGCTGTTGTGGGCGGTACGGACCCAGGCCGCGCTGAGCCTCCGGGGAAACGCGCCGCGGGGCTGGCACCGGGAGTACGCCGCCCATCTCTGCATCACCGCCAACCAGACCTTCGGTTGGAGCCTCACCGCCGTCGGCCCGGCCGCGATCGCCGCGACCGTGGCGGCGGCCGGGGTCTGTGCCGAGTCCTACGACGGGGAACGGCCCTACCAGCTTTGGCCGACCGGCCTGCTGGTCGCCGCGGCACGGGCCACCGCGAGGGGAGTCGCGCCGGACGGCCCGCGGACCGCGGCGGCGCTCGCCGCGCTGGTCGACGAGACGGACCACCGCGGCCTGAACGACCCCGAGCTCGAGGAGATGCTGCGGGAGGCCGGCCGCGAGCTCGTGCGCACGGCCTTCCGGGAGTGGGGTGAGACGACGGTGGGCCGGGCCGCCGACTCCGGTCCGCGCATGGTCATGCGGGCCTCGGACACCGGCGGACGGGCAAAGGACGTCCAGCACCACCTGGACGCAGGACGGCTGACGCTGCTGCGGGGCGAGCCCCAGTCCGGCAAGACGGCTGTCGTGGAGCAGTGGTGCCTGCGGCAGGCCGAGGCGGTCGCATCCGCCACCCCCGAGAGCCCGTCCGCGCCGTCCGAACTCTGCGTTCCCCTGGTCGTCTCCGCCGCTCGGCTCCTGGAGCTGCTGCCGGACCACGACGGACGGACACCGGCATCCGTGTCCCTGCCGGCCGTCGCCTGGACCGAGGCCGGGATGCCCCCGGCCTGGACGGATCACATCGACGCCCTGCGCACCCTCGGCGTGCTCCGCCTGGTCGTCGACGGTCTGGACACGCTCGATCCGGGTGCCGAGCGGCAGCGGGTCGTGTCATGGCTCCTCGCCCAGGCCGTCGCACCGCGCGCGGGCATCCTGGTGTGCGAGCGCCCCCGTACCGTCGCCGCTCTACCCGCCGAGCCGAATCTGGCGGATGCCTTCGACGTGCTCGTCCTGGACCCGCCGGGCGACGAGCAGATCCGTCGTACGCTCCTCGGCCGGCTGGTGACCGACCCACGGTTACGAGACCCCGTGGGCACGGCGGACAGACTCTTCGCGATGATGTTCGGCGAGCAGTCCGCGCCGCGGCTCGCCGCGGGGCTGCGCTCGCCCCGTCTCGTCGCCCTCGTCGCCGACCTGGCCGCCGAGACGGCCGCCGCCGACGGGCTGACCACAGAGAGCGATTTCCGGCTGGGCATCGGAGAGGTGTTGTACACCTACGCCCGGCAGAAGCTGACCGCGTACACCCTGGCCCGGTCGGCCAGTGTGTGCGACCCCTACGAAGCCGCCGAGGCCCTGCTCGCCGAACTCGCCCGCGAGCTCACCGACCGGCGCGCCACGGAACTGCCCGAGGCCGAGCTGGCCGGGGGGATGCCCCTGCGGATCGAGAACCTCACAAAGTCGGGACTGATCGAGCGGAGGATCGTCGGCCTGCTGCCCATGCTCGCCTTCACCGACACCACGATGCGCGAGTTCTTCGCCGCGAGGTGGCTCTACCTCACGTGGAGCGAGGATCCCGACGGCACCGCCGGGCGCGTCCGCCGCGCGGCCTGGCACGAACCGGCCAGGATCCTTCAGACGTTCACGGTGGCGGACGAGGCTCCGGCCGATGCGCTGGTGAGGGCCGCACTTGAGCACGACCTCCTGCTGGCCGCCCGTCTGCTGGCCGCCGCTCCGGCGCCGAACCCCGCCGCTCTGGACGATTTCCTCACGCGCGCGGACAACCTGCTCCGCAGACCGGACTCGGACCCCGCGACCCGGCGTGAGGCGGCATCGGCCCTCCGGCAGCTCGGCGACGCACGAGCGCGTACGCTCCTGCGGACCGTCGCACAGGACCCGTCGGTGGCCCCCGTGGCGCGGACGGAAGCCGTCCGGGGTCTGGCCTCGATCGCGCGGCGCGACAGGCCCGGGAACCCCGGCGCTCTGCGGGCGGCCTGCGTGGCCGTTCTGGGCGGCGCGTCCGACAACGCGACGAAGGTCGCCGCCGTGGACGCCGTGGCCCGCAACGGGCTCACCGCCCTCACGCCCCGCCTCGCCGAACTGGTCGACCCGGCCCAGCCCTGGCCGGTGTCCTCGGCCGCCCGCCGGGCCCTGCGCACGCTCGACACCGACCCGACCGAGGCCCTGACGCTGCGTTGGGTCACCGTCTGCGAGGAGCGGCTGACCGCCAACGTCACGGAGCTGACCGCCGCCGCCGGGTACACCGAGCAGCTCCGGCTGACCGACGAGCGGTGCGAACTCCTCGGTGAACTCGCCGCCGCCGGGCGGGTGGAGCCGCTGCTGCGGCATCGGTTCGATTTCGCGGCCCACGACGAGGCGGGCCGATTGCTCGAACAGACGATCGCCAGGTGGGCCCTGAGCCCGTCGGCGCCCGAGCAGAATGGCGTACCGCCGTTGCCCGCCGAGGCCTGGGAGCTCCTGGCGGGGTCCACGTCCCCGCCCGGTGACCTCGCCCACCGCTTCGCCCGGAGCGACGACCGCCTGGTCGCCGCCGCGGCCGCCCACCGGCTGCTGGCCCTAGCGCCCGAACGAGCGGCGCTCCTGCTCACCGCGACGGCCGGGGAACTGCCGCCGGACCGGCTGGCTGCCCTGGCCGTGGCCGTCGGCGAACTCGACGTCGGCCTCGGTAAACCAGCCGACCAGGCGCTCGACAGGGCCGAGCAGTTGGTCGCCTCGCTGGTCGCGGGTCTCTCCGCGCAGACGTCCGGCGGCCACGTCGAGGCCCTCGCCGGACTTGTCTGCGGGGTGTTCTCCGCCGATCGTGCCCGAGGCGTCCGGCTGGCCCTGCGAACGGCACGCACACTGGAGCATCGTGGCCTGACGCTACGTCACAACTGGCCGTGGATCATGGCGTTCGCCCGTACCCGGGCCTTGCCGGAGGACCTGGAGACGCTGCTGGACGTCAGCGGGGAGGACGCCGCTCTGGCACTGTTCGGGCTGGCCGGGAGCAGCGCGTTCCTGCTCGACGCGTCCAGTGGTCCAGGGCATCGACCGAGCCGGACCGCCCGGGAGCGGCTGGCCGAGCTGTGGCCGGGCGCCGACGACGAGGACGGCGCGGAACAGTTCGTCTCCGCGGCGGCCACGGCGGGCCTCGCCGAGGCTTTCCCGCACGCTTGTCTGCTCGCCGCCACTCCCGGGTTCGGCACCACGCTCAGGCGCCGGGCGACCGGCCCGTACGGATTCCTGGAGCAGACCGCTCTGGCGGACATCCTGTCGGCCGTGGGCTGGCTCGCCCGGCTCGCGGCCGCCCGGGGCGACGCCGACGCGCTGCCCCGGGCAAGGGATCTACTGACCGCCGTCCCCGCCGGCGCCCCGATGTCCGAATCGGCCCTCGGGCGACTGGCGGGGCTCGCATACCTCGGGGAATGGCAGACCGTGATCGACGACTACGACCAACCGGGACCTCGCGCCTCGGCGATCGTCACGCACGCTGTGCGGGACTGGCATCTCGACAGACCGGGCGGGGCAGCGGACGACGCCATGACCGTGGTCGACCACATCACGCGCCGGCTGGCCGGGCAGGACCTGCCGCCCGAGGTACGGAGCACACTGCGCGAGCTCAAGCGTGCCTGCGAGCTGCGGGCCGACGCACCCACCCCGCCGCGGCCGGCGGAAGGAGCCGAATGACCGGGCCCGACGCAGCCCTCCCCGAGGACATCGGCCTTTTGGTCACACGGGCGGACGCCGCCCGAGAGCGGTACGCCGCCACTGGTGACCTCGATGCCGCGGACCGTGCCGTCCTGCTGTGGCGCCGAATCAACGCCTACGGAGCCCGCCCCGACACGGAGTTCCTCACCGAACTGGGCCATGCCCTGCTGGACCGCTTCGAGGCGATGGGCGACCCGGAGGACCTGGACGAGGCCCGGGTGGTCTACGAGGCCGCCCACGGTGCCGAACGGCCCGAGCATCCCTTCACCCTCAACAACCTCGCCAACTGCATGCGTGTGCAGTACGAGTTGTCGGGCGCCATGGACCTTCTCGACGGCGCCTCCGACACCCTGCGCAGGGCGCTGGAGCACATGGACCCGGACGGCACCGACCCGGACGACACGGACCTGCGGTGCACGCTGCTGGACAATCTGGGGCTGACGCTCGCCGACCGGTACGGCAGGAACGGGGACACGCAGGACCTCGCCCGCGCCGTCGAGGCGCACCGTGAAGCCGTCGCGATGTCCCGGCCCGACGATCCGAACCGGTTGCTGTATCTGACGAACCTGGGCAGCGCCCTGCAGGCCCACTACGACGTCGTGGGCGACCGGAGCGCCATGGACGAAGCCGTGAGGGTCTATCAGGAGGCCATCGACAGCACGGACCAGGATTCGCCCGAGCTACCGTTGCGGCTGGCCAATCTGTCCGGGGTGCTTCTCGCCCGTCACCGGCGAGGCGGCGGTTTCTCCGATCTGGACGACGCGGTGTCGCTCGCGCAGAGCGCGCTGGCGGCCGGCCCGCCCTCCTCGGCCGATCGGGAACGGCAGATGCACACGCTCGCGGAGGCCCTAGGAGTGCGCTACGAGGATCGCGGGGCCATCGACGATCTCACCCTGACGATCACCCTCTACCGGGCGGTGCACGCGACGGACCGCCCCGCCCTGGGCACCTCCGTCGCGGTCGGGCTCGCTGGCGCGCTACTCGCCGATTACGAGCGGATCGGGAACACCGACGCCCTGGCCGAAGCCGTGGCCGTGTGCCGACAGGCCCTGAGCACGAGCCCGTCCTTCGGCCGGGAGCCTGGGGCGCTGGCCCTGTTGGGCCGGGCCGTTCTGGCGGGCTACCGGACGACCGGGGACGGGTCGGCTTTGGACGAGGCGGTGCGTTTCCTCGACCAGGCTCTGACCATGACGCCAGCCCGGGCCCCGGCCCGCAGCGGACGGGCCGGCGACCTGGCTACCGCCTTGCTCGACCGCTGGGACATGCGGGGCATGCCCGAGGACCTGGCGCGCGCGTCCGGGCTCCTGTCGGACGACAGCCCGGCCGTCCCTGCCGGGGGCGACGGTCCGGAGCCGCCCGCCCGGGAGCCGAACGCCGCGACGGCGGGGCTGCGTTTCGCCGTCCCCGGCCCGCAGCTCGACGAACTGATCGCGCAGCTGAGGGAATCGCTCGCCAAGATTCCATCGGCCGCGCCCGCGGTGACCCCTCTCCTGGACAACCTCGCCGTGGCGCTGCGTCTACGGCACGCCGACTCAGGTGACATGGAGGACCTGGAGGCAGCCGTCGCCCTGCACCGGGAGGCGCTGGCCCGCACGGAACCCGGCGGGCCTCGAACGCCGGGGCTGCTGAGGGAGCTGGCGAACGACCTGCTGGACCGCTTCTCGGTCCGGGGGCAGGTGGTGGATCTGGACGAGAGTCTCGCATGCCTGAACGAGGCGGTCGCTTTGACCCCGCCGACCGCACCGGCACGGCACGGGCTGCTCAACGATCTGGGAAACGCCCTGCGCACCCGCTACGACCACACCACGGACTCCGTCACCCTGGCCCAGGCACTGTCGGCCTTCCGCCAGGCGGTCGAAGGCGCCGTGTCCACCGCTCCGGACCAGCCGGTGTACCTCGACAACCTCGCCAGCGCGCTGGTCGACCTCCACCTCCGGACATCCGATGTCGCCGCACTCGAAGAGGCTCTCCAGCTGTACGACAGAGCCCTCGCACCGCTTTCCACCGATTCGCGCGAAGCCCTGAGAACGGCCGCCAACCGGGCGGGCTGTCTGTGGCACCTGTGGCGGGTGAGGGAGGACGCCGGTCTCCTGGAAGCGGCGGTCGCCGCCCTCAGAGACGTGGTCGACCGCCTTCCCGGCACAGTGGTGTCCCGGCCCCTGTATCTCAACAATCTGGCGTGCTTCCTGCGCGATCGGCACCGGCTGTCCGGCGACCCGGGCGACGCGGCCGAGGCCACGGCCCTGTTCCGGAACGCGTGCCGGGACGGGGCGGCGACCGAGGTGCTGTGGAGCGTCCAAGCAGCGCTGAACTGGGCCGGATGGGCGCAGAGCCGGGGGGAGCACCAGCAGGCGGCCGAGGCCTGCGGGCAAGGTCTGACCGTTCTGCGACAGGTCTTTCGGCGCCAGGCGACCCGCGCGCACAAGGAGAGCTGGCTCAAGTCCGCGGAAGTCCTGTCGGCCGGTGCGGCCCGGGCCCACGCCGCCCTCGGGGACGCCCGTGCGGCAGTCGTGGCCCTGGAGACCGGGCGGGCCATGCTGCTCAGCGAGGCGCTCGAACGCAATCACGTGATGCTGGACCGGCTGGAACGGGTGGGGTATCGCGAAGACGCCGAACGGTACCGGGCCGCGGTGCGCCGGCTGACCGCCGCGGTGGGCGAAGCGGCCGCTCCCGGCCCCCTCGGCGGACCGCCCGCGATCAGCCTTCGGGCACCGAAGGACACGGACCGCTGATCCCGCCGTATGGACACCCCGTGGTTGAGTCTGCACAGAGACCGCCGTGTGACCGACGGCCGGGGCGTCATGAGCGGCGAACCAGGCCACGTGCCGTCTCGCCGCAGCGGCCGCGCAAGTATGTCGTCAAGCTCTGTCCCGCGGACGGCAGGCGGCGCGAGGGCACGCGCCATCACGCCACCCTGGAGCAGTCTCCGCCCGGCTTCGCCGACCGCCACCTGGTCTCCATGGAGGGCGACCCGGTCCTCCTGCCCGGCGGTGGTGAACTGTTGCTGCAGAACATCGCGGGCGCGAGCCTGGCCCGCTGCCGGCCGATGTCGGAGTACTCGGCGAAGGACCGTGCCCGTACCGCCTCCGCACTCGCGCGGGCATTGACCCAGGAGTGGACACACGAGCACGCCTGGCGGCTGGAGTCGCTGACGGCGTCCGGGCTCCTGGGCGATGCCCATTCCCACGGGCCGCCCGTTCGGGGTCGTCGGCTGGAGCGCCTCCGACGGCAGCCGGATCGCCGTGACCTCGGCGTCCCTGCTACAGGTCTTCGCGCTCGAGCCCGGCAGGGGGGTGCTCCTGGAACGCGAGTGGACGGCACCCGGCCGGCTCGCGGTCCTCGAACGCCCCGAACAGGTGCTGCTGGCCGTTGCCGACCGGCAGCAGGTCCACGTCGTGGATCCCGCCACCGGCGCGGGCCACGATCTGACCATGCCCGAGGTCACCACCTCGGGACGATCATTGTCGCAGGCCGCACGGAACGTGATCGGCCTCGCCTGGGTGCCCGCATCGGGCTCCGACCCGGTCCTGGTCGCGGGCGCACAGGGCGGGCTGCTGGCACGCTGGGGGTGCAACGGCGGCGGGACGCCCCACGCACTGCCGCCCCTGAAAACTGATCTGGACTTCGTCACGGTCGTCACGCCCGTGCCCGGCGGCGACGGCATGCGGGTGCTGTGCGGCGGCCCGCCCGGCGGTCCGGCGGTGTACGACGCTGTGGACGGCTCGCTCGTCCACGACCTGGCGACCGGTGGCGCACGGGTCGTCGGAGCCACCGTCGTGGACGCGTCGCCTCCGGTCGTGGTCGTGGCCGAGCTCGCCGACGACGCCTGCGGAGTACGGGTCTGGAACCCCCTGTCCGGCCGCTCGACCGGAGCCGTCGTCCACCGGCCGCTCCCGCACGACGCCTACGTCGGACCGCCCCGGGCCGGCCGGACCGCCGACGGGCGGCCGTTCGTCGTCTACGAGGTCGAGGAGGGCGTGGAACTGCTCATGCTGGACCGTCCGGCCCACGACGACAGCCCGGTACGGCTGTTGCTGCCCTTCACCGTCGATGACCGGGCTGCGCCCGACCCGGACACCCCTGCGCATCCGGCCCGCCGCCCACGCTGACGCGGGTCCAGCCCGCGTGTGTGGCTACCTTGGTGGCTACGTTCGCAACCGTGATGTCCGGTTCGAACCGGTACAGACCGGGGTTCAATCCAGCTCCTGACCCGGCAAAAAAGGGCCCCTGACCAGCATGTTCCCTGGTCATAGGGCCCTTGGCGGCAGACGAGTCGGGCTGTACGCCGGGTTCTGTCGCCCGGTCGCCTCGCGGCGGCCGGGGAGACGGCCATCCATCTAGGGCCGGCGTTGCCGCCGGCCTCGTGCGGTCTACCCGCGGACTTGGGCGGGCAGCCCTCGAACGTCCGCGCAGAGCGCGTTTTACGGCGCTCCTTTTGACCTTGCTCCGGGTGGGGTTTACCTAGCTGCCCAGGTCGCCCTGGGCACTGGTGGTCTCTTACACCACCGTTTCACCCTTACCCGGCGCCGAAGCGTCGGGCGGTTTGTTTTCTGTGGCACTGTCCCGCGGGTCACCCCGGGTGGCCGTTAGCCATCACCCTGCCCTGTGGAGCCCGGACGTTCCTCGGGGAGCGCCCCCGAAGGGGAGTCCACGCGGCCGTCCGCCCGGCTCGTCTGCCGTGTCGACCATGCTACCGGGCGTCCGCCCTGACGCGGTCCAGTGGCCGTCGCCAGGACAGAGCCCGCCAGGATCAGGGCGAAGGCGGCGAGGATGCCGGCTGTCAGCGGTTCGTCCAGGAACACGGCGCCCGCCGTGTTCGCGACCGCCGGATGCGCCTGGTCGGCGAAGCCGACGAGCGAGGCGACCTCGGCGGGCCGCACTCCCCTCTCCAGCAGACTTCTGGCCCGGGTCACGCGGTACTGGGCGAGCCAGGCGTACGGGGGTATGCCGACCGTCGTACGGAACGCGCGCAGGAGTTGGTAGCGGGACAGGCCCAGGTCGGTGGCGAGGTCGGCGAGGGTGGGTGGGGTGGTCAGTTCGTCGGCGAGGCGGGTGCGTACGGCGTGGGCTATGTGGTCCGCGCCGGGGAGGTTGTCCGGTGTCGGGCGGGCCGTGGAGTGGCGGCGGGCCATTGCGGTGAGCAGCCAGGGGATACGGGACTCGGCTTCCAGGGGGTCCGGGCAGGCGCTCAGGTCCGTGTGCGCGGCGCGGAAGGCGGCGGCCAGTTCGGGGTCGTCGAGGAGGGGCTCCCGGAAGGAGGGGAAGCCGCCGGTGGTGCCGTCCGTGAGGAGGGAGGTGTCGGCGTACAGGGCTCGGTAGGCGTAGCCGTCGGCCGTGTCCGGGCCGCCGGTGTGCATCTCTCCGGGGTCCAGTACGACGATGGAACCGGGCCTGGGACGCAGGCGGCCACCCCGGTAGTCGATGACCTCGGAGCCGCCGACGCACAGCCCGACCGTGAACTCGTCGTGGGCGTGCGGGGCGTAGACGTGCCGGTCGAAGCGGGCGGTGAGCAGATCCAGGGCGGGGCCGCGATGGCCGAGCCTCGCTCTGGTCCACAGGGCCTGTTCCCGGGTGCCCCCGCCTGCGTTCACGGCTCCACGGTACTTGGCGGACGTCAGAGAAACTCTGTCGTGTCCAGGTCGAAGGCGAAGGGCTCGGGGAGGGACACCGGCTTACCGAGCGGGAGGGTGCAGTGCTGGCGGTAGTCGTCCTTCTCCGGGTCGCTGAACAGCGTGATCGAGGAGGTCTCGCGGTCGACGAGCAGGTAGAGGGGGATGGCACTGCGGGCATAGCAGCGGCGTTTGGCCTCGCGGTCGGCCTGAGGCTTCGACGAGGTCACTTCGAGCACCATGGCGACACCGTCGCAGGGCATCCAGGAGTCGGCCCCGCGGAAGAGCCGTAGCTCCCTAGGGGCGAACGTACTGTCCGGGATCACATGGTTCCCGGGGTAGCTGCCGCCACTCTGCAGCTTCAACCCCTTGTTGCCAGAGAACTGCATGTCGGTCGCGGACCGCCTGATCACTTGCTCCACGATCAGGCTGATGTAGTCCTCATGATCCCCGTCCGGCGGCGGCGTCACGACGATCTCCCCCTCGATCAGTTCTGCCCGGAAGCCCTCCGGGGTGTCGAGAGACAGGAAAATCTCCAGCAGGCCCTCGGCCAGGGTGGTGGGCTCATGAGCCACGGCAGTCATGTCACGCCCCTCCTTCGGTCGCTCGCCAGACTGGGACATCGGCTGATCACCTGTCCATGAGATCGGGAACCGTTCCCTCGATCGTGGCACACGATCACGTCGGACGTGCGGCTCACGCCGGAGCGAACCGCACCCCCGCCGCCCCCAGCTCCGCCCGTGTGAGCCGTACCCGTAGCCGCTCCCCCAAAGGCAACGGCATCCCGTCGGCCTCGATCCGTGCCACCACCGCCGGAGTGTCCAGCTGCACCGTCCCGATCGTGGGTCTGTGTTCCTCCACGTCCACCACGCAGCCCTCGAAGAGCTCTCCCACCCGGTCCTTGAGCAGCGCCGCCTCGACGATGTCCACGCTCCCGCGCTCCGCCGCGCCCGCCCGTTGGCCGCCTGCCGCCATCTCCTTGGGGAGCGCGTCCAGGGCCGCCGACACCCAGTCGGGCAGGGGCTGTTCGGCTACGGCGGCCAGGCAGATCTCCGAGGCGTACCGGTCGGCGAGGCGGCGCAGTGGGGCCGTGCAGTGGGCGTAGGGGGCCGCTACGGCGGAGTGCGTGGTGATCGGCGGCAGGGCGCCGTCGTGGAAGACCGTGTAGCCCGCGCCTCTCAGCAGCGTCGTGCACTCCTGGAGGAAGGCCGCGTGGTGGGGGCGGTGTGGGTCCAGGGAGCGGATCAGGGCCGCGTACGACACGTGGTGCGGCCAGTCGATGTGCAGGGCCTGGGCGATGCGGCGCAGGCGGCCGACGGCGCCGTCCGGGGCGGCGGGGAGCGTGCGGAGCACTCCCGTGCCGTGCGTCAGCATCAGCTCGGCCGCCACCATGCCGGTGAGGAGGGAGAGCTGCGCGTTCCAGCCCTCGGCGGGGAGCGGCGCGCGGTACGTGAGGGTGTAGGTGTGCGCGTTCTCGACGATCTCCTGTTCGGGCACGTTCAGGGAGATTCCGCCGCGTTCGATTTCGAGGCGTTCCCGGGCCTCGCCGATGTCCTTGAGGAGGGCCAGCGGCTCCTCCGCCGTGCCGGCGTCGAGCCTGCGCTGTACGTCCTCGTAGTCGAGTTTGGCGCGGCTGCGTACGAGGGCCCGGTGGACGTCGGCGGTGACGGTACGGCCGTCCGCGTCCAGGTCGATCGTCCAGAGGACGGCCGGGCGGGTTCGGCCGGGGAGGAGGCTCGCCGCGTCCTCGCCCAGTACCGGTGGGTGCAGCGGGGTCTTCCCGTCCGGGAAGTACAGGGTGGTGACGCGGCGATGCGTCTCCTTGTCCAGCGGTCCGCCGGGTACGACGAACGCGGCGACGTCCGCGATGGCGTACCGGACGCGGAAGCCGCCGCCCGGGCGGCGGGACAGGTGCGTCGCCTGGTCGAGGTCCATGGCGGCGGGCGGGTCGATGGTGAGGAACGGGATGTCCGTGGCGTCCGCCTGTGGGAGGGCGGGGAGCCTGGCCGCCCGCTCCGCCTCGGCCAGTACGGCCGGCGGGAAGCTGTCGGGGACACCCAGTTCGGTGCGCAGCGCGGTGAGGGCGGCCCGGAGGGGGGCTTCGGGGGCGCCGGTCACGCGTATGTGGCGGCGGGGCATGGAACGAGCGTAGGCACAATCCGGCGGACCCGCCTCACCACGCTCACCACGTAATCTGACGCGAGTCCGCGCCGCGTACCCGTTGGGAGAACTCACCGTGCTCGTCCTGCTGCCCCCCTCCGAAGGCAAGGCCGCTTCGGGGCGCGGCGCCCCGCTGAAGCTGGAGTCGCTGTCCTTGCCGGGGCTGACCGCTGCCCGTGAGGCGGTGCTCGGGGAGCTTGTGGAGCTGTGCGTCGGGGACGAGGGCAAGGCGCGTGAGGTGCTGGGGCTCAGTGAGGGGCTGCGGGGTGAGGTCGCCAAGAACGTCGGCCTGCTCACGGCCGGCGCGCGGCCCGCCGGGCAGGTCTACACGGGGGTGCTGTACGACGCCCTCGACCTCGCCTCTCTCGACGCCGCCGCGAAGAGGCGGGCCGCGCGGTCGTTGCTCGTCTTCTCGGGGCTGTGGGGTGCCGTCCGGGTCACGGACCGTATCCCCTCGTACCGTTGCTCGATGGGGGTGAGACTGCCCGGGCTCGGCGCGCTGGCCGCGCACTGGCGGGACCCGATGGCCGCCGTCCTTCCCGAGGCGGCCGGTGACGGGCTCGTTCTCGATCTGCGGTCCTCCGCCTATACGGGGGCCTGGAAGCCGAAGGGGGAGGTCGCCGGGCGGACGGCGACCGTGCGGGTGTTGCACGCGCCGACCCGGAAAGTGGTCAGCCACTTCAACAAGGCGACCAAGGGGCGGATCGTGCGGAGTCTGGTGAGCGCGGGTGCGGCGCCCTCCGGGCCGGGGGAGCTGGTGGAGGCGTTGCGGGATCTCGGGTATGTGGTGGAGGTCGAGGCTCCGAGGAGGCCGGGGGCGGCGTGGGAGCTTGATGTGCTGGTGGACGAGATTCACTGAGAGGCGCTCCGCGAGGGGGGCGCTGTGTTGTTCGGCGTCTGCCGCGCCGCTGTGGCTTGTCGCGCGGTTCCCCGCGCCCCTGACAGGGCGACAGGGCAGTTTATTGCAGCATGCGCAACGCCCTTTGCGTAGTCTGCAGACCCCGGGCAGGATGAGGCGCATGCCGAGCCCCTCCGTGCCCTTCCCCTCCGTTCTCGATCTCGCGCCCGTCGTCCCCGTGGTCGTCGTCGAGGAGCTGGCCGACGCCGTGCCGCTTGCTCGTGCGCTCGTCGCCGGCGGGCTGCCCGCCATCGAGATCACCCTGCGTACGCCCGTCGCGCTCGACGCCATCCGGGCCGTCGCCGATGCCGTTCCGGACGCGGTGGTCGGCGCGGGCACCCTCATTTCGCCGGCGCAGGTGTCCGACGTCGTCGCCGCCGGGGCCCGTTTTCTCGTCAGCCCGGGGTGGACCGACGTACTGCTGGAGTCCATGCGGGCGTCCGGTGTGCCGTTTCTGCCGGGGGTGTCGACCGCTTCCGAGGTCATCGCGCTGTTGGAGCGTGGGGTGCGGGAGATGAAGTTCTTCCCGGCCGAGGCGGCGGGCGGCACCGCATATCTGAAGTCGCTGTCCGGGCCGCTTCCCCAGGCCCGGTTCTGCCCGACCGGGGGGATCGGCCCCGCGAACGCGCCCGAGTATCTCGCACTGCCCAACGTCGGCTGTGTGGGCGGAAGTTGGATGCTTCCGGCGGATGCGATCGCCGCGCGCGACTGGGACCGGGTCGAGACGCTCGCCCGTCAGGCGTCCACTCTCAGATGATCAACAGCGCTCAGCGCAGGTGGGACGTGTCGTTGAAGAGCCGTACGCTCGCGTTACCGTCCCTGTAGTAGGCGACCGCCGACAGGGAGGCCGCCGAGAGTTCCATGCGGAACAGGGACTCGGGCGGGGCGCCCAGGGCCAGGCGGATGAGGGTCTTGATCGGGGTCACGTGGGTGACCAGCAGGACCGTACGGCCCGCGTGGGCCGCGATCAGCTTGTCGCGGGTGACGGCCATCCGGCGCGCTGTCGCCGCGAAGCTCTCGCCGCCGCCCGTCGGTTCGGCCTTCGGAGAGGTCAGCCAGGCGTTCATGTCGTCCGGGTAGCGCTCGCGGACCTCGCCGAAGGTCAGCCCCTCCCACGCGCCGAAGTCCGTCTCGCGCAGGCCGTCGTCGACGGTCACGTCGAGGCCGAGGCGGGTCGCCACGGCGGCGGCGGTCTGGCGGGTGCGGGTGAGCGGGGAGGCGATGATCGCCTCGATCGTGCCGCGCCGGGCGAGGGACTCCGCCACGCGTTCGGCCTGGTCCCGGCCCACGTCGGAGAGGGACGGGTCGGTGCCGCCGCTGCCCGAGAAGCGCTTCTGGGGGGTCAGGGGGGTCTCACCGTGGCGCAGGAGGACGAACGTCGCGGGCGGGCCGAGGTCCGCGGGCGCCGACCAGCCGGTGGCCACCTTCGTGGCGGCGCCGGTGTCCGCGTCGGCGGCACCGGAGGCGGGGCCCGCGTCCAGTTCCGCCGTCGACGTGGACGCCGACCACTGCTCGCCACGCTTGCCGGCGTCCATCGCCTCGTTCGCCAAGCGGTCCGCGTGCTTGTTCTGCCCGCGCGGGATCCACTCGTACGTCACCTGCCCGACGACCGAGAACACCCGGGCCGCCTCCGCCGCCAGGGGCTTCATGTCCGGGTGCTTGATCTTCCAGCGGCCGGACATCTGCTCGACGACCAGCTTGGAGTCCATCCGGACGTGGACGGTGGCGGTCGGGTCCAGTTGGTGGGCGGCGCGCAGGCCGGCGACCAGGCCCCGGTACTCGGCGACGTTGTTCGTGGCGATGCCGATGTACTCGGCCGCCTCCACCAGCGTCTCGCCCGTGGCCGCGTCGATGACGACCGAGCCGTAGCCCGCGGGACCCGGGTTGCCCCGGGAACCGCCGTCGGCCTCGACGATGAACTCCCGCACGCCACTTGCTCCTTGCTGAACCGCGCTGAACTGGCAGACCGGAAGGACCGCCGGCCTACAAACCCGAATCCGAGGTGCGCACCAGGATGCGGCGGCA
>Ga0136846_1233654_pt1 | contig 18356 bp, 15 predicted proteins | sample HopSoiMetagenom2_FD_96841 | JGI IMG/M metagenome (GOLD analysis project Ga0136846, IMG submission 96841) | Grasslands soil microbial communities from Hopland, California, USA - 2 Assembly 2016 (version 4) | ecosystem: Environmental > Terrestrial > Soil > Grasslands | place: USA: Hopland...
GCGGGAGAGACGGTCACCGCGACCACTTACACCCCTCCTTACTCTCGTGTGGCACAAGGAAGCGCCCTGCTCTCCGGCGGCAACATTCTAGGGCGATGGACACGAACACAGGGCGAGGGCAACGACTTTCAGGTTCAGCTCTTCTATGACCGGACAAATCGCACAGAGCCGAACTTTGCCGACTATCGAGACACTGTTGACGTCGATTTCGTGGACCACAGGCGCTTCACGCGCCAGCAGTTCTCGTGGGGAGCTGGCGGTAGATTCAGCAGAGGAACCAATCCAACAATAGTTTCCGGCCTGTACTTCCTTCCTCACACCCGTACTGACCAACTATGGACGGCGTTTCTGCAAGACGAGATCACGCTGATTCCGGATCGTCTGGTGCTGTCTATCGGAACGAAATTGCTGAAGACGAATTACACCGGCGCACAAATGCAGCCGAGTGGCCGACTGATGTGGACTCCGAACGATACAAACATGTTATGGGGCGCCTATACACACGCCGTAAGAACACCTTCCGCGGCCGAACGCGCGTTCTACTTGTCGGGATACGGCGGAATGCTCTCCGGGGTCCCGGTGTTCGCACGATTCAATGCGAATCCGAACTTCCGCTCGGAGCAACTGAACGGCTATGAAGCCGGGTACCGGCATTTATTCACCAAGACGATTTATTTCGATCTTGCTTTGTTCTTCAATCATTACAACGGCCTGTTCAGTGAGGACATAACAGGCCCTCTGTTCTTGGAGACGGATCCCCAACCAGCCCATTTTCTTCTGCCGGCGGAATTCGGCAATGGTTTACGTGGAACGACAAAGGGTATTGAATTCGGGCCGGAGTGGAAGCCGGTCAAGATGTGGAGATTGCGCGCCACCTATTCGTACTTGCAGATGAATATCGAGAAGACCCTTAATTCCCAGGACATTGGGACCGGGCCAATCATCGAGGGCTCTAGTCCCAAGCACGAAGCGACATTGCTCTCTGGCCTGGATTTCACCAAAAAGCTCAGCTTCGATGCCACCTACCGATACGTAGGCGCGCTGAACGCCTTGAAGGTTTCTTCGTATTCGACGGCGGACGCTCGCTTCGATTGGCTGTTCAACCGGGAACTCAAGCTGTCTGTTGTAGGGCGGAACCTGCTCCAGCCTCATCATCTCGAATTTCCCAGTGACCCTGGTCCAAACGTCGAGATTAAGCGCACAGTTTACGGGCAGATCACGTGGACGAAGTGAAAGCTCACTTGAACACTGCTTTTTCTTCTGTGAAGCGTTGGCGCCATTTGAATACGGCTCTTTTTTACCCGCTATTCATATTGGCTATATGCGATCTCCCCGCCTCTGCTCAATCACCTCGTCCGACAGAATTCCAGGTCAAGGCTGCCTACCTCTATAACTTTGGGAAGTTCGTTCGCTGGCCGGAGAGCGTTTCAGCGGGCCCAGTATTCACAATGTGTGTTTTCGGCGACGACCCCTTTGATGGGGCCCTGCAGCAAGTCACTGACGGGCAGAAGGTGAACGGGCTGTCCGTCGAAGTAAGGCAGGTCACAGCAGTGGATGCAATTAAGGGCTGCCGGGTCCTTTTCATCAACGGGGAAGATCCTGGGTGGCGGTCCGGCATTGCCACAGCCAAAAAGCTGGCGGTGCTTACCGTAGGCGACGCTCCAGACTTCTTAGAACGTGGAGGGATGATTCAGTTCGTCCTGGTTGCAAACCGTGTTCGTTTTGAGGTCAATTTAGACGCCGCCCGCGAAGCCGGACTGCAATTGAGCGCTGAACTGTTGAAGGTAGCGGCAAAGGTTGTGGCGCAGAACCCGCCCGGAGGGCAACGGTGATCAATCGTCGCTCGATTTCGGCCCGCGTCACCATGATGAACCTGATCGTCAGCGGAGCCGCATTGATGCTCGCCTGCGCTGGTTTCTTTGCTTACGATCAGGTCACGTTCCGCGAGGCATTAGTGCGAACGCTATCAGCACAGGTGCAGATTATCGGCTCGAACAGCGTCTCCGCACTGCTGTTCAACGATCCCGAGTCAGCCGAGAATACCCTGAGCGCTTTGCGCAGTTTCCGGAACGTTGCCTCAGCCGGAATCTTAACCGCGGATCAGCATGTTTTTGCGACCTACACACGCAACCCTGGAGACGAGATTCTCAACCTGCCCGTCCTCACCCAGGGGCAGAATGAAGCTTACTGGTTCCGTAACACCCATCTTGTGCTCATGCGCGCGATCACTTCAGAGGGCCGCGTTGTCGGTTACGTGTATGTGCGCGCCGAACTGAGCGAAATCAACGTTCGGCTGCGCCGGTACGCTCTGATTGCGGCTGCGGTGTTGCTTCTGTCGCTGCTTTTGGCATTGTTTGTTTCACGCGCATTTGAGCGCGGCATTACGGGACGAATTATTGGATTGGCTGACATGGCCAGGCGCGTATCGCGCGAGAGGAATTATTCATTGCGAATGCCGGCGGCAGCTGACAGTACCGAAGTTGGCGTTCTTGTCGAATCGTTCAACGCAATGCTGCAAGAGGTCCAGCAGCGCGACAGCGCTTTACAAAAGGCTCACGATGAGCTGGAGCTTCGGGTGCAGGAGCGCACCCGAGAGTTGCTTTCCGCCAATCGCGAGCTGGAGGCTTTTTCATATTCAGTGTCCCACGATCTCCGCGGCCCCATTGACGCGCTGAACGGCTTCAGCTACGTATTGCTGCAGCAATATGGCGGTTCACTGGGTCCGGGCGGTGAAGAAATCGTCGGACACATCCGCGCGTCGGCTCGGCGCATGCGCGAACTGATTGACGTTCTGCTGAACCTTTCACGCGTGACCACCAGCACGATGCACCTGGAGGCCGTCGATCTGAGTGCAATGGCTCGTTCCATTGCAGATGAGTTGCGCCGGAATGAACCTTTGCGCCAGGTCCAGTTCAGCATCGCGCAAACCCAGCCGGTGCAGGGCGATGTTCGCCTGTTGCGCATCGCACTTGAAAACCTCTTGCGTAATGCCTGGAAGTACACCTCCAAGCATGCGAGCGCCGACATCGAGTTCGGCGAAAAGCAGGAGCACGGACGAACTGTGTTCTACGTGAAAGACAATGGTGCCGGCTTTAATCCTAAGCTCGCGGGTCAGTTGTTCCAGCCTTTCCAGCGGTTGCACAATGCCGAGGATTTCCAGGGCGACGGCATTGGCCTCGCGACCGTTCGTCGAATACTTTCCCGGCACGGCGGCGAAATCTGGGCAGAAGGTGCGCCTGAGCAGGGGGCAACTTTTTATTTCACAATTTCGGCCGGCAGTTCCGACCGTCCGCGCTAAACACTCATGGCCATTTCGTTCCAGGGTATACACGCCCACAACCATGATTTCCGGAGTGCCGTCCGTCCTGACAACTTAATAGCCGGTGCAGAATTGAAAGTGCATGGGATCGCGCTTGCTTCCCTGCCACTCTCCTCCCCAGGTGAACCCCGCTTCTTTGAAAATCGCGACCACGGCCGCATCCATATTCCCCGCTGTTCCCTGCGCGTTCGACTCTGGATTCAAATCCAGGGCAATGCCCCAGGCGTGGGCTGAAAGCCTGGCGCCCGTCCGTTGCGGACGAAAAGCGAAGCATCCGCCGAAACTCCTGATCTGGCCCTGAAGTCCTGCACTCTGAATGCGCGAAAATATATCGGCACAGGTCTGAGCCAGAAGCTTATGGCATGAGATGCGTTGCACCGTGCGCGACCTGTCCCACGACAGCGGAAGAGCAAACGGCAGCGCCGCTCGTCCTAATGCTTCCGCCTGCCAGCTCGCATTGAGCGTGTGGTCTACGCCGATGTAATCGAAGATATTGCCAAACGTGGCCACGATTTGATCCAGTCCGTGCGGCGCCGTCAAGACGGGTACAGCAGACGGAGCGACGGCCGCTCCCAGAGATTGGGACATAGTTTCTCCTGAAATGTGTTGGGGATTTGCGACCTATGAAACAGCGCCGCAAGTTTCTCGGCCGGGAATCAGCGCGCCGTCCATCCGCCATCAATCAAAATCGTGTGCCCGGTAATTAGTGATGCCGCATCGGACGCGAGAAACACAACCGCGCCGGCAACATCCATCGGCTCGCCGATACGGTGCAAGGCCGCGATACGCTCCACGGTGTCGGCGCGATTCTGCGGCACCGCAAGATACTCGTCAGTTCCCGGCGTATGAATAAACGTGGGCGCCACGCCATTAACCGTAATGTTGTGCTTGCCCCACTCCACTGCGAGGCATTTCGTCAGGTGTGCAATCGCAGCCTTGGTCATGCAATAAATGCTTTCCGTCGGAAGCGCGACAAAGCCCGCCTGCGAACTCATGTTGATAATGCGCCCATATTTCTGGCGGATCATGATCCGTCCCGCAGCCTGGCTGGTAAAAAATGTGCCTTTCAGATTAATCGCGAGTGTCGCGTCAAAATCTTTTTCACTGACATTCTCGGCCAGATTGTCCGGCGCAATTCCGGCGTTGTTAACCAGAATGTCGAGTCTGCCGAACTTGGATGCAGCTCTCTCGATTGCAGGTGTGAGCTGCTCGATACGTGAGACATCCATTTGCAGAGGCAAGCACCGGCGGCCCATGTTCTCGATCTCGCGCACGACTTCGCCGCCAGTGCTAATGTCGCGCAAACCTAGCGCAACGTCTGCACCGGCGTGTGCAAGCGCCAGCGAGATTGCTCGGCCGAGACCTCGCGCAGCCCCGGTCACAAGCGCCGTCTTGCCTTTAAGATCAAATCGAGGAAAATCATTCATGCCGCGAGATTATATAATCGCGCTTTCAAACTTGACTCCGGGGAGCGGCTTTGGCCTACAACGACCTTCGCGAATGGATTGCCGCGCTCGAACGCGCCGGCGAACTCAAAAGGATAAAAACTGAAGTCGATCCCATACTCGAGATTGCCGAGATAACCGACCGCGTTTCCAAGAGCCGCGACTCGCAAGGCCGGACCGGCGGCCCAGCGATTCTGTTTGAGAATCCCAGGGGTTCAAAGATTCCGGTGCTGATCAATCAGTTCGGCTCCGAACGGCGCATGCGCATGGCGCTTGAAGTTGACTCGTTCGACGAGATCGCCGGCCGCATTCGCCAATTCATGGACGTGAAGTCTCCTCAGGGATTTCTCGACAAAATCAAAATGCTTCCCATGCTCGCCGACATGGGCAAGCTTTTTCCGAAGGTGGTTCCCACCGGCCCCTGTAAAGAAGTTATCCGCAAAGACAACTTCAGCCTTAACAATCTACCCATCCTGCAATGCTGGCCCAAAGACGCCGGGCGATTCATCACCCTGCCATGTGTCATCACCCGTGACCCGAAATCCGGCAAGCGCAATGTGGGCATGTACCGCATGCAGGTTTATGACGAGAAGACGACCGGCATGCACTGGCAGCGACAAAAAATCGGCGCCGAGCATTACCGCGAGATGCTGCGCCGGGCAGCTGCCGTACAGACGGGTGCCCCCGCCCGTCCGGCCGAGCAAAGCTCCGCTGCTTTCAATACAACTTCGGTTGACATCATGGCCCGGACTTCCGGGGGATCGATCATTCCCGAGACTGGCTTGCCGGCGGGCAGGATGGACGTTGCCGTGGCCATTGGCACTGATCCGGCGATTGCATTTTCCGCGATTGTGCCCGCGCCTCCGGAGATCGAAGAGTATCTGATCGCCGGCTTTCTTCGGCAGAAGCCGGTGGAACTCGTAAAGTGCGAAACTGTCGATCTTGAAGTTCCGGCCTCGTCAGAAATCGTTCTCGAGGGCTATGTCAATCTGGATGAACTTCGAACCGAGGGCCCGTTCGGCGACCACACCGGTTTCTATTCGCTCGAAGATTTATATCCGGTGTTCCACATCACTTGCGTGACCCATCGCAACAATCCAATTTACGCGACCACGATTGTGGGCAAGCCGCCACAGGAAGACGCTTATATGGGCAAAGCGGTTGAGCGTATTTTCCTGCCGCTGATGAAGCTCACAATTCCCGAACTGGTCGATGTCAACCTCCCTATCGAAGGCGTGTTTCACAACCTCATGATCGTCTCCATTCGCAAGTCGTACCCGGGGCAGGGGCGCAAGGTCATGAACGCTATCTGGTCCCTCGGCCAGGCGATGTTTACCAAATGCGTGATTGTGGTTGATGAAGACGTTGACGTGCAAAATCTTGGGGATGTCACGCTCAAGGCGCTGAACAACATTGACCCCGAGCGCGACATCCAATTCATGCTCGGGCCGGTTGACTCTCTCGATCACGCATCCCGTCTGCCAAATTTCGGGTCCAAGATGGGCATTGACGCCACGCGCAAATGGTCGAGCGAAGGTTTCTCGCGTCCCTGGCCTGACGAAATTTTGATGGACGCAAATACCAAAGCTGCCGTCGAGGCGAAGTGGAAGACGTTGGCTAAGGAACTGGGCATCGGCTAACCCCCAGAGTGAAAAAGAAAAGGCGGGCTCGGTGGCCCGCCTTTTTCATCCTTAATTCCAGAGTAGCATTTTCGCCTGGGGCATTGTGCCAAGATTTCGGATTTATATTCGCCGCTGCATCAGTCACTTAGGCCTATGGGGAGCATTTCCGGGGCTTGACAGGAATTTCCACAGCAAATCGCCTACCCCCCATTGACGAACATTTAACAGCCATCTTGCACTTCAACTACGAGAAGACGGCACGGGCCTGCTATGGTCTAATGTCGAACTACACAAATGTCTTTCTAATTAGGAGCTTTAGGACAAACAATGACGAAGCGGCGTTGCGTGATCACCGGAATGGGAGTGGTGAGTCCTAACGGAATCGGAACAGAAGCTTTTTCGCAAGGGGTGCTTGAGGGCCGCAGCGGTGTCCGGCGGATCTCGCGCTTCGATTCTTCTGCAATTGAGGTCCAGATTGCCGGAGAAGTCTCTGGCTTCGACGAACTGGCATGGGTCGAAAAGAAGGAGCGCAAGCACGTTTCGCGGGTGCTGCCGCTGGCGCTGTGCGCGTCAACTGAGGCGCTCAGCAGCGCCGGAATCGATACTGCTTCCCTGCCGCTCGAAAAGCGCCGGCGGTTCGGTGTGATCATGGGAACCGGCGGCGGGTCACAAGAATTCACCGAAGAGCAATACCGGCTCTACTTTCACGGGCAGGTCAGCAAAATGAGCCTGTTTTGCATTCCCACCGGAGTGATGGGATCGCTTTCGAGCGAGCTTAATGTGCGCTTCTCACTCAAAGGACCGAGCCACATTGTAACCACCGGTTGCACGTCTTCGACTGATGCCATGGCGTACTCAATGAGGCAGATCGAATCTGGACGTCTGGATTGGGTGCTTACAGGCGGCGCTGACGCTCCCATTTCCCTGGGCACAGTCCGCGGATTCATTCTTATGAGGATTCTGACGGAGAAGTGGAACAGCACCCCGGAGAAAGGTTCGCGGCCGTTCTCTGCCGATCGTGATGGATTTGTGCTGGCCGAAGGCTCATGGATGTTTGTATTCGAGGAGTATGAGCATGCGATGGCACGGGGAGCGAAGATTCTTGCCGAAGTCGCAGGCTACGGTTCGACATGCGAGGCATACCATCGCGTCCGCCTGATGGAATGCGGCGAGGAGCCGGCCCGGGCCATCAGTCTGGCGATCAAGAACGCAGGTATCGGCGTCGAGAACGTCGATTACGTGAACCTGCACGGAACGTCAACGCAGTTGAATGACCGCATCGAGACCCGCGCGCTCAAGATGGCGCTGGGCGATGAACGGGCGCGGCAAGTCCCCATGTCGGCACTGAAATCGCAGATCGGGCATCCCCAGGGTGCATGCGGGGCCGCCGGAGTCGCAGCGACCCTGATCGCGATGCGGCACGGGCAACTGCCCCCCACCATCAACCTCGACAACGCGGACAAGGAATGTGATCTCGACTATGTCCCGCAACCTGGAAGGAAGAAGACGATTGAACACGCGGTCTGCAACTGCATCGCCTTTGGTTCGAAGAATTCGGCGCTAGTGCTCAGAAGATCCGCGTAATCAACAAGCCAGCAACCCACCGAAGATACATTGGCTGACTTTCAGCCCTGGGGTCTGCGTCCCTCCGGCGTGCCGTCCGCTCACAGCTGCCGATAGTTGATCACTGAGGAACTGTATTCGCGCTGTCGGCGATGTTCGGGTTCGGGGACGCCTTTTTTACCATTCTCGTTCGGCACTTGGTTAGTCGAACTGGTTCCTAGTGGCGATTACCTTGATCATGGTTGCTTGCCAGGCATGCGAGGGATTGTTGCCCGCAGCGGCCAGGTAATCGTGCTCGTCTGTTTGCAAGATCTGACCATTCTTGCGTTCCCATTTGGGAGAGGTCTCAGTTAAGGGTTTCGAAATGACACAAAATGTCAGGCCAAATGACGAGATATGACAAAATGACCCACAGTGGCGTAGTGCCAGACTGAGGAATGAGGACGCAAGTTGCTGAAACGATTGACCCCTACCTCGATTGCAACAGGTAACTTCCGTAATTAACGCCCTTGGCGAGGTAAGTGCGAGGATAGCTGGCGTCGGGTCGCTGAGACCAGGATAGAAAACGATTTAAAATTGGGTTTAACAAACCGAGAAGAGGGAAAACTAAAAATGCGTAAACAGAAGGGTTTTTCATTAATTGAGTTGCTGATCGTGGTCGCGATCATCCTGATCATCGCCGCGATTGCTATTCCGAACTTGCTGCGCGCTCGCATTTCGGCCAATGAGTCGTCTGCGGCCAGCATCGTTCGCACACTGAACACGGCTGAAGTCAGCTATGTGACGGCGTACCCGTCCGTTGGTTATTCAACCTCGATGACTCAGTTGGGCGCGGCCGGTGCAAACCCCTGCGTTCCTGCCTCTGGAAGTGCGTGCTTGATCGATGACACGCTTGCTACCACTGGTGGCACGACTGGTAAGAGTGGTTATTTGTTCGTTGAGACCGGCGCAGCCGGAACGGGTGGTGGAACTGGAAACGGCACTTACGTTGTCAGTGCGACTCCTACTGCTCCTGGCAGCAGCGGCGTAAACAGCTTCTGCTCGATCGAAGACGCGGTGGTTCGCAAGGACAGCACTGGCACCACGGCGACGTATGCCAGCTGCCCTGCTCTAGCTTCACTGGGCAACTAGTAGCAGTTTGAAGTTGGCCTGAGGCCTCGGGGGAGGGGCAACGGGCGGGGAGCAGCGGGCAACCGCTGCTCCTTATTACTTTGGTAGGTACTTAGAGTATTACTCTGCGCCACTGCGCGTGTCGGTCGTGCTTAAATCTACGGAGATGGCCAGCGCAGCTCAAGCGGTCGTAGTGCCTGACAAAGCTACGATCTTCAATTCAAGCGGCAAGCGTACCGCTGTGCTTTCGCTGCTGCTCGTGCTTCTCACAGTCGTGGCCTACAACCCTGCTGCTCACAACAGCTTCGTCAAATTCGACGATCCGGCATACATTACTGCCAACTCACACGTTCGTTCCGGGCTCAGTTGGAGTACGTTCAAGTGGTCCTTTCGCAGCACCGAGCAGGCAAACTGGCATCCGGTGACTTGGCTCTCGCATTCACTGGATGCGACCGTCTTTCACTTGAATCCAGTCGGTCACCATTACATGAATGTCCTTTTGCATGCTGCGACGGCCATTCTGCTGTTCCTGTTTCTCCAGGCCGCAACAGGATTCCCCTGGCGAAGTGTGATGGTGGCGGCGCTATTTGCAATTCATCCATTAAATGTTGAATCGGTCGCATGGGCGTCCGAAAGAAAGAACGTGCTTTGCCTGCTGTTTTGCGTACTCACGTTGATGGCTTATCAGCGGTACGCTCGACAGCCTCGGTTGCACAGTTACCTGCTCGTAGGCGCAACATTCGCGCTGGCGCTAATGTCGAAGCCGATGGCAGTGACTTTACCATTCGTGTTGCTATTGGTTGACTATTGGCCGCTGCGACGTAATCAGACCACACCGATCAAGCGCCTCATCACCGAGAAGCTACCATTTGTGGCAATGTCAATTGGATCTTGTGTCGTCACCATGATTGCTCAACGAGCTAATGGCGCGATCCATAGCAGCGATTTCAGTGCAGCAAACCGGCTGCAAAATGCGGTGGTCTCTTATGCCGTCTACTTGCGAAAGCTTCTGTGGCCATCGAAACTGGCCTCGTTTTATCCCCATCCCGAGAATGTTCCTTTCTGGCAATTGTCAATCGCCATTGTCGTCTTGACCGGCATTACGGCCTTAGTTCTGTGGCGGCGTGACCAGAAGTATTTAGCCGTGGGGTGGCTGTGGTTTTTAGGAACCATGGTTCCCATGGTCGGGATAGTGCAAGCAGGCGAGCAAGGGATGGCGGATCGTTATGCTTATCTACCATTCATCGGGTTGTTTATTGCCCTGACCTGGGGAATTGCCGATTGGGCAACATCAAGGACCATCGAACCTGCTTACCTCGCGGTTCCTGGTTTATGCATAGTAGGGATACTGGGAACGGTGACCCATCACCAGATCGGATACTGGAAAGACACGAAGACACTCTGGGCCCACACTCTGAGTGTCACCTCGCGGAACTATGTCGCCGAAGCCAGCATGGGAGCGGAACTCATTGCGCAGGGTCAACTCCAGGAGGCAATGACGCACCTGAAAGCGGGCATCGCCATCAATCCCCGCGACCCGTTCAGCCGGCTCGATCTCGGAGTATGCGAAAAACGACTCGGTCATGTGGACGAGGCAGTAGCAAATTATGAAGCGGCTCTGCAGCTCGCGAAAGATCCGACATTGCGAAGCGTGGCCTACGGCAACTTAGGATCGATTTACCGCAGCCGCGGTAATTACTCGTTCGCCAAAGAAAATTATGAGGCCGCCTTACGCCTGGATCCAGATGGCGTTGTAGCGCTCATAGGATTGGGAGTGATCGCACAGAACTCGAAAAATCCCAACGCAGCCGCTGACTACTATGCCAAAGCAGTCCAAGTGCAACCATCGGATTCGGCGTATCTATTGTTTTCTGAGGCTTTGGCCCAAGCCGGCCGACAGAAGGAATCCCAAGAAGCCTTGATGCGAGCACAACTGCTGTCGCAGAACTGGAGCGGCACGGTGGCCGCAGTGAATCATGTGTTGCAGCCTTAAAATGCAGACGAGGGCAAGTACTTTGAAGGTCGGTTCAGGCGGTTTCACGCTCGCCGAGTTGCTGATCGTCGTCGTTCTGGTCGTTATACTCGCGGCCATAGCTCTGCCTAATTTATTGCGATCGCAAATCGCCGCGAATGAGACTGCGGCCATTGAGTCTCTCGCGAAGATCAATAGAGCTGAAGTGCAATATCAGACGACCTATCCCACAATAGGATTTGCGAGCACGCTCGGGGCGTTGGGACCCGGCACCCCTGACGGGAAGTGCCGCGAGAAAAGCCCAGCCCACGCCTGTCTTATTGAAGCCGCACTGGCAACAGCTACGAGTCCAGAGCACACCCGTAGCGGGTACTGGTTTGCAGTTTCGCCCACTTCTCGAGATGCGGGTGACGTAGTGACCGGCTACGTTGCGACAGCTCAGGCGGGAGTGCTCAACAAAACTGGTTCTCGCGATTTCTGCTCGCAGGAAGACGCCGTGATCCGTTATTCGGTTCCGCAAGGAAGTTCGGTTCCAGCAAACAGCGCACCCGCATGCTCCGCCATGACGATTCTGCAATGATTGTTCTCAGGGTACGAAGTCACAGGTTACAAAAAGGAAATGCGCGTTTTGACACCCCGGTAATATAGCGGGCCACGGACTGCTGGCTATAATTTCCATATGCACGCGATCGAAATCCTCGGACTCGAAAAGACCTACAACATAGGCTTTTGGCGCAAGCGTCCGAAGCGCGCGTTGCATCCTTTGAATCTTGCAATCGAGGACGGCGAGATCTTCGGTTTTCTCGGGCCCAACGGCGCCGGAAAGACCACCACGCTGAAGATGCTTATGGGCCTTGTCTTCCCCAGCGCGGGCAGCGCCCGGATTCTGGGCATGGACTTGCACGATCCGCGCATGAAAGCGCAGATCGGATTCCTTCCCGAGCAGCCCTATTTCTACGATTACCTCACTGCCCGCGAGCTGCTGCGGTATTACGGACAGCTTTCCGGCGTAGATTCGCGTCAGCTTTCAAGCAAGGTTGAAGAAGTCCTTGAGAAGGTTGGCCTGCGCGATTCCATGAATGTGCAGCTGCGGAAATTCTCCAAGGGCATGCTGCAACGGGCAGGGATCGCCCAAGCCATTTTGCATGATCCTAAAGTGGTGTTCCTTGACGAGCCCATGTCAGGCCTGGACCCAATGGGGCGCCGCGAGGTCCGCACTCTCATCGAAGAATTGAAGCGCGACGGCAAAACCGTGTTCTTCTCAACGCACATTCTCTCGGATGCGGAGGCGCTGTGTGATCGCGTGGCAGTCATCAATCTGGGGCAACTGCGCGGGGTGGGAGCGGTTGCGGATTTGACCTCCGGCGTTAAAGGTAAGGTCGAGATTGTGTGGCAAGGGAGCGCTGTCCCGGCAGCCATCAAGTCTTCCGGCGCGGAAACGCACATCGCGGGGGAAACAACGCGGGCTGTAATCCCGGAACAGGACCAGGACGCGGCCATCGACGCGCTGCGGCGCGAACGCTTGCGATTGATCTCGGTTACACCGGTGCGCGCTTCGCTCGAGGACTACTTCATGGCGCAATTAAAGCCGAGCGCAGAAGAGGTGGTGCCGCGATGAACCCACGCATCTGGCACATTGCGACCAACACCTTCCGTGAAGCGGTGCGCGACCGCGTGCTGTACAACCTGATTGCGTTTGCGCTGCTGATGTCAGGCGCGGCGGTGCTGGTTGGGCAGATTTCGATTGGAATCGAGCGGCTGGTCGTTATCAATCTCGGATTAACTGCAGTTTCTCTGTTCGGAATTGTCATTGCCATTTTTATTGGGATCGGCCTGGTATCGAAAGAGATTGAGAAACGCACGCTCTACACAGTGCTTTCGCGCCCGGTGCGGAGATGGGAGTTCGTCGCCGGTAAGTTTTTTGGGCTCTCGGGCACATTGATTGTGAACACGTTTTTCATGGCCATAGGCGTTTTCGTTGCACTGCTGTATGTCTCGCATTCGTTCAAACATGCGGACGCTGGAATTCTGGTTGCGCTTTACTTCATCATTCTGCAATTTCTGATTATCACCGCTCTGGCATTATTGTTTTCATCGTTCTCGTCGCCGCTACTTTCGGCGATATTTGCATTCGCCCTTTTCTTGATCGGGACCTTCGCCGAAGATCTCCGGGGCTTCGCGCGCCTGACTCACGGCATCGCACGCTGGCTGGCAACCGGAGCGGCCTATCTGGTGCCAAACTTCTCCGCGCTGAACGTGATCAGTCAGGTGGCGCACGATAATCCCGTGAGCCGGCAATTGATCGCCTATAACACCGTGTATGCGCTGGCATATACAGTCGCCGTTCTTAGCGCCACGGCGATGATTTTTGAGCGGCGCAATCTGAAATGATCCGCAAGCGAAATGTCGCGCTCCCGGCAGCGGCAATCCTCGTTGCATCGTTCGCTGCGTCTGCGCTGCTGTTGTGGCGCATTGACCGCCTGCGCTCCAATGCCGCAGTTGAGGACGCGTTGTATGTGACCTCGCCGAAATTGCTGAAGCGCCTGAGCCTTGGTTATGAGGGCCTGCTCGCCGATATTTATTGGACTCGGGCCGTGCAGTACTACGGTGCAATGCATCACTCGGGTGGCGGCGACTACAAGCTGCTGTGGCCGTTGCTGAATATAGCGTCGCAGCTCGATCCTCACTTGACCCGCGTGTACGAGTTTGGAGGACCGTTTCTCTCAACGAATCCCCCGAACGGCGCCGGCCTGCCGCAGCGCGGAGTCGAACTGGTCGAATTCGGAATTCAAGAGAATCCCGACAATTGGCACCTCTACTATGACCTGGGCTTCATTCATTACGATTTGAAAGACTACAACGCTGCCGCTGAGGCGTTCCTGCGCGGCTCGAAACTGCCCAACGCTAATCCAGTGTTGAGAGTTCTAGCGGCACGCATGGCAGAGCACGGCGGTGACGTTGAGACTGCGCGCATGATGTGGACGGCAACTTTTGAGACCTCTTCCGATAAAGACGTTCGCCAGAATGCGTTGGACCACCTGCGGGCCCTCAAGGCGGACTATGACGTCACCGAACTCGAACGGCTCGTTGAGGTATATAAGAAAAATTTCAAGGTGTTTCCTACGACATTCGAAGACATGGTGGTGGCGGGCCTGCTGAAAGGTATCCCCGCTGACCCGACAGGGCATGCTTACAAACTCGAACCCGGCGGCAAAGTGCTGGTGAGCAATCCGGACGATTTGCCTTTCGTCCAGAAAGGCGTGCCGCCGGGGTATGTTCCTAAACATGTGGTCATCGACAGGCCATAACGGTTGCGGTCCCACCACCTGAATCAACGTTCCAACCAGATATAATCAACTCACTCTCCTTTTCCGAAGCTCATTTGAGTCCTCGAAAGCCCAGCGTTTCATCTGCAGTCATAAATTGGTGGCGGGAGCAGCCGGATAATGCCGGCATTTGGCTTCGTCTTCAAAGGTTCAGCCGGATAGTGCGAGAGTTCCTTCGCGATTCCCTTCCCGACCGCAAGCGCGAGCGTTTCGGCGACGCCGATTATGACTGGGACTACCGCGTGGATACGACCAGCGCCAACGTTGGCTGGCGCGCGCGCCTCATCGGCTTTTTCAATTCTGCGTATCAGCCGATTGAGGCAGAAATTTTTCGCGAGATGATGAATCGACTGGCGATCGACTTCAGCCGGTTCACGTTCATTGACATTGGATCAGGCAAAGGGCGCGCACTGCTGCTGGCGTCGGAATATCCTTTTCGCCGGATCATTGGGGTTGAACTGCTGCCCGACTTGAATCGCATTGCGCAGGAAAACATTCGCGCATACTCTGCCTCCCAGGGGCGCGAGGTTCCAGCCGAATCGGTTTGCGGGGATGCAACGAACTTCAGCTTTCCAGACGAACCGCTGGTAGTTTACTTTTTTCATCCACTGACCGAGGCCGGGTTCCGGCAGGTCATCGCAAACCTGCAAGCTTCATTAGCGGCGCAGCCTCGCGAGATCCATCTTGTTTATGCCAATCCGATTTTCGAGTTGATCGTGGCAGCAGACAAAAAGTTCAGCAAGACGGCCGGCACACATCTATACGCCATTTACGAAACATTACCCCGCACAACTTGAAGTGGTTGGAAGAACAAATCATCCATTCTCCAGTCAGTAGCTCCTGGCGTCTTTGGGCGGCATCTAAGACTGTAAGATCGCTGCGGCGCGCCGCGTACAATCCTGAGAGTGAATATCCAACTGAAATCGTATTTTGCTACGCCAATATCCCTGGCTTTCCTCGCTGTAACGGCGGTTGCCCTGCCCAACGTGCACCAACTCGCCCGGGCAGTTGACGATCACTACAACCACCTGCACTCCTTGCAGGCGGAGTTCACGGAAATCTACCAGGGCTCCGGGATTGAGCGGACCGAGTCGGGGACGCTCTGGCTCAAAAAACCCGGCAAGATGCGGTGGGAGTATCGTTCTCCTGAGGAGAAGCTGTTTGTTGGAGATGGCACTAATGCCTGGCTCTACTTACCGACTGAAAAGCAGGTGCGGAAATCGAACATGCGAAAGCTGGAGGACCTTCGTTCTCCGCTTGCATTCTTGCTAGGCAAGACGAAGCTGGAAAAGGAGTTATCTGGATTGGCTTTTGCTCCGGAAATCCATGCCTGGAAAGACGGCGATTCGGTCATAAGGGGGGTGCCGAGGGGCATGGAGGATAGGGTTCGGGAGGTACTGCTGGAGGTCACACCCCGATATCAGATCGCTAGAATCTTGATCCATGGAGTGGACGACTCCATAACCGAGTACCGGCTTAGCGATCAACACGAAGATGTTGCGCTTGCCGACAGCAGATTTCACTTTTCGCCCCCGGCGGGCAGCGAGACCATTGAGGATGACACCGGGGATTGACCGCTCATGCGAGGCCCAAGGTCAGCCGATGTTACCCTCGGTACACCGGGACGTAAGTAACGGCAAAGGCGGGAGTTTTAGGTGCTAGACTGGTCGAGACAGCCTGGCGTTTTGAGGATGAATGGCTGAATTTGTCGTAAAAATTGCCGACGAGCGCGGCCGGATGCAGCAGCAGGTAGAATCCGGCTACTCTGAAGCCGAAGTGCGCGAGCGCTTCTCCCAGCAGGGATACCTGGTCTACTGGGTCAAGCCCAAAACTCTGCTCGTGGGTGGCATAGGGCGGAGCAAGAAGGTAAGGCCGTCAACTTTTCTGGTGTTCAATCAACAGTTCCTGACCTTGCTTAAAGCCGGACTGCCGATTTTAGGTTCGCTCGACTTGTTGATCAAGCGCCAGAAAGATGCGTATTTCCGGACGCTGTTACAGAACGTTCGGGAGCGGGTAAAAGGCGGAGAGCTGCTTTCTGAGGCGTTCGCCGCGCAGAATGTTTTCCCAAAAATTTACACAACCACGTTAATGGCGGGAGAAAAGTCTGGGAACATGGATGAAGTGCTCAACCGCTACATTGGATTTCAAAGGTTGGCGCTGACGTTCAAGAAAAAACTGGTCGTATCACTTGTGTATCCGACGCTGCTTATAACGGTTGTGCTGTGCATGCTCGTCTTTCTGGTGACGTACGTGGTGCCTCAGTTCGCCAAGCTATATCAGGACCTGGATGCGCAATTACCCGTGGTTACGCTGTTCATGCTGGAGATTGGGACACATGCACAACGATACGGGCCGGTGGCGGCGGTTGTGCTGGTAATCCTCATCATGCTGGTGTGGCGTTGGAAGGCCAGCGACCGTGGCGCCGAGACAATTGACCGCGCAATGCTGGGTTTGCCGCTGGTTGGCGACATTCTGCTGAAGCACCAGGTCGCGATTTTTTCGCGGATGCTTTCGACGCTACTTGCGGGTGGCATGCCGCTGGTGCCATGCCTGGAAACGGCAGGCGCATCCATGAGCAGCCGCAAAATTCTGCTTGGCGTGCAGGAGGCAGTCGTACGGGTGCGGGAAGGCCAGACTCTGGCCAAGAGCCTGGAGGAACAGAAAATGTTCCCGGAGCTTTCAGTAGAGATGATCGAGGTGGGGGAATCCACCGGCGCATTGCCGAGCATGCTGAACTCGGTGGCGGAATTCTACGAAGAAGACGTACAAACGGCTCTAGGCGCAGCCATGGCGCTGATTGAGCCCGTAATTCTGATCGTCATGGCGGTGGTTGTCGGCGGCATATTGATTTCGCTCTATTTGCCGATATTCAGCCTGGGTTCCACTATTCATTAGGGCGAGATTGGTATAGCAAATGGCAAGCATTGTAGAAAAAAAACCGGTAGCAACAAGCGGTGGCAATGGGCAGCCTGCGGCGCCCGTCTCGCGCAATAATGGGGACGAACTCGCCCGCGCGCAGGATATCGCCCGCCGCTATCGTTGTGAGTTTGTGGACCTACGGGACTTCCAGCTACACCACGATCTGTTCACCAAAATCGATCCGCGGCTGATGTTCCGTTACAACTTCGTCCCTCTGGAAGAAACACAGGAAGGCAAGCTGGCCATTGCCATCGCCGATCCCAGCCAGTTGATGATGATCGATGAGATCGGTCTGCTGCTGAACAAGCGCATCGTCACCAAGGTTGCGACGCTTGGCCAGATCAGCGAGATTCTCAAAAAGACCGAGCAGTCCAAGCGCGTGCTGGAAGACGCCAGCGAAGGTTTCGCGCTGAACGTTGTCGCCGAAGAAGAAGGTGGCGACGAGAGCATCACCATCGACAAGCTGACCGCGCAAGGCGACATGAGCCCGATTATCCGGCTCGTGGACACCACCATCTTCACTGCGCTGCAGCGCCGAGCCAGCGACATTCATATTGAAACTCGCGATGATTCGGTGGTGATCAAGTTCCGCATCGACGGCGTGCTTACGCAAGCCATGAACCCGATCGCCAAAGAGCACCATTCGACGATCATCTCCCGCATTAAGGTCATGAGCGAGCTGGATATCTCCGAACGGCGCGTCCCGCAGGACGGGCGTTTCCGCGTTAAATACGGACAGCCCGAACGGCCGATCGATTTTCGCGTCTCGATCATGCCTTCCATTCACGGCGAAGACGCCGTGCTGCGCGTGCTCGATAAAGAATCGATGAGCGAGAAATTCCGCTCGCTGACTTTGGACGTAGTTGGATTCGACGAAGACGACCTCCGGAAATTCCGCCGCTACATCAACGAACCTTACGGAATGGTGCTGGTCACCGGCCCCACGGGCAGCGGCAAAACCACCACCTTGTATGCGGGCGTGAACGAGATCAAGACCGAAGAAGACAAGATCATCACCATTGAAGATCCGGTTGAGTATCAGATTCGCGGCATCACGCAAATCCCGGTGAACGAGAAAAA
>Ga0136846_1207907_pt1 | contig 18344 bp, 19 predicted proteins | sample HopSoiMetagenom2_FD_96841 | JGI IMG/M metagenome (GOLD analysis project Ga0136846, IMG submission 96841) | Grasslands soil microbial communities from Hopland, California, USA - 2 Assembly 2016 (version 4) | ecosystem: Environmental > Terrestrial > Soil > Grasslands | place: USA: Hopland...
CGAAGGGTTTTATCGCCTAGCGGTCGTTGGGGAATAGTTCAATGGTAGAACGACGGACTCTGACTCCGTTAATCTTGGTTCGAGTCCAGGTTCCCCAGCCATATACCTCTCTTGAAAATCGATTGGGTAATTGGATGGTCATTCGCTGTCGGCGATGTTGCTTGTCGCGTTATGTTGCGCTCCAATCCTTGGTTTCCGAGCATTTCCAACGGACCACGGCGAATCCGTGTCACATGAAAAAGCTTCCGCCAATGGTTGAATACTCATCCGCGAACGTGCCATGCGGCGACCGGTGGCGATACCGCTTAGAGATGGTCCCGCGGCCAAAAAACTCGCCCAGCTCACAACGTGACTCTACCCTCGCTTGTTATTTACTGCTATTTCCCACGCGGGGAGTGGGGTGTTTCTAACCGGGGAATTTTAATGCCGACCGATGACTTTTTTACCGATCAACAGATCCACGACTTTTTTATGAAGGGCCTATCCTGGGGTGTTCGCGTTCTACGCGGCGTTGCCTATTTCGGGGTGGCTCTAATGCTCTTAAGAAGCAACTCCTACGGCTTGCTCAATCAGACCTCCGTGGCAATAGCCATAGGCATCCTCGGGGCCGGATCTGCCAGCGCGCGCTTGGCGCAGACGGCTATCGCCATTTTGCTGTTTATGGCGATCCTACCTATCGGCTTTTTTGGAAGCCTGAGAGCGTTATTTGGCTGAGGAGCGAGGCTGTCCGATCGACACCCATCATCAATAACCTGAAAACCGTAAGCACGGGCTGGACGCCGCTCGCGCAGCGTCCCGGTCCGTAGTTGAGATGATCATAGTAGTGGGTAGGGATCTAGACGTTGCCGTCGACATTCTGCGATCACGTGCAGCGTTCGGCCAGTGCATCGGTATTCTTTTGTCAGACGACAGCAAGCGCCAGTTTTGAATCCTGGAAAGCTTTGCCCGCAGATTCCCGGTATCCAGGGTTCGCGTAGAAAGGGAAAAGCTCTGGGTAAGGAAATAAGCGGCCGAGGCCCGTCAGTAGTTTCGAAGTCTCGGATCTGATGTCAGGCCCGATTGTAGTCGTCGCTCAGCCTGATGATATCGCTCTCATCGAGCAGCTCTCCGTATTGGATTTCGATGAAAACCAACGGCTTATCTCCGGTGCATGAAACTCGGTGTGTCGCCTTGAGCGGTATATCGACTGTATGCCCGAGCTGCAGAGCGTGTTCCGTTCCTTCAATCTCGGCAATACCATGCCCCGAAACGGCAGTCCAACGCTCCGAACGGTGGTTGTGATATTGCAGCGATAGCCGCTCTCCCGGATTCACAACAATGCGTTTAACGACGTGGTGATCACCGATATCAAGCACATGCCATGTGCCCCAAGGGCGCTGATCGTTGTCACCAACCTTATATAAGCTTCCCGATTTCAATGAGATTTCCTTTATGACAAGCGCGATCGGCGACCGCGCGACCGAAAATAATGCGCGGGATTAATTCACTGGTACCAGCAGAGCAAGGGTTTTCTGCCAATGGTGACAAAAAGCGCCTTCTTATACGTTGCTATCCGACTTGCTTATCGCACCAGTTCAGAATTAGTCGACCGGCGATGCGGTCGACGTCGATGCAGCAGGAATATTCCGGCCATTGGTCTGGAGATTTCGAGGCTTCCGATGTTTTCTCCGACTCAACGATGCTCGAGGTGACGCAGCGATCGCTTTTCGGTACAGGAGTGATATGCGCGTTCTACATTTTTTCAAAACATATTGGCCTGATACATTCGGCGGCGTTGAGCGGACGATCCATGCGATTGCCAAGGGTACCACCAAATATGGCGTGGAATCTGATGTTCTCTCGCTGAGCGAAACGCCGGTAGAAAATAGTGTCGAATTTGACGGTCATATGGCGCATAAGGCTAAACTCAATTTCGAATTCGCGTCTACCGGCTTTTCACGTGAGGTATTCGGCCGTTTTCGGGAATTGAGCAGGAAGGCGGACATCGTCCACTATCACTTTCCGTGGCCGGTGATGGATATCGTCCATCTCACCGTTCCTCCCGGTAAGCCGACCGTCGTGACCTATCATTCCGACATCGTGAAGCAGAAGGTTCTGCTACAATTCTACAAGCCGTTGATGTTTCGCTTTTTGAAAAGCGTCGACCGCATTGTTGCGACGTCTCCCAATTACCTTATGTCGAGCGATGTCCTGGAAAGGTTCAAATCCAAGACAACGGTTATCCCGTTGGGCCTGGATGAAGCTGACTATCCAAGGGCGGATAAAGCCACGCTAGCCGGTTGGCGCAACAGGCTTCCCAATCGCTTTCTCTTATTCGTCGGCGTCCTGCGATATTATAAAGGAGTTCACATTTTGCTGGAGGCCGCGAAGCGCAATGGTCTGCACGTCGTGATCGTCGGCAATGGGCCGATGGAGCTCGAACTGAAACAGGCTGCCGGGCAAAATCTGCACAATATCCATTTTCTCGGATCCTTGTCGGACAACGACAAGATTGCGCTGCTGGAACTGTGTACGGGGTTCGTGTTTCCCTCGCATCTTCGCTCCGAGGCCTTCGGGCTTTCTCTCGTCGAAGCGGCAATGTTCGGCAAGCCGATGATTTCGTGTGAAATTGGCACGGGGACAAGTTATGTCAATCTGGATAAAGAGACGGGATTCGTGGTACCACCGAACGATGTCGACGCTCTGTCGAATGCGATGAAATCCCTCTGGGACAATGAGCACAAGACTGCCGCGATGGGTGCCGCGGCGCGTGACCACTATCTTGCATGTTTTACGGCAGAGAAGATGTGTTCACAATATTATCGTCTCTATCGCGAGCTGGTAGGCTGAGTTGTAAACTGAATTCGGGAATACCTGCCCGATATAGATTGGTAGCGAGACGTACGGTTGCGCCAAAATCGATCGACTTCGCATCAGATTGCTCGGAGCAACCTAAACTGCCCTTCGAACCGGCAAAGAGGATACTTCTTGTGGTGATGCCAATCGCCATAAAACAGAAGAAATCGTCCCATGGAGAAAATTACCGCAATCGGATTGGATTTGGTAAAGCCGGTCTTTCAGGTCCACGTCTTCACTGAGGAGATATGTTGGTGTCCGACGTGCCTTGCGGCGGTCGCAGGTGCCGGAGTCCTTCCATAACATCGAGTCTTGTCTTGGTCGGTACAAGGCTCGGAAGTGCCCGTTGCTGGGCGAACGCGATCAGCGAATCCGGTCATGCTGTTCGGCTAATGCGGTTTGCCTATATAAAAGCATACGTCGAGCGGAATAAGACAGACAGTATCCATCCGACCAGCCTTTCAATTACCCACAAGTTCAGCGCCGTTGGTCATGCCGATCCTGACATCTGTGAGACCGTGACACGTCCGACGATGCACTTCTTTCTCGTCAAATCACCTGAAGAGCAAGCTGCTGAGATAGTTTTAAAGATTCGAGCGTTATTCGTGCGCCAGCGAAGCCAGACTGTGAATGCGATGCGTGCCGGCATGACCTGTATTGCCAAGCTCATTTGCATTCTACGCGATGGCAACGATACACGTTTTCCAACTCAGGCCCGAACTGCGCTTCCCGAGATGCCGAACAGATCGAAATGCTGACGGTAAAGATCGAGATACTCGACACCAAGATTGTCGCGGCAGTGAAAGCCCATGATGCCGCCCGTCGTCTGGCGATCATTCTCGGCGTTGGGCCAGTTGTTGCTGCGACCGCCCGCGCCGCCGTCCAGAACACATATTAATCTTAACCAACTCTCTGCGGAAATCCCGATCAGATCCCGGCGGAATAAGCTGCACTGACTCTTAAAAGCTTGAAAGCCCGACCTTCTCCGTTTAAAGGCGACGCATTCGCGGCGGCGGCAATTCTCACCCGGATTGACCTTGGACATGAATTTCATTGCAGATATAACGCGATATGGAATATCAACGTCAGCCATGAGATGGCAACCACGGCTGGATTCAATTCAATATGACGAGGCATGATGGCTGATATGCTAGGACTAGCGAACGGAATTTGGAGCTACCGGTATTTTATTGCGAATTCGATATGGAACGACTTCTATACCCGTTTCGTGCGCAGTAAACTTGGCGGAGCATGGATCGTCCTGCAACCGCTGTCCCAGGTTATGATTTATGCTTTGATCCTTTCCAATCTTCTATCATCCAAAATCCCCGACATTAACAATACCTATGGTTACGCAATCTATCTAATGTCCGGTACGCTTGCCTGGAATTTGTTCTCCGAGATCATCGATCGGTGTCTGAAAGTCTTCGTCAACAATGCTAATATCATTAAGAAGATGAATTTCCCGAAGGTCACCTTGCCAGCGATTGCTGTTGGGTCGGCTATCGTCAACAATCTCATTCTTCTCGTAGTAATGGTAGTCATTTTTCTGTTCCTTGGGCATATACCCAGCTGGAATCTGATGTTTATCTTCCTGCTGATACCAGTCATCGTGGTTTTTGCGGTTGGGATCGGACTTTTTCTCGGAATTGTTAATGTATTCATTCGAGATGTTGAGCAAGTAGTGCCAATTGTCCTGCAGATTCTTTTCTGGTTCACGCCAATCGTCTATCCGATTACCGTAATTCCGGAGAAATATGTTCGTATCCTTAAGCTTAACCCTATGTTCGATATCGTCGACGCTTACCACAAAGCGATTGCTTACGACGTCGCACCGCGATTGACGGCGATGCCTGTCACTCTCGTTCTCGGTCTCCTCCTGTGCGGAATCTCGCTTGTCGTCTTTCGCCGGGCTAATACAGAGATGGCTGACGTTCTATGACTGTTCTCAAAGTTGAAGGTATTGGCAAGGCGTTCAGAACTTATCGATCGGAGTGGCAACGCGTACTGAGTTGGCTTGGCCTTTCGGTAGTGCCGCGAGAGGAAAAGTGGATCCTGCGCGACATAACGTTTAGCTTAGAGGCCGGCGAAGCAGTCGGTATTGTCGGGCAGAACGGGGCAGGTAAGAGCACGCTTCTTAAAATGCTGTGCAATACGCTAGCTCCAAGTGCCGGCACGATCGAAGTTAATGGCCGTATTGCAGCGCTTCTCGAGCTCGGAATGGGTTTTAATCCTGATTTGACGGGGCGAGCAAATGTCATGAATACGGCAGGGTTAATGGGATTTACCCATGACCAGATCCTCGGCGTTATGTCAGAAATTGAAGCCTTCGCTGAAATTGGCACCTATTTCGATGAGCCGCTACGAACATATTCCAGCGGCATGCAAGTGCGTCTCGCCTTTTCCGTCGCGACCGCCTTCAGACCTGAGATTTTGATCGTGGACGAGGCACTCTCGGTCGGAGACGCTTATTTTCAGCACAAAAGTTTCAATCGTATTAAACAATTCCAGAAGGAAGGCACAACGCTTCTACTGGTCTCTCATGATAGATCTGCGGTGATCTCTCTTTGCGACCGCGCCATCCTAATTGAAAAGGGCGAAATTAGAAAAGATGGCCCTCCTGAAGATGTCCTCGATCTTTACAACGCCTTGATCGCCGAGAAAGAGGGGGGCATCGTTAGCCAAACAAAAAATAGGGATGGGAGAATTCAGACGGTTTCAGGAACTGGCGAGGCAGTTATCGCCAGCGTGGTACTGCTAGATTCGGCTGGTTGTGCAACTGATGCGGTTAGTGTGGGCGAAGCCGTCACTCTCGAAGTAAAAGCCACAATCGTCAGGGATATTCCGGAACTGGTTGCTGGCTATATGATCAAGGATCGGCTCGGTCAATCGATCTTCGGGACCAATACCTTTCATCTGGATCGGGTTCTTTACAATCTAAAGGCGGGAGAAGAGTTGATGTTCCGCTTCAAGTTCAATGCGAACTTCGGCAACGGCAACTATTCCGTGGCAGTATCACTGCACCAAAGTGAGGCCCATGTGGCCTACAATTACGAATGGCAAGATCTCGCTTACACCTTTGCTGTGGTCAATACCGACAAGCAGAAGTTTGTGGGTGTAGCATGGGTGCCGCCGGGATTGGAGCTTGTACGATGAGTTCGGGCTCGTTCTATCGCGCTTTCGAAGAAAAATTTCGCGGCGATCGAGCAGAAATTGCCAAGCGACTGGAGGTCTATCTTCCGTTCGTGAAGCCCCTACTCGATGATGGCGGCACACGAAGGGTCATCGATCTGGGCTGCGGCAGAGGGGAGTGGTTGGAATTGATGCAGTCCATAGGTATGATTCCACACGGAGTCGACCTTGACGACGGCATGCTCGAAGATTGCTTCGCTCGCAATCTTTCCGCTGAAAAGCTCGATGCCATCGCGTGTCTGAAAAGTTTGCCAGATGAAAGTCAAGCTATAGTCTCCGGCTTTCATATTGCCGAACATCTTCCCTTTGAAGTGCTCCAGATGCTAATCTCGGAGTCGCTTCGTGTCCTTCGTCCTGGCGGATTGTTGATCCTTGAGACGCCAAATGCGGAAAATGTAAGCGTTGGCACGCTGACTTTTCACATGGATCCGACCCATAACCGGCCGCTTCCACCAGGATTGCTCTCATTCTTGCCGCGGTTTTATGGCTATGCGCGCGCGGTGGTGATACGACTTCAGGAAAATGGCGGTCTGCGGCAATCTGGTGATGTCCATCTCCTCGATGTGCTCCAAGGGGTTAGTCCGGACTATGCAGTCGTGGCGCAGAAGGCGGCGCCGAATAAGTTTCTGCAAAAATTCGACGGGCCTTTCAATGCCGATTACGGCCTTACGTTAGATACGCTGTCGCAACGTTTCGAAGCGCGTCTGATCTCTGCAGCCGAATTCGAAATTAGATCGCAGGCAACCAACGACGCGATAGCGGAAGCATCGGGTTTTATGAGCGGATTGAGGTCCGAATTCGATCGAGTTCGGCAGGATCTTGCTCAAATTCAACAGGAATTCGATTCTCTCCGTCAGGAAAAAGACCTACTGCGCGAGGAGATTGACAATTATCATCAGCGTCTGATGGCTGTTTATAAGAGTTCGTCTTGGAGAGTTACGGCGCCGCTTCGCAAGACGGTGGGGGCCATACGTCGACTTCGGCGCGGACACAACACCGTCATTTTGCATATCAAGATCCTTATTGCCAATGTCCTACGTCAGTTCATCCGCTTTGCCGTCGCTCGCCCCACTCTACGGCGTGTGGCGGTGCGGTTTCTCTCTCGATCTCCAAGAACGACAGACTGGCTGAAGCGGCTTATTGTGCCTGGTCCCGTAGAACAGTCTGGCCATTTCGATCATCGCATCGATCATGCTGACCTCTCTCCTCACGCTAAGCGCATTTTTGAAAAATTCAAAAGCGCCACAGAACGGTAATCTTAAATGGCTCGTATCCTAATCGATCTGCAGGGAGCGCAAACCGAAAGCAGGCTGCGCGGCATCGGTCGCTATACTATCGCATTAACCTTGGCGATGATCCGTGAAAGCAGGGACCACGATATTCACATCTTGCTGAGCAAAGCTTTTCCTGAGACCATTATCGAGCTTCGGCGCACGCTAGAAGAATATCTATCTGACGAAAAGATTCATTTTTTTGACACTGTAACGCCGACAACTGGTCAAAACCGACAAAATGCTTGGCGCTCTGCCGCTTCAGCGCTTCTCCGTGAGGCGTTTATCGAGGGGCTGCAACCTGATGTGGTTTTTTGCCCTAGCCTTTTTGAGGGGTTCATCGACGATGCGGTCCTAAGTGTCCGTCGATTCTCCTCAATTCCGGTTGTCGTTACATTGCACGACCTCATTCCTCTGATTTACAAAGAAAACTACCTTTCCAGTGGGAATGGCTATGACGCTTTCTACTACAACAAGGTTGAGGAGATAAAGAAGGCGGATGGTTTGTTGACCATCTCAGAATCCTCCTCGTCTGAGGCTGTCAGTCTCCTCGGATTTTCTCGAGATAAAGTGCTCAATGCTTCAGAGGCTGCCGATGCGAAATTTTGCAAAAAGGAGATTAGCGACACCCGGGCGAAACTCCTCCTGAAGAATTTCGGTATAGACAAGCCATTCCTCTTTTATACAGGTGGTGCCGATCACAGAAAAAATCTGGATAGGCTCTTGAGTGCTTTTGCCGCTCTGCCTGCTACTCTGCGCGATGGATATCAGTTGGTCATGGCTGGGCGCATGCCTGATGGCGAAATTTGGGCGTTGAAGGAACAGGCAAAACGCTTGGAATTCGGTGAACGGCAGTTGCTCTTTACTGGTTACGTATCAGATGACGATCTGATTGAACTTTATAATCTTGCCCGTGCCTTCGTTTTTCCTTCCCTGCATGAGGGCTTTGGCCTTCCCGTCCTCGAAGCAATGCAATGCGGCACGCCGGCTATCGGCGCCAATATTTCTAGCGTTCCAGAAGTGTTGGGCAATTCCGAAGCTTTGTTCGATCCGAGCTCCGTCAAGGATATGGCGTATAAAATCGAGCATGTGTTGAACGACGATGCTTTCCGGGAGCGGCTGATCAAACACGGGCACGAACAAGCTAACCGGTTCTCTTGGCAAACCAGCGCTAAGCGTGCCTTGGAAGGCATTGCACGATTCGCGAGCGAGCCACAGACGAACGAACTTTCGTGGGCCGATATTCGGGGTCGTCTTGAGGGTTGCGAGTCGCGACTAATTGCTGCGGTGTTAGCCATCGATTCTTCGATCGGCCGGCCAGAGGAAAGAGATCTGCTGCGATTGTCACAAGCTATTGCAGATAATCGCCGAGCAGTCGAAGAGCGCCTACGTTTGCGAGCCCTTTCAAAATCGGTCCGTTGGCGGTTGGAAGGTCCATTCGACTCCAGTTATAGTCTTGCATTGGTTAATCGTGAGATGGCTCGATCGCTTTCTGCTCACGGGGAATCCGTCGATCTTTGGTCATCGGAGGGGCCGGGCGATTTTCCTCCAAGTAAACAGTTTCTTATTGAAAATGCCGATCTTCGTTCGATGTATGATCGAGCAAGCACGATGGCTTCGGATCAGGTCGACATTGTCAGCCGCAACATGTACCCACCACGTGTTGCCGATATGATTGGCAAATTCAATGCTCTTCATAATTATGCCTGGGAGGAGACCGGCTTTCCTGAAGAGTTTGTAAGGAGCTTCAACGAAAGTCTGCAATTCGCTACCGTCACATCTCAGCATGTGCGAAAGCTGCTCATCGACAACGGTGTTTCCATACCGCTGGCGGTGGTGGGCAACGGCGTTGATCACTGGATAGCTATCAATCCTGATCAGAATTACAATGTCGCCAAACGTGGTTTCACGTTCCTACATGTTTCTTCTTGCTTTCCTCGCAAGGGAGCAGATGTCCTTCTTGAAAGTTATGGTCGTGCCTTTACATCCAAAGACGATGTAATCCTGATCGTCAAAACTTTCCGCAATCCGCACAACGAGATCGAGCATTGGTTGGAAGAGGCTCGTGCACGCCATCCGGATTATCCCGACATAACAATTATTTTCGATGATCTAACCGATGCACAGATGAAGGCTGTTTACAGTCAATCCGATGTTCTGGTCGCACCGAGCCGAGCAGAGGGATATGGTCTCCCGCTCGCAGAAGCCGCCCTGAGTGGCACGGCGGTGATTACAACCGGTTGGAGCGGTCCGCTGGATTTCTGCAATTCTACTGAAGTCGATTTGATCGACTTCCATTTTGTACCGGCGGCCACTCATTCCGGAGTTCAGAATAGCGTCTGGGCGGAGCCGGATCCCGACCATCTCGCGCGGGTGATGCGTAAGGTCTTCGCTGAGCCAGCAGAGCAACGGCAGGCAAGGACGTCGGCGTTTCGAAAGCGATTGTTGGAGTCGCATAAATGGAGCGATGTAGCAGTGCGGCAGATCGAAGCGGCGCGGCGGTTTGTATCGAATCCATGTTTTTCGGAACCGAAGATCGGCTGGGTTACTACCTATAATCAGCGTTGTGGCATTGCGACCTACTCAAACCACCTCTTGCAGGTTCTGGGTATGCCCGTTTTGGTACTCGCGCCGAAAATCCATGCGGCGCTGGGGTCTGATTCGGAAAATATTATTCGTTGCTGGAAAGAAGGCAATGACGACGATCTGACAGAACTGACCCAGCAGATCGAGCGGCATAAGTTCGATATTGTCGTCCTTCAGTTCAACTACGGCTTCTATAATATTCCTCATCTCTGTAGCTTTTTGAATCGGATCATGGATTTAGGCACCCAAGTCGTGATAACCTTGCACGCGACGGTGGACCCCGAGCATGATAAGGAGAAGCGGTTGGCTGATCTCAAGCCGGCTTTGCTTCGCTGCCAGAGAATTCTTGTGCATTCAATTAATGACCTCAATCGGCTCAAGAGTATAGACATTCTCGACAACGTTGCCTTGCTACCACACGGAGTTCTTTCGAGTGCTGATCCCGTAAGCATGCCTGTGCCTTATTCGGCAACATCAGGTTCGCAATCGAGTTTCGTGATCGCGGCCTACGGTTTCTTCCTGCCGAACAAAGGAATTCCCGAACTGATTGAGGCGCTGGGCATTCTGCGTCGCAACGGGACTGATTATCGACTCCGGCTGGTCAACGCAGAGTATCCAGCGCCAGTTTCGGCGGAGCTCATTGCGGAAGCGAAGGCACTGGCGCGCCGTCTCGGCTTACTTTCGGCAATTGAATTTTACACCGACTTTTTGCCGGATGACGAGAGCCTCCGCCTCCTTTCCTCGGCAGATCTCATTGCTTATACCTATCAGAACACAGCGGAATCAGCGAGTGGTGCTGTTCGATACGGGATTGCTACGGGTAAACCAGTTGCCGTCACGCCGCTTTCAATCTTCGACGACGTATCGAATGCGGTTTTCCGGCTTCCTGGCGTTTCTCCTTTAGAAATCGCTGCGGGGCTCAGCGCGACACGTGCGAGCATTGGCGCCGGTGACGAAGGATTCCAGCATATCATGAATGAGGCGCGTCGCTGGCGACAGGCTCATTCCTATCCGGCGATCGGTCGTCGGTTGGCGGGGATGCTAAAGGCGCTGCATCAAGAGAAATTTCACGGCACTCACCAGTAAGTGTTCTTTGGGGAGCCGGCATTTGAAGATCGGAGTTGATGCTCGATTGCTTTCAATCCCGTTGACGGGAATTGGGCGATATACCCACGAAATGTGCAACGCATTGTTGCGCGCGGGTGCAAATCTCCGTCTTTATAGCCCATCTCCGATATTATTCGCGTTGGAAGATGAACGGGGACATTATGAAGCAAAAACGCTGAGCTTAGGTGCTAGCCGAACAGGTAGGATGCTCTGGGCAGAAACGGCTTTACCATATTGGGCAGCGACAGATAATATTGATGTTTTTTGGGGACCTACGCATCGGTTGCCCTATGGTTTGCCGCCGCGGGTATTCAAGGTGGTAACAGTGCACGATCTCGTTTGGTATTTTGCTGGTCATACAATGCGTCGCCTCAGTCACTTAACTGAATCGACACTTATGCCGCTCGCGCTGAAACGGGCTGACGCCGTTGTCTGCGTCTCTGATAGCACGCAGCGTGATGTTCTCTCTGTCTTTCCCACCACGAATGCTCCAATATCGACGATCTATCCCGGTATCTCTAAACTGCCCCCAAGCCTGCCGGTCTCTTTTCTAGAAAAATGGAAAATTAACAAACCTTATATCCTATTTGTTGGTACTTTGGAGCCGCGCAAAAATCTTCCTCGGCTCTTAGAGGCTTTCTCGCTGCTTTCTGAAGGTCTCAAAGAACAACATCAATTGGTGTTGGTCGGTGGTAAAGGATGGGGTGACGTGGACCTCGCAGACTTAATCGATAGGCTACGCCTCAAAGACAGTGTGAGAGCCACGGGTTATGTAGCGGAACAAGAGTTATCAACGTTATATTCCTTTGCGACATGCCTTGCGATGCCGTCTCTCTACGAAGGTTTCGGCCTTCCGCTGGTGGAGGCAATGAGTCGATCCGTGCCGGTATTGACCTCCAATGTTTCATCGATGCCCGAGATCGCGGGCTGCGCCGGCGAATTTGTGGACCCTCACAGTGTTAGCTCAATAGCAACCGGGCTTACGAACCTCCTGAAAGATTCGGGAAAACTCAAACGATTGGGAGAGCTCGGCCGAAAGCAGTCCGAGAAATACGACTGGGACAGAGCAGCATATGCGATGCTGGACTTAATGTCCTGTGGCGTCAAGCGTTAACAGTTGTCGATTCAAATGGCGGCTCATGATACCCAATGTCCTCGGAAGGGCGGGGCATCCCATAATCAACAACGAAGGGTTTTGTATCTATCACAAGGTCGTGGAAAAGGTATCCATCCGAGCAGCACCGCGGGATTTTGAGCGTCGCGCGTGGTAATCTTGATTGATGGAGATCGATGAGGACAAAATCGACGACGCAGTTTTGGCGCTGCTATGGCTGACGCTGCATAACGAGCGTTGCGCCTGGAAGGGTTTCGATTGGGCAACGACGGACCGGCTTCACAAGAAGGGCATGATCGGCGACCCGGTCAACAAGTCGAAGTCATTGGTGTTGACCGATGAAGGCTTGGAGCGTTCGGAAGCGTTGTTTCGGCAGCTATTTACGCGGCCGCCGCAATAGCGGTCTTTTGTGCCTTCCATTTCCCATGGGAGCAGTTCGTGCAGGCGGGAGACGGGAAGATCGGCAATGCGGGCGAACACATCGGCGAGCCATGCCTTTGGGTCAACATCGTTGAGCCGGCATGTGGTGATGACGGTCAACATGACGGCGGCACGCGGCCGCTTCTCTATCGTTAAATCCACGGTTCTCACACTGTCTATATTGACGTCCATATAGACAGATCATCCAGTTCCCCTCACTTCTCGGCAAGGCGGCCTTCCTCGGATGCGTACTGGAAAAGGGTTCGTTTGGCCTGCCCTGGCAGGAAGCCGGAGGAGATATTCATGGGGCAAGGCTAGGCATTACCGCTATCCTAGTCGCCCCTACTCTCTTGGTGAGACCGGCTTCAAGCTACCCAAGTTTACATTCCACCTGTTCGAGAAAGCGTGCCTGACACGCCCCATTGACTTGAGTTATTTGAATGCTTTAATGCCAGCATTGAACACATATTTCATTTGAGACTGACCAGAAAACTTCGGTCGCGCACAAGTGCATAGACGCCAATAATTTTCAAGGCAAGATTCTTGCCAGCAGGGTGTTTCGTGGAGCAGATAAATATTACGTCGCAGATTAATCTTGCTGTTAGAGTGCCGAAGTTTCTAGTGATCTCAAGCTACAAAAGAGCCTGTGGAATAGCGCAATATGTCGAGTTTCTTGAATTACCGTTGCGGGATCAGACTGACTTCGATATCGAAATCGCAGCGTTGCCGGTTGATCTTTTAAGATCCCAATCTCCGTATGCGAGAAAAGCGGCCATCATCGAGTTCAAGGAGATACTCCTAAAAGTTGATCAGGCCGATATTGTGAATATTCAGCTTGAACCAGGACTTTTCGGTTTTACACCTAATCAGATTTGGCGCAATCTTAAGGCGATCATCAGGCGAAGCAAGAAGGTGATACTAACATATCATACTGCTCCGCCGTTGGACGCCGCACGATTTCAGCTTAGCCGGAATGGCTTACTGCACTACCTTCGCGATTGGCGTGGAAATTACGTCTTCAATAGACTGTTCGCAAAAGTTCGAAAGAACCCAAGAAAGTTTCAACATATCGTACAAACAGCAAGAGAAGCGAAGAACTTTGCATTGCTGGGCATACCGGGGAACACTATAACTCACCAGCCTCTCGCATTTGTAAGCCAGCAAGTGCGTCAGCGAATGGATCATGACCTCGCCAAGACCGAAGTTTCGGAGCGATTAAACATAAAGTCGGGGGTAGTACTGGGCTGTTTCGGCTTTTTGTCCCAGTATAAAGGGATTGAAGTGGCTATTAGAGCATTGGGCAATCTGCCTGCCGATCATCATCTACTTGTTGTCGGCGGTTTGCATCCTGAAGGAGTCGAGAAGGGAAACGTCGAGCAGCCCTATATCACGAAATTGATCAAAGAAATCAAAAAGCAACGCAAAATAAAAGGTCGCGTTCATTTTTGTGGCTCACTCGGTAACGATGAATTTAACGAAGTTATGTTAGCATGCGACGCAGTAATTCTGCCGTACGCCGAGGTCGGCCAGACCTCATCGGGTCCAGCGGCTTTAGCGCTCGATATGGGGCGTCCATTGTATTGTTCGCATACAAAGTGCTTCAGTGAACTGGATCGCTACCAACCTGGCGCAGTTACATTTTTTGAAGTTGGAAATCACATAGAGCTAGCTCAAAAACTGATCAAGCGCGAGGCGGATATGCCCGGTCGCGTCGAGGCCCGAACCTTCTACTTGGAAAGATATAGTGTGGAGCACAGAGCTGCCGCCTATTTCGCTGCGGCGAAGCGCCTTTTGCAGGGGAAGTAGCGTCAATGAAAGGCAATGAATGGCGCTGGGTTGAGCGGGATTTCTTCACCGATTTGCGTATTTTGGTATCGCAACGCCATTTAGCATGGCAGCTCCATTTGGCGGATATTGCCGAGAACAAACGAAATTCGGGATTAGGGTTAATTGCGCCTTTCATATCAGTGCTTATTCATGTGTTGCTGTTGGGCTCAGTCATGGGACTGGTATTTCACGAGCCTCTGGTATCGTTCATTCCATTTTTTTCAATATCTTTTTCTATTTGGCAAGGTGTTTCTATATTTATATCAGATATATCTTATTCGAATGAGAAGGCTACTAGGTATCTTTCCTTCCCCAATGTTTCAGGTTACATTAGTAACCTGATTTCGACATACGATTTTGTAATTGCTTTACTTTTGAAGCTGTTTGCATCATTCATAATAATCATTTTTATAAACCCAGAAATCATAATCGGCGCTAACTACTTGGCTTTCTGCTCCGGGTTGGTGTTGTTGACATTCGTTTTAATTAGCTGGTCTCTTCCGCTCTCTTACTTATTCGATCGAGTCCGTCTGTTTCGTGGGTTTTTGCCGCAGATACTGTTTGCGGTGTACCTTATTACGCCAATACTTTGGGCGCCTGATCGAATCCAATCCCATAAATGGGTCATCGACTTCAATCCCGTTTATCATGTCATTGAAGTCGCGCGTGCGCCAATAACGCAAGGTGTTTTTCCAATGACTTCTAGTCTCGTTTGCCTGGGGTTGATCGCGGTGGGTGTCTGTCTGTCCTATTTCCTTTTCCCAGCGAATAGAAATTTAGTTGTTTACCGATGGATGGCATAAATGATCGATGATCATGATGTCGTTGTTCGCGTTGTAGATGCGACCGTGGAAATTCCCCTAAGGGGCGTAAAAGCAAGCGCAGCGATGGAAGACAGCCGTATTGTGCGCAAGCCTAATGGTTCTTTGGCCTTAAGGGCGCTTGATAAAATCTCACTGGAAGTGCGCCGCGGCGAGCGAGTTGGAATTGTCGGGGGGAATGGGAACGGGAAAACCACTCTTCTGAAGCTCATTGGTGGAATGCTTCCCGCGGTCGAAGGCTCAGTGCAGGTCCGCGGTTCGATTCGCTCTCTACTGACGATTGGAGCAGGAACTGTTCCCGCCCTCACCGGCCGCCAGAACGTGGTAATGCGTTATGCTTTGCTTGGAATTAAGAGCCTTTCCAAGGAGGAATATATTTCCGACGTTGCGGAGTTCGCGGAACTCGGCGCATTCTTCGATATGCCCCTTGGCACATACTCCCCCGGCATGCAAAGCCGCTTGCAGTTTGCAATGAGCACCGTGGAGTCGGCAGATATTTTGCTGCTGGATGAATGGATTGGCGTAGCCGATCAATCCTTTCAGGAAAAAGCGAATAACCGCCTTGAACAATATATCAAAAAAAACGAAGGGTTTCTTTTTGCATCTCACAATGCAGAGCTTCTGGAAAAGATGACAAGTCGGACGATAAAGTTAATTAACGGGAAAATTGTTTCAGATCAAAGTACCCTCAGCGGCCCGGGCAATAAATTTAAAAGCCCAGTAATTCTTTGATTCAGAAAAATATTTGAGAGTGAGCGTTGCAATGATTAGAGGATTTACTACGACAACAACAAAAATCAAAAATCTTCTTTCCAAGAACAAAGGTGTCACTAAATTTTCAGTTCATGAGCGTAAATATCTCCAAACGGAAAGCCCTCTTATCGACCAAATCGATGCCAAGCTGGATGAACTTCGTTCTAACCTGGCTAACCCTCACACAACTTATTTAGGACGAGATCTGTGTTTGGTAAAGACGAAATGGGGCGGCCATGTAGTTGTGCCAGGCTACAACGTAGACGTAGCGGTAGGAATAATACGCGATGGGATTCACGAGCCTTGGACAACGCGACTAGTTCAGGAGTCTCTTAAGTATGGACAGACCTATGTGAACGTCGGTGCTAATTTTGGGTATTACACAAGCCTTGGGGGGATAATAGTCGGTAACGAAGGAAAGGTTTTCTCTTTCGAAGCAAACCCTGTGGTTTTTGCTGTCCTGTTGAAGACGATAATGTACGCAGGTATTCCCAACAGGACGACAGCTTTTAATCGCGCTGTCTACCGCAATACCGGTTCCGATCTGGCGTTTTTTTTCGATTACCAGTTCGCCGGTGGGGGACATCTAGAATTCGATAAGGACGAGGAAGCGGCTCTCGGAGACGGCTTTTGGTCGGCGGAATCCATAGCGCCTATTCTTGATTCTGATGGTAGATGGGTGCCGGCTAAAGGGATCATGAATACGTTTAGAACGAAAACGTTGGCACTAGACGACGTTCTAAAAGCCAATGAGGTGGATTTACTTCATTGCGATGTCGAAGCCGCCGAGCCTTATGTTATTGCGGGCGCGCGGAGCACAATAAGGAATTCACCTAATCTGCGTATTATTTTTGAGTGGTCTGGGTATAGTTTCGTTCACGGGTCGGACGAGTATAAAGACACAGTAAAGAACATGTGGGACTTCTTGAAGACTGAAGGCTTTTCCATCCGTCATCTTTTACCTTATGTTCACGCTGATGGTGGAATCGAACTTTCTGGATCGCTTTCATATGAAGAATTTATCGTCGGCGAGCACGGTGATTATTTCGCTACGAGATGAATGTGCGCTAATTCGCGAAATTGCATGAGCGTCCGGTGAGGGTATTTTCGCTTGCTTGAGCGGCCGAAGCTATAGGACGCGCTTCACCTCATCTGTCTTTAAGCATGGAATGTTGATACCTTATTGGGTCAATGTTCAGTGCTGGTTGACACGTTTTTGTATATTTCACTGGAATCTCTCACTCGCGGCGGGTAGTTTGTTGCTCGATATTTCTGGAATGTTTGCTATCGTTGGGGAGAAACCATGGAAAAGGTCGTCAGACAACTTTTATGGTGGCAACGTCGTGCTCCGGAAGTTTACGTTGAGCGGACTACTCCAAAAGATGGAACGGGCAACCCACCTCCTGCCGGTGACATTCCCCCGTGGGAAAGGGCGTATCCAGAGACCGCGACAACTGAGGACATCATGTATTGTTTCCGGCTGCTGCTCGGACGCAACACCTCGTTTGAGGAGTGGCACGGCCATTCTTCACGAGCTGGCGAACCGCTTTCGGATGTTGTCGCAACCTATCTGAATAGTCGGGAATTCCATAAGCGCGGCTTACAGATCCCTCAAATGCCGGAAGGTATCGTCCAGAACAATAATGGACGGTTTGAGATTTTCGCAAATTCTAATGATCCCGTTATCGGATCGCCCGCTCTATCTGGCTCCTACGAGCCGGAAGTTGCCAGCGTGATCGAGAGCTTACTGAAGCCAGGGGATACTTTCCTCGATGTCGGGGCAAACATCGGCTACTTCAGCCTGCTTGGGGCCTCGCTGGTCGGGCGCGAGGGGCATGTCTACGCAGTCGAACCGAACGACTTGAATGTAAAATTGTTGGAGAGCAGCCGCAAGGCGAACAACTTTGAAAATATCTCGGTGATGCAGGTTGGTGCATCGACGAACATCGAGACGCTATTCCTAAATTCGCTTGCGGGGAATGGTGAGACAGCTCGCCTGGGTGAATTCGACATATTCGCCACCAGAACCGTGGCGGGCCTACCGCTCGATGTATTGCTGTCAGGTCGACAAAAGCCAGTGTCGCTTATCAAGATCGACGTGGAAGGCTTTGAGTACAGGGCGCTTCAAGGTGCCGAAAAAATTCTTTCAACGGATAAGCCTTACATTATCTTTGAATTTGCCGCGGCAGGCATCGATGGCATAAGCGGCGAGGGCTTCCTCAATTGGCTCTGCGATAAGGATTATGAGTTCGTAGCGGTGTCGGATCGCGTCGATCTGTCCAACGCGCACGATGTTGCTGCAATCATGGATGACTTTGGCCGCAGCGGCAAAGATCACATTGACATCCTCGCAAAGCCTGTTGCCAAAATATTCTAGGTTATACGAGCCACAGACTTAGCCAATCTGTGAAACACTCC
>Ga0136846_1242224_pt1 | contig 18337 bp, 11 predicted proteins | sample HopSoiMetagenom2_FD_96841 | JGI IMG/M metagenome (GOLD analysis project Ga0136846, IMG submission 96841) | Grasslands soil microbial communities from Hopland, California, USA - 2 Assembly 2016 (version 4) | ecosystem: Environmental > Terrestrial > Soil > Grasslands | place: USA: Hopland...
CAAGGATCTCGTGGCGCTGTGTTCCGAGGCGATCGTGACGTCCCTGCCGGATCGGGTTCTTCACCGCAGACGATCCGTCCCGATAGGGGTCCGCGTACGGCATTGCGCGCCCCGCTCTCTCACGAATGCGAGGCGTCCCAAAGCGCTGCCGACGAGGTGCTCGCTTGGCGACGACCCACGCAAGCGCCACTCGGCCGGACGCGTTGCGTCCCGTGCATAGCCACAATGAGAGCGCGCGTGAGCGGCCGATCGGATCGAGGTCGAGCACCATCGCTATCGCCTCGAGGCGAGGCTGTCGGAAAAACCAGTCCACAACGCGGTGCATCAATCGGGCGTGGGACGACAGCGCTCGAGAGCGCATCGGCCGATTGGTTCGGTGGGACGGGCCTCTCAATAGGCGGCAATTACGGCCGACTCGGTCCCACTGTTGTCAGCGCAACCAATTCCGAACGATCACCCGACAGCCTCAGGCATGAGGAGTAGCGCGTCGCCCCGCAGGCCGCTCCTCCCGACGAAGGCACCAGCGAGGCCGGGCGTGCCTGCCGTGCACTGGGTTGGGATTACTGGTGATGGCCCGCGCCAGGAGCCTCGGGGAGTCCCCGCCTTGCCGCAGGCAGCGCGCTCAGAAGCGACTGTGCCGTGCTCCTGCAGTCCGGCAGCGGCCAGCTAATCCGTTCGCTGCTCCCTCATGGACTGATCGACGAGTACCTGTTGATGATCCACCCGTTCGTCCTCGGCTCGGGCCAAAGCCTGTTCGAGGAGGACGACCACGTCGCCAAGCTGCGGCTCGTCGGCAGCACCGCCCCAACCACCGGCGTGATCCTCGCGGCCCCCCGATCTAGGACCCGACCCGTCAGCGGTCAGCGGCTCGAGCGCCACGCCGCAACGAACGAGCCGCGCGGGAGCGCAGGTGCAACCCAGCGCTCACTGCCGAGTCGAGTGCCGATGGTGCTTCCGGTCCGAGCGCCGCTCGGTTGTCACGGCCCCGGCCCGTGCGGACACCGGCCGCTCGCCGACCGTCACTCGTCATGGTGTTGCCGGACGGGCGACCATGCCGGTCATGACGTCATCCGTGTCCCGTCCCTCAATCGTCGTCGGCGGCGGCTTCGGCGGGCTGCAGGCGGCGCTGAAGCTGGCGCGCGCGCCAGTCGACGTGACGCTCGTCGACCGGCGCAACTTCCACCTAGGCGGCGGTCTCGCGGTGCCGTCGGCGATCTTGAACGCGTGGATCACGTGCTCCCTTCGGGCGGGGCTTGCCCGCGGCAGGCGGCCGCCGAGCTCGTAGGCCCTCCGTGGCGGGCGATCGTCGCGCGGTAGGCAAGCGGCCGACCCTGGCCTCGTAGGCGCCCGTCGCCAGTCGCACAAAGGCGAGCGCCCGGAGGTCGCCGGCGCTGAGCGCGATCCGCGGCGCAGCGACCATCGGCGGTCGCCGGGCCATGGAGGCGCAGCGTGCCGGCGGCTATGCCATCGTCGCGTACCCTCGCCAGATTCGACGCCGTCAGGTTTTGCGGCCGTCGGCGATGTCAAGGCAATCGAAAATGCCTCCGAGCGGTAGCGGCTCGAGGCATGCGAGCGTCCTCAGCCATAGCCCCATGGGCCGCGGCCGCACCGCCGGGTACTTCCGCTGCACCCCAGCGCCGGCGGGGCGGCTTCTCACGCGTCTTCCCGCACACGAGACACACGTATGTGAGAACGCCGCCTCGTCCCCTGCACCTCCAGGAGTGCTTGCCCCGGCGACAGCGGAAAGCACCGGGCGCCCCTCGGTCAGTCGCCTGCCTGGCGATCGATGACTCCATCTCGGCCATACGAGCCCGGGCGTGCTCGTTGGCGACGTAGGGATTGAGGTGATCATGAAACATGGCGTCGCCTCCGAGCGAGCGGTCGTTGTCGCGGCACGCAATCGCGGAGAACCCAGCCACCCGGTGGCAACACCGCTCACAGGCCGTTGCCCTGCCAGCGGCACACCTTCACCTATGCCAATCCCGTGGTGCCGTCGGATTGGACACCGCCACTCCTATCATGCGCTGCGACCAAAGGTATATCCGCCCACCGCCCCGAACCACCAGTCCTAGGGGGCGCGTTTCACACCTCGCGCGCCGCCTCTCTCCATGCACCCGACCGGCGCCGCAACGGCCTGCGCGGCGCCCGGCGCGCTGTCGCGATCGCCTGGCAGAAGCACTCCGCCGACCACGGCGTCCCCGCTCCTGTGCATGCCCAAGGATGCGTGGACGCGCGACTCCACTCGCCGTCCCTTACGGCAGGAGCGGCAGCGCCGGTATCCGCCGTGTGCAGACGGCAATTGCTGGCGACTAGGGGAGCATTCTCGTGGTCGCGCTCGAGGAGGCGTTATGAGCGAAGTGCTGTTCGATGCCGCGGGTCGCAGGCGGTCGCCGGCCACGATGCCGGGATCCCGATCCCACACCCGCAAACAGCTCGGCGACCGCCGGCGCTGAGACCCAGATGAGCATCACAACCAACGTTGTCCTCGAGCGGCGGTCTGGCAGATCGCGACGACGCGGCTCGCCCGTCCGGCGACGCCCGCCGGCGGTCCGTCGTTCAGCGGGCGGCGGGCTGGATGTTCTGGTTGAGACGGAAGACGTTGCCGGGGTCGTAGCGGTTCTTCAGCGCGACGAGGCGATCGTGGGTTTCGACGCCGTACGCATCGCGGACGCGGTCGGCGCCTTCGTCGCCGATGTAGTTGAGGTATCCCTCGGAGGCCAGATGCGGTTCCATCGCATCCCAGGTCTCGCGGGTCCAGTCGAGGGCGTGGTCGGCGTCCCTCGGCGTGTCCCATTGCGCGGTGATGAGGAAGTTGAACGGCGCCGAGCGCCGCGAGAACGCGGTGGCGCGGCTGTCGACGGCGTTCACGGCGCCGTCTCCGACGTGCTCGATCAGCAGGCAGGTCAGCGGCGTCGGCGTGGCGTGGAAGTGCCGGACGGCGGTGTCGATCGCGGCGTCCGGCACCTCAGGCATGAACGCGGACTTCCACCGATTGCAGGCCCCGCGCGGCCACAGGTCGTCGGCCATCATCTGCGCGGCGCTGTACGGCATCGGCCCGATGATGTCGACCGCCGGGGACGAGAACTCGCGCAGCGGTCGCAGCGTTGCCTCCCCCTGCTCCGCCGGCCCGGCCCAGACGACAGCGATGCCGAGCATCGGCGCGCCCTGGTGCTCGGGCGGCACGAACGGCGCCGGCGGCGCGGTCAACAGCATGGCGCCCGTCGTCAGCTCCGGCGGCGTGCCCGGCGCCCAGTCGCGCCAGAACTTGAAGACGTCGTGGGCGCGCTCCAGCCGGTGCATCAGGAGCCCGGCGATGGCGATGCCAACCGGATGCACGCGGAACTCGAACGAGGTGACGATCCCGAAGTTGCCACCGCCGCCGCGCAGCCCCCAGAACAGCTCCGCGTTCTGGTCGGCGCTGGCGTGAACGAGCTCGCCGTCGGCGGTGACGACGTCGGCCGACAGCAGGCTGTCGCAGGCGAGCCCGTGCTTACGTACCAGCCAGCCGAGCCCGCCGCCGAGCGTCAGGCCGCCGACGCCGGTGGTGGACACATAACCACCGGCGGCGGCCAGGTCGAAGCGCTGCAAATCGTGGTTGATCTCGCCCCAGGTCAGGCCCGCCTCCGCCCTGATCGTCCGCGCCGCCGGGTCGATCCACAGGCCTTTCATCGCGGACAGGTCAATGACCAACCCGTGGTCGCAGACAGCGTTTCCGGCGACGCTGTGCCCCCCGCCGCGCACCGCGATCGGCAGGCCGTTGTCGCGCGCAAAGGCCAGCGCCTCCATAACATCGCCGACCCCCGCGCAGCGAGCGATGACGGCGGGAGACCGGTCGATGAGTCCGTTATGGACGGTACGAGCCTGGTCGTAGCCGGGGTCCGCGGGCCTGAGCAGCTGGCCGCGAAGAGCGTCGCGGAGGACCTGGGTTGCGGCCTCGTCGAGCGTATCCGCCGCGACCGTATGCGCGTGCATGACGACCCCCTTCAGGGACGACGGCGCCGGATCCCGCGTGCAGCGACCGTAGCCGCGGCCCGCGCGCGAGTCAACAGCCGCAGAGTGGTCAATCGGATCGACCGCCTTCGCCGGAGGCCGACTCGATGACGGCCCCGATCGCGCGTCTCAAGAAGCGGAGCGTTCCACGACGCGCTCGGAGATCGGGAGCAGTGCGTGGGCGGCCGCGGTCGCGTGCAGTCGCTTTCGCCCGTGAGTAGCGCAAGCGCAGCGCCGTACGGGCGGCGGTCGCCCCCGGACAGGCGGTCGGCTCTGTTCGTCCGCGGTTCGAAGCGCTCCGTGGGACTCGCCGTAGACGCGTTCCAGCTCGTGAACCGCGTTGGGGGAACCCCACCGAGAGGAGGAGGAGGCGCACAAGCTCCCCGCGACCCCGCAGGATGGGTGACGCCCCGTGCGTGCCGCCTCGGGGCACGCACGGCCTGCGCCATTCGATCGGAGCGCGTGAGAATACGGCGCACAGGCTCGGCCCTCGCGAGGCGCTCATGGCACATCAGGCCGATGAGCGCTCGAGCGTTCATGCCGCGACTCGCGAGCGTGCTCCCGAACTGGGCGCGACGTGTGGTTCGGGATGCGCCGCAGCTCGGCTCGCCGCGAACACCGGCGGCGGACCAAGGCAGCCGTCGTTTCGATCGTCTGCGGCGCGCCCGGGCTTCAAGTGTGCGGGATGCTCGGGGACGCCAAGGTCCGGCGCCTCCAGACCATGTGTCGTGTCGTGATAGACGACTATGAATCGCCGGACTGGCGCGAGCAGTTGGACGCGGCGACACCAGCCGGAGTCGACGTCGTGTACGAGAACGTCGGCGGCCCAATCATGGATCACCTTCTCGGGCGCTTGAACCTCGGCGCCCGCATCGCGCTGTGCGGCATGATCTCCGAGTACAACACGTATGGTTCGCCGGCCGACCGGCCGGGACAGCGCGACATCATGCAGCTCGTCATGAGCCGCGCGTCGATCGCGGGCTTTCTGGTCTTCGACCACGTCGAGCGCTTCCCGGAGGCCATCGAGCACCTCGTCGGTCTCATGGCCGAGGGCAAGCTGAAGTACGAGGAGACGGTGGTCGATGGGCTCGAACGGGCTGGCGGCGCGGTCAATGGGCTATTCGAGGGCACCAACACCGGCAAGCTGCTCGTCAAGGTCGCCGAGCCGGTGATCGACGCGCCCACCCAGCAGCGAGCCGTCGGCACCGTCTCGTCGGGTTGACGGCGACGGGTTCGCGCCGTCCAAGACTGGTCCGGCTCGTCCTCGGGTGCGGAGGTCGTGCGCCCAGCGATGCCAATCGCTGCCCGCACATCGCAGGCCGAAACAGAACCAGGATCGCGTAGAGGACAGCTCGCCCAGGCGGTCCGCCTGGTGACGGCGCGGCGGTCATCGACGGTTATCGGCCGGGACGCGGCGAGCGCCGTACGTCTGCGGCGCGTGGGGGCGATCTCGACCTCCGGATGAAACGCACCTTCGTGGGGGTGACGGCTGATCGCACTGGCTGCGCGAGCACCTCGCCGGCGCCGACGGAGCGTCGCGCCCGGTGGAGGCGACCTCACGCTGTTCATCAATCGCATCGGCGACGTCGACGCCTGACTCCAACAGCGCTTCGGTAAGACACCGCATTCGCAAACAGCCGCACCGCCGCTTCGCGCGAGGAGCGGGCGGTCGACGCGCGCGCAGGGGGACGGCCCAGATGGATGCGGGCCTCGTGCCGTGACGAGCCCAGTGAGGCCCAGCTCGCTGGACCTACTGGTGAATCGCTTCTGCCCTCGCTTCCGCGCGAAGGACGCTTGCCAGCCCCGCCGGCGACTCGACGCCCAGCTTGATGGCGGCCGTGGCGAGATGCAGCTGCACTGTGCGTGGCCCGAGGAACAGTCGCTCGGCGATCACTCGGGCCGATAGGCCTCCGGCGGCGGCAAGGGCGACCTCGAGCTCGCGCGGTGTCAGGCGCTCCGTCGGGGCCATCCGGGGCGTCGGCGGGGTCGCCCCCGCCAACATGATGCTCATGCGGGCACGCGCAGCCCACGGCTCGGCGGCGAGGTGCTCGAACGTCCCGAGTGCCCGAAGCAACGGCGTCGGCGCCGCCTCGGGGCGTCCGTTCTCGGCGAGCCGGGTGCCGTAGAGAAGCTCGGTGCGAGCGCGCTCGAACGGCCCGAGCGCGTTCGGGTGAGCATTCAGCGCCTCGGCGAACGCCGCGTCGAGCTCACCAGGGTCGGCGAGAACGCCCCGGCATCGCGCTGCGGCGGCCATCGCCGACGGTCGTCCTGTCCGCTCGGCATCGTGCTCGAAGCGACGGAGCGCCTCCCGGGCGTCCTCGGCCCGACCGACGAGTGCGTAGGCCTCTACCAGGTCGGGGCGACGATGGGGCGTCCGCGCTGCATCGGACCATCCCTGCTCGTCCTGGCGCTCGCACGCCGCCTCGAGATCCTCGATCGCCGCCTCGGCCCGCCCACGGCCGAGATGGAGCAGTCCGCGAGCCATGGCCGCACGATCGAGCCGCGAGCCGCCACCGAGCCGCCCAGCGAGCTCGAGCGCCTCCTCGACGTGGGAATGGCATTCCTCGTCGCGGCCCTGGGCGGCGTCGAGCCACGCCAGCGCGCCGAGCGCCAGGCCGTGATCGGCAACCTGTCCGCTCTGTCCGGCCAGCTGCGCCGCCTCGTACAGCCCCGAGGCCGCCGCGGACCACGAACCGGTTTCGAGCTGGACATCGCCGAGGCGAAGCAGCGCATATGGGAGCACGCTAACCGCTCCCTCTGTGCGCGCCTCGTTGATCAGGGAAGTGAGCACCTGCTTCGCCTGGGCGTGGCGGCCCGCGAGCACAAGGCCGGCGCCGAGCGACGCGCGCAGTTGTGGATCATCGAGGCGCCCTACTTCCTCCGCGGCGCGGTCGATCAGCGACGCGCCCTCCCCATACTGGCCGCCGAAGATCAGCGCGGTGCCAAGCGCGACCATGGTGGACAGTCGGGCAGGACCATCGTCGTTGGGCGCTAACTGGGCGGCACGGCGAGCGATCCGAATCGCTCCGGCTGGCTCGCCGGCGCGCAAGGCCGGCAGCACCGCATCGGCGAGCATCTGCGCCGCCGTGGCCGGGTGCGCCTGCGCCCACCGGGAAGCGGACGCCACGAGCTGATCACGTGCACTGACGGCAGAGCCGCCGCGCCTCACGATGCGACCGCGCAAATGCTCGGCGTCGCGTCGAAGAGAGTCCGTCCGAGCGCATGCAAGGGCGGCGTCGAGGTGCGTCAGCGCCGCATTCACATGGCCTGCGAGGTGCGCCGCTTGCGCGGCCGCAAAAAGGCGCTGGGCGCGCCCGTCCGCGCTCGAGGTAAGCCGGGCGGCGAGCTCGAGCCTGCGGGCTGCGGCCGCGAACGCACCATGGTGTCGGGCTCTGGCGGCGATCCGTTCGAGCTCCGCGGCGATCGAGTCGTCGGGACCTGCGGCGGCACGCGCGAGATGCCAGGTGCGCAGCTCGCCCTCGACGCAATCGGCGAGCGCGTTGTGTGCCGCCCGCCGGTCGGCGCGCAACGCCGAATATGCGACCGCGGCTCGCGCAACCTCGTGGCGGAACACCACGTCTCCACCGCCGAGTCGGGTGAACCCGGCGGCGGCGGCGGCGGCGAGCGCCGTGCGCCTGATCCCGAGCCTGGCGCAAGCCGGCTCGATCGCCTTTCGCTCGGCCCGGCGCGCCAGCGCGGCGACGAGCAGCGCTTGGCGCGTCAGAGGTTCGAGGCGGCCGAGCCGCCGCAGGAACGCCCACTCGGCCGAGGTGGGAAGCTCGTCATCGATCGCGGCCCTACCTGCCCGCTCGTCGGCGGTGAGGTCGAGCGGGATCTCAAGCATCGCCAGCGGATTGCCTCCGGCCGCCGCCAGGACGCGATCCGCGACCTCCGGGTCGAGATCTTTTCCCCAACGTGCATCGAGGACCGCCCGGGCGTCCGGCGGCGCGAGGCCGATCAGGCTCAGGTCCTCGGCGTCGAGCAGGTCGTCCTCGGACTCGGTCGCGACAAGAAGGGCGATGCCGTCTGCGCCCAGGCGCCGTGAGAGGAAAGCCACCGCCTCGGACGAGGCGTCGTCGAGCAGGTGCGCTTCGTCGACGAGCACGAGAAGTGGCGTCTCCTCAGCGGTCCGCACCAGCAGGTCCAGCGCGCCCGCGTATGCGGCGAAGCGGTCTGCGATGCGACCGTCCGCCAGGGGTTCGAGGATCGCGCCCACTGCGGACGCGCGCGACGGCGACAGTCGTCCAATCCGGTCGGCCAGGGGACGGCACAGCTCCGCGACGGCGGCGAACGGATCGTCGCCATCCGGATCGTCGCCGCGAGCCCGCAGCACGCGCAAGCCTCGTGCGCGTTCGGCCGCGGCGTCGAGCAGCGCGGTCTTCCCGACGCCCCCTTCCCCGCGGAGCACCAGCACGCTGCTCTCGCCGCGGCGCGCCGACGCCAGCGCGGCATCGATTCGCGCGAGCTCGCGCCCGCGTCCCACCAACGCGGCCGAGCTGTTGGTGCGGGCCGCGCGGTGCCCACGCACCGCGCGCACCGTTCCGCGCAGCCCCCCGAGCGCCAGCGCGTTCTCGAGCCACCGCCCGAAGACCTGGCGACCGGTTTCGTGCAGGAGCGGGAGGAAGCCGGCGTAGTCCTCGAGGAAGCGGTCGATCGACCCGGGGCCGTGGCGCGCGTTGAACGTGACGACGGTATCGGGAAAGTACGTGAGCCACTCCTGGATGTCCTCGACGGAGGGCTCCAAGTGACATTGGATCCCGTAGGCGACCTTCCCATAGCGGATCGCCTGATTCTCGTAGCGCGGAGATCGTGCCAGCCGCACAGCGCCGTGCGGAAGCGAGAAGTGGTTCGAATGCCACTCGCAGACCTCGAGGTCCGCGGGGAACCCGCGAAAGACCGGATCGCGTCGGGCGGCGGCGGTCAGGAACACCTGATTCACGCCTAGCTCCGGCTCGGGCCCTCGGAAACTGCGTGCGCCGAAGACGTCCGCCAGGACCTGAGCGCCGAAGCAGACGCCGAAATACGGCATGCCGGCGAGTACCGCCTCGCGGACGGCACGCTTCTCCTCGGCGATCCACGCGAACTCGTTGTCCTGCCACACGCTATGCCCGGCGCCCATCGCGACGATCAGGTCGTAGCCGCGCCAGTCCGGCAGAGGCTGGCCTTCGTTGAGGAGCACACGGTCCACCTCGATTCCCCGCTCCTCGAGCACGCGTCCGAAGATCCCCACTGGGTTCGGCCGCAGATGCTCCAGCGCCAGCGCACGCACGAGGCGACGCTACCCCAGCCGGTGCGTCGCGGGGGCCTGATTTGCACATCCGCACGCGCCGGGTTAGCGTCGACTGGCGACCACGACGCCTGAGTGATGCAGGTCCTTCACCAACCAGTCGGCTGGCTCGCCGATCACCGGTTCGGCAGCGGCGTGCCGTTTCGCCTTGGTGTCGAGGAGGAGCTCCTGCTCGTCGACCCGAAGTCGTTCGCGCTCGCGCGCGCCACCGAACGCGTCCTGGGCACTGCGCCCCCGGGACCGGGTCATGTGAGGGGCGAGATCTCCGATGGGATGATCGAGCTGGTCACCGATCCCGTGCACGACACGCTCCAGGCCGCGGCCGTGCTTGCGCGAACGCGCCAACGTGTCCGCGCGACCGGCGTCGGACTCCTTGGTACGGGCCTCCATCCGACAGCGGCGTTCGGCGACGTCGTGCACCGCGATCGGGCTCGCTACAAGGCCATCGGCAATGACACTCGGGGCTTGCTTCGCATGACGCCCCACTGCGGATTGCACGTGCACGTGGGAATGCCCGATCCCGAGACCGCGATCCACGCGTGCAACGGAATGCGCCGCTGGATTCCGCTTCTTCAGGCGCTGTCCGCCAACTCGCCGTTCTGGCATGGGCGCGACTCCGGCCTGGCGAGCGCCCGCACCGTCATCGCGCACAGCATGCCGCGCTCACGGTCGGGTACTCCGCGGCACTTTCGGGACTATGCCGACTACGTCGCCATGGTCGACCGGATTTGCCGAGCGGCCGACGTCGCCAACTACTCCATGATCTGGTGGGACATCCGGCCCCATCCGCGGCTCGGGACGCTCGAGGTGCGGTGCCTGGACGCGCAGACCAGCCTGCGCGAGCTTGCCGGTCTGGTCGCTCTGACGCACTGTCTCGTCGTCTACGAGGCGATCGCGCCGCCGCCCTCGCCATCGCCGCCGCCCGAGGTCGTCGCCGAGGCAAGCTTCCGCGCGTTGCGCGACGGGCGGCACGCCCGGCTGGACCTCGACGGGTCACAGCGTTCGATCGCCGAGATCACGCGCGAGGCGCTGAATCTTTCCCACGCCGTCTCGCGGGACGAGCCGTATGAACACCTGCTCGAGCACGTCGAACGGATCGTCGTCGACGGCAACGGCGCGGACCGCCAGCGAGCCGCGCACGCGATCGGTGGTATGCCAGAGGTGCTTCGAGCGGTCAGCATCGGCGTCCCGCAGACCGACGCCGTCTCGACCGCCGATTCGTCATGAGACGCGCCGAAGGGAAGACCCGCCCGGCGACATCCGAAGGCGGTCCCGCCCGATGCCGGTGTGTCTGAACTGCGGCGAGGACAACCCCTCCCGCGCTCGATTCTGCCTCGCGTGCGGCACTGCCGTGACTCCAGCACCACCGGTACGCCAGGCGGCCCGGAAGACCGTCACGATCGTGTTCTGCGACGTGGTCGGGTCGACAAGCCTTGGTGAGCGCCTTGACCCCGAGTCGTTGCGGCGCGTCATGGCGCGTTACTTCGAGACGCTGCGCGCGGCGCTTGAGCGTCACGGCGGGATCGTAGAGAAGTTCATCGGCGACGCCGTGATGGCGGTGTTCGGGATCCCGGCGATCCATGAGGACGACGCCGTGCGCGCCGTGCGCGCCGCCGCCGAGATGCTCGAGGGGCTCGACGTCTTGAACGAGGACCTCGAAGCAGTCTGGGGCGTCAAGATCCAGGCCCGGATCGGCGTCAACACAGGGGAGGTCGTGGCCGGTGATCCGGGGCGCGGTGAGGGGTTCGCAACGGGCGATGCCGTCAACGTGGCAGCTCGACTGGAGCAGGCAGCGGCTCCTGGGGAGATCCTGCTCGGCGCCGTGACGGAGCGGCTCGTTCGCAGCGCGGTTTGCGCCAACCCGGTCGAGCCGTTGGACCTGAAAGGCAAGGCCGCGGCGGTGCGCGCATTCAGGCTCGTCGAGGTAGGCCGGGACGTGGCGCCGAGCAGCGCCGAGCTGCGCTCGCCGCTCATTGGACGCGAGGACCACCTTGCCGTGCTGGAGGCGGCGTTTCGGCGAGCTGTCGAGCAGCGCAAATGCAAGCTGCTGACGGTCCTCGGCGCGGCGGGCGTCGGCAAGTCGCGGCTCACGCGCGAGTTCGTCATCAGGCTTGACGGGCGCGCGGCGGTCGTCCGCGGCCGATGCCTCCCGTACGGCGACGGGATCACGTACTGGCCGGTGGCCGAGGTCGTCAAGGGAGCGGCGGGGATCCGCGATGAGGACTCACGCGACGAGGCGCGCGAGCGGCTCGCGGCCCTATTGCCAGCCGATGACCGAGCCGGTGGGCTGGTGGAGCCGATAAGCGCTGCGCTCGCGCTGGGAGCCCGCGCCGTGCAGCCCGAAGAGATCTTCTGGGCGCTTCGCAAGCTGCTGGAGCAGCTGGCGCGTTCACGGCCGCTTGTCGTCGTCTTCGACGACATCCATGCTGCCGAGCCCACGTTCCTCGACCTCCTCGACTACCTCGAGGCGACGAGCGCCCAGGCTCCCGTCTTGATCGTGTGCATGGCGCGGCCGGAGCTGCTGGAGGTCCGGCCTCAATGGTCCCTTGGCCGGTCAGACTCGCTCGTGCGGCTCGAGCCACTCGACGGTGGAGAGAGCCGCGCGCTGCTCGACAGCCTGCTCGGACACCAGCCGCTGCCGAGCGCCGTGGCGGCGCGGATCGCGGAGCTCGCGGAAGGCAACCCGCTGTTCGTCGAGGAGTTCCTGCGCATGCTGGTCGATGACGGGCATCTTCGCCGCGAGGACGGCCACCTAGTCGCGGTCGGCGAGCTATCGGCGCTCGGAATGCCGGCCACGATCCACGCCGTCCTGTCGGCTCGTCTCGACCGGCTCATCGACGCCGAGCGCGCCGTCCTCGAACGCGCGGCCGTCATCGGCAAGGTCTTCTGGCTGGGTGCCGTTTCGGAGCTCTCGCCGTCCAGCGTGCAGATGGAGCTCGGGCGTCACCTTCGGGCTCTAGCGGGCAAGGAGCTTGTGCATCCGACGCGCCAGCGGTGGGCCGGCGAGGACGGATATCGCTTCGGCCATCTGTTGGTCCGCGACGCCGCGTATGAAACGACGCTGAAGGAGCTCCGGGCCGATTTGCACGAGCGGTTCGCCAACTGGGTCGAGCGCAAGGCCGGGGAGCGCGCCGGCGAGTACGACGAGGTCATCGGCTACCACCTCGAGCAGGCCTACCGCTACCGCTCCGAGCTTGGGCGCGTTGGCGACGCTGGTCGGCGCATCGCCGAGCGCGCCGCCGAGCGGTTCGCTGCCGCGGGCCGTCGCGCGCTCGCTCGCGGCGACATGCCGGCAGTGGTCAAGTTGCTAGAGCGTGCGATCGCCCTCATGCCGACCGGCACCCCGCCGCGATCCGACCTGCTGCTCGAGCTAGGAGTCGCGCTCGTCGACGTGGGTGAGCTCGCGCACGCCGAGTCGACGCTGACCGAGGCCGCCCGTGAGGCGCAGACGCTCGGCGATGCGTGCGTCGAGCTTCACGCGCAGGTCGAACGTCACTTCTTGCGCCTCCAGACCGACCCTACAGTCCTGGGCGACGGGGATCGCGCACGGATCGAAGGCGCCATCCATGTCTTCGAGGATGCGCGCTATGACCGTGGGCTCGCACGCGCCTACTTCGTCCTGGGCTACATCAATCAGGCACGAGACTGCGCTTACGAAGCGGCAACCGCGATGCTGGAGATGGCGCTCTCGCACGCCCGCCGGGCGCGCGACGAACGCGGCGAAGCCGAGATCGTCTTCTGGCTCACCGTGGCGCTCGCCTGGGGGCCGACTCCGGCGCCAGACGCGATCCGCCTCGGCAGAGAGATGCTGGCGCGCGCGGAGGGCCGCCCGTTGATGGAGGGTGCGTTGCTGCATCAGCTCGCCCTGGCGGAGGCCATGAGTGGCCGGCCGGAGGAGGCGCGGCAGCTGTGTGCGCGAGGACGGGACATCCTCGAGGAGCTCGGCCTACGCGCCCGAGCTGCCGGCAGCACCCAGGTCGCTGGCGTGGTGGAGCTGCTCTCGGATGATCCTGTCGCGGCCGAGTCGCACTTGCGCTGGGGGTACGAGGCGCTGGTCGACATGGGAGAGACCAGCATCGCCCCCACATCTGCCGCGCTACTGGCCGAGGCCCTCGTCCGAGCGGGGCAGCTCGATGAGGCTCAGCGACTCACCGAGGTGAGCGAGGCGACGGCGTCACCCGACGACATCGCGTCACAGATTCTCTGGCGGACGGCGCGGGCGAAGGCGCTCGTCGGCCGCGGCCGACACAACGACGCCCTGAGCGTCGCCAGAGAGGCGGTCCGGGTCGCCGAGCGGACGGACCTCGCGTTCGGTCAGGGCGAGGCCTGGACGACGATGGGCACCGTCCTCAGCGCCTGCGGACATAATGACGACGCGCAGGAGGCTCTACGCCGGGCGCTGGAGGTGCATAACGCCAAGAAGGACATCGTGTCGGCCCGACGCGTGCATGCGTCGCTGCGGAACATCACCCGCGCGCCGGGGTCCGAGGGCGTTGTGCCCTAGCACTCGTCGTGCCGGGCATGCTCGGCCACGAGTGACAAAGTCACAGACGCAGCTTTCGAACGCGTCGTCAGGGCGGCCGGCAGCCAGCCGCCCGGTCGGTAGCCGTGTCCCAGATGAGGCGCCCCTTTGACGCTGTCATCGGCCGAGGCGTGTACGAGCGTCGGCGGAACCTGCTGACGTGTGACGCGATCTATCGCGTGCAGGAGCGGCATTGAGCGATCGCGGCCTACTCGAGTAGCCGTCCGCAACCCGGACGCCCGGACGCGGCCTCGCCAGCCGAACTAGCGCGGACGCGAGGCCGTGCACGGACTACTCGCGCACGCGAGACCTGCAAGAGGTCCGCTCGCCCGTCGAGCAGTGATCGCCAGGCCGGTCGGGCCGTCCTCGGCGTCGGCGGGTTTGCGGACCGAGAACTTGGCGATGGACTGCGCCCCGGATTTCGTTTCCACACCCGACCCTCGATGAACACAGGATGTGATCGGTGGAGGGACGGGTCGGGTGTGGACGGTGGAGATGGAGGACGAACAGACGGATGACGAAGAGGTGGAATGAGGGAGGCAGGCAGAGGAGGAGGAGCAGCGGGGAGGGCGAGGGGTGGCTGGCAGGTCGTGGCGCGGTGGGCGGCTGTGGTGCGGGAACGGGGGCTGTGAGCGAGAGGTTTTGGCGGGGTTGTGCGGTTTTAGGTCAAGGCCGGTTCAGTGTCATGGTCCTGCGGCCCGGTCTTGTCCGACGGGCCGTGTAGGTCGTGGTCCGGCGGCGGGCTGACTCCAAGGCCGTTATCGTCCGTCGTGCACTGACCTGTTTCGGTTCTGTCGCCCGCCGCCGGTCAGGGTCGCCGGTGTGACTTTGGCCAGCGGGCGTAGAGCCCACATCTCTCCGCCGCCGGAGCTGCAAGTCGGTCACCAGCACCGGGCCGCTCCTGTGCGTGGTCATTTGCATACGCAATCACCACAGCGAGGATTGCGACCCCGCGCGACTGGAAGCCAACTAGGGCCGCGCGCGTGTTGGCCGCCGAGCCGTCACCGACCGGCACCGACCAGCCCTCGCTGTGCTGACCTTCTGCGCTCAGGTCAGACTGCTCTACGGCCTGGGGAGGCGCCGGAGAGACGGAGTCAGCGGCAGCACTGGCGTTCGCCTGCGCGCCGGCGGGAGCGAGGTCACGATGTCCGGCTCGTGGCGGGTCTTCTCGGCGTGATCGATCGCCGCCACCAACTCGCGTGGTGCCCTGGACGTAAGCATGGGAATCGAGAAGACGCGGCTCGCCTCGCTGCCGCACACCGGGCACGCAATGGACTCGGGTGCTGCAGCGAGCGGTCGCGTTATCTCGAACACACCGTCTTCTTCACACCGATAGTCGTAGAACGTCACGGCGGTCCTTTCTCGATCGTCGCGCTTGCGCTGTCAGTTGGCCGACCTCGGCACCTGGACCCCTTGCTCGACCTGGTGCGGCTTGCCGCTCGACGGGGCGACGTCGAAGTCGAAGATCCGCCGCGGGATGTACACGGTGGCGCACGAGTTCGGGATGTCGACCACCCCGGAGAACCGCCCCTCGACCGGCGCCGAACCCAGGATCATGTACGCCTGGATGTCGGAGTAGCCGAACTTCATGAGGTAGTCGATCGCGTGATGGCACGCGCGCTCGTAGGACAGCTGCGAGTCGAGGTAGTGCTGCTTGCCGTCGAGGTCGACCGACACGCCGGAGAAGGCAATCCACTCCGAATACTGGGGGTCGCGCAGGCCCGGCATGAAGATCGCGTTCTCGGCGACGCCGTAGGTCTCCATGCCGCCCTTGATGACGTCGATGTGCAGGTCCATGAACCCCCCCATCTCGATCGCGCCGCAGAACGTGATCTCGCCGTCGCCCTGGGAGAAGTGCAGGTCGCCGAAGGAGAGGTTCGCCCCGGAGACGAAGACGGGATAGAAGACGCGCGTCCCGGCGGTGAAGTTCTTGATGTCCTGGTTGCCGCCGTTCTCACGCGGCGGCGCGGTGCGGGCCGCCTCGCTCGCGACGCGGTCGAAGTCGCCGCCCTCGAGCGTCCCCAGGATCGCGCTGTCCGGCAGCGGCGGCAGGGCCAACGGCGGGACACGGTCGGGGTCGGTCGCGATGAGGTCCGTCTCGCGCTTGGTCCACTTCGCCAGCAGCTCCGCCGACGGCGCGGTGCCCATCAGGCCCGGATGGTGGATGCCGACGTACGAGCACTCGGGGATGTGCCGCGACGTCGCGACGTCGCCCGTGAAGTCCCAGATCACCTTGTAGGCGTCGGGGAAGCGGTCGGTGAGGAAGCCGCCGCCGTTCGTCTTGGCGAACACGCCGGTGTAGCCCCAGCCCATGCCGGACAGCGGCCCCTCGTCCTCCTGGTCGCAGGCGTCGATCTCGAGGATGTCGACGACGAGCAGGTCGCCGGGCTCCGCGCCCTCGACGCGGAACGGGCCGCTCAGCACGTGGACGCCGGGAAGCGGGGCATTGCGGACGTCGTCGGCCGAGTCGTCGTTCTTGATCGCCCCGTCGAACCACTCACGGCAGTCGGCGCGGAACACGTCGCCGGGCTTCACGGTCACGTTCGGCGGGATGTCCGGGTGCCAGCGGTTGTGGCCGACGTGCTTCTGGTCGGTGAACTTCTTGCTGTTGTCCAGTGGGAACAGGTTCTTCGGCATACGTCCAGCTCCTTAGCACCCAGAGTGGTGACCGTTACAAATTGACGCGGACCGGGAGCACCGGCTTCAGCTCTCGAGCAGATCCCGCAGACCCTGGTCGATGAACTTCGTGTCAACCGGGTTGACCCCGCCGCCGGCGAAGTGTCCCCATACCCCGGGGATCACCCTCAGCTCGGCGTTGGGCATGTGCCGGATCTCGTGCTCGTTGTCCTCCGGCGGGAAGTAGAGGTCCTTCTCCGCGGGCATCACGATGGCCCGCGCCTGGATCGATGCGAGCGCCTTCTCGAGCGAGCCGTCGAACCCGTCCGTCCGGCCGATGTCACCGTTCTGCCAGGTCCACAGCATCGTGAGCAGGTTGTTCGCGTCGCGCTCGAGGAAGAAGCCCTCCCAGAAGCCGACGAGGAAGTCCTCGAGCGACGAGTAGCCCATCTCCGTGTACAGCGAGTCCCAGTAGAAGGCCTGGGAGAAACCCCAGCCCGCGTACACGCGCGCGAACGCCCGGAGACCCGTCGTCGGCTGCGCGTCGTACCAGCCGTGCTTCCAGGCGCTGTCGGCGCTGAGCGCGCCCTTGACACCCTCCAGAAAGACGAAGTTGTGCGGAGCCGTCCGCGCCGAGCCGCAGAACGGCATGATCCGCGGAACCATCTCGGGATGGCTCACGGCCCACTGGTAGGTCTGGCCCGCCCCCATCGACCAGCCGGTGACGGCAACCAGCCTGTCGATACCAAAGTGCTCCGTGACCAGCCGGTGCTGCGCGCGGACGTTGTCCTGGACGCGAACCCGCGGGAACCGCGCCCGGTCGTACGGCGGCGGCGTGTTGCTCGGCGACGATGACAGCCCGTTGCCGAGCATGTTCGGCACGATGATGAAGTACCGGGCCGGGTCCAGGGCCATGCCGTCGCCGATCAGCCACTCGTTGTCCCAGTGGCGCCCCGAGTACCACGTCGGATAGACGATCGCGTTGTCGCGGGCGTCGCTGAGCGTCCCGTATGTCTTGAACGCGAGCTTCGCGTCGCGCAGCGTCGCGCCCTCCGTGAGGCGGAAGTCGCCGAGGTCGAATGTCTCGTAGTCGGTGCGCGACATCGTCAGAAGCTCACGGTGCCCTGCAGCAGCAGGAACCCGAAGATCCATGCCGTGGCAATCCCCTCGAGAATGGCCACGGCGCCGGTGAGGCGGCCGATCGGCCGGCCCAGCGCCAGGAGCGCGAAGAACAACCCCCACAGCACGGCCCAGGCGAACCAGTCGATCCCGAGCCAGATCGAGGCGTTGTTGCCGTTGGCATCCTTGAACGTGTAGATGCCCGCGGCGACCGCGGTGACCGCGACGAACAGGCAGTACCAGCCGAACGCCCGGCCGTCGGCGCCCAGGTAGACGTTGATCGCCACCCACAGGTAGGTGAAGGCGAAGAGCAGGATGAAGCCGCCGCCGCGAATCGAGGCGAGGTCGCCCTTCTGGTTGCCCTGGATCAGCAGCGTCGTGGCGCAGACCAGGCCGACGAAGCCGGTGAATACGTTGATGATCGTGACCTCGCGGTCCTGGAGGATGATCGGGCCGCCGGCCGCGCCGCGCGCACCGGCCGCCGCGGGCTCAGCGGCGCTCGACGCGCCGACGAGCCAGAGGCCGTTCACGATCAGTACGACGCCGACGTAGAGCAGCATGACGCCGAGCAGCATGGTCTTCTCCTCGCTTCATCCGCCCCCCGGGCCGCCGGGGCCGACCGCCCGGTCGCCGCGCGCCCCGGGTCGGCCCGGATGCGGCTTGCGGTCAATGGCTGAGCATCCACGGGGGCGTGGGGTGGTGCGCGTGCGGGCGTGGGCGCCCCGTCTTCTCGGACACCACGGCCGGTTCGTGGGCGCTTCTCTGCTCGAGGTCGAGCAGGCCGCGGAGCGGCGTGGCCAGCA